>Ga0209591_10000454_pt1 | contig 52846 bp, 48 predicted proteins | sample MAT01_FD_187207 | JGI IMG/M metagenome (GOLD analysis project Ga0209591, IMG submission 187207) | Freshwater microbial communities from Lake Fryxell liftoff mats and glacier meltwater in Antarctica - MAT-01 (SPAdes) (version 2) | ecosystem: Environmental > Aquatic > Freshwater > Ice > Liftoff...
GACACCGCCGCCTGCCTCCTCATAAAGCCGTTGAGCATGATCGAGCATCGCTATCGTGCGGACGTTGAGCGTGGCATAGCCCTGTTGAATTCGGGCGTAATCTTCCGGCGGTTTTAAACAGCCTTCGCGTTCCAGATTACCTTCTGTGTCACGGATATAAGCGATTTCTATGCCGTCAGCATTTTCGATTAACACGCGCTCACCACGCGGCTCAAGCCAATATTCGCCATCCGCTGGATTACCCTCCGCCACCCAACCGATAAGCGAAGTCGCTTCTGTTTCGGCCTCGGTGACGACATCCGCCGCTGCAAATTCGACTTGCCACCAATGGAATCCTTCGACGCAGAGCGACCCTTCTAACACAATAAAATGGACTCCCGATGGCGCATAACCCAATCGGGCGACGGTTGTGGTCGGTTCGCTGCGAACATTCACAATCGCGTCAGAAAGCACCCGTCCCTGCTGCCCGACGACCAAACGCGGCGCTAAATTGCATGAGTCTGTTTGCGCGGCGAGAGAAAACTTTATGCCAAGAGACAATCCTACTGCAATCATAAGAACGATAGTCATGATAATCAAAAAAGTTAATCGGCGCATTTTTCATTTAGCCTCATAAAATACAACCAAAAGGGCGTACTATCAAAAGTACGCCCCATTATTTTAACCGGATTATCGCCGTATTTTTGCACCCAAAGGTAAAACGGTGGGCAAGCGTCAGTTAAAACACTCAGAACGGGATTGTTGCAGATGGGTCGGAGGCGGCATCGTTGTAGCGAATCTCAAAGTGAAGATGTGCGCCGGATGAATTTCCGGTATTGCCCACTCCGGCGATGGTCTGCCCTGGTGCCACATCCGCGCCACAGCCGACATAAATTTGGCTTAAATGCCCGTAAAGTGTGGTGAACGGCCCATGTGCCAACACAACGGTATAGCCGTAGCCGTAGCTGTTCCACCCAGCAAAAATCACCCGTCCACCATTCGCTGCTTTAACAGGTGTGCCTTCAGGCGCGGATAAGTCGATTCCAGTATGGAAACCGGAAAAACCGCGTGTGACGGTGTAGGCATCCACCGGGCGCACCCACGAACCGCCGCCGCCGGGATTGGCAACACGTCCGCAGCTTCCCGCCTCACCCGGCGCAAAACTTATGAAGCCGCCGCTGCTCCCGCCAGCGCCACCGCCGCCTTCTTCGCGCACGACTTCTGGGTTCCAAGAAATCTGCTCGGCAACCCCGCCGGGGAAGAAAATTTGTATCCCGCTAGGGGGTACACTCTCCGGTGATAAGCCCTTTAAGTTATTAAATTCAGACTCAATCACGATCATCGGATCGGTAATGGCATATTGCGCGGCAAGGCTGGCAATGGTGTTTTGTGTACCAATCGCCGTAATCAACACCCCATCGACAGGCGGGATATTGACTAAATCTCCCTCACGCAGCACTTGAATAATCCGGCGCTCATTTGACCAAGCAATCGTCTCTGGTTTAAGGCCAAAAAGCTCGGCGATTTTATTGATAGTATCGCCGCGCTGGACTTGATATTGGATAATCTCATTGCGTGGACGATCAGGAATAGTCGTAAATGGATTGGCGACACTATTTTCAATCCGCATCGAATTGGCAATCGTCTGTGCGCCGATAGGAGTCGCCAGCAGTGCAGCGGCTTGGGCGGGGTCAATCGTCGGCAGTTGCGCGATTTGCTGCCCATCCACCGTAACACCGGGTGCGGAAGTCGCTGGAATAGTGGTTGGTACATCTACAACAGGTGCAATCGTCGCCGTCGCCGCTTGGCTGACAATTTGCGTCGGCGGAATCGCTGCTGATTCTTCTTGCGGCGTTAGAAGCAGCCAAACCGTCGCCAATGTAAATCCCGCCGCAGCAAGCAGGCTGATGAGTCCCAACGCCCGCCGCCAGCCCGAAATAGGCTGTCCAACACGACGCTCAAGAGCCGCAGGTCGCAGCGACATAGAAGGATTCGTATCGTCCAACGGATCAACTTCGGGTTCATAGATGTTCTTGTTGTTGCTCAAAAGGATACTCTCTGCTTAAAATTCAAGCCTATTGAAACACCGGGAATAAAGTCTACACCCCACCAACAGGCATGACAAGCGTGGGATGAAGTGGTTAGTTTTTAGTCGTTAGTGGTTAGTCCAAATGCACTTTCGTGGGTAACAAATTCCACACTCATCTTTATATTTTCTCCGCGAAAGTAATGCAAAAATTGGAGTCACCAAGACACTGAGGACACCAAGAGAATTTCTTAAGAATCTTCTTGGCGCTCTTGGTGTCTTGGCGGTAAAAAATTGAATGACTTTTATGGTTTTACTTCTGCGTGTGTATGGTTCAAAAGGCTTTTACTGACCTGATACCGAACTCTAATTCGCGTCACCCAAATTAACGACATCCAAGCCAAACGGTAAACGTGGGCGTAAACCCGGCGGCGGTGCAAGAGAACGCTGGTCGAAATTGGTCACATAAAGGCGATTGCCATAAAGCGCCACATCACTTGAGCCGCGAAACCTGTTTGCGATAATGGTCATCGCGCCGTTTTGCAGCCTGCTCACGCTGTTATCGCCCAAGCCTGCCAGATAAATCACGCCATCGGGCGAGATCGTCACCCCATCATAAGCGGGGGTATCGGCTGCGTCGTCATTCCGATAAAGAGTTTCTGTTGTTTGTCCATCCAAGCTGACGCGGAAAACAGCATCCGTTTCCGGGTCGGTGATGATAATCGACGGATTGGACGGGTCATAGGCTAACCCAGTCGCAATGACCTGCTCGAAGTCGATCACATCCGGCGGCACAACCCACCACAACGCGCCGACTCCTTCATTATCAAAGCGCCATACCTCACGCCGTCCCCGATCACTCACATACACATTACCGTTTAGGTCAATCGCAAGGTCATCCGGCGCGACAAATCCGGTGGTGTCGTCAATCCGCCCAAATTCGCTGATTTCGCCCGTCGGACTCATACGCCAAATGATGCCGCCTTGTGCGCGGAAATCCGAATCGACTCGATCTAGCACGAAAATTGCGCCTTCGGGATTAATCGATAACGCTGTTACCGCGCCAAATTGATCGCGTGTGCCGGGGAGTTCAGTGATCGCGCCTTCTGGTGAAATCCGCCAAACCGTCCCGCTGACATAGCTGGCAGTATAGATATTTCCGGTCATATCGACTTCTACTGTCGCGGGATAAGCGTCGTCATCCGGCAGTTGAACAAATTCGGCAACCGTCATATTTTCCACCAGCGCGGTAGAACTCACACGCGGACTAGCGTTATACGTCAGCAAAATTCCTGTCAGCGCCGCCGCGAAGAGCAAAAATGCGCCGCCGCCGAACATCAAAATAAAGATGATCGTGCGCTGACCTCGATTAAGTTTTTGAATCCGTTGAATCATGAATCGTTATCCCTATACGCCTAATTGTTTGAGCGCCCACTTTGCCGTTTCGCGGACACCCTCGTCTGTATCTTCCGTTAAAGTATGCAGCGGCTCAACCGCCCGTTGATCGGCTAATTTCGCCAGTGTTTCCGCGATAAAAATCTTGCTCGTGTCGTCAGGTTCGCTCATGAGGGCAATTAACAATGCATCGACTACCGCCGCCCCACCGATTTGCCCCAAAGTCCGCGCCGCCGAATAACGCACATCATAATCGGTATCATCCAGCACGACTGAAACCAATGGCATGACGGATCGTCCCTCTGGGAGCAAAGCCAGTGCTTCCGCCGCCGCCATACGAATCTCGATTTCGACGACCTGAAGCTGCATGATGATGGCTTCCAGCGCCCGAAAATCGCCCTGCCGCCCCAGCGAATCAATCACTTTTGCCCGCACCTGCACATCGTCATCCGCCAGCGCGGAAACCAGCGGCATCACGACGCGATCATCCTTCATATTGCCGAGCGATTCCGCCGCCCGCAGCCGCACCGTTGCGTCCTTGTCGTTCAGCACCGAAATCAACGGCTCTACGATACGAAAATCACGCTGGCGACCCAACCACCACGCCGCATTCCGCCGTTCATCCGCATCAGACGATTTGAGGTAAACGATATAATCTTCTAAAGTTGGTTCAGTCATCGCCTTTAACCACCGTGTACTTGCTTACGCACTTAAGGGAAGTTTTCGGTAGAGGCGACTCGGCGAGTCGCCCCTACAAAAGACCACAACCTGCGTAACGTGAGTTACTTAAAATATCCCGATCAACTGACTAAAGTCACGATCACGCTCAATGTGACAATACTGCCTAGCGTACTGCATATCACCACGCCGTTGACGAAATCCGAATCACCGCCGAATTGTGTCGCCAGCACACCCGCGATGACCGCCGTTGGCATGGCGGAAGTCGTAATCGCCACTTGCGCCGCTAATCCGGTGAGATGGAACAGCATCACCAACAAAAATCCGATCATGGGGCCTGCGATCAGCCGCACACCGCTTGCCAGCAAAATCAAACGCAGCCGCCCGCGAATCACCGCCCGGCCTAGTTGCAATCCTAACACAATCAGCATCGCCGGAATCGTCCCATCTGCCAGCAGATTGACGGTGCGTTCAAGCGCCAGCGGCAGTTTGATCCCAGTCAGATTAAACGCGAGGCCGATGATGGTGCCGTACATCAGCGGAATGGTGAACACATTAAACAGCGCAGTTCGTGTAGAAACCGTCCCCCGCGAGGCGAAATAAACGCCTAACGTGTTGGCAATCACTGAGGACATCACATAATACATCACAGCATAGGGACGAGCCGCGCTGCCATACGCAAATTCATTAAAGGCAATGCCGTAATTTCCGGCGTTCAACGCCACCATACTCAAGATGAAAGCACTCTCGACTCGTCTTTCCAGCCGGAGTGTCCGCGCCAACCCAATGCTGATGATCGCCATAATAAGCGCGACACACACCGCCAGCACCATCAACCGTCCGAGTTCACCGTTCAGATTGGCATTCGCCATCCCTTCCAACGCCAGAAAGGGCGAAAAGAGATACAAAATCATGTTGGAAAGGATACGTGGATCAGGATTAAACGCCCGCCCATAAGCCGCCCCCAACGCGACGATCAGCAAAATCGGCGCGATGACGTTGACAATCGTGTTGAATAAAGCGGGCATCCATCGGGCTTTCGGTGAAAAATGGCACAAAGGCGATTGTAGCGGTGGGGAAAGGTTTCATCAATGACGAGCCATATAAGGACTATCTATTTTGTGATAGGATTTAGCCAGTTGTGTAAATTTTCGAGGGCGTACTTTTGGCTTCATTACTAGCGCGGATGAGTCTTATTTTGATTTTCACGAGCGTCCTTTTTATCGGTGCGGCGCTCTTAGTCGGTTCACAGCTAGAGGCCGAAATCATTTCCGCAACAGTTGCAGATGATAATTACAACTTTAGCCATTTTATGTTGGTGGAACCGAATCGTATGTTGTATGTGCAGTTGAACTCGCCCCTAGAGAATACAATTGGTTCAACCTTATCTTTCCAAACAGGGTATGATTCGATCATACTCACTCAGACAATAGAAAATAACATCAATCATTTGACCTTTTATTATTACAATTTAGACAATGGGCGACTTGAAATGCTGCAAGAAATCTGGAAACCCATTGTTGATATAACGACAACCACATTTACAATCAGTAATCTATATTTTACTGATTTTCCCTTTGCGTGGTCGCCTGACGGCAAATATGTAGCTGTCTATAAAACCGACACGCACAATCTCCACGTCATTGAGCTAGAGACATTTGAGACTGTCGCCAACGTAGATATAGTGATAAATATGGATTCGGAGTCCTTCTATTGGCTACCTGACGAGACGACAATTTTAATCCGGCAAGTAGGCGCAATCTCATTATTCGATGTTCAAACAAATGAACTTGGATATTTCCCGGTTAATAATGCGGCATCTTATGATATGTCTTGGTCGAAGGATGGTAAAGGGGTCATTATAAACTACCGAAATGAAGATCAGCCCACTCAATTATTCAATCGCCACACTATGCAATACGAATCCTATTTAGATTCTCACTCAGCAATGTGGTTTGAATGGTGTGGTGAGGAGTATCTTGCCTTAATCAAAGATTACCAAATTACTGCGCTCATCGATTTGGAAACTCATGAGCAAATTCCATTTCCCTTGCCTGATGAAGCAACCCTTAGCGTAAATACTTGGGCATGGCACCCAGAAGCTAAGACTTGGGCATTGATCCTCCCAGTGGGAGGAACATCGCTCATGCGACCTGCATATTTTTACCATTGTTTTACTGATGAGTATTCGTTGTTTCAAGAAGAGATGCAGATATGGACATGGACGAAGGACGGATTTATCTATGAAACACCCGATCCGAGTGGAATACGCAATCTAATGTATCAGGCTTATGTGATGGATAATGGTACTACAACAACTGAGCAAATGAGCTATATTCCTGCCGATTTTGATTCCATATACGAATGGGAATGGCAAGAATGGTCTGAAGATATGAGTAATGCTATCGGTTTGGGTCATGTCGTTTACAGGCTGTTTCGTTATAGTGTGGCGACAGGGAAGGTACTCTACTTAACTCCAGCCGACCAGATAATCACACAGGCTTATTATTGGCGTTAAAGCGATTAGGAAAATGACTCTATGACAGGCAGCGCGGCACAACAATTTATTTGCGGGGCGGGGGCGTTTATCGGCACAATGGTGTTTTTAGTCATCGGCTTTAAAGTTTTGCATGGGCCGGATTATCGCAAAGATGCGCCGCCCAAGGATGAGAAATAGGATAGCGCCGCTTGAATTGCCTCCTATTCAGCATTATCTTTCTTTGTAATTCGTCCATTGAAGCGATGAGCAACTGACAAGTTCGCTTTTAGCTTAAAAAACTCATCGCTCGTTACTCATCATTCATTGCTGATTGCTAGAAAGAATTTCCCGTGCCTAAACAACCCTTGATGGTTTTTCCAGTACAAGCGCCTGTCATGCAAAACCGCTTTGATTTACACAGCGTCATAATCGAGGCGATTGCCGCCAGCGAAAATACGCTGCAAGACGGCGATGTGCTGGCTGTTTCCAGCAAATACGCCGCCATCAGCGAAGGCCGCATCGTGCATCTGGATGGCGTGGTCGTCAGCGAAAAAGCCGCCGAAATCGCCGCCCGTTACAATATGCACCCCCAGATGGCGCAGCTTGTCTTGCAGGAAGCCGATCACATCTTCGGCGGAATCCCGCTTGGCTTTTTGCTCACGCATAAAGATGGCATCATCTCCCCGAATGCCGGATTAGATCGTTCCAATATTCCCAGCGGCAACGTCGTGCTTTTTCCGGCAGAACCCTATCAAACCGCTGCCGACATTCGCAGCGCGATTTATGCCCGTTTAGGGATAAAAATCGGCGTGATTTTAACTGATAGCTGGCTGATGCCGGGACGGTGGGGGACGACAGGAGTGGCGCTGGCGACGGCGGGTTTCCATCCGGTGCAGGATGAACGCGGGAAGCTGGATTTATTCGGCAATCCGATGCAGGTCACGCAGCGCGGTATCGCCGATCAAATTTGTTCGTGTGCCCAGATGGTGATGGGTGAGCGCGACGAAGCCACGCCTCTGGCGATTGTGCGGAACACAGGCGTAGAAATGACTGACGCGCCGATCACTGTCGAAGATGTCTCGATCCCCTGGGATTTGGATATTTACGTCGAATCGCTCACGCTTGGTCTGCTGCCTGATGGTGCGCCGCGTGAATCCAAGAGTGCCAGCCTGAACCAAAATACAAAAATGTCTCGATAAAATAGACGCTGCAAAGTAATTTGAAACGATTGAACCACCAAGTCACGAAGAGCGCCAAGAAGATTTTTAAGAAATTCTCTTGGTGTCCTTCAGTAATCCTCGATAAATAATTGGAATTTTTTGAACCACCAAGGCACCAAGAACACCAAGAATTTGAACTTAAATCTCTGTGTTCTCTGCGTCCTCAGTGGTTACATCTTTTTCCATTTACTTACGTCGGTCTACTTTCGTCTTGGTGGTTCCAATTTTTTGTATTATTTTCGCAGATATACTTTTGCGATTAAGCGATACCAGAGCGCTTTTGGGTACGGCGAGAAAGCGCGTCCACGATCACAGCGGTCAGAAGCACCAGACCTGTAATGATGAACTTGATACCGGAGCTTAAGCCTAACAGCCCCATGCCATTATCCACGCTGGCGATCACGAGTGCGCCCAATATCGCGCTGGAAACACGTCCACTGCCACCAAAGAGGCTTGTTCCGCCAATAACGGCTGCCGCAATCGAGTTGAGCAGCAGATTACCACCGCCCGCATTCGTATCCACCGAACTCAAGCGAGAAGCCAAGATAATGCCGCCTGCGCCTGCCATCGTACTCGAAATCATGAAAACAATCACGCGGATGCGCTCAACGGCGATACCTGCACGTCGCGCCGCCTCTTTATTGCCGCCGACAGCATAGACATAACGTCCGAAGCGGGTTTGCTCGGCGATAAAACTTAGGACGACCAACAAAATCATGAGGATAATACCGACAACGGGTAAACCACGATCCTGATTAGCGACATAAACTGCGCCGCCCACGATCAACGCTAACAAAAGCATCTGGAGGCCGATGATCTGCAACGGCTTTGTGCTAAGTCCCTGCCGTTTGCGCGAACTCACTTGCTGGAATTGACTTAAAGCGAAAAAGCCAATAAAGGCCGCCGCTGCAAGCCATCCCCAGATTTGCGGTAAGAACTGTTTGGTGATGCCTTTAATAACCGGGTCTTGGATAATGACCGTACCGCCGCCGCCGATCATAATCAGCACAACGCCATTCCACGCTAGAAAGCCCGCCAATGTGACGACGAAGGAAGGCACTTGAAAGGTGACAATAATCAGCCCATGTAGCAGTCCAATGCAAGCCGCCGCCACCAAAGCCGCCGCCACCGCTAGATACCATGGCCAGCCATTGGGTTCGCGCAGGAGCAGCGTCATCCCGACAGCGGCAACCGCACTCACATAACCGACAGAAAGATCAATTTCGCCTAAGAGCAGGATAAAGACCAACCCGTAAGCAATCGTGGCGATGCCCGCCATCTGGACGATTAAATTCACTAAATTAAGGGGGGTCAAAAAATTGTCATTTTGCGATTGAAAAATGACACCGATAACGACTAAGCCTAATATAATCGGGAGCGAACCGAGATCGCCAGCGCGGACACGTTTAAAGTAACCACGAATATAATCTCCGGCAGTCTGTGGGCCTTGGTTGGCAAGAAAGGCATTTTGCGGCGGTGCTGCCGTCTCATTAATCGTACTCATGACTCTATCATCCCCGGAACGTGTTGAATTTTGCCTGCGGTAATGGCTGTTACGACTTCTTGTTGGTTGGTTTGCGCGGAGACAAATTCATCCACTTTATGCCCCAAACGCAGCACTGTGATGCGATCTGCGACCTCGAAGATGTCATGCAAATTGTGTGAAATGAGGATTACTGCCAACCCTTTGGCGGCTAGCCGCTTGACTAGATCAAGCACTTGGCGCGTTTGGGCGACACCGAGCGCGGCAGTGGGTTCATCGAGAATCACTAAACGCGAATTCCACATGACGGCCTTAGCAACGGCAATCGCTTGGCGCTGACCACCGGAAAGCCCAGCAACAGGGGTGCGAACCGAGCGTAAAGTGCTGACCGACAGGGAATTAAGCGTGTCGATGCAGGCTTGTTCCATGCTTTCCTCATCCAGCCGCCAAGGACTTTTAATCCGTTCACGGCCTAAAAACATATTGGCAACGACATCCAAATTATCGGCCAGCGCAAGGTCTTGATACACAACTTCAATCCCTAACGCGGCGCTGTCACGCGGGGCAGAAATATGCACCCGTTTACTGTCAAAATGAATCTCACCTTCATCTGTCGGATAAATACCCGCGATACATTTGATGAGGGTCGATTTCCCCGCGCCGTTATCGCCTACCAGCGCCATAACTTCGCCAATGCTGGCGGTAAAATCTACTTTGGAAAGGGCTTGCACAGCACCAAAGCGTTTGGAAACCCCTTGTAATTGAAGTAAAGGTTGGTCGGACAAAATGATTTCCTTCTAGCTTTCTATCTCTAAATGGTTCTCTAAACGTAATAGACCCCAAATATACAAGTGGGGATGCCATAAGACATCCCCACAGGAGTTGTAACAGTTCGTTAGCCTCTAAGCTGGGTATTAACGCTGGTCAGCCGGAGGGCAATATTGCTCGAAGTCACCGACGCAGATTTCTTCCCAAGTGCGGAAGCCATCAGCGATGACGGTTTCGGCGATGTTGTCGATGGTGACGGAGACCGGAACCAGCAGCACAGACGGCACATCATTAGTGCCGTTGTTCACAACACCCGTCGCCATCGCGGAGGTGTCCTCGCCATTGAGGATCGCCACTGCCAACGCTGCTGCTGCTTCTGCTTCGGCTTTGATGGCTTTGTAAACGGTCATGCTCTGGCGGCCCGCCAGAATGTTCTGGATGCCACCGACAGTCGCATCTTGACCTGTGACGGGGATGTAAGGCAGCCCTTGATTTTCCAGCGCGGCGATGACTGCACCAGCCAAGCCATCATTGGCGGCAACCGCAGCATCAACTTCACCACCAGCGGCGGTGAGAATCTGCTCGAAGATCACCAAGGCTTGTTGGTTGTCCCAATCGGGGACGGACTGAGCATCGACCAACGTCCAGTCGCCGGAGTCGAACAGCGGATCAATCACGCCACGATAACCATTAGCGAAAAGGGTGGCATTGTTGTCGGTGGGGGAGCCATTCAGCACGGCGACATTCGGGTTTTCCAAGCCAGCCGCTTCCACTGCCGCGACCAAGCCTTCACCCTGAAGACGACCCACTGATTCGTTGTCAAAGCTGACATAGAAATCTGCGCCGGGACCTTCAATCGTAAGACGGTCATAGTCGATGACGGCAACGCCAGAAGCGCGTGCCAACTCGATGATGGCTGCACCGCTGCCGCTGTCGAGGTTCACCAACAAAATGACGCGAGCGCCATTGGTGATGGCTTGTTCGGCTTGTGTAATCTGGGTCTGGGCATCGCCTTCGGCATTGGAGATGGTGTATTCCACGCCTGCTGCATCAAAGGCTTGTTCAAAGAAACGACGGTCATCAGCTTCCCAACGGGCAGACGAGGCGCTGTCCGGCAGTAACACCGCGATGCTGCCATCCGCTTGTGTGGTCAGAGCATCTGCCGGGCAAAACTCTGCAAAGTCACCGACGCAAATTTCTTCCCAAGTGCGGAAGCCATCAGCGATGACGGTTTCGGCGATGTTGTCAGCAGTGACAGACACCGGAACCAGCAGTACGGATGGAACATCATTGGTGCCGTTGTTGACTGCACCCGTTGCCATCGCGGAGGTATCTTCACCATTGAGGATAGCAACCGCCAAGGCTGCGGCGGCTTCCGCTTCGGCTTTGATGGCTTTGTAAACGGTCATGCTCTGGCGGCCTGCCAGAATGTTCTGGATGCCACCGACAGTCGCATCTTGACCTGTGACGGGGATGTAAGGCAGCCCTTGATTTTCCAGCGCGGCGATGACTGCACCAGCCAGGCCATCGTTGGCGGCGATGGCAGCATCAACTTCACCACCAGCGGCGGTGAGAATCTGCTCGAAGATCACCAAGGCTTGTTGGTTGTCCCAATCGGGGACGGACTGAGCATCGACCAACGTCCAGTCGCCGGAGTCGAACAGCGGATCAATCACGCCACGATAACCATTAGCGAAAAGGGTGGCATTGTTGTCGGTGGGGGAGCCATTCAGCACGGCGACATTCGGGTTTTCCAAGCCAGCCGCTTCCACTGCCGCGACCAAGCCTTCACCCTGAAGACGACCCACTGATTCGTTGTCAAAGCTGACATAGAAATCTGCGCCGGGACCTTCAATCGTAAGACGGTCATAGTCGATGACGGCAACGCCAGAAGCGCGTGCCAACTCGATGATGGCTGCACCGCTGCCGCTGTCGAGGTTCACCAACAAAATGACGCGAGCGCCATTGGTGATGGCTTGTTCGGCTTGTGTAATCTGGGTCTGGGCATCGCCTTCGGCATTGGAGATGGTGTATTCCACGCCTGCTGCATCAAAGGCTTGTTCAAAGAAACGACGGTCATCAGCTTCCCAACGGGCAGACGAGGCACTGTCCGGCAGTAACACCGCGATACTGCCATCTTGGGCTTGTGTAACAAACTTGCCACCCAGACCTACCGCAGCGGTTAGGAGAAGCATAAAGAACATAAAAAAGCGGCTGATCGATTTGTTCATAGAGTTTCCCTTTTAGATCATTTAGTTCAAATCATTTTAATATTTCGGAGCAAGGTGAAAGCACAGCACGTCGTCAATGTCTGAATTTAGTAAGAACCTCCTACTCAAGCTGCTACCTTGAATGAACGACGTAGACTGTATTTCGTCCACATTGGAAATACGCTAATGATTATAATCATGTTTGCCAAAATCTGCACCAATTTGAGGTATAACCATCAAATTTTTGACCTTATTTTTGACCTTATAGGTACGATGAAATGGGAAATGCAGAGATTTAAGAGACCATAGCTCTATGCCTTCCAAGTTTTCCTTAATACGCGCAGCCAGTTTTCATGCGTGATTTTGAGCAGCGCTTCGTGGTCGTAGCCTGCTTGCCGTAACGCTTTGATCAGCACCGGGTAGGCACTGGCATCTGGTAAATCTTTAGGGAAGGGCGCTTCACCATAATCCGCGCCGATCCCCACACGATCAATACCGAGATGTTTCACTAGGTAATCTACATGCCGAATGATCGTTTCAACTGGTGTATTTGGGTCATCTTTCGCATCATCGCGCAGCAGCATCGTTACCAGATTCACACCCACCATACCATCCGATTCCTTAATAGCGGCAAGTTGCTTATCCGTCAGGTTGCGCGGTAGTTGACACAGCGCGTGGACGTTTGAATGGGTGGCAATGAGCGGTGCGTCGGAGATTTTCGCCACGTCCCAGAAGCCCTGTTCGTTCAAATGCGACAGGTCAATCATAATGCCCAATTGATTGCAAGCGCGGACAAGTGCCTTCCCCACATCAGTTAAGCCGGGGCCTGTGTCTGGTGAGTGTGGAAATTTGAACGGCACTCCATCAGCAAAAATCGTCGGACGGCTCCACACAATCCCTAAAGAACGCAACCCTGCTTGATAATACACTTCCAGCGCATCTAATTGGGAATCAATCGGCTCCGCACCCTCAAAATGCAAAATTGCTCCAAAAACTCCATCACGCAAACAGGTCTCTAACTCGGCAACCCCGCGCACCACTTTCACTTGCCCATTTGAAGCGGCTTCGATCCGAAACAAGTTAGCGGCCATCTGCATCGCCGCTTTTTGTGCCGTGTCAAAGTCCAGTGCGGGGAGTATATATTCAACGCTTGGGTCAAAGTTATGTACCATCTGCATGGCTTCTTCTTCGCTGATGAATACGGCGAAGAAGCCCGCTCCTACGCCACCCTCACGTACACGCGGCAAATCAAACTGCCTACCATCTAGGCGCTCGAAAAAATGGCTCACCGGAGCGCTGGTAGGCGGCGAAAAATACATTAAACAATCATTGTGACCATCAATAATGGGGTATGGGTTGGCTTTATCCATGGTGTGATGTCTCCTAAACACGACTTTATCCCTATTCAAGCAGCATAACATAGAGCGTTCACGAGAGCATCAATACCGTTCTCAGTGGAGATTGTATAAAACAAGTGTTTTGTTGGGGAGTAGTGAATTCAACATACTCAATCAAAGTAATCACATCGGAAAACTGGGTTAGAAATGCTGTGTATTAAGCGGGGAAGGGATAGTTATTTTTAAAACAACCATCCCCAACGAAGCTTTCTTCAATTCACGTCGGTTTTATGCCCCCGGTAGGACTCGAACCTACGCTAACAGGCCTTAGGAGTGCCCTGCTCTACCTCTGAGCTACGGGGGCGATTTTTACTCATCAGCTTAAGTATGTAAATTTTCGGAAAGACTGTCAAGCCATAGATTCTATTGAGAGTCTCTATTTTAGTGGGTGTAGGGAGTGACACACAGGTCACTCCCGGCGGATTTACACACAATTACGTCCCTACGACATCTATTCGGTTTAGGGTTTAACCGTTAAGGCCTAACCGTCGGAACGGGCCCCGGCGTAGAAGTGGGGCGCACAGGCAGCGTCGGTTGTCGAAGGGTCGCTTGGGGCGTAACGGGTGTTACTGGGCTTGATTCGGTTGGCGTGGGAGGTGTGGTCGTGATTTCTGCTAACAACGCATCCATATTAAAATTGTTGGCGCAGCTCAAGTCCGCCCGCGCTCCCCAGCCCGTCACCCCGCCCGCTAAAACGGCACGAATCCATGCTCCACTGATATCACGACGATCTACCACAAGCGTCGTGCCGCCCGGAACCGTGCTGACCACATTCGAGGCTGAATCGGGCTGTACATGGAGGATAATTTCTGTATTTGTTGGAACGCACGTCGGGTCAATCACCTCAATCGTGAGGATTTGTTCCATATTCCGGCCTTGAGCATCTTCAGCATAAAGGGTGGCTGCGAAGCGATCTGAGGGTACACCAGCAATCCCAGAAAGCGTTTCCTCCGCGCCATAGGTCGCTGCAAGTAAGGTCGTTGTAAAAGCCTCAAGCCCTGTGATGTTTGTGAAAGATGCGCCCGTAACTTTCCATCGGACGGTAATTTCTTGTACGACATTCCGTACTAGAATCGGCGGAATAACTTCAAAATAATCAACCGTTATCGGCGCAAAGACATTTATGGCGAGGCTGTCACTGATTGTTTCGTTGTTGCTTGTTGCCATCAAACTGACGGTAATATCCCCGTTGTAGGCGCTTGTTTCAAGTTCAGTCGTAGAGATTTCCGGCGAAATATCCGCCCTGACAATCTGACCATTCACGCTAATGGTTATCTGATCTGCACCCGTCACATCCCACGAAAGGCCGAGTACATCTCCTTGGACGACACGCGATTGTTCGGCTTGAAAACTGCGAATTGCCAAATCAGGCGATGCGGCTTGTAGGACGAGGATGACCCCTAATATGACTAAAGCAACAACACCAAAAGACAGAGCGATAAGTGATAGTGCTGCCCATCCCGGCAGTACGGGCTTCTCGACAAAGTGACCGGGAATAGCCGCCAAAAATGCCGCGTCATCACGTGAGCGCACGAGTAAATCAAACTCGTATTCGTGCGGCGCACCGAATAAGCGGGTTTTCTTGGTTCTGATTTCCCCTTGCACCACCTGACGCTGACCGGGTGCAAGAATCAACTGCGGCGTGGGGATGCCAAAATTGAGCTGATCGTCTTTGTTGCGTCCGGTGATGAATAAGGGCAGTCCGGCGCTGCCTTGATTATGCACATGGAGCCTGAACGGTTCGCCACTGGCGATTTTATTCGCGGAAAGCGCCATACCAAACCCGCCAAAAGGCAGAATACGCGCCGTAATTTCTGCTTCCAGCCGCGTTTCCGGCTCATTTTTTAATGCAACGACTACTTTAACCGGATAGCTGCCCGGAACGCTATCGCTGTGACGAAAAGGCTTGATATTAATTACAATAGAGGCGGTATCCTGTGGGTTAATATCAAGTTCAGGACGATTGATGCGAATCCAATCCTCCGGCAAACCGCTGACTTTTACCGTATAACGATTTGGAACATCGGTGGTATTGGTAATCGACACTTCAGCGAAGGTGTGTGACCCCGGCGGTACAGCGAATTCTGGGCCATAAACATCAATGCGAAAACCGACGGTCTCGCGCTCGATTCGTTGGGTATCTTCCGCCAGGGCAGACATTGGCAGCGTAGGCATATCATCAACGGCGTGATAAATCATCCGCAAATGCCCGATTTGGATTTCCTCGCCACCTTGTAAGATGCGTGGCTGATTACTTTGCATCTGCTGTCCGTCGATATAGGTGCCGTTGGCTGAATCCAGATCGGTAAGCTGCACCTGATCGTCTTGATGTGTAATGCTGAAGTGGTAGCGCGAAATTGTGTCTGTATCCAGCATAATGGTATTCCCACTAGAGCGCCCAACAGACACACTAGCAGCTTCCATCGAAAATGTCTCATACTTGCCATCAGGCCAAAACACATCCAAGCGCCCGTAAGCCATAACTTGCAAACCCTTTGCCGCGTTTATCACACAGTCACATTGTAGCCTGATGCGCGTTCTCGTCAAAGCGCTAAATGACAATTGTTGCTATGCAAATCACGATTTGGGGATTTTGCGGCCAAAATCTGTAAAAACCGGAAAGAAATGAGGAACGTTTTTTGGGGAAAAGTGCGTTTTGGTAGGGACGGCTCGCCGGAGTCGTCCCTACGGAGTGATTGATTCGACTAAACCGTTACGCGATGGCAGGCCACCCAATGACCGGGGGTCATCTCGACCAGTTCAGGGTCGGGCGGTTGATAGCACAGATCAAATTTAACCGGGCAGCGCGTATTAAAATTGCAGCCTTGTGGAGGGTTCGCAGGGCTGGGAACATCACCGCCGAGAATAATACGCTGGCGCATTTCTTCCACGTTTGGATCCGGCACAGGCACGGCGGAAAGGAGCGCCTGTGTGTAAGGATGCAGCGGATTATCGTACACTTCATCGGTAGAGCCGATTTCGACGATTTTACCGAGATACATCACCGCCACGCGATCACAAATATGACGCACCATACTCAAATCATGGGCGATGAACAAATAGGTCAGGTTCAGTTCTTCCTGAAGCTGTTCCAACAAATTCACCACCTGCGCCTGAATCGAGACATCCAACGCCGAAATCGGTTCATCCGCCACGATAAAGCTGGGGTTTAAAGCCAGAGCGCGGGCGATGCCGATGCGTTGGCGCTGACCGCCGGAGAATTCGTGGGGATAACGATTGATATAAAACGGATTCAGCCCTACTTTTTCCAGCAGGTTTTCTACATATTCTTGACGTTCACGCTTTTGCATCACATTATGCACAACCAGCGGTTCACTCACGATGTTGCCAACCGTCATGCGCGGATTGAGCGAGGCAAACGGGTCTTGGAAGATGATCTGCATCCGTTTACGCATCTTCCGCATTTCTTCGCCCTTGAGGTTGGTGAGTTCTTCACCTTCAAAGACGACAGACCCTTCTGTTGGGCGATAAAGCTGAAGGACGGTACGCCCGGTGGTGCTTTTGCCGCAGCCAGATTCGCCCACAAGCCCTAGTGTTTCACCTTTATAAACATCAAAACTGACCCCGTCAACCGCCTTGACCGCACCCACCTGCCGCTGAATGATGAGTCCAGACGTGATCGGAAAGTGCTTCTTTAAGCCGCTGACGCTGAGGATAACCTCTTGACCTTTTTCATTGGTTCTGTTCTTCGTTGTTACGTCTGCACTAACCATTACCAACAGCCTCACGTTCTGCTTTTAAGTGTTCACGTACATCATACCAGGCGGCGACTAAATGATCGGGATGACCTTCTTTAACGGGGAGCAGCGGGGGCATCTCGACCAAACAGCGCTCGGTTAGGTAAATCGGATTACGCGGCGCAAACGGATCACCCTTTGGCTCGATACGCATATCCGGCGGCGAACCCTCAATCTGGTTCAGTTGACGATCCCCTTTAGCATCAATACGCGGCAGCGAATGGAGCAAGCCGAGTGTATAAGCATTACGCGGGTCATTAAACACTTCTTTGACCGGACCGCGCTCCACGATTCGCCCAGCGTACATCACCTGAATATTGTCAGAGATTCCTGCCACTACACCGAGATCATGGGTAATCCAGATCATCGCCATGCCGAGTTCTTTCTTCAACTGCTTCACCAGCTCGATGATCTGCGCTTGGATCGTCACATCCAAAGCGGTGGTCGGCTCATCAGCAATCAAGAGTTTCGGGTTGCACGACAAACCGATAGCGATCATCACACGCTGGCGCATACCGCCCGAAAATTGATGGGGGTAGCTCTTTAAGCGTTTACGAGCATCGGGTATGCCAACCATATCCAGCAGTTCCGCCGCCCGTGTTTCCGCTTGGGTATTGTTCATACCCATGTGCAGGCGCAGCGCTTCGGTAATCTGCGTGCCAATCGTCAAAACTGGATTCAACGAAGTCATGGGGTCTTGGAAGATCATAGCGATCTCTGCCCCGCGCACCAGTCGTAATTCCTCTTTAGAGAGTTTTAGCAGGTCGCGTCCTTGGAAGATCACCTCACCGCCTTCAACTTTACCGGGAGGGGAAGGGATTAACCCCATAATCGAAAGCACATGGACACTTTTACCGCTGCCGCTTTCCCCTACGATGCCCAAGGTTTCGCCTTCGTTGAGCTTGTAGGACACACCGTTTACGGCGTAGACTGTGCCTTCTTGTGTATAAAATCGTGTAACGAGGTCTTTGACCTCCATCAATACGCCCAAGGGTAATATCCTCCTTTAACGAAAATGGCTATTGTGTTAAGTTGCGCCTGAGTTTTGATTAAGCGTAATAACGCCTGAGTTTGCACAATTCTTGGAGTATTGTCAAGAAATACAAAATAATGATTGACGTATACTAAATTTGTACAGAATATACAGGCAAAACTTCGAACTTGTGCTGTATTTTAGGCTTTTCCCACAAATTAGGGCTATTTTTAAGTTTTTTCTATCATTCAACAAAAATAAAATCCGCGCATCCGGGTCATAAAAGATCATAACAGCCGGATACGCAGATGCGTTAGTTTGTTTCAGTTTCTTAACGTGTGATTTCAAGTTGTGACTAGCATCGTTACCGGCTTGACCATGCCCTTTAACATCCGTTCCATCGCCATCGTATTGCTACAAAGCCCTCGACTCTCAAAATAGGGATTATCGCAATACCAAGTGCCATTATCGTAAGTGATATGATAGGCGTTATGACCACCTTGGAAGGTTGCATCAAAGGAAATGAAGCTGATGCGGTCTGTTTCTTCAGCATATTGTTTGGCTTTTTCGACATCGCTAACCACATTCTGTCCACTGGCGTAGGGCAGCGGTTCGCGCTTGAGCATGGGGCCGAAAAGCCGTTCTAACGTCATAATGTGGGGGCAAATGGCGTACTTCTGATGACCGGGGCAGGTGCAGTGCCAACCTTCTGGGCCAAGCGTAATTTCGTAAGTGTCATTGCTGCCTTTGAATTCTAAAGCGAGGCTGTGGAATGTGACCCGCTTAGGGTCTTCGGCATACTGCTTGGCTTTTTGAATCTTGCCGATGATGCTGTAATCCATGACTTTTTCGCTCCTTTATCTACAAGAATCACTTTAGCTAAAAATAAAAAAGCACGCGGGCGTAGATGTTTCACCAGCGTGCTTTTTGGGCAACTTCTTTGATTTTGGAAAGTATCTTCATCTAAAAATCTCCGCAAGTCTATTGCTTGCAACATTATTCATAGTTTAAGCCAGCTTTAAGCCAGTGTCAAATTAAGAAATAATTTTTATAATACAGATTCGCCTCTACAGAAAGAATACAAGGGATTAGCTATTGTCTTGTAGGGAAGGTATATGTGCCGTCGGCTATACCCATTTTTTAGACACCCCCAAACATAACGACGGGTTGTCAGTCTGCTGTGTTTGGGTTAACATGCGGACGATGACGCAACGCCCTTTAATTGGGCAATCTAAAATACTGAGACATCGAGGATACGCATGATACGCGCCTTAATTACCGGGGGGGCTGGGTTTATCGGCAGTCACCTTGCCGAACACTTGCTTAATGCAGGCCAGCATGTGACTGTTATTGATGATCTTAGCACCGGACGTTTTGACAACATCGCTCGGCTGGAGCATCATCCCAATTTTCGTTACGCTATTGAAGATATTCGCAACATCCACGTTATTGATCGCCTTATCAGCGAATGTGACATTATTTATCATTTAGCCGCGATGGTCGGTGTGCAGAAAATCATCAATGAGCCGATCAACACCATCGAAGTCAATGTCGGTGGCACAGAGATTATCTTAAAAACGGCGCGGCGTTATCGCAAGAAAGTCATGATCGCCTCGACTTCGGAAGTCTATGGCAAAGGGGTCAGCTTTCCTTTCCGTGAGGATGATGACAGTCTGCTGGGTCCCACCGTCCGCAATCGTTGGGCGTATGCCGCCTCCAAAGCAATTGATGAATTTCTCTCGTTGGCTTATCACAAAGAAGTCGATCTTCCGGTGGTCATCTTCCGTCTATTTAACACCGTTGGGCCGCGCCAGCGTGGGCAGTATGGCATGGTCGTGCCGCGCTTCGTCCAATGGGCGCTGAGTGGACAGCCGATTCAAGTTTACGGCACGGGCGATCAAAGCCGCTGTTTCGGCAATATCTTTGATGTTATCGATGCCATCCAAAAATTATCCGAGGAAGATAGCGCACTTGGCCAAGTCTACAACATCGGCAGTAATGAAGAAATCTCGATTATCGGGCTGGCAGAAAAAGTCCGCCAACGCGCCGGAAGCCATTCCGAGATTAAACTGATCCCTTACGATCAAGCCTACGAACCCGGCTTTGAGGATTTCCAGCGGCGTGTTCCCAGCCTGGAAAAAGTGATGCAAATCATCGAGTGGGCACCTTCCACCCCGCTTGATACCACAATTGACCAGATTATCCAATATCATCAGGAGAATCCTAAGCTATGGCAGAAGTAACCCGCAAAGAACTGATTATGATGCTCAACGGTTCGGATCGTCCCCGCTTGGCAGGGGTCGATTTAAGCAATATCGATATGAATCGGTTGGATTTTGAAGGTGCTAACCTGCGTGGGGCAAATCTTCAAGCCAGCAATATGCTCGAATCCATTTTGCGCTCGACCAATATGACGGGCGTGAATATGACCGGGACGCAAGCGGCTTATGCGGATATGGACAAAGCTAACCTGACCGCCGCCAACCTGACCCTGACCAATTTACAAGGCGCTCGCTTGACGAATGCCACCCTGACCAACGCCACGTTGAATGGCGCAAATTTGCAGGGTGCGATTCTCAAGGGCGCAATCGTCACTGGGGTGAAGTTTGATAACGGAACGACTTGGCCTGACGGCAAAAAAGGCACGGCAGGCAACCCCACCAGCTATATTTAGCAGGTAGCTTTCAGCAGTTAGCGATTAGCTTTTGGCTATTCAAGCTGCATGAGCTTTATTTGGAATTTTAGCAACACTCGCTCCTCCTGCAATATCAAATCCGCTTGCATCTGTATTCAAAAAGAGGCGTGTTTTCTAAGAAAACTACGCCTCTTTTGAATTTGCTATAAGCTAATCGCTGATAGCTAACCGCTAAAAACTAGACCAGCGTTGCGTCCGTCTTGACTTGCAGGCTGCCTACGCCGCCTTCATAGTCGATGACGATCTGCTTTTCCGCGACATTAAAGCCGGGGGTCTCCCACACGCCACCGCGTCCAATGAAATCATCGTTATCCTTCACGCGGCTGAAGTGATCGGGCATCTTTACGCCGCCAAGATTACCGTCAACCGTAACACGGACAGCTGCTTTATACGGAACATTGATTTTAACCGCGCCGACACCGCCTTCGATGTCGATCCGCGCTGCGGCATTTTCCGCGATATTGAGGATCGTCGCGCCAACCCCGCCCTCAATGCTGGCCTGATAGCTGCCGTCTGGTAGGCTCAATTGAATTTCTCCCACGCCGCTGTCCAAATTCAAGCGAGTGAGTTGTAGACCCGTCAAGTCAATGTGTGCCGGGCCCACTCCGCCATCAATGTCGAGCTTAAGCGGCACTTTGGGACTCAAACGCACATCCCAGCGCAGTTCACCGCGATTAGTCACCGACTTTAGGGCGCGGCGTACCGAACCGACTACTTGATTGACCCCCGGTTTTTGGCGTAAGCGCACGGTCTTATCCACATCGCCGGAAGTCGTAAATTCGATTTCGCCGACGTAAGCCAGATCAGCCTCGAACAAATTGTCCGAATCGACCAACGGCTTAATCGAAGACTGCCCAAGCGACAAATCCAGTTTGATGTTGCCGGTACTCGCGCCTTCTAACCCAACTTGATAACTCGACTGCTTGATCTCTTCGCCTTCGGTGAAGGTATCAACCATCTTGTTAAAGCGATCTCCGATTTTATCAAACGAGAACGACCATTCGGTTTTGTACTGCTTTTCATTCGTCATGGGAATATTCCTTCCTTCTAACAATGAGTCTATCCCATTGTAAATTGTTTTGATGAGCTACTCTTTAATACGCACATATCCGCAGAAAGTTGCTAAACCGCAAGACTAAGAAATACAACGGTTGACGCTGCTTACCTAAACCATGCTATAATGCCGCCTCAAATTCCGGCAGCTCTTTAACCAGAACTGACCGAAAAAGTCAGCTTGGAGAAACAAAATGCCTCAAAAAAAAGTCTGGATTCTGCTTTTAGCGCTGCTGGCGCTGTCTTTCGGGGGGATCATTTCCGCCCAGGATGCTACTGCCACTAATTTATTGCGGGATCCCGGATTTGAAAATCAGAGTACTTGGCCTGTCGCCGCTGCCGCATCGGATAACAGCGCTGTTTTCGCCGTCGCCCCAGATTGGCAAGGCTGGGTGACGGAACAACCCCGTACACAAGACTGGCAAAATCGAATCCCGAATGGGTATCCCTTCAGTGAAAATGGCGCGGGTTATACCCACTCCGGCAATCGCTCGCAGGAGATCAGCCGGGGCAGCGCCACATTTACGGCTGCCGTTTATCAATCTGTCGCCGTTACGCCTAATTCTAACGTAACGGGCAGCGCATGGGTGCGGATGAATCTGAACCTGAATGCCAACCCCGGCGCACAAGCGCGTGTTGGGATTGACCCCAATGGCGGTAGTAATCCATTTGACAGCGACATCGTGTGGTCAACGTGGGCGGTCAATTCGCTTTACTGGACTCAGCTTACCGTCAGCGCGACTGTTGTTGGGCCAAATGCGACCATTTTCCTGTATGCGACACAGGCTTTCCCGGCAGACCCGAATGGTATGTATTGGGATGATGCCTCGCTTACGGGCGGCGGCGCGGGTGGGGCAGTTACGCCCGGCACAGGCACAGCGGGTACGCCCGGTGCAACCGCCGCGCCTACCGTCCCTCCACCGCCAGCCCAAGCCAGTTTCGTTGTCCCGCAGCCGCCACAAGCTGATGGCTCGGTTGTCCATACCGTGCAATCCGGTGATACGATCAACGCGATTTCCGTCGCTTATGGTGTGGCCGTCCCAGATATTCTCACACTCAACAATCTGGCAAATGCCCGTATCATCCAAATTGGGCAGCGCTTGATTATCCGTCCCGCTGGCGAAGGTGGCGAAGAGGAAGGCGGTGAGGACAATGGGACTGCCGCGCCCATTCGTACCCGAAGCAGCGCAAATACTAGCGAAGCCACTGCGTCGGGGCAAACAGCAGGACAAAATCCGACGGCTGAACCGCAGGAAGAAGAACCAACTGCTGAGGAACCAGCGCCGCAGCCTACCCGCACCCCTGCGCCACCTGCACCCGTCGCGCAGGCCGATACTGACCAACAAATTGACCCGGCCTCAGTGGTTTCTTCAGTCTGCGTAACGCTGTTTGAAGACACCAACATGAATCGGATTCAGGATCAGGAAGAAATCCCACTAAGCGGCGGCGAAATTACGCTGAATAAAGGTGCTGAAACCGTCGAAACGCATGAGCCATCTGGCGAACCGGATCCGTTTTGCTTTAGCGATTTAGAAGCAGGCGATTATGTGGCGGCGGCTAGCGCGCCGGAAAATTATGGCTTGACGAGTCCCGACCAAATTCGTCTGCGCGTCCAGCCCGGAACAACGCTCAATGTCGTCTTTGGGGCGGCGGAAGGTGTGGAGGCTGCTGCGCCTCCGCCTGCCGATGCAGGGCAGTTGGTGGAAGAAGTCGCTACACCAGCGGAAACTGAAACAGATTCGACCAATCAACTTCTGCAAATCAGCGGTTTGATCGTCTTTGGTTTAGCAGGTGTGACACTGATCGGCGGCGCAGCGGCTGTTTTCCTGATGCGTCGGCGCTAAAAGAGGAAAAACCTATGACTCCGCGACTAATGCGCCTGGTGATGATAGTAGTCTACGTACTGATGCTGGCGAGCGTGACATTTCCGCTGGTGGCTCAGAATGACGGTCAGCTTTGTGTGGAAGCGTTTGAAGACCGCAATGGTAATGGCGTTCAAGATGGGGGCGAACCGCTGCTGAATCGCGGGGTCAGTGCTAATTTGTTGGATCTAAGTGGCGTGATCGTCACCAGCCGGATTCTCGATAACTCACCCTTAGCGGGGCGCGGCTTGATCTGCTTTAACGAATTGGCGGCAGGCCAGTACAGTATTGAAATCAGCAGCGCGGATTATCAAGCGACGATCCCCGGGGGCCTCACTGTTGAGATCATCAGCGGTCTGCCGCCGCAAGTATTGACGTTTGGTGGACGACGAATCGAGAGCGAAACCGGAACGCCTGTCACGGATGTGACGACTCAAGCTGAAAAAGATGCCCTCGTAGAACGCGCACTCGTCGCGGGGGCAGGTTCAGCCGCCGCCATGCTGTTAATGGCTTTTATCGGTCTTATCATTTATGCGCTTACGCTGCGAAGCCGTTACCGTCGGCTTCCGTCCCCGCCTTCGGATGATTATTATCGCAAGCGCACAACCACCGGCTCGATGCGTGCTGTCCGCCCTTCTGATACGGGCGAATTTCCGCGTAATCGCCCCTAATTAGTGAAGAGGGAAAAGTTGAAAGTGACAAGTTTTGCTTTCAACTTTTTACCTGTCACTTTACGCCTCACCCGCGCACGAGTTCACCCCAAACCACCGTTTGCAAATCGGTTGACGGCAGATTAAAAGTTTCCGCCACCGCCGGATACGTCACGCGACCATGATAAATATTTAAGCCCTTCGCCAAGCCAGGATCGCTCCGCATCGCCTCGCTCAACCCATGATCGGCGACACGCAGCACATAACGCAGCGTCGCATTCGACAATGCCAAGCTCGATGTGCGCGGCACTGCCCCCGGCATATTGGCAACGCCGTAATGTAAAACACCATCCACAACATAGGTCGGATTGCTGTGCGTGGTGGCATGGGTCGTCTCGACACAACCACCCTGATCGACAGCGACATCCACAATCACGCTGCCAGCAGGCATCGTCGGCAGCATATCACGCCGAATCAAACGCGGCGCTTTGGCACCCGTAATCAGCACCGCGCCGATAACGGCATCAGCAGTCTTGATCGACTCGGCGATGTTGGCGGTATTAGAATAAAGGGTCGTCAGGCGACCATGCAGCGTATCTTCTAAATAACGCAACCGTTCTAAGTTAATGTCGAGCAGCGTTACATTTGCGCCCATCCCCAAAGCGACTTTTGCCGCATTCGTCCCGACGGTTCCGCCGCCCAAAACGACCACATGCGCCGGAGCGACACCGGGAACGCCGCCCATCAAAATGCCGCGTCCGCTTTGTGTTCGGGTGAGGTAATGCGCCACAATCTGCGTCGCCATTCGCCCGGCGACTTCGCTCATTGGCTCTAACAACGGGAGACGGCCTTCGCTGTCGGTGACGGTTTCATAAGCCAAACCAACTGTGCCGCTTTCCAGCATTTTGTGGGTCAATTCCTCAGCGGCGGCGAGATGCAAATAAGTAAATAAAATCAAATCATCACGTAAATAAGCATATTCGCTGGGCTGCGGCTCTTTGACCTTGACGATCATCTTGGCCTTTTCCCACACCTCTTCGGCATCAGCTAGTACGGTGGCTCCGGCAGTGCGGTATTCGGCATCGGTAAAGGCGCTGCCTACGCCTGCCCCCATCTGCACGAGAACCTCATGCCCATGCGTAACCAATTCGCGTACCCCATCCGGCGGCAGCGCAACACGGTATTCATCGGTTTTCACTTCTTTAGGGATACCGACAATCATAATTTTTTGTCCTTAAAAATAAGCGCTAATCAGTGCGTTTATTGTACATCATGTCTGATTATACGCGGCATGGAGTGATGCACTGTGCATAAAACCACTTAGGATAAATAAAAATCGAGGAAGCCTCAAAGCAACCTCGATTTATTTTTATCGTTATTGATTTATTTTATCCCGCAGGGACGAACTTCAGGACAACGCCGTCATAGTCGATCAAATAGAGTTCGCCGTCATCGTCTTGCCCAAACGAACTGACCTGCCTTCCCGTCTCGAGGATCAGCGACGATTGCCATGTATCGCTTTCATCGCGCCATGCCGCCCATAAATTGCCGCTGCAATAGTCGCTGTAGAGGTATGCGCCCTGCAAATCGGGGATGGATTCCCCACGATAGACATAGCCGCCTGTCACTGAACAGCCGCCCTCGCTGTGCGAATACGTGGCGATAGGAAACGTCACCTGCGAATTTGCTTCTGGCCCCTGATGAGCCTCATTGCCTTCGTAGGCGAGCCAGCCATAATTCTCGCCGCCTGCGCTGTCTGCGGCTTGGAAGTTGATTTCTTCCCATACATTTTGCCCAACATCGCCAATATAGAGATCACCTGTCGCCTGGTCAAAACTAAAGCGCCAAGGATTCCGCAGCCCATACGACCACACTTCTGGCGCGAAGGTCGGATCGGCAAAAAATGGGTTATCCGCCGGAATGCCATAAGCACGATTTGCGTCGGGACTATCAACATCAATCCGCAGGATTTTCGCTAGGAGTGAGCCTTTATTTTGCCCGTTAGCGAGAGGATCATTTTGCGAGCCACCGTCACCCATACTAATGTATAGATAGCCATCGAAGCCAAATCCTAAATTCCCGCCATTGTGATTGGGATAGGGCTGCGCGACAAAAAGCAATTCGCTGGCGCTGTCAGGATCGGCTGCGTCGGGGTTATCCGCTGAGACGGTATACTGAACAACATGGGTGTTGCCGCTTCGATCTGTGTAATTCACATAAAAGAGGCCGTTTTCACTATATTGGGGATGGAAGGCCAACCCTAACAAGCCGCGCTCGGAATACCCCCCCGTGACATCCTGACTTACGATACCTGTCAGATCAAGAAATGGGGTATTTTGCAGCACATCATCGCGCACAATCCAAATGCGCCCGGATTGTTCCATCACAAACAGCCGTCCCGACTCATCACCTGCACCCGTCGCAAACAGCGGCCTGAATAATCCGCTGACGATATCGAATAATTCAAATTGATCGGCATCTGGGGCGGCGCTGCGTGTTGTCATGGGTTCGGGGGTGGTTTCTTGGGCGTAGGTTACACTAACAATGCCCAGCATGAGGCAAAAAACGAATATCAATTTACGCATTTATATCGAACTCCTTTAGCTGTCCTTCAATAAGCATAGTTTACGCGGTTTGCCTAAATAGGATATGAGCGCGACACTAATTTGCAGGAGAGCGTAAGGCGTGATATATCCGCTCACGCCCTACAAAAATGCTTAATTAACCTCAGTTTTGGATAGCGTACTTTGATGAACTTTTATGATGTCCTCATCCCCCAACCCCTTCTCCATTGCATGGCGAAGGGGAGAAAAACGGTTCACAACGGTTCTTTAAGTCCCCTCTCTACGAAGTGGGGAGGGGATTTAGGGGTGGGGATAGAATGAAAACGCTATCCGAGACTCAGGTTAATTAGCTGCCGTTGTTTGGCCCAGCAATTGCGACGACGAGCGCATCCGGGTTCAAGTAGCGCTGGGCGGCGGCGAGTAAATCATCACGCGTCAAACTGTACATCATATCGTGATACTTAAGCAGATAATCCAGCCCCAAGCCATAACTTTCCATAGACAATACTGTGCTGGCGACCCCTTCATTACTTTCAAGCTGAAGCGGCAGCCGTCCGGTATAGTAGGACAGGTTATCGGCTAAATCTTCTTCGCTCACAGGCTCACTGATGATACGGCGCAATTCATTGATGGAAAGATCAAGCGCACGCTCAATATTGGCCGGATTCACACCCGCCGAAATGCTCCATGCGCCAGGGCCATACCCCCCATCCAAACGACTTCCGGCATAATAGGCCATCCCGCCCTGCTCACGCACAACATCCCCAATACGCCCCATCATCCCGAATTGGCCTAAAATGCTGTTGGCAAGATTAGCCGCCTGATAATCAGTGGCATAACGCGACGGCCCCAGCGTCCCCAAAACAATATCGGATTGGGTTTTGCCGGGGAGCGTGACGACAGCGCGGCGCGTTTCTGCTGGTGAGTCGATTTGTGGCAGTTCCGGCGGAAGAGGCTGATCGTTGTTCTGCCAATCGCCCAAATGTTGATTGACGATTTCAACTGCATCCTGCGCCTTGACCGCGCCGACAATCACAACCACCATCCCACGCGGGCCATAATGCGTTTCATAAAAGCCGCGCAGTTCGTCCACCGTGAGGGTAGGCAGAGTTTCTAAAGTGCCGCGTGTACTGTAATGATAAGGATGATATTCGGGATAAAGATTTTCGCGGAAGATGCGCCCAGCTTGCCAGCGCGTATCCTGCTGGCGATATTGCAGCCACGTCAGTGCTTCGCCGCGCACCCGATCAATCTGCCCCTGCGGGAATATCGGACGGCGCAAGGCATCGCCTAATAAATCGACCAAAACAGATAAATCTTCCGCCAGCGCCTTGCCGCCAAAACCGACTTTATGCGTTCCCGCGCTAATATCGAGATCAGCGCCAATATCTTCTAGGCTGCTGTTGATCGTATCGAAATCGCGCCCCTGCGTACCGAGCATCAATGCACCCGCCGTCATCGAAGCCAGACCGTTTCGGCTGTGGTCTTCAAATAGGCCGCCTGCATTCAGTGAGCCATTGATGACCACCGACTGCGCGTTGAAATTTTCGTAAACCAACACCGTAATGCCGTTATCTAAAACCGTCTTGCTGATCGTATCCGGTCCCGGAATAGATAAGGCGTTTTGCTTGAGTTTATTCGTCGTCGTCATCATAATCCTCATCTTCTTCCATTCCCGTAGGCACAAACCAACCGACCACGCGGCTTTGCGGGCGTAAATAACGCTCGGCGGCATCGCGCACATCTTCAACCGTTACCTGTTCAAGCTGTGCCATGTAATGCTCGAACCATTCGTAGCTGGCGAAGTTCTCCGCGAAGGCCAGCCAAAACGCCTGTCCGGTCACGCCTTCGGTACTGTATGCGAACAACGCCCGCGCCTGTTTTTTCGCTTTATTGAGTTCGGCTTCGGTGATATTCTCAGAACGGACACGGTTGAGTTCGGCTTCCAGCGCTGCTTCCACTTCTTCCAGCGTCCGTCCATCACGCACGGTGACGGTAAAATCATACAAATGGGGGTCAATTGTGGGCGTGATGCTGCCATTTACCGAGGCCGCCAGTTCAGTTTGGACGAGCGCTTTATACAGGCGGCTCGTCTTATTATCCACCCCGCCCCCGCCGAGTCCGCTGGGGCCGCTGAGAACGCTATCGAGAATCGCCAATTTAAACCAATCGGAATCGGTGGCTGCTGGCGCACGGTAGCTCATCTGCAAAAAGGCCGTATTACCGGGGCGCTCCACGCGGACGCGGCGTTCCCCCTGCTGCGGCGGTTCGGCACGGCTGAACACTTTCGGCAGATCGCCCGCCGGAATTTTGCCATACACTTCTTTGATTCGATTCAACATTTCTTCGCTGTCGAATGCGCCCACTGCCACCGCGATGGCGTTGTTGGGCATATAATGCGACTGATAATGATGATACAAATCGTCGCGGGTGATCGTTTCCAGATCAGCCATATCGCCGAGTATTTCATGATGATAGCCATGCACCCGGAAGGCCGCCGCTGTGATTTCCTCACCTAACCAAAACATCGGCGAATTTTCCGCACCCTGCCGTTCAGAGATTATCACCGTGCGCTCAGAGTCAACTTCATCTACCTCAAAACGGGCATTAATCATGCGATCTGCCTCCAATTGCAGCGCGAGATCGATACGGTCAGCAGGCATCGTTTCATAATAGGCGGTGTAATCGAGGAAGGTTTGCGCGTTCCAACTCCCGCCTTGACGGTCAATCATGCGGTCAAGAATCCCGCCGGGGAAGGTTTCTGTCCCTTTAAACATCATGTGTTCCGTCCAATGAGAAATGCCTGTTTGTCCGGTGCGCTCATTACGACTGCCCACGCGATACAACACCCACCAGCTAATTACCGGTGCGCTGTGGATTTCTTTCAGCAGGACGGTTAAGCCATTATCCAATATATGTCGGGTTACAGTAGACAAGATCGCAGCTTTCTATTTAAAAATATTCAATAGATGAAAATTATAACAGAAAAGTGCTGCAATAAGAGGATTTTACTATTCATAGCATGAGTGTGATTATAAGGGTCATGATCTTCTATCTATTTGGTTCCAGCGTAGGGATTCCGTAGGGTTTGCGCCAGGTTTAGTTGGGAACAACAAGCGAGTCTTCCTCGTTTTAGAAGTGTAACTGACTCAATCTATGAAACGAGGACACCTCATGAAAATCAAAATCACGCTCATCTTGTTCGCCCTGCTGTTGGCTCTATCCGTGCTTCCGGCGTTGGCACAAGACGATGCAGCCCAATCTCATACTGTTAGCTATGACGGCTTCAGCTTCATGTTTGACTCGGCCTTCGCGTCCAACGTCAACATCACCCAATATGCAGGCGATCCGGCAGAATTTGGGGTTGGCTTCGCGGAAGTTCAGCATACAGCCTTCACGTTCTACGATCAATTTCCTGCGCCAGAAAGCTGGTTCGATGCTAAAGGCGGCATTCGCGTTTATAACACAGCCGATTTTGCGGGTTATGAAGCCTATCCAGAACGGTTGGCACAGCTTCAGACCCTAATCGCGGAACAATCGGACTTAAGCCAATTCATGATTGGCGGGACTGAAAGCGAACTCGCGCTACCCTTCTTGCCGACATTGGCGGCTGCACAAGTCATTCGCGCCCGCGCTCAGGTTGTAGAAACCGAGGATGTGATGGGGATTAGCTATATTTCCATCTACCAGCAAGCGCAAGAACCGTTCCTGGCAAACAGCTTCTTCTACACCTTTCAAGGGGTGAGCAAAGATGGGGTGCATTACATTTCGGTACTTTTTCCGGTGACGACGACTTACTTTCCAACGGAAATCGGCGCGGACTTTAACATGGAGTCCTTCCAAGCAGGCTTCGTGGATTATGTGGGGGAAAGTATCGCAACATTAAATGCCGCCGCACCTGAAGATTTTACGCCTTCACTTGCGACACTGGATGCGCTCATCGCAACATTCGCATTCAGGCAGTAAAAGCAGCAGTTTGAGCCATGAAAACGGAGGATATGAACTAATCACATCCTCCGTCTTTATTTGGCGAGGCCGGGATAATCTAAAAACATCACTTCCAGTGCCAAGCGCGTATTCACATTGAGCGAGAGATAACCAAGCATAGTTTGTGTGGCACGAACCGCTTTAAGGGTATCCTCGACGGTCAAGCCATAGACCATCTGCTGCATCGCCACTTCACGGTCACTGTTGCACGGCTTAATCGGTGTGTCTTCCACCATCAGCAGCACATCGCGCCAGTAAGTCAGCCATAATTCCAGCAGCGTCCCCAAAGAACGCTTATCTTTCGCCAAGTCTTCCGCTAATTTAAACCGCGCCGCTCGATTGGTTTTGATGCAGTTTTCTAGCAGATCGAGCGCTTGATCGCGCTGATTCAGGATTTCGGGCTGCTGTGCCGCCTCGATTGCCCAACCCATACGTCCGCTGCTGAGTCGGGCTAAAAGTGTCGCTTTGGATTCATCTGCGCCGTAGCGCGTAATGAGGACATCACGGCAGTCATTGACGGCAACCGGACGCAGTGGAATCACTTGGGAACGGCTGGTAATGGTCGGCAAAATAGAGTCCAACGACGACGCGAGCAAGATTAACACGGCGTTTGATGGCGGTTCTTCCAACGTCTTTAACAACGCATCCTGCGCTTGTGGGCGGGCATGATCGAAATCGTCAAAAATGGCGATGCGATAGCGCCCTTCATACGGTTTCATCGCAATACGACTCATCACCGCCCGGACAGAATCAATTTTCAGTGCGCCCGTCGTCGGGTCAAGTTCGGAGTACAACATATCGGGATGATTGCCGCTTTGGATGAGCTTACAAGAACGGCATACGCCGCAAGGACGCAGATTTACATCCTCACTTAGGCAGTTGAGCGCCATCGCAAAAACATGCGCCAGCGTGTTTTTGCCGATGGATTGCGTTCCGGCAATCAAATAGGCGTGGCGAATCCGGTGATTCGCTAGTCCCCGCCGGAGATGCTGCACCGCCCAATCATGCCCATAAATAGGCCATGTATGATGTGTTTCTAGTTCAATCGTCATGATGGAATTATAACACAGCGCTCACGTAACGGCTTGGAACAAAAGTACGCCACCTGCCGCCACGACCAGCACTAGCCCGATCACAATCAAATAGGTCGCAATCTGAACGAGTCGCGCAATCTGCCGCAGTGAAAAACGCAGCGCGATAAAAACTGCCGCTCCACCCGCGATGACAAACGGCGCAGTCCACCAAGGCCAGTTATTATTCAGGAGATAGACCCAAATCGCCCACGCGATCAAGCCAATCACCCCGCCGACGATGCCGTCCACGACTTGACCGCGATTCGGCTGGCGCAGCAGATAGAGGAAGATAAAACTGAGCAGCCCTGCCATAAACGCTGTGTTGCCCAAAATTTCCAGCCCGATGGTGCGAATATCTACCGCTTCGCCATCAACAACGGCGATTAAGCCAGCAAACAGGCTGGCAACCGCAATTTGCGAAAACCCTTCGGGGAAGCGCCCTCGTAATCCAGCATAAATCGCTCGTAACAAGGCCGCCGCCGGAAGGAAATATTGTCCGCCAACCTGTAAAAACTCGACGATGGTTTCTTGACTAATCATGATTCTCAACATCCTACGAAAATCTGTCCTACTCTGCATTTTAGCACGATTAGTGCTGTGCGCTTAAGCAGACCAAAAGTCATCCCAAAGACTTATTCTCAGCAATCGATTCTGGCGCTATGATCTTTATTAGGGGTTATGAAAGTTATGAAATGCTAAAAGCGGAGAATTTTCGATGCTGTTGAAATATGTCTATGATGATCGATTGGCGCAAGCCTCGTATTTTATTGGCTGTCCCGGCGGCGGCGTGGCGATGGTCATTGATCCCGCCCGTGATATTACGCCATACTTGCAGCTTGAGAAGGAAACCGGATTAAAAATTATCGGCGCAGCCGAAACCCATATCCATGCCGATTTCGTCAGTGGCGGACGCGAACTGGCGGCGGCGACAGGTGCGACCCTCTATCTGAGCGCAATGGGCGAGGGCGCGCTCGCTTATGATTTTGCTCAAGTTGCGGAGACGGGCGTGTCTGTCGTTTATGTACGGGAAGGGGATACGCTCCATATTGGGGATGTGCGGCTTGATGTGCTGTATACGCCGGGTCATACGCCAGAACACATCAGCTTTCAGGTCACGGATACCGGCGCGGACAGTCCCATTGGGCTTTTTACGGGCGACTGTCTTTTCGTCGGGGATGTTGGGCGGCCTGATTTACTGGATGCAACTGGAAACGCCGTCGGCACATCGGAAGGGGGCGCACGTCAACAATACGAAAATGTGCAGCGCCTCAAAGCGATGCCAGATTATTTACAAGTATGGCCTGGTCATGGCGCGGGGAGCGCTTGTGGTAAGGCACTCGGCGCAGTTCCCTCAACTACGATTGGTTATGAAAAGCGCTTTAATCCTGCCTTTCAACAGCCTAATCCAGAGGCTTTCGTCACATGGCTGCTCGATGGGCAGCCCGAACCGCCCCGTTACTTCGCGCAAATGAAACGGGTGAATCGTGTGGGGGCGGATTTGCTTCATACCCTGCATGATCCGGCGCGACTTGGGGAAGAAACCCTACTTGCTGCCGTCAAAGAAATGGATGCGCTGGTAATTGATACCCGGCCTGCGGATAAATTCGCGGCGGGGCATGTACGCGGTACCCTGAATATCCCCGCTGCGAATCAGCAGTTCAGCACTTGGGTGGGCTGGTTTGTAGATTATGAACGCCCAACGTATTTGGTGGCATCACAATCAGAAATAACCCATTTGCTTAAAGTGCTGCGCGGCATCGGTGTAGACGAGATTCTGGGCTATTTTACGCTGGATATTGTGGAAAAATATCAGTGGCAGATTGAGCAAATCGCGCCGGAAACCGCTTATCAGCAGCAGCAAGAGGGTGCGATGATTCTCGATGTACGTGGCGCGAGTGAACGAGAAGAAATACATATCCCAGGTTCCATCTTTATCCCGTTAGGTCGAGTGACGGAAAAGATGAACGAACTCCCACATGAGAGAACCATCATCACACAATGTGGCAGCGGTATAAGATCACAAATCATCGCTAGCCTTTTAGAAGGACGCGGTTATCATGTCTTAAACCTCGAAGGTGGCATGGAGGCTTGGCAAAAAGCCGGATTGCCTCAAGAACAGGGTTAGAAAGTAGTTACATTTCGATTATAATAGAGGGTGAAGATTATAAATACGACATGATGACTCACCCTTTTTGTTCTGATAACCCATACGGGAGTCCTTGATGATCGACTCTGAACGTTTGGCAAAAGCGCTCATTGATTTAGATAGCGCGTATCTTGCGACCCGACTAGCAGCCATTCAGGTTCTTGCGGACGCTAAGCATCCTCCCGCCCTAGTTCGCTTAATTGCAATGGTTCGTGACCAAAGTCGAGACGAGAAAACCCGTGCTGCTGCTGTGCGTGGTTTGGGCAAATGGGGTCATGCCAGCGCCTTACCGGCTTTGGTGGATGTGCTGCGCGAGGTCAAACCCGCTGCTATCGAAGAGCCGCCCCCCGAAGGTACACCCGAAACCGTCAGCCTAACCGGTGTCTTGTTGAGTGCAGCCGTGCCGCTTGCTTTACGCGCTATTGGCACGTCAGAAGCCTTAAAAGCATTAGAGCAGTGGCAGCGTGGGCAAGACATCACAGACATTCTAGTAGAAGCCTCTGCTGAAGTTGAACCTGCCGCTGAAAAAACATCAGATGTGGCAGCATCCGAAACGCCAAGTGCCGAAGAAACTGCTGCCGAGAAAAAAGAAGCGGATTTTACCGAAACCCTAGCAGATTACATTGAAAAGAACGGTTACGATCAACAAGAAAAGACCGATGCGGCGGATGTCCCCGTCGTAAACACAGCTTTACACGCTTTTATTGAACGTCTCAAAACCGCCAGCGATCCTGATGTCATTCTCGCTGAGACTATGGATACGATTGTTAAATTAACAAAGGCAGAACGCGGTTTTATCGTGCTTAAAAATGCCACAACCGGCGTTTATGACGATTTTCATGCTTTTCACGGGTTAGACGCAGTTGAAGTAAAAACGGCGCAAGAATTCCAGATCAGCCGCACAATCGTTAATGAAGTCGCCAGTACGCAACAACCTGTGTTAACCGATAACGCCACCCAAGATGCGCGTTATACCGATGTAGAAAGCATCGCCACATTTTCGTTGCGGAGCATTATGGCGGTGCCGCTTAAAGTGGGCGAGAACATGGTTGGCGTTTTTTACGGCGATAATCGCTTGATGTCTGGCGTGTTTAAACAGGATGATCTTGAAATCGTCACCGAATTTGCCCATCAAGCGGCGGCAGCTATTCAAGCGACACGTAATATCGTCATTTCCTCGCCGGATAAATCGGACAAAGAGGAAGCCCAAGCGCCTGCGCCAAGCGATCATTTTGGGTTGACTGAACCGCCTGCGCCACAACCGATCCCCGCAGGTTTGCCTGTTCCACCGTCTGCGCCACAAGCGCCACCGGCAGCGTTACCCGTTCCACCGCCTGCGCCGCCACCATCCCCTGCATCAGTACCGATTCAACCGCCGCGCATTCAGCCGCCTGCCGAGCAAACGGTGATTCCGCCTCGCAGCCGTGAAACGCCAGAAGCACCTAGAGGCGGTGTCGAACCCGCAAAACCGCCCGCCAGCGCTTCGTCTGTCCAATTTTCGGCGTACACACCCAAAATACTCAAGCCGGATGATTGGCAGTCGCTTTATGCGTATGTTTTCCGGGAGCAGGTCGCCAGCACGGTTGTCGCGGATGCGTTTGAGCAGCTTGGCAAAAAACAGGCCGGTTACAGTGCCGTCACCCAGCCAGCGCGGACAGCCGTCGCGGAAGGCGCACAAATTACCGCTACCCCACATATCGCTGGATTTCAATTTAATCCGGTCAATGTAACGATAGGCTTTTATGACGACTGGGCGCGTTTTGACTTTAAATTACGGGCGAAAGATACTCCTGCGAATCAATTTGCGACGGGCGCGATCACCTTCACCATTGAAGGAATCATCATCGCAGATGTGCCGCTTTCGGTTTACGTGGGCGAAGCAGGCGGCGATATCGAGATTAACAGCGCCATCTCGCGCATCTATCAAGCCATCTTTTGTAGCTATAGCCATAAAGATATGCAGATTGTTGAGCGGGTGGAACGTGCATACAAGGCACTAGGGCTGGATTATCTGCGCGACGTGACCACGCTCAAAAGCGGCGAACACTGGAGCGCGGAAATTCTGGATTTGATCGACAAAGCCGATATTTTCCAACTGTTCTGGTCAGATTCAGCCGCCGAATCGCCGTATGTGAAGCAAGAATACGCCCATGCGCTGAAATTTGAGAAAGATCGTCCGAACTTCATTCGTCCCGTATGGTGGAAAGAACCCATGGCGAAAGTGCCGTCGGAGTTAAGCCATATTCACTTTGCCTACCAGCCCGATTTAGACAAGAAGTAATGAGCGATGTGTAACGAGGGCTGAGTTAAAAGCAGTCAACTGTTATTCGATTACAACCGAGAGTTAGATGAGGCGCTTCTTTATTGAGGCGCTTTTTTTGTAGAAGATACACAGTTCAGCGGTATTTTCCGTAGGGGCGACTCGCGAGTCGCTCCTACAAAACCAGTCAACTGTATAATTCCTATTTTGTAAAGCAAAAAGTGATAAAATTTTTTCCTTCAATAGAGGACTTTTTTCCTTTAAATGTGTTGTTACGGCTTTTTTTAGATGAGTTGTGATGCTTTGAAGAAAGACCTCTTTACTCAAGAGGAATTCTTAATTGACTTTACGTTTTATAAAAGTGCATAATAAATAGCAATATTTTTTGTTTAAAATAGCCAAAATAATGTGAGGTTCTTATGCAAATGCCCGTCTGGTTCCAAACAATGAAGTCACAGATGCTGGCGGGGGTTTATCGGGATTGGGGCGCGACTTTCGTCACACGAGGTCAGCTTGATAAAGCCATCAGCGTTTGCAGCAAGGCGATTAAACTCAACCCGCAGATGATCGAGGCTTATGTCAATCGCGGATTGGCAAAAGTCGCAAAAAGCGATTATGGTGGTGCGATTGCTGATTTTGACGCGGCGCTCTTATTAAGCCCACGTCAAGCGGTCATTCATGCACATCACGGGTTAGCTTGCTATTATAGTGGCGACTTTCAACAAGCGATTTCGGATTTTAACTTTGCCATTTATCTTGACCCAGAACCGTCAGTCACTTACGTGTATCGTGGGATGGCGGAAGTGGAGCAAGATAACTTATTGGGCGCAATTAGCGATTACAACACTGCCATTTCGCACAATCCGGCTAATGTGGTTGCGTATCGCCAGCGTGCAGATGCCCGCCTGAAACTGGGGAATCTACGTGAAGCGCTGCGTGATTACGGGATGTATTTGGAAATGGGCGTGATGCAAAACACCAAAGCCCGTGCGGAAGTGACGGCTATCGTCGCCAGTCTGCGGAAACAATTAAGTCAGTAAAGCGGTTTTAATAGGGATACCATATATGATGCCCGACGAAAAATTAGTCGAAGATGATAGTTCGTGTCCCGACAAAACATCTCCATATTAATCATTTTTCCGTAAAAGCCCGGCATAAATACCCGGTGTGGAGTCAGGAATAACAGTTGCACCCACGACTTTTTCATAGAACGCCACATGATCAGGATTTGTGCCAAAGCTGCGCGTCCCGACTGTAGGATTATCGCGGTTGTACGTAATCTGAGTTTCGGATAGCGTTTTCATTCTATCCCCACCCCTAAATCCCCTCCCCACTTCGTAGAGAGGGGACTTAAAGAACCGTTGTGAACCGTTTTTCTCCCCTTCGCCATGCAATGGAGAAGGGGTTGGGGGATGAGGACATCATAAAAGTTAATCAAAGTACGCTATCCAAAACTGAGGTTAGGTAATATCCACGACGGATGCATAATCCCAATTGATGCCCAAGTGTCGCATTTCCGCCGCTAACAGCCCATAAGCAGTTTCCGTATTTTCGGCAGAATCGCTATTCGAGAGCGCCATCGCACTTGGCGATTCTAAGAATTCCCCGCGCAACCGTGCCGCCCTCCTGATCTATAGCGATCAAAATAGGCTCCGGTGCAGCGTTATGGAGTTGGGCGGTCAATTGGGCAAGCTGTTTGGGATTCTCTACATTCCGCGCAAACAAAATCACCCCGCCGACTTTGCCCTCACGCAGCCAGTCCAGTAAATAATCCGGCGCAGTCGTCCCATGAAAATCATCACGCCCCAATCAGGTTCTATCAACGGCACTAACCCCAAGAAGACCAGCCCAACTATGGAATACATCGCCACGCGGACGGTAAAAATATAGTTGATAGCGATGTAGCTAATCATATTGGGATACACTTTGCGGCTGATGATGTGCCACATGCCCAAATCCAGCGCAATCGCCGCTTCGACATAATCGCGCTTATGCAAACTCAAGACCTGGGCGCGGACAGCCCGCATCAGGACAGGCTAATTCAGAAAAGCGAATAAGACTGCTAGCGCAAGGTTGTTATTTAAAACTAATGATACTGGCGCTCACCAACAGCAGCGGAAAAGAGGGGATCGTCAAAATAAAATTGGCAAACGCAGTAATGATTTGATCCGAGATTCCGCCCAACAACGCCGCTACACTGCCCAAAATAACCGCTAACACAGTGGCGAATAACCCCACGATGAGCGAAGTCACAATTAATTTTTATCCGCCGTGTACCATGTGGGAAAGCACGTCGCGTCCTTGCCAATCTAAACCCAACGGGAATTCTTGGCTGGGAGGCGCTAATAAGGATCGCGCTCCGGCGGTTCGGCGTTCCATGTGGGCATTGTCATCGTATTCGATAAACATCGGCCCAAAAACCGTCACCAACACAAAAAATAAGAGGCCGCAAAATCCGATAAAACCCGCCTTATTGCGGATTAAGCCGCTGCCATAACCGCGCAAGGTATTACCCAGATTGGCTAAACGCTGTAATACGGCCTCACGGGGTGTCTCTTCAAAGTTAATTTCGGCTAAAGTGGCACGGGAAGTAAACGGGTCTTGTAGGCATAACTGATAATGCCCCAACCGAAAACAAAAACTGGTAGAGGGGTTATCTCTACCAGTTTTTGTATTATTTTTGCGAGCCTGGAGAGATTCGAACTCCCGGCCTCTTCGTCCGTAGCGAAGCGCTCTATCCGCTGAGCTACAGGCTCACTATAAATAAAGTGTATCACAAGCTGACGGCATTGGTCAAGAGTCAAGACGGCGCGAAACAGCGAGATTATCCACAAGGGCGCAGCGCATAGCATCCTGATGATCCGTGAGCAGATCGATACCCATCATCTGAACCTTAACGGCAGCCATTCACCCGCCAAGAAAGGCGGCGAAGCGGTCGCTTATCAAGGCCGCAAGAAAGACAAAACCGCCAATGTTCTACCCATCAGCGTTGCCAATGGGTTCATCCTCGCAACCACCCATATTGTTGCAGGCAACCACAACGATGCCTTTGAACTTAAGGATCATTTACGCACTGCCTTCAAGTTCATCAAGCGGCTCGGTATTGCCATTGTCGGGAGCTACTTCAATGCAGATTCGGCTTTTGACACCAAAGCTGCCCGCAAAGTTTGCTTCAATCGCAAAGTCATTCCCAACATCGCGGAAAACAAGCGTTCCCGCAAGAAGACCAAACGCGGACTTAAACGCCTGTTTAGCCCTGAAGTCTGCAAGCTGCGCTTTAGCTGTGAACGTACGTTTCTGGATCGACAAATTTCGCGCCTTGCTGGTGCGCTTTGACCGCAAAGCGGCTCATTTCATCTTTAATGCCCTCATTAATCTCCGTCACCTACTGGCTGAGAAAAGTCTCAATCATTGAATCACAGAGGACACACAGATCACCGAGACTTAAGTTCAAAATCTTGGTGTTGTTGGTGCCTAAAAAATTTCAAATTACTTTCGAGTGTTTACATTTGTTTGAAGTTTCCCTTGAAATCCTTCAATCTCATAAATCCTAACACGCTAAAAGAGCGCGATTAGTCCCCAACAGCCATCGCCGGCTCGGCCTGCCAAAATTCAGCATCATAAGCCGGCATTTCGCAGCGTACAGGGCGATCTTCACGCAAGCCCAGCGCGTAATCGGCCTGCATCAACTGGTGAATTTCGCTGGTGCCTTCATAAATAACCCCACCTTTGCTGTTGCGTAGGTAGCGCTCAACGGGATATTCATCACTGAAGCCATACGCGCCGTGAATCTGTATCGCCTCCAAAGCTGCCTGAACGCTGTGATCGGTAGCGTACCATTTCGCCATGCTGGTTTCACGAGTGTTACGGAGACCTTCATTTTTCATCCAGCCAACGCGCAAGCACAAGAGCGAGGCATTGTCATACCACTGCTGCATGTAGGCCAGTTTTTGCTTAATCAACTGATGATGACCAATCGGCTTACCGAAGGTTTCCCGATCCTGGGCATATTGAAGGCTGTCTTCAAGACAAGCGCGGATAAGTCCGGTTGCGCCTGCCGCAACGGTAAAACGCCCATTATCGAGGCAAGACATGGCGATCTTAAATCCTTCGCCCTCCTCGCCTAAGCGATTAGCGACGGGAACTTCGACATTTTCAAAATTGACCCATCCGGTTGAGCCAGCACGAACACCTAATTTGCCGTGAATATCGCCCGTCGTCACACCTGGCATATCGCTGGTGACGACAAAGGCGCTCATGCCGTTATGGCTTTTTTCAGGGTCCGTCTTGGCGACGACCAAAAAATGATGCGCCTTGCTTGCCAAGCTAATCCACATCTTTTCGCCATTCAAGATATATTTATCACCAGTGCGGCGGGCGGTGGAAGTCATATTCGCCACATCGCTCCCTGCGCCGGGTTCTGTTAAACAGAAGGCCGCATATTTTTCGCCGCGTGCTTGTGGCGTAAGGAATTTTTGTTTTTGTTCTTCCGTCCCCCATTGCAAAATCGCCATGCTGTTCAGCCCATGATGGACGGACATCACCACGCGCAAAGTCGTATCGCCGCGTTCCAATTCTTCGCAAACAAGCCCCAGCGTGACATAATCAAAGCCCTGCCCACCATAACGGACGGGAATACTGATGCCGAGGATGCCGAGTTCGCCCATACGCGGCAAAAATGCCGGGTTCATCTGCTGTTTGCGATCCCACTCGCCAATGACGGGGATAACCTCTTTAGCGACAAAATCCCGCACCATCTTCTGCGCTTGCAACTGCTCTTGGTTCAGTGAAAAATCCATTGCGTTAACACTTTCGAATAAATAAATTCGTGACACGTTTGCATTATTATAACATGTCATGCCCTTGCATCGAAGGGAGCTAAGGCCAATTCGTTTGTTACTTTTGCACGATAACACCCTTAACCTATTATGAGGAATTGCTGTAGAAATATTGCCCTGTCATCCCTTATCCTTTAACCATATTGAATCCATTTTTGTTAGGATCGTGTGATCTATGGTTACGCAGACATCCACCTCCGCCCCAAAAATATTAGTCACTACCTACCTTGAGATGACGAGTCGCTCGGCCTTCCGCCCCAGTTACCTCAAAGGCGCACATTTCAGTGTGGAATTGATGAAAAAGCCGGATGTGGATTTCTACCGCTTTTTGTATGCGGCGGTGGGGGAGCAGTGGAGTTGGCGGGATCGGCTGCTCATGACAGCGAGTGAATTAGAAGCTATTATCGCCGATCCATGCGTCAGCATTGATGTGCTTTATGTGGGTGGGGGGCCAGCAGGCTATGTGGAACTGAAGCGTGAAGGCTCCGATACCGAAATTGCCTATTTTGGCTTACGTCCCGGTTATATCGGGATGGGCTTTGGCAAGCATCTATTGAGTCATGGCATTGCTCGTGCGTGGCAAGGCGGCGCAAAACGGGTGTGGGTGCATACCTGTAATTTGGATGGCCCTCATGCACTCGAAAATTATATGAAACGGGGCTTCCGTGTGGTTAAGGTCGAAGAAGAACCGATGCCGGAACACTACCTCTAAAGTCTGCCAATTCAAAGTTTTTGTCGCTATAGGAGTGACACGCAGGTCACTCCCGTCAGACGCACACAATCAATTTCGATGTCCACTAACGCACGGTGAACGAGCAGCTTCCTTCTTCCACCAGATTATTTGTCCCCGGCCCATAATTCGTACTACCGTCGAAAATTTGCCGGCTCCATGTTGCGCGATAGCTAATACGATATTGTCCCGCGCTTAATGCCCCAACCGGCACATACCAATACTTCACAACCTGATTCCCCTGTGGGCGAATCGTCGTGCCATACTGCCGCCAATTGGTCAGCAGCGTATCATTCAAGCGGACTTCATAGGTAACAGCCGACTCATGATCTTGAATCTGCTGTTGTGTGCTGGCGAACCACGCCCAGTAGACTTCGACTGTTGAACCCGCCGCGATATTATTCGGCGCGGCTGCCCCCAATGACGGATTATCACACAGCGCGAATACATCCACGCCTTGCTGGACAACGGCTGAACCAGATGTTGTCGGCGCGGATGCCCCCGGAGTCGAGGGCGCAGGGGTCGATAAAATGGCAGCGGTAGGCACGGTAATCGTCCCCGGCGTTAACGGAAGCGAAAGCGAGGGGGGAGTAGGGCTGTTGGCATCTCCCGGTCTCGGTGTAATAAAGGCGTTACCGCTGGCGAGTGCTGTCGCGGTTTGATAAACGGCGGTTAAATCCCGAATCGGCAAAAATGGCTGTGTCGCAATAGAGGTTTCTGTCGTTACAACGGCGGCGGTTGTCCCTGCCCCACTCGCGCCAGGTGATGTAGCAGTAACGGCGGAACGCGGCGGTGTGGGCGTAACTGTCCCGCCCCCAAGCAAAGCAGTTGGCAGAGGCGTACCTAAAAACAGTGCCGTTAAATCTGGCGTGGTCGTGAAAGTCGGAATCGCGGTAGGCGTGGGCTGTAAACGGACTAATCCCGATGAAACCCACCCCTCATCACCTTCTTCAGTGCGGATGTTGTACCAATTGCCTTCGATGTTTGTGCCAAGCACTTCCACACCCGTACCGGGATTCAGCGCCAAAATCGCATCATCCGCCGTCGAGGGACCCGCCCGGACATTAACCGATTGCAACGAATTGATGATACCGATAATGGGCGGCGTGGCGGTTGGCTCTAAGGTGTTGGAGGGAGTCGGCGGAATCGGTGTCTCGGAAGGGATCGGCGTAAAGGTCGGCAGCGGCGTCCGTGAGATCACGGGGGTCGCGGTAAAGCGTGGTGTTCGGCTCAGGATAGAGGCAAGGGTATTAGTTGGGATAACGGCTTCCTCAGCGCTTCCACCACCAAAAGAGCAAGCAGAAATTAGCAGAATCCCCATTAAAGGCATGATGCCTAATAATGACCAGAGTTTTTTCACTTTTAACATGGCCTTCGTTTTCGCTTCAAACGTCAGTTACAATATCGAGCGTTTATTGTAGATCATGCGGCAGCAAGGACAAAACGCCATCTTACACCGTATTGTACACATCCCATCACTTTTGACCACCGGACTCACGTCATGTCTGGTTGCCTTGGTGTTGAGTTTCGGCAGTGTTCATGCTCAAGAAACCTTGATGGCGGGGGAAGTGCGCCTCATCGACATGCAGGCCAATAAGCCGATTTTATTGACTTATGCGGGGGAATCAGGCGAAACGATTACCGTCACCGCCCACAGCTTAGAAACCGTTGGTATCATCGACACCGTGCTTGAGGTTCGATTCGGGAATAATCGGCTGGCCTATAATGATAATCAGCAGACAGGGCTTATTGATCTAGCAGATTCTGATTCGGCAATTGTCGATTTGAGGCTTTCCGAAAGTGGTGAATACATCATTCGGCTAGATAGTTATGGCAGTATCGGCATCGGGCAAGTTGAAGTTTTATTGGAATTGGCTGATCCATTTAAAGTTGAAACCCAAGAGAGCGATGATGGCCTAACACTCAATGTATTTCTACCGCCTTTGCAGCGCTATGAATATTCCCTAACGGCACAAGTCGGCGAAATCTTGACGATTACAGCGCGTGATCTTTCCAACACGCTTGACCCATTTCTGCAATTAACCGCCTCATCAGGCCAAATCATCGCCTCTAACGACGATCATGCGGATAATGATCTAACGCTCGATGTGTTCGATTCCCGAATCGCAGAGTTTGTTGTTCCAGCAAATGGCATTTATAGAATAACTGTGCATGATTTTTTAGGTAATATGGGGCGCTTCCAGTTGACCATTTCGCGCCGCGGGGTTAATACATCCAATTAAAACGGCTAAGTCGGCGGTGCCGCACATTCCGGCACTCACTCACGAACCCGCTCGGCCTTTGCAAAAGGTGTAACAGAATACACCATCATCGCCCATAGAATCATATAATTCCGCAATCCCTCTATCCCATTGATCTTCATCCATCAATTTCCAACCCAACGCTTGTTGGCGTACCCCTTCTACCATCGCAATAAAAGTATTTCGACTAAAACCTTCGACTAGTTCATTTTCAATTTCTTTCACAACTCTACAAAAGTTTTTAGTGATTAGTTTCTGGCAAAAGGCTAAAACCTCGGCTTACCTAAGCAAGAACTAATGACTAATCACTGTCAACTGCGTAACTTCTACGTATAATTAAAGCAGGACAGCATCATGCTCTCCTGCTTTTTGTTGAGTGTGAGGATGATGTGATGAGCGACTCAATTGCTGAGCAAATTAATGAAGTTGACGAATACGCCGATTTGAAAGAAATGATCTTAGCGGAAAGCGAAATCATCGCCACCGACATCAGCTATGAGGATTTTCTTAAAACTGAATACGGCTATTTTCATGTCGAGTGGGCTTACGGGATGGTGATTAAAATGCCGGGGATTCAGCTTGCACATAATTTGTTAACCGCTTTTCTTGAACGTTTTTTTGTTATTTACTTCGAACTCGCTCAGACTGACGGGCTTATTTTGCATGACCCCGCGCTGATGCGTTCATTGGATAAACTGCCGCGTCGTGCGCCTGATCTTCAAGTGCTGCTGCCTGAAAATAGAGACCGTTTCCAAGGTGTTGAAACCGTCGGCCCCGCTGATCTTGTGGTTGAGATTGTCTCCAAGGGCAGCCAACGGACTGATCGTGTGACGAAATTCCGCGAATACGAAAAAGGCGGCGTGAAGGAATATTGGATTATCGACCCCCTCTACAGCGAAACACTTTTTTATCAGTTGAATGACGAGGGGATATACGAGCGTATGGAACTTGATCAGGAGGGGAAATATCATAGTAAAGTTCTCAACCCATTGGTGCTTCCGGTAGCGCTCCTTTGGCAAGATGATCTGCCTGGTATACGGGAAACGCTGGCAATGGTCGAAGCCATGCTTAAGGCGGCGGAATGAAAATTGTCTTTTTTGGCGATAGCCTGACGTGGGGCGGATACGGCGGGGATTTTGTCAGTGAGGTGGCGCGTCTGCTGCCCGATCACGAAATCATCAATGCAGGGCAGGGCGGCAATACGGTAATTAATCTTTCACGCCGCTTAGAACGCGATGTGTTGGCACATCATCCCGACGGCGTGTTTCTGATGGTCGGTGGCAATGATACGACCTCTTACAGCCAACCAGATACAAGAATTTATTACGAACAAGTACAAAAATTGGAGAACGGTTTTGTCAGTCCCACGCAGTTCGCGCAGCATTACCGGGACATCCTCAATCGTCTGCTGCTGGCGCATATTCAGGTGTGGGTGGCGCTGCAACCGAAGGAATATAACCCGGCGACAGTCGAGGCTATGCGCGAATTTAATGCCCTTGCCAGCGATATTGCCCGTTCTCTGAATATCCCCGTCCTTGATCTTTTTACTGAGCTTTTACCCACTAATGTGCCTGACCATCCGCCGCTTTCGCTCAAAATGATTAACCTCATTGGGCGGCGTTTAAGCGAGAAATGGAATGATTATGAAGGTGAAAGACAACGCGGCGGCTTTACTTATTCGTTTGATGGCATTCACTTCACGCCCGAAACCGCGCAGCGTGTGGCGGAAGCAATTGTAAAATTCCTAGCACTTTAAACGCCCAACAGCAACCCGCCTCATCAAAATACGTATTAGAGTCATGATCGAAACAATTAAAGGATAAAGCATTATGGGCTGTGGACGTGCAATTTTATGTGTTCTTTTTCCGCCGCTGGCAGTGATTGATCGCGGCTGTGGGACGATTCTGATCGTGTTCGCATTGACGTTGGCGGGTTGGGTGCCGGGCGCAATCGCCGCTTTAGTGATTAACTTCATGGCGCAAAACAAGTAACGTCTGCTCATGATGAATTTCCCGCAAGATTTGGTACACTTACAGCATCGTAACATCAAGTAAGTGATTCAGGAAATGCGGGATGTTCAAATCTTTTTTTCGCCCCTCCAAAGAGCAACTTATTAAGAACCTCGGCAGCAGTGATAACAAAGTTGTGTTACAGGCTGTTGAGCATTTGCGTGAGCAGGCGTGTTTTCATGACGGGACGTTGTGCGGCCTCAATTTGCAGCGAGCTAATTTACAAAATGCGCGGCTGGCAAAAGCTAAGCTCCATGAAATCGTGCTGGAAAATGCCAATCTTGCAGGATGCTACTTCGGCGCGGCAGAGTTATTGGCGGCGCGTCTGGGTGGGGCAAACTTGCGCGACGCGAATTTGCGCGAGGTCAACTTGACCGATGCCGATTTATCCGGTGCGGATTTAACGGGCGCACACTTGGCTTCGGCGCGGCTGCATCGAACCCTGTTCAGCGGCGCGATTTTGCAAAATGCTAATTTTTGGGGCGCGAAGCTGCACGGGACGAACCTGATGGGTGCAAAGCTGCATGGCGCGAATTTCGATAATGCCGAATTTGATGCTGCGACGATTCTCCCCGATGGCACATCCTGGACACCAGAGGCCGATATTATGTATTTTACACATAACGGCGTTGCTCATGAGTAAACGCTGGAAAAATCTTCCAACGACGATACGCTTGCGCCTGCTGATTTTAACCGCGCTCCTCATTGGGGCGTTGATTCCGGCGGCTTGGTCAGTCTCGCGCACGGGCGATTGGGAAGGGCTGGCGGCGAACTTCAGCACCGAAATGGCAGGTGCGGCGATTACGTTTATTCTGCTGGATTGGATTATCGGCGGGCGAGAACGGCGCGAAGAACATCATCAGGAAACAGAATTCCAAAAGTCGGATTTGACGGCGCGGATGAGCAGCAGTGTGCGCGAGGTCGCGCTGGCAGCGGCGGACGAACTGCGGCACAATGGCTGGATGATGGACGGCACGCTCCGGGGGGCATGTTTGCGTCGGGCGGATTTACAAAGCGCCGACCTTTCAAAATCCGATCTGGCTGATGCCAATTTGCACCGCGTTTCGCTGCAAAATGCCGATTTATGGGCGGCGAACTTGCATCGCGCTGATCTTTCCGGCGCGTGGCTGACGAATGCGCGGTTGTGGCAGGCGCAAATGATGGAAGCGAATTTATGGCAGGCACGATTGCATAAAGCGGATTTGCGCGAAGCGAATTTGCGCGAAGCCGTCATGAACGAAACTCGTTTGCAGGAGGCGAATTTGCGCGGTGCGAATTTCGAAGGGGCGCTTTTGCAGGACGCGAAGCTGGATAAAGCCCAATTCGACACGACGACCATTTTGCCGGACGGGCAGCATTGGACACCCACAACGGATTTAACCCGATTCACCAATCCTCAGCATCCTGATTTTTGGCAGCCGGAAATTCTCCCGCAAGCAGCCTTATCCCTTAAATTACAAAGGCCAAACTGATGAATTGTTGTCCACATTGCGAAGCGGCAGATAACCTGTTCAACGAGTCGCTTGCCGCTGGCGACCTCAAGGACTATCAAAAAAACGGCCCTGCAAAACAAACACAATTAATGATCGATACGCTCAAAAAGTTGGGGGTATCGGGGTTAAGCCTGCTCGATATCGGCGGCGGTGTTGGCGCGATTCAACATGAACTCATCAAAGCAGGGGTAAGCGCCGCTACCGATGTGGATGCGTCCGCTGCCTATATTGAGGCTTCACGACGGGAAGCGGCGCGGCAGGGACATGCCGAGCGCATCACGTATCACAAAGGTGATTTCGTGGCGATGGCGGCGGACATTGCTCCGGCGGATATTGTGACGTTGGATCGCGTGGTGTGCTGCTACCCGGATATGCCTGCTTTAGTGGGCTTATCTTCCGCACATGCTCAGCGTTTTTATGGATTGGTGTTTCCGGTTGATCGTTGGTATGCCCGAATCGGCGGACAAATCATCAATCTCTTTCAGATCATCCGCCGCGATAACTTCCGCTTTTTCGTCCATCCTACCGAGAAAGTCGATGCGGTTATCCGGCAAAATGGATTGCAGCCGCATTTGCACAAAAAAGGGCTTTTCTGGCAGGTGATGATTTATACCCGTCCAGAATAATTAAATGCCCATTCGGTTTTCTAATGGAAAGCGGTAAAATAACACAGAAAATAGTTTTTTTGATTGCTGAAAGCCTATCGCTGACAGCTATTTTTAGGAGGTTTTAACCTTGCACGTCGTTGTATTTACACGGAGTACGCCGGATACCGCCGCGAAAGTTGATGTGGGCGGGAATGGGAATGTGACTTGGGGAGATGCGGCAACTGTCGTCAATCCCTGGGATGAATATGCGTTAGAAGAAGCCATTTTGCAAGCAAAAAGCAGCAGCGGAAAAGCGACTGTGATTGCCATTGGTTCAGATATGCACAATGAAGCACTCAAGCACAGTTTGGCGATGGGGCTGGATGAAGCCATTCGCATCGAAGACCCGGCTTTAGAATCGACAGATGGGCTGGCGTACGCGACTGCCGCCGCTGCCGCCATTAAAAAATTAGGTGATGTCGATTTGGTCATTTTCGGTAAGGAAAGCGTCGATGTCGGCACGGATCAACACACCTACATGACCGCTCGTAAGCTGGGTTGGACGATGTTGAGCTACGTTTCTAAAATCCTCGAAATTGACCCTGCTGCCAAAACAATTAAAGTTGAAAAGATGCTCGAAGAGGGCAAACAGATCGTCACAAGCAAGCTGCCTGCCGTTATCAGTGTGATGAAAGACATCAATGAGCCGCGCTACCCCTCATTTATCGGTATTCGCAAGGCTTCTAAGGCAGTGATTCCGGTATGGTCACTGGCGGATTTGGGCGCACAACTTCCTGCAAAGCGGACACAATCGGCAACTTTTAAATCAATGCCTGTGCGTGATGTCAAAGTTGAACTTATTGAAGGGGATCCAGAACAGCAGGCCAAGATTCTGGTGGAGCGCTTGTTAGAGGAGAAAGTGCTGTGAGTGCCGTATTTGTTTTTATCGAGACATTTGAAGGTCATGCAAAAAATACCAGTTGGGAAGCGCTCGGCGCAGGCAAACTGCTGGCTTCTGGGCTGGGTATTCCCTTAACTGCGTTGGTGTTCGGGGAAAATGCGGCGGCGATTGGCGCGGAGGCAGGCAAATATGGCGCGGATAACGCGATTGTGTGTGAGGATGCAACGCTCAAGGATTTCCGTTTAGAGTCGTATGCCGCGCTGCTGACCAAACTCGTACAAGAAAATCAGCCTAAATCCGTCGTCGCCGTCGGTACGAGCCGCGCCCGTGAGTTACTCGCGGCTTCGGCGGCGGATACCGACTCCGGCATGATTACGGATGCGATTGAAATGAGCTTGGACGGTGCGATTGTCAAAGTCGTGCGTCCGGTATATGCGGGTAAGCTGTTGAGCGATGCCGCCAGTACCGGCGAAGGCACGCTGTTTATGACGATTCGCGGACGGGCATTTCAAGCGAATCCGGTGAATGAAAGCGCATCGGCGGCGGTGACGACGGCTGCCCCCGCGTTGAGTGAAGATCAAATCGCGTCTAAAGTCGAGCGATTTGAGGCCGAAGTCGGCACAGTGAATTTGACGGACGCGGCGATTATTGTCTCTGGCGGACGCGGCATGGCGAATAATCCCAAAGATGCTCCGGCGGGTACAGCGGATGCGGCGGTCTGGAAGGCACAGGACGGCTTTGAGCATACGCTTAAGCCATTGGCAGACGTGCTTGGCGCGGCTGTAGGCGCGAGTCGTGCGGCGGTGGATGCGGGATACATCCCTTACGCGCATCAAGTGGGACAGACGGGTAAGAATGTCGCGCCTGATCTTTACATCGCCTGTGCGATTTCCGGCGCGATTCAACATCAAGCTGGGATGCGTACTAGTAAAATCATCGTAGCGATCAATAAAGATGGTGAAGCGCCGATCTTTAAATTAGCCCGTTATGGCCTGGTGGGGGATATTTATAAAATCATCCCCGCGCTGACGGCGGAATTGAAGAAACGCCTCGGCAAGTAAAGAATCATATAGGGGCGACTCGCCGAGTCGCCCCTACGAATAAAATTAAGGCATCAACCGCTGTTGGTCACGCGGGAACAAGCCGCAGGATAATTCGCAGTGGGATTCCCTACGACCAACGTTGATTAAAGCGCTAAACTGGCACGGATATAACCACTGTCCATCTTCTCAAAAGTGAAGCCTTGTTCCTTACACAGCGCCAGCATCCGCTCGTTTTCTGGCAGGATATAACCGACGATATGGGCGAGTTTTTCCGCACGGGCATAATCTAGGGAGCGCAGCAGCAGTTCTTTGCCGAGTCCGTGTCCTTGATAGCTGTCACTTATCAGCATTCCAAATTCGGCATCATTGCGCCCTGGTAAGCGGGAAATTCGCATTGTCCCTAAGATTTCACTTTCGCCATTTTGGGGGCTTTTACGTGTGCCTACCAGAATCATCTCGCGGTCATAATCAATAAAACATACCCGCGACAGGCGCTCGTGCGAAATACGCTGCTGAAGCTGCATCTGCGAGAAGTAACGCATGTAAACCGTATTTTCCGAAAGCGTCTCGTGGAATTTCACCATCAGCGGCTCGTCTTCGGGACGGATGGGACGAATACTAAAGGCTGTTTGGTCGTCGGATTCCCAAGGTGTGATGTATTGTGTCGGGTAAGGCCGAATGGCTGTGCGCGGCAGTTGATCTTCCGTGATGCTTGCATCGTGCAGCACAACTCGCGCATCCAACGCCAAAAGTCGTTCATGTGAGGCCAGCAGCGGATTGATGTCCATCTCTTTAATCCAAGGCTGTTCGGTTACGATTTGGCTGAAGCGCACCATGATTTTTTCCAGCGCGGCTTGGTCAACAGGTGGACGACCCCGAATACCTTTGAGCGCCTCATAAATTTTCGTTTGTTCCATCATACGACGCGCGAGGGTGGTCGTCAGCGGGGGCAGGCCGAGCGCACGATCCTTAAATACTTCGACTAATGTGCCGCCAGAACCGAATAACAGCACCGGGCCAAACTGCGGGTCAATGCTACTGCCGACGATCAATTCATACCCCTCCATTTTGACCATCGGTTGTACAGAAACACCGAGAAAATCCGATGGCTCGGCTTTTTCCGCGACGGCGGCTTGAATGCGGCGGAAGGCATCCTTGACTTCATCGGCATTTTGCAGATTTAAGATCACACCGCCTACGTCAGTTTTATGGGTGATCGTCTCCGAATGGATTTTAACGACGACGGGATAGCCGAATTTATCAGCGGATTTCGCGGCATCCTCTTCGGTTGTGGCGATGTCTTGCGGGACGACGGGAATGCCATAGGCGGCTAAGACTTGCTTGGATTCATCTTCCGTAAGGATTGTGCGTCCGGTTTGCCGTGCCTTCTGGATAATCTGATCGACTAAAGCACGGTTCGGCGTATCATCTTCAGAGTCGCTGGGGAGGGCGGGTGTCTCATAGATCGAGGCGAGATTGTAGTTATAGCGCCACATATAATTGAACATCCGCATGGCAGTATCGGGGTACTCAAATGTGGGGATATTGGCGCGGTTGAGGATTTCAACTCCAGCACGGACGCTGGCACCGCCCATCCAGCTTGCCAAAACAGGTTTTCCGCCGAGATCAGCATACTGTTTGAGTTCTTCCGCTGTACGCGTGGGATCCGTCATATCTTGCGGCGTGAGGATGACGAGTAAGCCATCGGTATTCGGGTCTTTGGCGGCGATTTCAAGCGCCTTCGCGTAACGTTGCGGATCGGCATCGCCTAGAATATCAATCGGGTTATTGTGGCTCCAAGCCGAGGGTAGGAAGGCATTCAATTCCGCCATAATCTCAGGTGAAATTTCTGACATCTCCCCTTCGCCCGTAATGAGCGCATCCGTCGCCAACACACCGGGACCGCCTGCATTGGTCACAATCGTCATGCGCCGACCTTTAGGGCGCGGCTGTTTGGCGAAGACTTCCGCCGTATAGAAAATATCTGCGATGCGGTCAACCCGCAAAACACCCGCCCGCCGGAATGCCACATCCAAGACTTCATCGCTGCCTGTCAACGAACCGGTATGGGAAGCGGCGGCATGGGCGGCCTGTTCTGTGCGCCCCGCTTTGATGACGATGATCGGCTTATCGCGGGCGACTTCTTTAGCGGCGGAAAGGAATGCGCGGGCATCCCCGATGGATTCCATATAAATCACGATGCTTTTGGTATTTGGATCGTCACCTAGGTAAGAAATTAAATCGCCCCAGCCGACATCCAGCATTGAGCCAATCGAGATAAAGGCGCTAAAGCCGACGTTTTCGTTAAAACTCGAATCCAGCACCGCC
>Ga0209591_10000455_pt1 | contig 52809 bp, 42 predicted proteins | sample MAT01_FD_187207 | JGI IMG/M metagenome (GOLD analysis project Ga0209591, IMG submission 187207) | Freshwater microbial communities from Lake Fryxell liftoff mats and glacier meltwater in Antarctica - MAT-01 (SPAdes) (version 2) | ecosystem: Environmental > Aquatic > Freshwater > Ice > Liftoff...
CCGGCGCTGGCACCCGCTGCCCGTGGAACAATTCACCCGATGCTGAATATGCCAATGGCGGCCCCCTTGACGCAGGTCCTCGACATTTTCCCGGGTAATCACGATATGCGATCCAGGAACTCCGGCGTCGGACTCGTAATGTGCGCGATCCTTGCCGCCTGCGACGAAAATGCCACGTCGCCATCGTACTCGCTCGACTTGGCTGAGATCACCATTGATGCGCCGTCACGTTCGCTCGGCGTGCCGGATTCGGCGTTCGTCGGAGAACCGTTTCGGATCACCGCGTACGGGACCAATCGCGGTTGTGAATCGCCCGGCGGCCTATCGGTTACCAGCGCAGCAAATCGCGTGCGTATAGTTGGTGCGGTACAGGTCGCCTCTGGCAAAACACTGGCGTGCCCCGACATCGGCGGTTGGGTTCAAACAACTACCGCAACGGCGACGGTCGAAGGGCCGCTCACGATCGTGTTGGTCGGGCGTGTGCGCGATCGCACCGATTCCGTGTCGCGTGTGGTACGCGTAGTGCCCCGTCGAGCGCTGCCAAGTGCGCTTGCATCGGCGACAACCGCGCCACCCTCTGTCAGCGTGCACCGGAATGGGGCAGAATAGCGGTTGCCGAGGCGCACCTTGAGATTGATGCGCCTCTTCAAGCGCGCCAGGATCGCCGGTCGCTCTGGCTGCATGTCGAAGTGCTGTGCAAACGCCACGCAGGAGATACATTTGCCGAATACGCACGTACCTCCCTTTACCGTTCGCCCTATGCCACTTACGCGAAGTCTCATCACCTGCGGCGTGCTGTCGTTCGCCGCCGGTGCAGGATTTGCCCAGCAACAGGTGCAAGCCTCCCGGCGCGAGGAACAGTTTACCAACGACCAGCTGAAGGTCTGGAAGACGACCGTGATGCCAGGCGCTCCTCTGGCCCTGCATCGCCATGAACACGGTCGCGCATTGGTCGCGTTGACAGACGGCCAATTGCAGGTCACCGACAAGGACGGCAAGGTGTTGGACACGTACAATCTGCGTGCGGGCAAGGCGATGTGGTTAGGCAAGGATCCGCCAGGTCAACTCCACGCCGACGTCAACCCCGGCAAGACACCGATCGAGGTGATCGTCGTTCAGCTTCAGCAGGACACCGTCGCGGTGAAAAAGTAGCCCCAGAGGGTCGCGCAGTTTCGTATACTGGCTACGTCCACACCCAATGCCTTTCTCAAAAGGGCAATCAGCACCCCTCCATTTCTCCACCGCACGCCATGGCCATCGAACACACCCCCAGTCGCAACGAAGACGAATACTTCCTCCGCCTCGATGCTGAGCTGCGCAAAGAGCTTCGCGCAAAAGCCGACGCTGAGCGGGCGACGCAAATCGCCGCCGATCGGAACAAATGTCCGCGCTGTGGCATCCAGCTTGTGGCAAAGTCAGTCAGTCACGTGACGATCGATCAATGCCCGCAGTGCGAAGGCATCTGGCTCGACAAGGGTGAGCTGGAGATCTTATCTCACGGGAAGGCAGAGGAATCAGGATTCGTTGGTTCGTTGCTGAACATATTTAAGTAACGCACCGCCAACGGACGCGGGGCCACTTGTCACTTCGCGCCATCATGCGAATATAGCACGGCTCGTCCGCTATCCACCCATCTTAATGGGCGGTAACCCTCCGCGTTGGGCGCCGAGCACTTCGCCCCTCCACCTCACGCAAAAACGCCCGCACTGCAGCGATGTACTCCACCGGCTTCTCCCGCATCGCCGCGTGCGCGCCGCCCGGTATCACCACCAGCTTGGCATCCGGCATGGTGCGCCGGAATTCCTCAAGTGTGGTCGGACGCGCTTCGTCAAACTCACCCGCAATAAACAGTGACGGCGTCGAGATCTCGTCCATGTCGGCCGAGCGCGTCCACGACTTGAGCGAACCGTTCGAGAGAAATTCGGTGGGGCCCCACATCTGCCGATAGATGGCATTGTTCGACGCCACGCCATCGCAACGCGCGATCGGTGCCGTGGGCAGCCGTCGCACGTGCCGCGCGTAGAATGAATCGGTGGCCGCCGCGTACGCCTTGGAATCCAGCGTACCCGCCTTTTCATTCTCGTCCAGCACGCGACGAATCGGCTCGGGCAACTGCGTACGCAAACTGTCCGCATCAGCGATCCAGCGCGGCGTCGAAATAAGCGGGCTGCTGAAAATCACCGACACGACGCCCGTCGGCTTGGTGGCAATCATGTACTCGGCCGCCAAAGCCCCGCCCCACGAATGGCCAAGCAGATGCACGCGGTCCAGTTTGAGTGCGCGACGCACCGCATCCACCTCTGCCACAAACCGTGGAAAACGCCACAGCGTGGTGTCGGTGGGATGTTCAGATCGCCCCGATCCCAACTGATCATAAAAAATGATCGGCCGCTCATCGGCCAACGGCGCGAGCACTTCAAAGCGACACGACGTACCGCCCGGCCCACCGTGCATCGCTAACAACGGCACACCCGGCCCGTTGCCGATCTTGCGATACCACACCTTACCGCCCGGCACGTCGATCATCCCTTCCTGCGACGGGAAGGTATCGGCCGGCGCCGCGGCCTGAACGGTGTTCACGGCAGACGTAGCGGTATCCACAACGCGCTCGCCGGTGCGTGAACAGGCAATGACGAAAAGAGCGAGCAATGCGGATCCGCACGCAGTCCAACGACGTGTACGCATCATGTTATGCCGTCCTCCGCAGCATCCACCGGTACAAACCAAATACCGATCCCACAAACGCCACCAACCCCAGAATCTTCGCCGGCGCAAAATCTTCACCCACCAAGGCCAGCGGCGCGTCACTCGCCAACGCCACAATCAACCCGGCGGTGACGACACCAAACAAACTCTCCCCAACGATCAACCCCGAGGCCACCAGCGTGCCCAAACGCTCGGCACGCTCCGGCTCGCGCGACCGCGCCGCACGCGCGTTGTACCAATGCCCAACGATCGCACCAATCACCACCGCAAAGGTGGCCGACATCGGCAGGTAGATCCCAATCCCTACGGCCAGCGGTGGTAAACTTCCGCGCGTCGTAGCCTTGAGCAGCGCGTTGATCACAATCAACGCCGCGCCCACGACCGCACCGATACCGATCATATTCCAATCCAGATTGCCGCCAATCACACCCTGCGCCAATGCTGAAATCAGCGTCGCCTGCGGTGCCGGTAGTGGATTTTGCGACACGACATCCAGGTTGGGTGCGCCGGCAAACCCATACGCCTTTGCCAACAGGTTCAGCACAAACGGAATGACCGCCGCACCAGCCGCCACACCGACAATCAGCGCGATCTGTTGTTTCATCGGCGACGCACCAACTAACTGCCCCGTCTTGAGATCCTGGAGGTTGTCATTCGAGATCGTGGCGCATGCAAACACAATCGCCGTCACAAACAGCGCAAAGGCCACCAGCACTTTTTGGGTTTCCTCGGTCGGCGGCACCACCAACGCCACGATCGTCGCGCACGTCACGATACCCAGGATGCCGATACCGGAAATCGGACTGTTCGACGCGCCGATCAATCCGGCCATGTAGCCGGCCACGCCCGCGATCATAAACCCCACCAACAACACGAACGGCACCGAGACCAACGTCAACGCCACCGCATGCTCAGCGAGCGCCGACGAACGCGCAAAGTTCCACGCCAAGGCGCCCGTGACGGCCAAACACGCCATCGTAATCGCGATGATCCACGGTGGCGAAATATCACGATCAAGTTCGAGTGCACGCGCATCCGAGCCATCCACCTGCCCCGCGCTCTTCGATGCCCGCAGCGTACTCACCAGCCCCGCAAACACGGGCTTCGCTAACATGGCCAGCGTGAAGATGGCCGACACACCAATCGCACCCGCGCCGATAAAGCGCACCTGGGTACGCCAGATCGTCATCGTATTCGACGTGAGCGATGCGGCATCGACAGCCGGATGGAGCGACGTGAGAATGGGCACCGCAACCACCCACGCGATCAACAATCCGGTGAGCATCGCCATTCCCACCGCCAGCCCCACCAAGTGCCCCGCGCCAAACAGTGCCAACGACCACGCGACGCTATATCCGCTCGCTGCGCTCGCCCCCAGTCTGAACACGCCGCTCACCTCGGCCGCCAACACGCGTGTTGCCGCAACAATCGCCAGCCCCGCCGACGCCGCCGTCCCCAGCGCCACGGCCGTCAGTCCTTCGCGTGCCTCAGTCGCATCAGCGGCGCCTTCGCCGCGCGCGCTCGAGCCCACCTTTAAGACAGCCGCCGCGGCAACACCTTCGGGATAGGGCAGATCCGAGTTCGTGACCAGCGCACGTCGCAACGGAATCGTGAACATCACGCCCAACACGCCGCCGCTCAAACAAATCAGGAACGACTGCCAGAACGGAAAGCCCGTCCACCACCCAACAATGACCAGACCCGGCAACACGAAAATGATCGCCGACAACGTGCCGGCCGCCGATGCAACGGTCTGCACAATGTTGTTTTCAAGAATCGACGAATCCTTCACGGCACTCAGGATCGCCATCGAGATCACAGCGGCAGGAATTGACGACGCAAACGTGAGCCCGACCTTGAGGCCCAGATATACGTTGGCCGCCGTAAAGACGATGGTCAGCAGCACGCCGAGCAGCAGGCCGCGGAGAGTGAGTTCCTTGGGATTCATATCGCAGATTCTAGCACCCCGTCGCGCCTTGCGGAGTGCGCCACGTCAGTCATCCATCGACTGGCTCCGCCAGACGGTCTCCGCGCGAGTCAGTCGAGCGCTGGCATCGGCAGCTGCCCCCGTACCAGAAACACCGAACGGTCAAAGCTCAGCGACTCACTGGCCGTGTAGTCTCGTCTCGTCATCTCCACCCGGGTGCGATTGGCGACGCACTGCCACCGCTGAAAGTCGCGCGGGGCACTGCGTCCGAACACCTGCGCGGTGAAGACCGCGACATTCACACCGCCTCGCGGATCACGCGCCGAGGGGTAGCGGCACGTCTCGACGCCGTCCGCTCGCATGGCCGCGCCAAGCGCCTGGGTCGCCTCGTATCTATCGCGCGAGGCGAGCACTCGCCGATGCTCGTCAAACGGTGGCGCGACCAGGTCAACGCCGCGCGTGGTGCGCGCACGGACCACGAACGCCGAGAGCTCCACGGACACACCATCGAGCGTCGCCGCCGTGCCTTCAAGAAAAATCAGTCGATAGTACGCGACCTCGGCCATCGCGGTCGACACCGATTCGGCACCATACCAAATACCGCGGCCGTTTCGATCGCCAAACCGTGAACCATGTCGGAGCGGCGGATACCGGAACGGCGTGAACAGCAAATAGTGTTGACGGCCTCGCGTGGCATCCGGCGGCTTCGCCCCGTCGATCAACGCTTCAAGAAGCGCCTGCTCCTCAAGCGTGTTCACCAGTTTGCGGGTCGACACCTGATGCTGCGATTCCACCACGCGCCACGGGCTCAGCGCGAGCGCGCGAATCTCAGAGCGTCCCTCGCACTGCGTCCAGATATCGGACGACATCGACGAGCCCCTCCACCGTTCGCATGCGCACCGCCGGTACCGCGCCGATGTGGGAGTTTTCCGCATGCAACCATGCCTGCAGGGCAACCTCGTCACCACCGACCAACGTGTCGAGACTGCGAAAGGCCCGCAGCATCAGCAGCGCGAGCTCGCCCTCCTTGCTCGACGGGTCAACCAGCCTGCCCTGACGCAGTCGCGACACCGAGGCTTCGCTCGCCCCCAACAGCTCGGCGACATCGCGCTGGCGAAACCGCATCCGATGGGCGGCATTCAATACCGCCTTGGTCAGGACGGCCGCGGGGTCGAGCTGTACAGCTCGGAGGTTGGTCGTTTGGGGGGTCACAAAGAAAGAATATAGTTATTTTCTTTCTTTTGCAAGTCAGTGCCAGCGCACTACCGTGCGTGAAGCCGACCGGGTAGATGTTTAGTTGGGCGAGCCTCGTAGCCTGCGCGCCTTAGCGGCCTCTTTGGCGAAGGCGGATCTTGCACGCGAGGCGGCGTCCACACGCAGCGAGGCTTCTGACCGATCGGGACTTTCGCATAGACATCGCTCGACACCTCGCACGTCGCGCCCCCTGGGTGACAAGACGATCCGGTGTAGGTTTCACGAACTCCATTTTGAAATGTTACTGTTGTTTTCTTTCTTTTGCATAACCTTTGGCAGTGCCGTGAAGGTGTCCCAGTTTGACTATGCCATCAGCTGTTGCGCGACCGCCCGCTCCGGATGTTCGAACGCGTCGGCAAAACTGTCGATCTCGTCCCGACTGAAGCCAAGCGTCCGCGCGACGGCACGCCACGAGTCGACGGCGTGTTCAACATCGCCGAGCATATCCGCCGCGTGGCGTTTTGACAGACCAAAGTACGGTGCCGTTTCCATAAGCGAATGAATGGACGCGGACGGTCCCGTCTCTTCGCTAATCCACGTCTTGAGCGCGCGCGGTCAGGAAAATGGTTGAGATCATAGGCTGGAGAGAGTCTCCACAGGTCTCGGCGACCATCCTTCGTAAAGTGGAGGGTGCCAAGGGGGTGGTCTCCTACGAGTACATCGAGCGATCGCTGAACCGCCATGGTCGGCTGGGCTAGGCGCGAAGCTGAGCCGCTACTTCGGCTGCGGCGTGCGTCTTGCTCGCACGCGCTTCGGCAGCTCGGCGACGTGAAGCGCAGAACCCATGTCGTCGGACTGCGGCAACGCCGCTGTCTCGAGACCCGTCGCATCGAGTCCGAGTACGAACATCGCCATCAGATAGGTGCCCATGGCCACCGTTGGGTCGCCTTGCTCGACACGCGCATACGTTTGTCGCGTAACGCCGATGCGCTCGGCCATCATGGCGGCAGTGAGCTGTCGACGTCTCCGCGCAACATTCACTCCGGCACCGAGTTGACTCAGGGAGCGTCGCAGTCGGATGGGGAGTACCTGATCTGATGGCATAAGGAATGATTTATGGCACCTTATACCACTGTCAAGGTGTATTTATCATCCCTTATCGCCGTTCATCGGCGGGGCCGCCGCGATTAGCGGCGCTCGACCCGCGCCACACTCCTCACGACAACCCCTCAATCCTCCCGTCCGGATATACCTTCATCCCTTCGGCCGCCGGCACCTTCCCCAAGCCCGGCATCGTCATCACGTCACCCGTCTTCGCCACCACGAAGCCCGCGCCGGCCGACCCCCACACCTCGTTCACGGTAATCCGGAAGCCCGTCGGACGGCCCAACCGCGTCGCATCGTCAGTGAGCGAGTACTGCGTCTTCGCCATGCACACCGGCGTGTCGTGCATCCCGATCGATTCCAGATAGTCGATCGACCGACTCGCGGCCGGCGTGATATCCGCACCATCAGCACCGTACACCTTGCGCACGATCTGATCGATCTTGTCACGAATAGGCAGCGCACTGTCGTACAACGGCGCGAAGTTGGCCGTCTTGCCGTCGAGTAACTCCAGCACGCCGCGCGCCAACGCTTCACCACCGGCCCCACCACGCGCCCACACATCGCACAACGCGACCTTCGCCCCGATGCGATTCGCGTACTCCTCAACCATCGCCAACTCGGCGGGCGTATCACTGAGCCGACGATTGATCGCAACGATCACCGGCACGCCAAACTGCCGTACATTGTGCACGTGGTGATCCAAATGCGGGAGCCCTCGCTCCAGCGCTGCGAGATCTTCTACGCTCAGCACGTTCTTGGGCGCGCCTCCTTGCATCTTGAGCGATCGCACGGTCGCAACGATGACTGCCGCTTCGGGCCGTAGCCCACCAGCGCGGCACTTGATGTCGAAGAACTTCTCGGCGCCCAGATCCGATCCGAAGCCCGCTTCGGTGATCACCACATCACCGAGCGCGAGCGCGGCACGCGTCGCCACCAGGCTGTTGCATCCATGCGCGATGTTTCCGAATGGCCCGCAATGCACCAACGCAGGTCCGCCCTCCAGTGTCTGCACCAAGTTCGGGCGCAACGCCTCCTTGAGCAGCAACGTCATCGCGCCGTGCGCCTTGAGGTCGCGCGCGCGCACCGGTGCCTTGTTCGCCCCTGCGGTCGCCCCCACGATAATGCGCCCGAGGCGTTCTTCCAGATCGCTCAGGTCACTCGAGAGCGCAAGAATCGCCATCACTTCACTGGCCGGAATAATGACCCACCGCTCTTCACGCGGCACACCTTCACCGGGTCCGCCCAACCCAATGATCGTTTTCCGCAACGCCCGATCGTTCATGTCGATCGTCCGGGGCCAGGTGATGCGCCGAGGATCGAGGCCGAGTGCGTTGCCCTGCTGCAGATGATTGTCCATCATCGCGCTCAACAGCGAGTGCGCACTCGAAATCGCGTGGAAGTCACCGGTGAAATGCAAATTGATTTCATCCATCGGCAACACCTGCGAGTAGCCACCACCGGCGGCACCACCTTTCACACCGAACACCGGCCCCAGACTCGGCTCGCGTATCGCCAGCACGGCATTGGTGCCGATTCTGCGCAGCGCTTGCGCGAGGCCAACGCTCACCGTGCTCTTCCCTTCGCCCGCCGGCGTGGGATTGATCGCCGTCACGACGACCAATCGACCGCGCGGGGGGCGCGTGGAAAGCTCCAGTGGGAGTTTTGCTTTGAACTTGCCGTACTGGTCGATGTCGTCAGCAGCGAGCCCAAGATCGGCGGCCACTGCGGTGATAGGTCGTAAGGTCGCCGATTGTGCAATTTCGATATCGGACGGGACGACGGGTTCTGTCACACGTGCTCCACGGTTGGGTGCTAAAACGAACTGCGTTGTAGGATGTCCGTAATGAACGAACTGTTGGCGTCGCGCACCATGTTCGATGCAGCTGCGAGCTGTTCTTGTGTATTGATGTTGACGAAGTGGCCAACGATATCCGAGGCATCAACGGTGACCACGCGACGACCGGAAAGCCACCCGTGCACGGATCGCTCGCCGGTACCCAGATACGCGACGAGTGACGGGTACTCGGTCGCACGCATCAGGGCAAAGAGGTATTGATCGCGCGCTCCGTCGTTGGGAACGGCAATATCCGCGTCATTCATCGTGAGCGCGGAGGCAAGTCGGTCAACCAAGGTGTCGTGCAGAAACGGCGCGTCTCCTGGACAACAGAACAGGAACGGCGTGATCACGCAGCGCAGCGCCGTCGCGATGCCACCCATCGGCCCGCAGTTCGGGACATCGTCAGCAAGGACCGTCGTGGCCCACTGCGCATACTGTGCGGATGCTCGGTTGGCACTGATGATCACGCGAGACACCTGCGGTGACAGGCGCGCATGCACATGAGCGACGAGTGGTACGCCACCGAGCAGTTGGAGCGCTTTGTCGACACCCTGCATGCGGCGTGCCTGGCCGCCACACAGAATGACGCCCGTGATGTCACTCGTCGACATTACGTCGTAACTGCGCTGCGGCTCGCAGGACCAGCGGATGCAGTGGCTCTGTTGACGGGATCAGGCCACCGGCGATGCTGACCAGGTCCTTGCGCATTCCCGGATCCCAGAACTTCACCAGGTGGTCACGCACACCTTCGACCGCGTCATCGTGTGGATATGGTGCAAAGAAGTGCGCGATTTGATTCGCCATCCGCACCAATCCTTCACTCTGCATCAGCGTTCACCTGAAGAAACCGGACAAGACGCGTGGGATGTGCACCACCGGCTCGGCAGACCAGCGGGAGCGCCAACGCCTCGGCCCATCGTAACGCCATCGTGGTGGGCGCAGAGAGCGTCGCAAGCACCAGCGTATTGGCCACAGTGGCTTTGTACACCAGCTCGTAACTGCAGCGACTGGTCATCACAATGAATCCCGGCTGTTTGAGCATGTCGCGACGCGCCAGTGCCCCGATCAGTTTGTCGAGTGCGTTGTGCCGTCCCACGTCTTCGCGCACCAGCGTAATCGCCCCGTCCGGATCACACCACGCGGCGGCGTGCACGGAGTGCGTTTCGCGATTGATCGGCTGACGTGTCGGCAGCTCGGTGAAGGCCGCAACAATCGCGTCGTCGGTGACGGAGTGCAGCGCGCGGAACGCAGCCGCGGCTTCACCTGCCGCGTCGCCCGCCGCGTCGCGGTCGGAGCGCGCGTGGAGCTGGGCCAGCGATTCCAGTCCGCACAGCCCGCAGGCGGTGCTTCCCACAAGGGAGCGCGTGCGCATCGCCGACGCATCAACGTACTCCTCCGGCACGACAAGATTCACCGTGATGTCGGACAGATACTCCGAAACATGAATGGCTTGCACCGCACGTGCATCGCGCAGCACACGCTCGGTCAGTGCAAGACCCACCGCAAGATCATCAAGATCGGCGGGCGTCGCCAACATCACCGTCCACGCAGCTCCGTTCAACGCAATCTCCACCGGCGCTTCGACGGCAATGCCCCACGCACCCGGTGTCGCGTCTGCCGGCGCGCCGGAGATCTCCACTTCGCACCGTTCAAAGACGCCGCGCGTGAGGAGGCTGGCCGCCGTTGAGGGACTCATCGTGCGCTCACGTCAATCGACCGGTCGGACTTCGACCGCCGTCACCTTGTACTCGGGGCAGTTCGTCGCCCAATCCGAGAACTCGGTCGTGATCACGTTGGCGGCGGCGTCAGGATAGTGAAACGTGGTGTACACTACGCCCGCCGGCACGCGATCCGTCACGCACGCATGCAACGTGATGGCACCTTTGCGGCTCATCATCCGGACGCCATCGCCATTCACGATACCTCGGAGCTCCGCGTCAGAAGGATGGATCTCCAGCGTGTCTTCCTCGTGCCACACCACATTGGCGGTACGTCGTGTGGCCGTGCCCACGTTGTATTGCGACAACACGCGCCCCGTCGTGAGCAGCAACGGAAATCGCCGGGTCGATTTCTCGTCGGTTGGCACGTACTCCGTAATCAGGAAGCGCCCTTTGCCCCGCACGAACGCGTCCTCATGCATGATCCGCGTGCCCAGCGGTTTGACTGCGGTGCAGGGCCACTGCACACTGCCCACTCGATCGAGATGCGCGAACGACACGCCCGCAAAGGTCGGCGTCAGCGACGCGATCTCATCCATGATCTCCGCCGCGTTCACGTAGGACATCGGGTATCCCATCGCCGTTGACAGCTTGCAGACAATTTCCCACTCCGAAAGCCCCGTTCGCGACGGCATCGCTGGACGCACGCGATTGATGCGTCGTTCGGCATTCGTGAAGGTACCGTCCTTCTCCAGGAACGCCGTGCCCGGAAGAAATACGTGCGCGAATTTGGCCGTCTCATTGAGAAAAAGATCCTGGACGACGACCAGCTCCATCGCGCGCAGCGCGGCAATAACATGCGTGGTGTCCGGATCGGAGTGCGCAAGATCTTCGCCGTGTACGAAGATCCCGTGAAACTGCCCGGCATTGGCCGAGGCCAGCATGTTCGGAATACGCAGGCCGGGTTCGGCGTCCAGCGTCACCTCCCACGCTGCCTCGAACGTGTGGCGGGTTGCGGTGTCCGAGATATGGCGATAGCCGGGCAGCTCGTGCGGAAACGAGCCCATATCACAGGCACCCTGCACATTGTTCTGACCGCGCAGCGGATTGACGCCTGTACCCTCGCGCCCAAGTTGTCCTGCGACCATGGCCAGGTTCGCGATGCCCATCACCATCGTGCTGCCCTGGCTATGTTCGGTCACGCCAAGTCCGTAGTAGATCGCGGCGTTTTGCGCCGTAGCGTAGAGCCGCGCCGCCGCGCGGAGCTCGCCTGCCGGCACGCCGCTGTGGGCCTCGGTCGCCTCCGGCGACTGCTCGGGGCGTGCAATGAACTCGCGCCACTGGGCAAACGACAGCGCATCGCAGCGTTCGGTTACAAAATCCTCGCGCACCAGTCCCTCCGTGACGATCACATGCGCGAGCGCATTGATCACGGCCACGTTCGTACCCGGTCGGAGCGACAAATGATGCGTTGCCTCGATATGCGGGCTGCGCACCAGATCAATGCGCCGCGGGTCGATCACGATCAATTTGGCGCCCTGCCGCAAGCGACGCTTCATACGCGATGCAAACACGGGATGCGCATCGGTCGGATTGGCGCCGATCACCACGATCACATCAGCATGCGCAACCGATTTGAAATCCTGCGTGCCTGCCGACGTGCCGAACGTTTGCTTTAAGCCATAGCCCGTTGGCGAATGGCAGACGCGCGCGCAGGTGTCGATGTTGTTGTTGTGGAAGGCTGCGCGCACCATCTTCTGCACCACGTACACTTCTTCGTTGGTGCAGCGCGATGACGAAATGCCGCCGATGGCGCCTACACCATGTCGTTTCTGAATGTCCAGAAAGCGCGACGCCGTGTACGCGATGACCTCGTCCCAACTGACTTCGCGCCAGTCGTCGGTGATCCGCTCGCGCACCATGGGCTTGAGAACCCGATCGCGATGACTGGCATAGCCCCAGGCAAAGCGACCCTTCACGCAGGAATGTCCTTCATTGGCGCCGCCCTCCATCGCCGGCACCATCCGCACGACCTCATTTCCCTTGAGTTCTGCGTTGAACGAACAGCCCACGCCACAATACGCGCACGTCGTCTTCACCGTGCGGTCCGGTTGGCCCGCCGCGATCACCGTCTTTTCGGTGAGCGTGGCCGTTGGGCACGCCTGCACGCATGCACCACAGGAGACACACTCCGAGGCCATGAACGATTCGTTCATGCCGGCGCTGACTTTGGCGCCAAAGCCGCGATCGGTAATGCTGAGCGCAAAGGTCCCCTGAATCTCTTCGCACGCCCGCACACACCGCGAGCAAACAATGCACTTGGACGGATCGAACGTGAAGTAGGGATTGGATTCGTCTTTTGCCATCACCAGATGGTTGGCACCGTCAAGACCATAGCGAACCTCGCGCAACCCCACCGCCCCAGCCATATCCTGCAGTTCACAGTCGCCGTTCGCGGCGCACGTCAAGCAGTCAAGGGGATGATCGGAGATGTAGAGCTCCATCACGTTGCGCCGCACACGCGCCACGCGCTCGGTCTGCGTGCGGACCACCATCCCCTCCTCGACCAACGTGGTGCACGACGCAGGCAATCCTTTGCGGCCAGCGATCTCCACCACGCACAACCGGCACGACCCAAACGACGCCAGCGAATCGGTCGCACACAACTTCGCGACGTTGATGTCTGCGGCTCGTGCCGCCCGCATGACCGACGTGCCAGCGGGCACCGTCACGGACACGCCATCAATCTCCAGCCGCACCGGTACCGCTGACGTTACCGCTGACGTCACCGCCGGTGGCGGCGTGCCCAGGTCTTTGCGCATGGTAGTAATCATAGCAGCACCTCGTCCCGCGCACGAACGGGCGCAGGTGACAACAGGTCTCCGGGAAAGTGGGTCATCACACTTCGCACGGGCATCGGCGTCAATCCGCCCAGCGCGCACAGTGAGCCCAGCTCCATCGTTTCGCACAGCTCCTCAAGCAACTGCCAGTTCGCACGCGACGATTCGCCGCGTCGAATGCGGCCGATCACTTCCGCACCGCGCGTCGACCCGATACGACACGGGGTGCACTTGCCGCACGATTCGTGCGCACAGAACTCCATCGCGAATTGGGCCTGCACACCCATATCCACCGTGTCGTCAAACACCACAACGCCTCCATGTCCAAGCATCGCCCCAACAGCCGCGAACGATTCGTAGTCGAGCGGGGTGTCCCATTGAGACTCCGGCAAGTAGGCACCGAGCGGCCCACCCACCTGAATCGCTTTCATGGGGCGTGTGCTGTACGTCCCACCGCCAAAGTTCTGCACCAGCTCGCGCAACGTCAACCCGAACGGCACTTCGACCAATCCACCGCGCAACACGTTGCCGCCGAGTTGAAAGGGCATGGTACCCGTTGATCGATCACGCCCGACACCGGCATACAGCGTTGCACCGTTCGCCAGCACGGACGTCACCGCAGCGAGAGTCAGCACGTTATTGACGACAGTGGGCTGTCCAAATAACCCGGACAGCGCCGGCAGCGGTGGCTTGGCGCGCACCACGCCGCGCTTGCCCTCCAGGCTCTCCAACAGCGCGGTCTCTTCTCCGCAGATGTAGGCGCCACCGCCGATGCGCAACGTAATGTCAAAGCGGTGCGGTGAGCCCATCAACGATGGGCCAAGCATTCCAGCGTCGCGGGCGAGTTGCAGCGCGCGCGCCGTAATTTCCATCGTGTGCGGATATTCCGATCGCAAGTAGATAAACCCGCGGGTGGCGCCAACGGCCAGAGCGGCGATCGTCATGCCTTCAAGGAGCTGGAAAGGGTCGGCATCCATGAGCAGGCGGTCGGCGAACGTCCCGGAGTCGCCTTCGTCGGCATTGCACACGATGTACTTGGTGACCGACTGCGTATCGTGCACCGTTTGCCATTTGATTCCGGCGGGAAACGCCGCCCCGCCGCGTCCGCGTAGCCCCGATCCTTTCACCTCATTTACAATCGCTTGCGGCGACATGCGCAGCGCGCGTTCCAATCCTCGCCACCCGCCAGTCGCACGATACTCGCTGAGCGAGAGCGGATCGATCAGACCAACGCGCGCAAACGTGATGCGTTGCTGCTGGCGAAGCCACGGAACGTCGTCAGCCAGTCCCAGGCTGCGTGGATGATCGCGCCCGGGGAGACCCGTCGCACCGAAGAGGTCGGGTACGTGCGCCGCGGTGATGTTACCGAAGCCCACGCGTCCATCGGCACTATCCACCTCGATCAATGGCTCGAGAAAGTACGCGCCACGCGAGCCATTGCGCACAATCTCCAAATCCGGACGGAGCCGGGCAATGGCTTCGGCTACCTGATCGGCCCCTATCGAGCGCGCCGCGCTGTCGTTTGGTACGTATACACGCAACACCGAAGCAGCACGCGGATCCACGCTGATCATTGGTCGCTCGCTGAGCGCGTCGCGCATGGCACGGGCGCTCGTTCCACTGGTCAGCGCACGCACTTCCGCGTCGAGGCCATCCGCATCCACGCCGCCGTACACATGATCACCTATGCGCATGGAGGGACCCAACGCGCAGTTCCCGAAACAGTATGCCGCCTCGAGGTGCACCAATCCATCGGCGGTACTCTCCCCCAATCGCACGCCCAGCGCCTGCTCCGCGTGCGTGGCCAGCGTTCGAGCCCCCACGGCCTGACAGGCCTCGGCCATACACAGCTGCACCACGTGTGTCCCGACAGGCGCCTCCCGCAGGTCGCCATAAAACGACACTACGCCGTACACCTCGGCGCGCGAGAGGTTGAAGGCCTGCGCAATCACACGCATCGCTCCAGTGGACACATACCCGAACTGCCGTTGCACGTGCTGCAACAACGGCAGCAGCGACTCAGCATCCGTGGGCGAACGCGCAAGCAGCGCGTTCAGCGCGGCGAGCTCGTGATCGGGGTCTGTAGTGTTCACCGCATGCGCTACCGGTACCGTGCCATGAGCGTGTCCAGTGCCGCCTTGCCGGGGCATAACGCCTCGAAAGGAATGTCGACAAGTGGTGTGTGCACCGTACGCATCATCGCATGCATATCCCGGCCACCGTCGTCCACGAACAGGAGCCCAGTGGCAATCTCATGACGTGCCTGACAGGCGCGCACGTGTGCGTACGCGGATTCACGGTTGGTGGGATCGTAGTCGGAGGACGTCGACCGCAGCCGTACCGTCGCACCGTCGTGCATCTGCACCACGTGCACCTCGGCATCCGACTCCGGCACCGTGATCTCACGCTGCAGCGGCACGAAGTCCGTGTGCACCGCCTCGACCTCGTGCTCCCGCGTGAAGGCGTAGCTTTTTGTTGAGCCTTCGTGATCGTTGAACGACACACACGGTGAGATCACATCCACCAACGCCAGCCCGTTGTGTGCAATGCCCGCTTTCAGAATGGGCACAAGCTGTTTCTTGTCGCCCGAAAACGAGCGGGCCACGAACGTCGCACCCAGCGTCAACGCCAGCAACACCGGATCGATAGGCGCTTGCTCGTTGGCTTCACCCTTCTTGGAGGTCGAGCCGATGTCGGCGGACGCCGAGAACTGTCCCTTGGTCAGTCCGTAGACGCCGTTGTTCTCGATCACGTACAGCATGTTCACGTTGCGACGAATCGCGTGCGACAGCTGGCCCAATCCGATGGAGAGCGAGTCCCCATCACCGGAGATACCGATGTACGTCATGCCACGATTGGCCGCCGAAGCGCCGGACGTTACCGACGGCATGCGGCCATGCACCGAGTTGAAGCCGTGCGACTGCTTCATGAAGTACGCCGTGGTTTTTGACGAACAGCCAATGCCGCTCATCTTCGCCGCTCGGTGCGGCTCGATTTCCAGCTCCCAGGCGGCCTGCACCAGCGCCGCGGTAACCGAGTCGTGACCGCACCCGGCACAGAGCGTCGACATCGCCCCTTCGTAGTCTCGGACCGTCAGGCCGCGCCCATTCGTGCGCAAGCTCGGGTGGCGGACCGGTGGTTTGGCAATTGATGTCATGCGGGGACTCCGGACGTGTGAGCGATCACGGCGTCTACCACGACCTGTGCGGTAAGTGGCATGCCGCCATAATCGAGAATGGACGTGAGGGTATCGGGCGCAACCTGCAGTTCGATCGTGAGGAGCGACTTGAGTTGTGCGTCGCGATTCTGCTCAATGACAAACGTGCGATCATGTTTGCCCAGAAAGTCGCGCACCTCTTCGCCAAACGGGAACGCGCGCACACGCATGATGTCGACCACGATGCCGTGGCGACGAAGCGTGTCGGCGGCTTCGCGGACGGCAGCGTCGCAGCTACCGATCGTCACCAGCCCCACGTCGGCGCCTGACTGCAACACAAACTCCGGTGTTGGCACGACGGTGGCCGCATGCGCGAACTTCCGCGTCAGGCGATCTACCACTTCCTGGTACGCATCGGAGTCTTCGGTGTATGCGGCGTGCTTGTCGTGCCCGGACCCGCGCACGAAGTATGCACCCTTGCCACCCACCCCTGGCAACGTGCGCGCGGCAATCCCGTCTCCGTCCACGTCGAGATAGCGCGAGAACTTCTGGACCTGATCGAGTGCCGCAGCATCCAGCACCTTTCCACGATCCGGACGATACGCGTCGTCCCACTCGAAGCGCTTCACCATCCAGTCGTTCATGCCGATGTCGAGGTCCGATGCCACGAAGACCGGCGTCTGGAAACGCTCGGCCAAATCGAACGAGGTTACCGACATCTCGAAGGCTTCGCGCGGATTCGCCGGAAACAGCACAATGTGCTTTGTGTCGCCGTGTGACGCGTAGGCCAGCGACAGCAAGTCGGCTTGCTGTGTGCGCGTGGGCATGCCGGTTGCCGGACCGCACCGCTGCACATCGAAAAACACAGCGGGGATATCAGTGTAGTACGCCAGTCCGATGAACTCTTGCATCAGCGAGATGCCGGGGCCCGACGTGTTCGTGAATGCGCGTGCACCTGCCCACCCCGCACCGATCACAATACCGGCGGCGGCGATTTCGTCTTCTGCCTGCAGGATGGCGTAGTTGTGAAGTCCTGTCTCCTTGTCGACGCGGAACTTCTCGCAGAACATCTTGAAGCCTTCCATGAGTGCGGTCGCCGGCGTGATCGGATACCATGCGCCCACGGTAGCACCCGCGTAGACGGCGCCAAGCGCGCATGCGGTGTTACCATCGATGAGGATGGAATCGCTGGTCGCGTCCATTTTTTCCAGATGGAACGGCAGCGGACACGTGTAGTGCGTGTGCGCATAGTCGAAGCCCAATTGGATGGCCTTGTAATTGGACTCCAGCAGCTTGGGCTTCTTGCCGTACTTCTCGGTGAGCATCTTGCTCACGATATCCATATCCATACCCAGGAGCGCCGCCAGCGAGCCGGCGTACGCGATGTTCCGGAGCAACGTTCGGTCGCGGTCGCCCTGAAATGTTTGGACGCACATCTGCCCAAACGGAACGCCCAGAATCGTGATGCCTTCGCGCACCAGATCCGGGTCCAACGGCCACGTCGAGTCGTACAACAGATAGCCACCGGGTCGTACCGTTGCGACATCCTTCGCATACGTCGCCGGATTCAGGGCGACCACGAGGTCAACCGCCGACGGCCGCGCCGTATACCCATCTTTGCTCACGCGGATTTCATACCACGTGGGCAACCCCTGAATGTTTGACGGGAAGATGTTCTTCCCCGTGACCGGAATGCCCATGCGAAAGATGGCCTGCATGAGCAGCCCGTTGGCACTCGCCGAACCCGTGCCGTTGACGGTGCCGATCTTGAACGCGAAATCGTTAATGCCGCTCATCGTGTCGCCACCTGTCCGGCGTAAGCAAGCTTGAGGTCAAACGTTCGCATATCCCACGCCGCGGTCGGGCAGCGCTCCGCGCAGAGCCCGCAATGCAAACACACGTCCTCGTCCTTCACCATCACGCGTTTGGTTTGTGGCAACGCATCGGAGACGTACACGTCCTGTGCCAGGTTGAGCGCCGGAGCCGACAGGCGTGTCCGCAGTTCTTCCAGCGGCGTGCTGTTGGTGGTGATCGTCAAACAATTGGTCGGACACACGTCCACGCACGCGTCGCACTCAATACAAAGCGGCGCGGTGAAGTGCGTTTGAATATCGCAGTTCAGACAGCGGGCCACTTCGTGGGCCGTCTGCTCCGGCGTGAATCCGAGTTCAACCTCGACGTCGATGTCACTGAATCGCTTGACCAGCTCTTCGTGCTGCATCTTGGCGCGCGTTGACGTGTCGTAGTCGTTGGCGTACGCCCAGCTGTGCATGCCCACTTTGGCGCTCACCAACGTCATCCCCACAGGGGGACGGTCGGCCACGCTTCGTCCCATGCACTGCGCATCGATGGAAATGGCCGCTTGATGCCCATGCGCCACGGCCCAAATGATGTTTTCCGGGCCCCATGCGGCGTCGCCGCCAAAGAACACTCTCGGATTGCTGCTTTGGTGCGTCGTCTTATTCACGACCGGCATTCCCTTTGCGTCGAATGACACGCCCGCATCGGGCTCTATCCATGGGAACGCGTTGTCCTGACCAATCGCCAGAATGACGGCGTCGCACGGAATGATCACCGTATCAATCACCGTGCTGATCTGGCGGCCCGTGGCATCCTCACTCCACTGCAGGCGCTCAAACTCCATGCCTACCAGCGTGCCCGATTCCACCACCAGTCGTTTCGGTGCGTGGTTCTCGATGATATCAATCTGCTCTTCTTCGGCGTCCTCAAGCTCCCACGGTGACGCTTTGAAGTGCTTGCGTCCGCGGCGTGCGATCACTTTTACGTCCGTCGCACCCACACGTTTCGCTGTGCGGCAGCAGTCCATCGCGGTGTTGCCAACACCTATGATCAGCACGCGCGGTTGGATCTCCTTCAGGTGACCAAAGTGCACATTGGCCAGCCATTCGATGCCAAGATGCACCTGATCGGGCGCGTCCCAGCGGCCGGGCAGATCCAGTTCTTTTCCCTTCGGCGCGCCGCTGCCCACAAAGATCGCGTCATACCCCTCGCTCAGTAAACCGTGCATGCTGTCGACGGTCGTGCCGTACTTCATGGTGGCACCCATGTCGATGATGTAGCCGCACTCTTCATCAAGAACAGCGGCCGGCAAGCGGAAGGACGGGATGTTCACGCGCATCAAGCCACCAGGCTGCGCGTTCTTCTCGTAGATCGTGACGTCGTACCCCAACGGCAGCAGATCGTTTGCCACCGTCAGCGACGACGGGCCCGCCCCCACGAGCGCCACCCGCTTGCCGTTCTTGACCGCTGGTGCCTTTGGGAGCCGATCGGTGATGTCGCCACGCAAGTCGGCGGCAACCCGCTTCAGGCGACAGATTGCGACGGGCTTCTCTTCCACCCGCACTCGGCGACAGGCCGGTTCGCAGGGGCGATCGCACGTACGACCAAGGATACCGGGGAAAACATTCGACTCGCGATTCAGCAGATACGAGTCGTCGTATCGACCTTGGGCGATGAGCCGAAGATAGCCGGGAACGTTGGTGTGAGCTGGGCATGCCCACTGACAGTCCACAACTTTGTGGTAATATCGAGGATCGGAAACATCGGTCGCTGCCATGAGACGGAAATTCTCCAGGAAGGTTTGCGCTAGCATGGTGCGCGGCGCAGCGGGCGGCAAGACAGGAAGTACCGTGATCTCCCAAACCGATGCTGGTGCGTGCTAGTGCTTCTCTCTCGGCGGAGGGCGACGAATTGAGTCGACCAACGCCGCGGGAACGCGCACACCGAACGCCGAGGCTCGCGCGACTCGGTGAAAGTACTCATAGGTAGCATCGGCGAGCTCGCGGAGCGCGGCAGATGCAGGTCGGTCGTCGGAAAAATTCACCATCGCGGTAACCACGTAGGGGTTGGCCGGCAGCGCGAACAGTCCCCACGAGGTCGCGACCCCCTCAACAGTGCCCGGCTTCCACGCTACGCGCACCGACGGCGGGACGCTGGACGGGAACTCACCGCCCTTTGGCAGTTCGAGGATCCGTCGGAGTTCGTCACATCGCGCTCTGCTCATCGGCAGCTGGCACGTATGGATTCGACGCATCAACTCAGCGGCCTGAGTTGCAGATGCCACGTTTTCACTGCCGATCGCGCTTTCGCGCGGACGAATCATGAGGCGCTGGAGCTTGATCGTGCCCAATCCCATTGACGCCATGGAATTCGTGACAGCCCGCATACCGACTTTGCCGATCAGCATATTGGTGGCCGTATTGTCTGACAATACGATCATCAGGACGCTCAGATCCCGCAGCGATAGTGATGATAGTCCGTCGCCGAACCATTGTGAAACACCCGTACCTGCCACCTGATCCGTCGTCGTCACCGCGAGCTTCTCGTCGAGCCGCAAGGTCCCCGCGTCGGCCTGCCGAAACAGCTCGACAAGAATGGGGATCTTGATGGCGCTCCCCTGAGGGAACACGAGCGTGTCGTTCACGCCGAAGCGTTCGCCGCTTGCCAGATCGATGACACTTACGCCGACAACGCCATTGGTGGCACGTGCGATCTCGGCCAGGCGGTCGCGGAATTTCGCGGCGAGCTGAGCGCGGTGGTCGAGCGGAGGGGATTGCGCGGACTTCGCGGGTTGGGCGTCGGCCAACGCGGCATACAGCAGGGTAAGTACGAGCGCGAGAATGGGGCTTCGCATAAGGGTGGGGTCGAAGTATGCTCGAATGTGCGACCTGTGCGCGCCAATCACCAGCGAATTCCAGAGTGTGTTCCATTGGTTGCTTCTTGGGTAGTCAGGGCGGCGAGTGAATGATTGCCCGTTTGCCCTCCTGCGAGCGACGACGTTAGCTTGCCCCATGAATTCTCGTCGATCCTTCGTGAAAGAGGCGGCGGTCCTTGGCGCCGCCTCCCTCGCCGCCGGCTCCTCGGCCCTCGCCGCCCCGAGCCATTCAGCGTTCCGTGCGCCCCCGCCTGACAGCGCACTTCCGCCGCTGGACACACCCATAGGCGCTCCGGAGGACGTCGCACGCGATGAGGCCTTCTGGAAGCGCGTCGCGCTGCGCTATCGCGTGAAGGACGGCGTGACGAACATGGAGGCCGGCTATTTCGGCATGATGGCCAAGCCCGTCCTCGACGCGTATCACCGCAACATCGACCGCGTCAATCGGGACAGCTCCTTTCACGCACGCCGCGAGTTTCCGGCGCTGTCGCAGCAAGTGCGCGAGCGCGTCGCCGGGTTCATTGGTGCCAAGCCAACCGAGATTGCGTTCTCGCGCAACGCGACCGAAGCATTGCAAGCGCTGATCAGTCAGTACAACACGGTTGGGCGTAACGACACGATCATGTACGCCGATCTGGATTACAACGCCATGCAGTATGCGATGGACGCCCTGTCCGCTCGCACCGGTGCCACGCTCGCCAAGCTGGACATTCCCGAGCCCGCGTCGCACGACGCCATCCTCGCGGCCTACACCAAGGCCCTGGATGCGAATCCCAGAACAAAGTTGTTACTGCTCACGCACTGCAACAACAAGACCGGTCTGTTGTTGCCGGTGAAAGAGATCGTCGCCATCGCGCGACCACGTGGCATTGATGTCGTGGTCGATGCCGCACACTCCTTTGGACAAGTCCCCCTCACCATGGCGCACCTCGACGCCGACTTCGTGGGACTGAACCTGCACAAGTGGATCGGTGCGCCGGTTGGCGTCGGGGCGATGTACATCCGCGAGAACAAACTGGCGGCGATCGATCGTGCGCATGGAGATCCCGGTTCGTTGCAGACCATCGAGAGCCGCTTGCACACCGGGACCAGTAACTTCGCATCGATCCTGACGGTTACCGATGCGCTCGACTTTCAGGCCACGATCGGCGTTGAGAAGAAGGCGGCCCGCTTGCGTTATCTGCGCGATCGCTGGGTGAGTGCGGTGCGCGGCGTCCCGGGCATTGATATCCTGACACCGGATGACCCGTCGTTGGTTGGCGCCATCACGGGTTTCCGCCTTCACGGCCGCGGCACCCGCGATGCTAATCAAGCCGTCACGAAAGCGCTGCTGGACGAGTTTGGCATCTTTACCTTTTATCGAACGGGATTGGCCAAGGGCGATTGTGTGCGGGTCACGCCGGCGCTGTACAACAGCGTTGCCGACGCCGATAAGCTGGCGAGTGCGCTCAAGGTCATCGCCGCGCGGGGCTAGCGCCGGCGGGTGCGGCGCGGAGCCGTCTACGTCACGTGACGTATGGGTGACGTAGGCGCCGGAGACGATGATACGGGCAGCTGGTGTGTCTGATCAATCCTTTGCCGGTGCCATCCATGTCGCTCTCTCCCTCAGCGCGTTGCAGCCTCCGTGTGCGCGGCTTGGGCGTCTCGCTCGCCCTCTGCGCCGCCACAGCTTCACTCGCCGCACAGGATTCCGCCGCGTTGCGGGCCGACTCGGTGGGCCGCCGCCGCATCCAGCCACTCCCCGCTCTCGGCTCCGCACCCGAAACGGGGCTCCAATTTGGCGCCACACTGCTGGGAGTCTGGGAGCCGAGCGCGCGACGGCAGGCGCGACCGACCTCACTCCTCGCATCGGTCCTGCGCACCAGGAAGCAGCAAACACGGGTCCGCGCAGAAGCCGAGCACTGGTCCGACGGAAATGCGCGCCGCGTCGCGGGATCGTTGCAGTGGCAGAAGTTTCCGCTCCCCTTTTACGGCATTGGCGATCGCTCGCTCGCCTCAGCCGAGGAGACGTTCACGCCGACGGGTACAGAGGCAATATTAACGGTTCAGCAGCGAATCACCGGCTCGTGGTATGCGACCGCCGGAGTTCGTCACCTCTCGCAGGCGATCGCCTTGGACAGTGCCGGTGTCCTTCGCCAACGAACGATATTAGGGACAGCCGGAGGGCGCATCACCGAATGGTCTGCCGGGCTCACCCGTGATACCCGCGATAACCTCTTCGCACCGCGACAGGGCCGGTGGCTCCAGGCCAGCTATGCCCGAAGTATTGATGGGCTCTGGGCTGACTACGCGTTTGGCACCCTGCGCGTCGACGCGCGCCAGTATCATCAATTGGCAGCAGAACACGTCATCGCAACACAGCTACAGATCGTTGGCGTTGATGGCGCGGCTCCCTTTGATCAATTGGCCCTGATCGGGAATAGCGACATCATGCGTGGATACGCCCGCGGCCGATATCGCGATCGGTGGATGTCGGCCGCCCAGGGCGAGTACCGCTCCCCGGTGCGTCATCGCGTCGGTGGCGTGCTCTTTGGCGGCGCGGGCGTGTCGGTGAACAGCCTCGGTGTGCTCTCCGACGCGCGACTCCTGCCCACGGTTGGCGCCGGTCTCCGCGTGCAGATCGATCAACGCCAACGCACCGGCGTGCGACTGGATTACGCACGGGGCCTTGAAAAGGCCTCAGGGCTCTACATCGGCTTCAATCAGGCATTCTAGCGCGCGAGACGCACCAGGCGCCGAATACTCACGGCAGGGCGAAGCTCGAGGCGTCGACAAACGATGTCACAGCCAATACGATGAACCCTCGGGTGTCCAATGCTCCCCACGTTTCCCTTTGGTTTCCAGGATATCATGCCGACACCAATCTCCACGTCCGTGGTTGGGCGTGAGCGGGAACTCTCCGTTCTGGACCAGCTGCGCGGTCAAGTGGCGCGCGGTGAAGGCGGGGTGTTGCTGCTGAGCGGCGATGGCGGCATCGGCAAGACGCGCCTGGTCGGCGAACTCGTGAAGGCGGTTCGTGAAAGTGAGTGGCACGTCATGATCGGGCGCGCCTATGCGCTCGAGGCCACCATTCCGTACGCGCCGTTTGCAGACGCCTGTGAGCCCGTGCTCTCCGTGATGGACGGCAATGTCCTGCTGCGCCTCACGCGCGGCGATCGTGCCGTGCTGACCGCGCTCGCGCCTGGCATGGGCGGAACGCCATCCGCCGAGCCACGCAGCAGCGGCACCAGTGCCGCAGAACTTCACGTGCGACTCCACGCGGGCATTCTCCAACTCCTTACGCGACTGGCCGAGCGCCAGCCGCTGTTGCTTGTCGTGGAAAACATGCAGTGGGCCGATAACGCATCGATTGAACTCTTTCACTTTCTGGCCCGGCAGTTAGCGCGTCAACGCATCCTGCTGGTGGCCACGTGGAATGAAACGGAGCGCGAACTTCCTCTCGCGCTCAGCACGATGGTGCGTTCACTGCGTTCCCTCGCCGTAGCGCGCGACCTTCGGCTGGAACCGCTATCGCCTGCCGCGCTTGGGCAATTGGTGGCGCAGCGCTTTGATGTGGAGGCGTCCTCCATCGAGCACTTCGTGCACGCGCTGCACGAGTCGACGCTGGGCAATCCCTTCTTCGCCGAGCAGTCACTCGACGAACTGATTGTCAGTGGTGTACTTCGACGAGCCGGCGGGACCTGGGTGGGTTGGCCGGAAGAACCGTTTGTGTTGCCCCGATCGGTTCGAGAGCTGCTCCACGCACGACTGGAGCGGCTCACGTTCGACGCGCGGCGCATCGCCGACGTCATCGCGCTGTCGGGTGGGGCGATCGCGCATCCTGTACTGCAGCGCGCCGTCGCCAGCGACGACGTGCTCTTTGCCGCCGTCGATGAACTTCGTGCGCATCGCATCGTGAGTGAACAGATCACGCACGGTGTCATCACCTACGACGTATCGCACCCGATGCTCCGGCAGTCCATCGCTGACGATGTCGGTCTCGCCCGTGGTCGTGTACTCCACGCACAGATCGCCGTCGCCCTGCAGACTACGTACGCGACGACCGCTGGCGCCGGAGCAGAACGGCAGGCCGAACAGATCGCGGCACATTGGCGTCTCGCCGACCCGGCCACCGAAACGGCAACCGCGGTGCACTGGTTGCTGCTGGCCGGCACGCAGGCTGCGCAACGCCGCGCGTATCGAGAAGCTGCTGGGGCACTGCGCGCCGCGCTGGACCGTGCGGACGCCTTTCCGGATCTCGTTGACGCGACAGCAGTGCCGGTGCTGCTCGATGAACTGGCGCGGCTCTATCGGCGACTTGGCGAGTATCAGGAGGCCATGGTGATGTGCACGCGCTCGCGTGATCGCGCGACGGCGGCGCATGACCATACTGGCGTCGCAGTCGCCGAACGTCGTTTGGGGCTCGCCTACGAAGGCCTTGGCCGTCGCCGTGAGGCGATCGAGCATTTCGACGCGGGGATTGTCAGCGCCGCGCTGGCCGAGGATATCGTGCTCCTCACGCGGTTGCGACTGGCCAAGAGCGACTCATTGCAAGCACTTGGCATGCCTCTCGACGCGCGTCGTGAGATTGGTCTCGCCCTTGATCTGGCCGAACAGCGCGAAGACATCGAGCTCCTGGCGCGCGCGCATCGCTCGCTGTTGAAAGTGTACACCTGGTCTGGCCCTGCGCACCGGGCATGGACTCATGCTCGCAGCGCGGTCGACTTGGCGGAGCAAAGCGGTGCACGAAACCTGGCGTGGTCTGCACATTGGACAGTGGCAGTCCTTGCCGGTTTTACCTCGAACATTGTGGCACTGCAGCACCATCTGGCGCGTGCGACGGCGCTCGCCGACGAGTTGCACTCCCCCCTGTTGCAACTCCGTACGGTTGAGATTGCGATCGAGTACCACGCTGGCACGGGCGCGTGGGACCGCGCGCTGGTAGAGGGAGAACGCGCCGTCGCGCAGGCCCGCGCGCTCGATCAGACGACGCTGCTGGCGCGGCTATTGTTCTGGGTTGGCAGTGTCTACCTGCAGCGCGGGGCCTCGGCCGAAGCGCAGGCGCTTTTCGACGAAGCCTGGTCGGTGTCCGGCGCCGATGCCGTCGATGTGGACCAACCGTTTGAGATCCATGGCGTGCTTCCCGCCTACACCGCCCGCGTGGTGTGGTGCGCGGCGGTTGGTGATCATCAACGGGCGATCACGCTGGGGCAAACGGCGTTGGCGATGGCGGATCGCACGGGCTACGTGGCGTGGGCAGTGTATCGCCTCATTCCGGCGATTGCCGAGTCAGCGATGGTGGTGCATGACGCGGACACCCTGGAGCAGATGCGGGTGCGATTACTGCGCGACACCGCCCTGCTCTCGCATACGGGCGGCCGGGGGTGGGTGTCGGTGGTTGATGGCGAGATCGCCCGACGCGCTGGCGCGCTCGATCAGGCCGCTGACGCCTTTCAGCAAGCGATCGCTATACTCGAGTCGGTGCCGTTCCCGTTTGATGCCGCGCGCACACGCATGCGATTGGCGCGCGTATTGCACGAACAGGCAGACGTGGAAGACGCCACGCGCGAGGCGCGTGCTGCGCTGCAAATATTCGAGCAGCTCGGCGCCACACCATCGGCGGAGGCGGCGCGATCACTCTTGCGATCCTTCGGTGCGCGGCTCCCCGTGCGCCGTGTGCTCCCCGGCGTCGATGGACTCACCGGCCGCGAACTCGAGATCGTGCGGCTGGTGTCGCAACGGCTCAGCAACAAGGAGATCGGGGTCAAGCTCGATATCTCCGCGCGAACCGTCGGGACACATCTCGCCAACGTCTTTGACAAGATGGGCGTGCGCGATCGCACTGCGTTGGGTGACTTGGCACGAGAGCAAGGGCTGCATCGCCGCCCAAGCTGAGAGCACCTGAGAAACATGCGTCGGACACTTCGTGCCATGAACAAGCTTTGGACAACAAATGAGCCGCAACCGTGCTTCGGTCGCGACTCATCAGCTTTGAACACGCGTTTGTATAGTGTTAGCGCCCGGTGAAGCGCCGAGCGCACGTCACAATTTGTTACGCGATCCGTTACGCGATCCGGCGACGACGAGCGGCGATCGCCAACGCGGCCATGCCTGCGCCGAGCAATGCGATCGAGGACGGTTCGGGGGTAACCAACGGCGGCAAACCGACCGGCAGCGGTGAACCCGAGTTGGGCGAACGATTGGTCACGTCCGCTGGGCGAACAGGTGGTACCCAGAGCACCGGGTTGAGGAGCGTGGGATGCGTCGGCCCGCCTGACGGCGCGTTGGTCGGATTCGGTGCACGCACTTCGCCCGCAGGAATTGCCTCGTAAGCCCACGAGTTCGACGCAACGGCCTGCACGACGTTGCGCACCGGCGTGCGGTCGGCGGTTGTCGGCATTGACGGAACCTCGGCAGATTGGACCATCCCCGGCACGGGAGCCGCCATCCTGTCCTGTGTCGACACCGACTGCGTCGCCGCGAGGCTCGCCGCGGTCGCAGTACTCCTGGGATTCACGGCCGCCGATCCGTCGGGCGTCAGGCCTGCAGATGTCGCGACGTCGGGCAGCGACGCGGCAATTGTTGCCCCATCCGCCACCGACGAACTGGCACGAACAGACGCGGGGAACGGCGCCGAGGGAGACGACGACGCAACAACGCCCGCACCAATCGCTCCCATCGCAGCACCACCCACAAATCCGGCCGACATTCCGCTACGCGCGAACGTGGGAGTGTACGCGCTCCCACCACGCGCATCGGCGGCGAAGTCAAGCCCCTCGGGCGCGTCGAACGACGCGGAGGACTGCGCGACCGCTGCGGGGGCGAATCCTTCCGGTGTGAATCGTGAGGCGAAATTCTCCGAAGCAAGTTCGCGCGGCAGGACAAGCGCGGCTCCGTTTCCGCCAATCACCTTCATCCCCTGTTGCGGGAACCGGTAGAACGCTTGCGACAGTTCGAAGCTTTTGCTCCGCATGTTCGGATTCACGCGAGAACCATTCGACGTCGTAGTCGGGCTCGTAAGCCGCGTGGCAAAAAGCAATCCGAGTCCCAACAACGACGCGGCTGCCGTAGGTCCTGCGAGGTGCATGTTCCTGAATTTCATCTCGTTCCCCTACCGTTGGTGTGTGCCCAATCGCCGCCGTTTACCACGCGTCAGTGATCGACATGATTGTCGGTCATTGCAACGGAGCAACTGATTCTCCAACACTCGTTGACGTGGGGAATATGGGCCTTCCCGCTCAAGTTCGCGAGGGGGTAACCGATACTTCCGCTTGAACTTAGGGAATTTCTTGTCTTTCGAAGGTCACAAATCGGATTATCCACCCCACGATCGAAACCTGCCTATGTCGTACGGGCACAACGCGCATATTCCATCGGAGATACGCAAGCAAGCTCAGCACTCGGTTCGGCCGGGTGCTTTGCACCGACAGTGCTGAGTTCGCCTGCATCGTCGGTCAGTCGAATCCGGAGCGCGGACCGGCTTTCTGGATAGGCGCACTGGCCTTGATGGTCGGCTCGATCGACGTGAGAAATGCGCGAACCGCATCGCGTGTGGCGTCGCGTGCTTCGACGGGAGCGAACGCGCCGACGTTTGGAATCATGGTCAGCGTGGCGCTCGGCAGCGCTTTCGTGAGTGCCTTTGCGCTCCGGAGCCCGACCGAGTCGCGCGCGCCGACGATAATGAGCGTCGGCACCTTCCACTTGCGCAGCACGTCCGCGGCAGCCTGAAGCGAGATGCCACCGTTCGCAGTATCGCTCAGCGTGCGTCGAATCGACGCGTCGACGAGGGCACCTGGCATCGTACGCATTGAATCCAGGTCCGCAGCGTAGGCGCTGCTGTCGAGCGACCGCAGCAATGTGGACATCGTGTGCGCACTATCGGCATCATTGGCAAACAGTGGACTGATCAACACCAGCCCGACGACTTCGCGGGGACGCGCGCTGGCGTAGGCGACGGCGATTGCCGCCCCATAGGAATGACCAACCACACTCCACCGCTCGATTTTCATCACGCGACGCAACGACTCGAGGTCGTCGGCCGCGCGACGAGGGCTGACGATTGCCGTATCGGGGAGCGGATCAGAGCGCCCCGTGCCAAGCAGATCATAGCGCAACACGTTCCGATCCTGGCCGATCGTTTCGAACCCTTTCAGGAGATAGCTGCCTGTCCCCGGAGCACCGGGCACCAAAACCGTAGGGACGCCGGCGCCGAATCCCCGCACGCGCACCCACACACTGCCGGTGATGACCGACTGCATCGTTTCGCCCGCGTCAAGCGCGGGGCGAGCCGACGGGGTAGTCGCCGATCTCGTCGAAGCACCGGCGCTCGCACTGCTCGCTGCCGTGCGGTCTGTACTGACCTTCTCGTTGGCGCTGCAGGCTGTTGCACACACGGCGAACACGCCAACCCATATTGGTACTGTTTTCATCCTGGTGCTCCTTATCGCACGATGCGTGCAGTGAAATCCGCCGACGCGACTTTCGAGCCCCACGCAAACTCGATCGCGCCACTCATGCCGCCGGTATTTCTCACCGTCACCGTGAGCTCTTCCACAAATGACGGCGCGTCTTTGAGCGACATGGCTATGCGAGCGGCGTCGCGTGACGTGTCGTACTCCGTTCCCCACTGACCGGTCTGCCGATTGAAGATCAAGAATGTCCCACCCGCCGTGTGTTGAATGAACAGCGAATACATCCCGGCCGGGATGGTCCCCCCGTCGCCGAACGCCAGCGTACGCGTCGTGAACAAATGCGTCGCGTCATTCGCCCCCGCGCGCCACACCGAATCGTAGGGTACCAGTGTACCGCCCCACACCGTCCGTTCGCGCACCGACGGCCGCCCGTAGTCGATCAACACGATGCCGCCTTGCCCAAACGCGCCGCGGGCGACCTCTCGTGATGACAACACGCCAGTCGGCTTCATGGCCATCGCGACCGCGGTCATGTCGAAGCCACCAGCACCGCGAACGGCCGTGGATTTGTTGGTGGTCCCGCTCCCGTCGACGGACAGGAGCTTGCCGCTTGCATCAAAGCGCAACATCATCGCGTATCCACTGCCGCGCAGCCGCACGGTGTCGCCGCCACCCTTCGCAAATCCGGCATACCCAGGATTCCCGGCGAGCCCGATCGCCGGAATCGAATCGACTACGCGCCCGTTTTTGCGTGCCAGCGCAACCAACTCCGTGAGCCCGTACACGAACGTCGGAGAAATAATCATGGCGTTCGATGCGGCATATGCGCGGCGTTGCACGCTGTCCGCCCAGACCACCTCGCGCACCACCGAATCGGCGGTCATCCGGAACCGTGTTTCGCGCGACGCGTTGGGCGCCACAGACCCATCGGCGCGCAACCGCTTGATCACCGCCGCGGTGGGCCGTCCGTCTTTGGCCAGCTCGACCTGATACTGGATACGCACCACCGCAGCGCCATTGCGCTGCACCATCTCGCCCGTCAGCTGCAATGCGGTCCGCGTGTACTGCTCGATGGCCACCGTGTCTTTGCCAAGACGATAGACAAACGAGGCTGGTTGTGCGGCGGCGGGCATGGCAGCGCCAAACACAGCGCTCGACAGCACCGCGAGTTGGGATGAGAAGCGAGACATAGGGGACAGGAGGAGAAAGGTGGTGGTGGCGGAGAGACGATCACGGCGCGAAAGTTAGCGTGGTACCCATTTTCAGATTACGTCAGGCCCCGAGGTTTCCATCATGCTCACTCGTCGCGAATTCATCGGGATCTCAGCAGGCGTCGGCGCCACGCTTGGGCTCACCCCGCGCCTGCTCCAAGCCCTTGCCCAAGGGCAGATCATCCAGCGGTCTATCCCATCCACGGGCGAAAAGATCCCGGTCATTGGGCTCGGAAGCTCAGCCACCTTTTCGCAGGTCGCCCGCGCCGAAGATGTCACCGCACTCAAGGAAGTGTTTCAGGCCATGGCCGACCGCGGGGCTCGCCTTTTCGATACCGCGCCGTCGTACGGGGCCTCAGAACAGGTGGCCGGTCGCCTGGTCAACGAGATGGGCATTGCTCCCAGGATGTTCTGGGCCACCAAAGTGAACGTGGCCGGTCGCGGCGCAGGGGCCGCCGACCCGGCCGCCGCGCGCGCGCAAATCGAAGCGTCGTTTGAGCGCTTCAAGCAACCCACGATCGATCTCATCCAAGTGCACAACATGGGCGATCCTGCGACGCAGCTCAGTGTGCTGCGCGCGTTCAAGAAGGCGGGGCGCATCAGGTATCTTGGCATCACGACGACGAGCGACAATCAGTACGGAGCCCTAGAGCAGGTGATGCGCAACGAACCGCTCGACTTCATCGGCATTGACTATGCCGCCGACAATCGCGGCGTCGAAGACGTCATTCTCCCGCTGGCCATCGAACGCAAAATCGCCGTGCTGGCCTACGCCCCTTTCGGTCGCACCAGTCTCTTTCGTCGCGCCGCGGGTAAAGAGCTGCCGGCGTTCGCCAAAGAGTTTGACGCCACATCATGGGCCCAGTTTTTCCTCAAGTTCATTCTGGCACATCCGGCCATCACGGCGGTCACGCCGGCGACCAGTCAAGCGAAAAACATGCTGGACAACATCGGCGGCGGCATCGGAAAATTGCCGACCGCGGCGCATCGTGCGCAGATCATCGAGTTCGTGGACGCACTGCCCACCTTGCCTGGCCGCTAGCGCTTCCGGTCTGTAGACGCCCCTGTCGTCTCCACCGACCGCGCCTGTCACTTCGCCGACTCCCCCTTGGCGGGTGACCACGTATCGCTCGACGTTGTACGTCATGAACCTTCGCGTACTCGTCCGCGCCAGCGCGGCGGTGGCATTCACGGCGTGCAGCGCACAGGCGCAAACCGACAGCACGGCGCGTGACGGTACCACGCGTCGCATCGCGATGCGTGGTACCGTCACGCGGGCCGATGGTCGGCCCATTCCCCTGGCGACCGTGTACATCCTCGAAACGCTCGACGAATCGCGAACAGACAGCCTGGGTCGCTATGCCGTGTCATCCAGCACGCGCGGCGTCGTGACCGTCGTGGCACGAGGGGTGGGATTTCTGCCGCAGGCGTTCGACATCACGGTCCCCGTCGATACCGCGGTCAACTTTGTCCTCACGGCCCAGGCTCCGTTGCTTGGCATCGTGACTGTGCTGGCGGCTGGCGAGTATACGTTGGGCAGCGGGCAAACGTCAGCATTGACGCCGCTCGATATTGCCCAAACACCAGGTGCCGCGGCGAATGTGGCACGGGCCATTCAAACGCTGCCGGGTGCGCAAAGCGTCGACGAAGGCACCGGGCTCTTTGTGCGCGGCGGAGACGTCACCGAAACGCGCGTGCTGATCGATGACGCGTGGCTGTTGTCCCCACTGCGCACAGACAACCCCACCGGACACGTGACCAGTACGGTCAATCCGTTTCTCCTTTCGCGCACAGTGTTTTCGTCCGGTGGATTTGGTGCGCGCTACGGAAACGCGTTGTCAGGATTGGTGCGAATGGAAACCGCCAGCGCTCCCGAGCGCGCAACAGGCACGCTCTCGGCGTCGATTGGCGCAGTGTCGGCAGCCGTGGGCGCCAGGCCGCATGCCCGGCTTGGCCTCCGCGCCTCGGCAGGCTTGAGCAGCCTTGGGCCCCTCTTCAGCACCTTTGGACAGGCGCAGCCATTTGACCCGGCGCCGCGCGGCGGCGACGTGAGCGGAACGGCCGAGTGGGCCACAGGGCCATCCGGCCGTATCCGACTGTTCGGCGTGCGACAATCCTCGCGCTTCGGCGTTGGCGAAGCATCGCAGTCGGGCAATACGCGCTATGCAGCGCATGCCAATGAGGGGATGAGCGTACTGTCGTGGCGTGATACCGGCACGGTGTGGCGCCCTGCGCTGACGCTGGCGTGGTCTGGCCACGATCGTGAGGAATCCTTCGGCACGTTCGCGCTCCGCACTCGACTGGCAGCTCCGCAGCTCGTCGCATCGGTGGGCTGGCGCGATGACCGCGGAACGGTCGTGGCGGCGGGTGCCGAAGTCGAGCAGCTCACCGCTCGTTACGACGGTCGTCAAACGTTGGGTGCCGGCGATGCCGCACGCGCGCTGTTTGGTGTGCGTTCAACCAGTACGCGCCGCGCGATGTACATCGACCTCACGCGTACGTTTGTCAACAACGTACGCGTGAACCTCGGCGCGCGCTCCGATCACTCCACCCTCACCAAACGCCAGACCGTCGATCCACGCATCTCGCTGGCCTGGCAGCGCGGTACGCTTGGTCTTACAGCGGCGTGGGGCGTCTATCACCAGATCGCCGAGCCCACGTTTCAGCGGAGCGCCGCGATCCGCTTTGAACCCATGCGTGTGGTGCAGTCCGTTGTTGGGTTGCAATGGGGCTCGGACAGTGCGGGCGTTCGCCTTGAAGGGTACAACAAGAAGTACGACAACCTGTGGCAATTCTCGTCGTCGTTTGCGCCCACCGGTGGTGGCAGCGGGCATGCGCGAGGTGTCGATCTGCAGGCACGGCTACGCTTCAACGCACGCACGCAGTCGCGTCTCTCGTATAGTCATGTGCGTTCCGTGCGCACCGATCCCACGTCAGGCGTGCTCGCGCCCTCATTGGCCGACATCACGCATTCCATCATTGTCGTCACCGACCGGACCTTTGGTTCCTTGACTCTGGGGACGGCGCTGCGCTATGCAACAGGTCGTCCGTTTACCGACGTGGTGGGTGTCGTGCCCGGATCCACTCCTGTCCAGCCGGTGTTCGGCGCATCGTGGGCCGAGCGTCTGCCGGCGTACTCACGCTCCGATGTGTCTGCCAGTTGGTATCGAGGACTTGGACAACGCCGAGGAATGGTGCTCTGGGCGAGCGCATCGAACGTGTTCGCGAAGCAGAACGTGATGCGCTATCGCTGGTCAGACGACTATCGCACGAAGTTCCCGGTGTTCGCGCCGTTCAATCGATCGGTGTTCGCCGGCTCCACACTGCTCTTCTAGGACAACGCTATGCAAACGTGCATCCGCCGGTCACTCGTACTGTGTGCTCTTTGGGCAGTCCGTCTTTCGGCGCAAGCGGTCGGCACCCAGAGCACCGCGACCACCGCGACCACCGCGACCACCTCTGGCCGCTCAACGCCGCTCTCAGGCGCCACGCGATGGGCCGATTCTGTTCGCCGCATCGTTGATGGAGCCGTGATCCGTGGCGACCCCGCCGCGGCCAGGAATGGCGTCGCGCTTGCTGATCGAGCACTGAGTGCGTTCCCCGCAGACGGACTGCTGCTTCACTATCGAGGATACGCGTCGTATCGGCTCGCCCAGTTCGCAGCCCGGAGTGCGACCGCCGGCGAGACGAAGGCATTGTATGAAGCATCGCTGGTCTGGTTGGACCGCTCGCTCGCCGTACGCCCGCTGGCCGAAACGCAAGCGCTGCGCGCAGCCGCCATGGGGCAACTGATGGCCGGGAGCATGGTGCTGGGCGTGCGATACGGTGCGACCGCCAGCAAAGCCGAGAGTGATGCGGACCGCCTGAGTCCCAATAACCCACGCGTCTTGCTCCTGCGTGCGATTTCTACGTGGTTTAAACCGTCGATGTTTGGTGGTGGCGAGGATAAGGCCCGCGCGGTGATGACGCGCGCGCTGGCGGCGTTTCTCGCTGATGCGCCGCCAGGCGGCCTGCCCGCGTGGGGCCACGCAGAAGCACTCGTGTGGCACGGGCAAATGGAACAGAAGGCAGGGCGGACCACGTCGGCCCGTGCGGCCTTTGCACAAGCGCTGGCTCTTGAACCGGAGTACGGATGGGCGAAGCAACTCATGCGCACAATCGAGCCGTGACGAAACGCGCCGTTGGTCAGCTGCGCGCGGGGGCGCTCTACGTCGCGGCGTGGACGCCATTGCTGGTGGTGTACGCGCTTCTGGTGGGTGGCAAAAACCCGATATCCACTGCCACGGCCGTTGCGATTGCGGCGCAGACGGTTGGTACAGCGGCGCTGCTCGGCGTGTTCGCGCTCTGGTACATCCGTCGTGATGCGTGGCGCGGAGCGCTGTCCGCGGGATTCCTGCTGCGCCATCTTGCGGCAAGCGTTGCGTACGGCTCCGCATGGGCACTGTGCATACTGGCAAATATTCGTGCGGCAAGTCCGTCGTGGCAGGCTGTCCTCACGGAGGCCCGTCCGTGGATTGGGTGGCAGATATTCCTTGGCATGGTGCTCTACGTCGTACTGGCAAGTGTCTTTTCGATTGCGGCTTCGAGCGCGCTTGCCCGCGATACCGAGGCACAGCGCATTCAGGCCGACGCGCTGCGCGCCCGCGCCGAGCTGGAAGCATTGCGAGGCCGACTCGATCCACATTTCCTCTTCAATACGCTGCACTCCATTTCGGTCCTCGCGCGCCACGACGCGGAGCAAACGCAACGGGCGCTCGGTCAACTCGCCGAGCTGCTGCGGTACGTGCTGGACAGCAAACGCGGTGCACGTGAGCAGGTCACGCTAGCCGAAGAACTGTCGTTTGTACGGGCCTATCTCGCGCTGGAGAGTCTGCGTTTTGGCGAGCGTTTGCGAATCAGCACCACGATCAGTGATGACACACTGGATCACATCGTACCGAGTTTGTCGCTGCAACCGTTGGTGGAGAATGCGATTCGCCACGCGGTCAGTCCGCGCGCTGGGGGAGGATGCGTTGACCTGTCGGCGCAGTTCGAAGACTCGTGTCTCGCGATGACGGTGCGTGATGACGGTCCGGGAAGCCAGAGCGAGACGTCTGGCACGGGCGTGGGCCTTGATGCCCTCCGCAAGCGCCTGGCGCTGCTGTACGGGCCAGGTGCGACGGTGAGCACGGTCGCTGGTGCAAGTGGTTTTGCGGTGACCGTACGCATTCCAGCATGAGCGCCACGCACGACGTGTCGTTCCGCGCGCTCGTTATTGAAGACGAGCCATTGGCCCGTCTGCACCTTCGGGAACTGATTGGTGCCACGCCACAGCTCACGCTGATTGGCGAAGCTGCAAGTGGGCGTGACGGATTGGAGTTGCTCAACACCCTCAGGCCCGATGTCCTGTTTCTCGATATTCATATCCCCGAATTGGACGGGCTGTCGCTGTTGGAGCAGGCGACGCATCACGCGCAGGTGGTGTTCACCACCGCGTATGACATGCACGCCGTACAGGCCTTCGAGCTCGGCGCCGCCGACTACTTGCTCAAACCGTTCGGTGCGGATCGTTTTGCCCGTGCGGTTGCGCGCCTGATTGAGCGATTGCGTACCGACGCGAACGATGTCCTGACGGCACCGAAGTCGACGACGGCGGATTCGACAACGGGGCAGACCGCGTCCGTGTCTCGCCGCCTTCGTGAGATCATCCGGAGCCCCGCGAATCCGACGGGGCCGTTACAGCATCTGTATGTTCGCGAGCGCGGCATGGTCCGACCGATTCCGCTACGTGAGGTTGAACGCCTGGAGGCGGATGACGACTACGTGACGGTCGTCACACGGAGCGCGCGTCACCTGATTACTATCGCCCTTGGCGAACTGCTGGAGCGTCTTGATGGGGCACGATTCGTGCGCGTGCATCGATCGCATGTCGTCAATCTCGACTGGGTATCGGCACTGCAGCCGCATGACGCGGGGCGATGGGCGGTGGTGATGCGCGATGGTACGCGCATCGTGGCCAGTCGGACGGGATCACGCGCGCTCCGCGAGGCGCGCGAACGGCTGCCGGCGCCACGCCGTGGACACAACGACACGCGGACCCCGTAAACCGACATCGGCGGTGACGCGTCGGGGGCAGCGATCGCTTGCATAGTAGATGCCGCCGTGTATCCAGTCTAAAACGTCCACGTGGCGGTGGCCATCGCACCCGGCTCCGTGTTTTCGTTCGCGAACGAAGATCATGCCCAGCGCTCCGACACCACCACGCGTGCCATCGCACAGTTCCGTGAGCCAATTTACCGGGTTTTCCCGCCTACCACACTGAACCCGTCGCACCAGACGCGGGCGGCGATCCCAGCCCAACCGCTGGCCAGCCGTCCCTTCGCGTATCATGATGGGGGCGCCCACCAGAAGTTCAGCGGGCGCGAACGCAGACCAGGTGACGGGATGATCGAACAGGCGGGGCCACACGAAGGAGCAGGCGAACACGCTGAGACGTCCCCCGGACATGGGGACGTGACGCGTCTGCTGCACAGCGCCAGCCAAGGCAACGGCGACGCGCTGCATCAGGTGCTGGCGATGCTGCATGATCGATTGCGCGGCATGGCACACCGCCAACTCGCAGGGGAAGGCGTGGGGCACACCCTGGAAACGGATGGGCTCGTGCACGAAGCCTTCCTCCGACTCGAGGGGCTGGACCGCATCCAGTGGCGCGATCGGCAGCACCTGCTGGCCATGGCCGCGCGGACGATGCGACGCGTCCTGATCGACTACGCAGAGCAGCGGCGCACAGCGAAACGTGGTAGCGGCGACGTCATGCTGCCCCTCGACTCGGCCGAAGCCATGGGCGTGGTCGATCGCCACGCCGACGAATTGCACGCGCTCGACGAGGCGCTGTCCCGACTGGCCGCACTCAACCCGCGCCAAAGCCAGGTTGTCGAGTGCCGCTTCTTCGTTGGGCTCAGCATCGAGGAGACCGCCGACGCGTTGGCCCTCTCGCCAGCGACGGTCAAGCGCGACTGGCTGGCCGCGCGCGCTTGGCTGAATCGCGAACTGGGCGCATGACGCAGCCGATGAGGGGGCACAGTACGCCGAAGACGACGCCATCCGCTTCCGAGCCGGATGGGCTCTCGACCAGCGAACTCTCGGCCAGCGAACTCCCGAACAGCGAACTCCCGAACAGCGAACTCCCGAACAGCGAACTCCCGAACAGCGAACGGGCGGCCAGCGAACGGGCGAACAGCGAATTGGCAACCGCCTCGGGTGCAGACGCCGCCGAGGGAGCCGCGCGCCGCTGGGCCGCCACCGAAGTACTGCTGCAGCAGGCCCTGAAGCGCGAACCATCCGGCCGCGAGACGTGGCTCGTCCAACACTGTGACGACGAGGCGCTGCGAGTAGAGGTGCGCTCGCTGCTACAGGCGCACGACCGGCGCGGCGTCCTCGATGCCCTCGTCGATGAGGTGATGGCGCCGTTGCTGCCGCGACGCCAGCCCCTGATCGACCCGACAGTATCGCTGCCGACCGACTCACGCTATCGCATCATCGAGCGTCTCGGACGTGGCGGTATGGGCGTGGTCTATCGTGCGCGCGACGAACGGCTCGAGCGGGACATAGCGCTCAAGTTTCTGCCGCCGCACCTGAGCGCCGATCCGTCGGCCAAGCGGCGCTTCCTCGTGGAGGCGCGTGCGGCGGCGGCCATCGAGCACCCCAACATCTGCACGGTGCACGAGATCGGCGACACCGACGACGGCCAGTTGTACATCGTCATGGCGTGCTACGACGGCGAGACGCTCGATAAGCGCATTGTGCGCGGCGCGCTGCCAATCGACGAGGCGGTGCGAATCGCGGGCGAGATCGCCCGCGGCCTCGCCAAGGCGCACGAGCGCGGCATTGTGCACCGTGACATCAAGCCGGCGAACATCATGGTCACCGAAGATGGCCTGGTGAAAATTCTCGACTTCGGCATCGCCAAGCTGGCGGATCAGGCGGTCACGCAGACGGTGGGGGCGATCGGGACGGTCGCCTACATGAGTCCCGAGCAGGCGTTCGGTGAAACGGTGGATCATCGCACCGATCTCTGGTCGCTGGGCGTGGTCCTGTACGAGATGCTCACCGGCGAGCGCCCCTTCCGCGGCAAGGGCGAACAGGCGCTGCTCATGGCCACGCTGTCGCAGGAACCGGAGTGTGTCCGGGGGCTGCGCCCTGACGTCGCGCCCGAACTCGAAGCCCTCGTCCACCGGGCCCTGGAGAAACGACCGACCGACCGGTTTACCAATGCGTCGGAGTTGATGCGCGCGCTGGCTGCCTGCCAGGAGCGCGCACCGTCGGTGCAGGGCAGCGCGTCAACGCCGCTTGAACGGGCAGGCACCGCGACGGACGGGACGCACCGCAGCTCGGCGCTCGTCCGGAGTGGCGAGCGCCGGCAAGTCACCATCGTCACGAGCCTCATCGAGGCGCAGGACGCGCTCGTCGAACGTTTTTCTCCCGACGAGGCGGACGCGGTGCGCGCCCGTCTCCGCGAGGCCGCGAACGAGGAGGCGGCACGTCACGGAGGCGTGGTCAATCAGTGGTCTGGCGATCGCTTCACGCTGCTGTTCGGCGTGCCGATGGCGCACGAGGACGATGCGTTGCGCGCCGTGCAGGCGATGCTCGCGCTGCATGCCCGCGTGGCAGGGATCGCGGCCACGCTCGACACACGGCTGTCGTCCACACTTCGACTGCGCAGCGGGATCCACGTTGGTGCCGTAGTGGCGCAGGCCCAGGACGGTGGCGACCGGCAGTATCGCATCACCGGCGCACCCGTAGAGGCTTCGTCGCGACTCGCCGCGGCCGCCGCATCGGACGAGCTCTTGCTGAGCCCGGAAATGCGTCGTCTCGTCGCGCCTTTCGTGCAGACCATCGACGCGTCGCCGGTGGCGCTGTCGATGGGCGGCCAGCCCGTTGCGCCGTCTCGCGTGCTCGGCGAGACCGCCGTGCGGTCGCGGCTCGACGGGGCCGCACGCGACGGACTGACCCCCTTCGTGGGACGGGAGCGCGAACGCGCCACGCTGACCGAGCACCTGACTGGTGCGCGCACCGGGAGCGGACACCTCACCGTGCTGATCGGCGAGGCCGGTGCGGGTAAAAGCCGGTTGCTGCACGAACTGCGCAGCAGCGCGGCCACACAGGGCATGCGCGTGATCCTCGGCCGGTGCGAGGCACACGGTGAGCACACACCCTTCCTCCCCTTCCTCGACGCGACGCAGCATGCGCTTGGCATGCCCGCTGATGGCACGGGCTCAGAACGCCATGAAGTCGCGGTGGCGGCGGCCCGTGCCCTCGATGCCTCACTTGAGGAATTCCTGCCACTCTATCTCGCACTGCTCGCCATCCCCAGCGAGGCACACCCGGTGCCGGAGCACCTGCGTGGCGAGTTGTTCCAGGCGGCGATGTTCGATGCGATCACCGCGCTCTTCACGCAGGGAGCGCGGACACAACCCACACTGCTGATGCTGGAGGACTGGCACTGGTCGGACGAGGCATCGCGGGCAGCCTTGCGCCAGCTCGCCGAGATCGTGTCGGCGTTCCCGCTGTTGCTTGTGGTGACCGCGCGCCCGGATACCGGTATCGAATGGGGCACCGCCGACCACCAAAGTCTGCTGCACCTGCCGCCACTCGATGGATCCGCCGCCGGCCAGATCGCGCGCGCGGTACTTGGCGCCGAGCGCGTCGCACCGGCCTTGGTGGCGCGCCTGCACGAACGCACCGGCGGCAATCCGTTTTTCCTTGAAGAGTTGTGCGAGGCGCTGCGCGAGGAAGGCTTGGTCGCGGTGCGCGACGGCGAAGCGGCCGCCGCCGACCTCGCGCTGCATGTTCCGGAGACGGTGCAGGGCGTGTTGCGCACGCGCATGGACCGTCTCGATGACGACGCACGCGAGACGCTGCGTTTCGCGTCGGTGATCGGACGAGAATTCACGCGCGGTGTGCTGGAGGACGTGACGTCGCTCGGCGCAGTGCTCGGTGCCACGCTGGGTGCCGCGCTGGAGCGCCTCAAGTCGTCCGGCCTCGTGCAGCAGACGGGCGTGGTGCCAGAGCCGAGCTACCGTTTCAAGCACGCGCTCACCCAGGAGGTCGCGTACGACAGCCTGCTCGAGCACCAGCGGGCGAAGCTGCACGCGGCGGTCGGCCGCGCGATTGAGAAACGTTACGCGCAGCGCCTCGAGGAGCACGTGGAGCGTCTCGCCCATCACTTCAGCTGTGCCGAGGCGTGGAGCGACGCCGTGCAGTACGGTCTGCAGGCGGCCGACCGGGCCATGGCGCTGAGCCAGAACCCCGATGCGCTCTCGACGCTCGAGCGCATCGAAGTGTGGGTGCAGCGGATACCGGAGAGTGCCGAGCAACGCGATCTGCACGCCGACGTGCTGCTGCGCCTCGAGCGCGCCTGTGAGATGGTGGGCCAGCGAAGCCGCCAGCTCACGATCGTGGAGTCGCTCATCGCGCTGCTGGCACCGCACGGGCCGAGCGAGCGGCTCGCGAAAGCGTACCTGCGGCAGGGTGACGCATTCACGCTGCTGCACCGCTTCGAGGCGGCGGAGCGTGCGCTGCAGACGGCGCAGCGCCTCGCCACCGAGCGGCGCGATGCGGCGGGCGAGCGCAATGCGCTCCGCAGTCTCGCTTTCCTTCGCTCCCACGAAGGCCACCACAGCGAAGCGTTAACGCTGATCGAGGACGTGCTCGCGCGCGGCCGGATCGCCAGCGACACGCGCGCGGAAGCGGGTGATCTCGCCACGATGGCGAACATCCTGCGTGCGCTCGGACAGCTGGATCGGGCACTGGAGGTACTCGAGGACGCGCGCGAGCGCATGTCGAAGCTCGAGAACCCGGTGCGCTACGGGGCGCTGCTGAACGTGATCGGCACGGTCCATCGTGACCTCGGAAACCTCGACGTCGCCGTCGAATACTTTCAGCGGACGCGCGAATTGCGCGAGCATCCGGTGTACGCCTCGTTCTCGCTGCCAACGATCGCGCACGTGCAGTTGCAGCAGGGAAAGATCGAAGAGGCACTGGCCACCTACCGCGAAGCGGTGGCCCTCAACCGCAAGGCGCGATACGCGGACGGCACGGCCCAGACGACGCGATCCCTCGGTGAGGTGCTGGCCGGCCTCGGTCGTGACGCAGAGGCCGTCCCCTACCTGGCGCAGGCCGCCGACTTGTTCGCGCAGCTCGAGGAGCGCGCGAACGAAGCGCTCATGCGGCGGCGACTCGCCTCGGTGCATCAGAAGCTCGGTGACTGGCGAGCGGCGCACGACGCGTGGCGCGCCGTGCGCACGATCGCCCGGGCGCTCGCCGACCTGTCGGTCGAAGCAGAGGCACTCGAGGGGATCGCGCGAGCCGAGCGACAACTCGGTAGCGATCCGGCGGTGGTGATCGCCGGCTATGAGGAGGCGCTCGCCACGGCGGCGCGTGCCGGCGACCGCTCTCGCGAACTCGCCGTTCGCAACACACTCGGTATCGTACAATGGCAGCGCGGGGCCTACGCCGACGCCGTCCGCCATTACGAGGCCGCGCTACGTCTCTGCCGAGAGGGGAGCGATCGCGTGCATGAGGGCCTGATTCTCAACAGCCTCGGGGCCACTTTGCACCGCCTGCAGCGATGGGACGAGGCCCGGACCGCGCTGCTCGATGGCGTACGCATCACCGAGGAGACAGGCGAAGTTCAGCTGCAGGCGCACGCTCTCGGTACACTGGGTGAGGTGTGCCTCGACAGTGGACGTTTCGAGGAGGCGCGCACGCACCTGCACGCGTCGTTAGGGCTGCGCGTGGCGCTGCCGGACCGTCGCGGGGAGGGCTGGATGCATGAGCGCCTCGCGCGCACCGCGCGTGCCCAGGGTAACATGATCGAATCGGCGACACATGCCACACGGGCGCGGGACATCGCCGCCGAACTGGAGGACGTGCCGTTGCAGGCGGCCGTTTCTCGTCTCTGGTCCGGCACCTGATCTGTACACTGAACACCCCATTAAACGACCACACTTCAACCTGCTAACAGCCATGCCACGCTACATCATCGAACGCAACGTCGGCGCCATCACCCGCGAGCAACTCACTGCCGCCGGCAAGACCTCCAACGGTGTGCTCGCCGACATGCCGGAAGTCGTCTGGGTGAAGAGCTACGTCTCCGACGCCGAGGGGAAGATCTACTGCGAGTACATCGCGCCAAATCCGGAGGCCGTGCTCGAGCATGCTCGGCGTGCGGGGCTGCCAGCCGACAAGATCTCGCTGGTCAGCCTTGAGATCAGCCCGGACATGTTCGCCTAGCAGCGGCCTGCACCACCCAAGATATCGGGCTCCGCACCATGAGATCGGAGTTGTGGTCCCGAGAACGACAGCCACCGCAGGATGGCCAGTGCTGAGGAAGACATCCGCACTCAAGGCACATTTACGCGCGCATACGGAATCAGATCCAGCCGCTCGAACGGGATGGGTTCGCCGGACCCCTCGTCAATACCGAACGCGTCGGGCGTACTGATGATACGGTCGAGCGCCGCATCGATCTCGGCGAGTTCGGCCGAGACCCGCGTGCCGATCGAGAGTCCGACAGCTTCGTCGATCGCATCGGTGCCCAGATCGGCGGGGTGCGTCGGAAACTTCGACAGGTCGCCAGCGAGTTCCCGGCTGTCATCGGACTTCTCAATATCCGCGAACCCATTCAGTTGTGCGATGAGTCGCTTGCGCTCTTCATGCAGCCGCTGCTCCAGATGCGCGAGTTGTGCTGTCGTGAGGGACATGATGTTCTCCGTCTGAGAGTGTACGCGCGTCAATGGCATCTTTTTTAGCTAAGTCATCAAACGCTGACGGCGGGCTCGCTGCTCAAACTGCGTTCGCAGTGACCGGCGCGGGACGCACTTGGGTAGAGACGCCATCAAAATGCTCATGCGCGCCCTCCGCCTGCACGCGCGTCGCGTAGTGCGCGCCGTCGCGATGGTTGGGCGGAAAGTGCAACGTATAGAGGCACAACAGCTACGTCGTCCATAAAATCCTTCACAAGGATATTCTCACCGGGAGCGTGGGCGATGCGTGCCGGTATACGACTGTTCAATGCCTGGCGATATCCGCTCATCGAGATTCACGGCCCTTGTACATGCGATGTACGAAGTTGCGGCCTCGTCGATCAGTCCGATATTGGCCGGAAGAGCGATTGCTGTCTCGGGAGCCGGCAAACGCCGCTCCTCATCGCCAGCGCACTGACTTCCGTATTTGATGAAACCATTGGAACTTCTGAGTACCGCTTCTGGAAGTACCCGGTGCTACCCGTTGAAGCGCTCAATGCTGTACCTGAGTCACCCAATGCTTTACCTGAGTCACCCAATACTGCACCTGAGGTACCCAGTACTGCACCTGAGGTACCCAGTACTGCACCTGAGGTACCCAGTACTGCACCTGAGGTACCCTTTACTGCGCCTGCGGTACTCACTTCTCCCCCTCCCCCCCTCCAGCAAGCTGAACCATTCGCCAGTATTGTGACCAGCGCGCTTTTCGCCAAGTTATCGTACATGCTTGACGACTCCACCATCGTGCGCCGCGTTCTGGCTGGCGAGACCGACGCATTTGCGTGGCTCGTGGACCGGCATCACGCGCGATGCCTGCGAACCGCCACCCACCTGCTGGGTGACGCGGACGACGCGGAAGACGCCGTTCAGGACGCTTTTGTGCGCGCCTACCGGCATCTCGGGTCCTACCGCGAGCAGGATCGGTTCGGTGCCTGGTTGTTGCGCATTGTCGTTAACCAGTGCCGCACAAACGCGGCGAAGCAGGCGCGCTACACGCGTCTGGGCGACGACGCCACAACCACCAACGCGTGCGAGGCCCGGCCGTCGCATGATTTGGTCGCACAAACCGAGCACGACGCGCAACGGGCCGAACTCTCGCACGCCCTGGCACAGCTTGGCGCCGAGCAACGCGAAGCGATCGTGCTGCGCTTCACCGAAGAATTGAGCTACGACGAGATGGCGTCGATCACCGGCGTCGGTGTCTCTGCACTTAAAATGCGTGTCCAACGAGCCTGCGCTGCCCTGCGCTCCCTCCTCACGGAACAGTTCCATGTGTGACCCCCTCGAGCCCTTCCTCCCGTCGCATCTGCACGACCTGCTCCGCGCACCGGTCGTAAGCACTCCTGCCGCACGTGCGCGCATCGTGCAACAGATTCGCACGCTGCCCTCCCCACGTCGTCTTCGCGCTCCGCTTGCCGGTAGCCGCTGGTCACGACGCGGACTGTTGTCGCCCGTGGGTGGTCTGTTCACGACCGCACTCTTGCTCTGCACCTTGCTCCTGCGCACCAGCCCGCTCCGTACGCTACTGGTGGACCCAGTCCAGCAAGTGGAAACGGTCACCCTCATACTTGGCGACTCGGTTGTTCCTGCGTCGGTCGCGCCGGTATTCACGATTCCCGGCTTCGGCGCTTCCGGCGTCGGCGCTTCCGGGTTCGGCGCTCCCGCGTTCCGCGCGCGCGGGTCCGTAGCGCCCGGTCATGATGCAGCAGTCGTGCACACGCGCGATGATTCACTCGCCGCTCGCGTCAATGGATATGCACAACGGGTGCTCGACACGCTACGCATCGTTGAGTTCGTGCTGCGTGGCTCCTCGGTGCGCACCGCTACAGTACTCGGCAGTTTCAACGCATGGAACCGTGGTGCGACGCCGTTGGAAGCTACCGGTCGTGATGAATGGCGCGCCCGCGTGCTGGTCCCGCGCGATGCGCTGGCCACGTCGCTGAATGTCGCCTTTTTGGTGAACGGGACCAAACTGATCTCTGCAGCGGGCGGTACGGCGCGTAGCTTGGTGTATCCGAACTAGCACCACACACCACGTTGTCGCACGCGACCCTCGTCCCTTGCTATGTCCAATCGGAACCGTCTCGCGATCGTCCTTACGGTCATTTCCCTGCTGCTGCTCATTCCCGGCCTCACCACACCCATGATGACCATCACGGCTTCGATGGAATTCCTGGGTACGAAACGCGAGATCTTTCGACAGACACAGAGCATTCAGCAAGCCATCCGGAATCTTTACACGTCCGGTAACCTGTTTGTCGCAACGCTCATCGTGCTTTTCAGCGTGGTGATCCCGTTCCTGAAATCGATCGCGTTCTTCGTGATTCTGTGGCTCAAGCGACCGGTCACGCAACAGCAGTTGTACGTCACGGTGCGTTCGCTCAGCAAGTGGTCGATGGCCGACGTGTTTGTGGTGGGTGTGTTTATCGCCTTTCTTGCCGCTGTCGCCACCGACAATCTCGATGCCACACTGGCCAGGGGATTTTACTATTTCGTTGGCTACTGCCTGATCTCGAATCTCGCCTTCCAACTCCTCGAGCCCCCGGCGCGGGCATTGCGCAGCCAGTCGCTCACATCGTAGTCGTCTACACGCATCACGCGTAGACGGTCGCGTCCAACCTCTGGACAGCCTCGAAATATCCTCTGGACAACCGCCGCATTCTGCCGTTCTTTCCGGCATGAACGAACCCGACGCGTCGCGCCGACAATTTCTCGCCTTCCTGGCCGCCAGCCCACTGCTCGCGGCAGCCGGCGTCGACCGTGATTGGTTGCGACAGCTCGCCAACGGCTCGCCACAGAACGCCGGTCGTGCACTGGGCCTGGCCCAGCAAGCGATCGACTTCGCCCCTCAGGACACGCTGCCGGCAGGCGTCATTCAAACCGCGACCGACGCACTGAACGTGCTCGACTTTGAGGCGGCGGCAAAAGCGCGTATTCCGGTGGCACACTGGGGCTATCTGTCCACTGGGACAGACGATGATCGCACCATTCAGATCAATCGCGAGGGCTTCGACCAGTGGGCGCTACGCCCACGTCGGCTGATTAACGTCGCCTCCGTCGACGCCAGCGTGTCGCTGTACGGTACCAAGTACCCGACGCCGATTGTGATCAACCCGGTCGGCAGTCAAAAGGCGTTTCACCCCGACGGAGAAATCGCCGTCGCCAAAGCCGCCAAGGCGCGCAACCATTTGCAGGTGCTGTCGACCGTGGCAACGACCTCGATCGAAGATACGATCGCTGCGCGCGGTGGACCGGTGTGGTTTCAACTGTATCATCAATCCGACTGGGCGATCACCAAGCAAATGGTGCAGCGCGTCGAGCGCGCTGGCGCCCCCGCGATTGCGTTTACGGTCGACTTGCTCGGCGGCAGCAATCGTGAAACCATGATGCGTGCTGCACGAGTTGATACGCGCACATGCACCAAGTGCCACCTTGGCGGCGCACCACTACCCGGCGTGAGCGGTCGTGTCGATGATCGCGACAATCGACGCAAACCCAATCTGGTTGGCTATGAAGCGCGCACCCCGATTCCCGAAGTCGGTACGCCCACGTGGGAGTTTGTTGATCGGCTCAAGAACGCCACAAAAATGAAAGTGCTGCTGAAAGGCATCGTGACGCGTGAAGACGCGAAGCTCGCCGTGGCGCATGGTGTTGATGGATTGTTCGTGTCCAACCACGGCGGCCGTGCCGAAAATTCGTTGCGCGCCACGGTCACGTCACTCCCCGACGTACTGCTCGGCACCGCCGGGCGCATCCCCGTAATCTGCGACGGCGGGTTTCGTCGCGGCACCGACATCTTCAAGGCGATGGCCCTCGGTGCCACTGCCGTCGGCATTGGCCGCCCGTACATCTGGGGACTCGGCGCCTTCGGACAGGAAGGCGTGGAGACCGTGTTGGCGATTCTCCGCCGAGAATTTGAGGTGGTCATGAAGCAGAGTGGCACAACTTCGATCGCGGCAATCACTCGGCAACACATCGTCGCGCGTTAGGGTTGCACCAGTGCCCGTTTGGCGATGAACATGCTTGGAATCTGAGTGCCCCAGATTTGTGTCTGCTTTCTCGGAACCATCCGGCAAATTTGGCAATTCTTGCCAATAATGGCCAAAACTGCTTGTCTCCTAAGAACCTCAGGAGAACAACGATGCCGAGCATGAACATTTCCCTACCGGACCCGATGAAGGACTTCGTCGAGGGACATGTCTCCACCGGTAGTTACGGAAGCGTCAGCGAGTACATTCGCGGTCTGGTGCGCGAGGCTCAGGAGCGCAAAGCGAATGAGAAGCTGCACCGGCTCTTGATGGAAGGTCTGAACTCCGGAGCGCCGGTTGCAGCGACACCGGAATTTTAGCGTGAGATCCGACATGACGTCGCTGCTCGAATTGCGGCCCATAAGAAGCTTCACCGCCGCAAGGGAAGGTTCTCTTTCATCCTCCAGCGAGGCAAGACATCCCCGGCTTTCCACGAATCAGGATCTTTTATCACTGTCCGACTGCCAATGACCTGCACATTTACTCGCGTGCTTCTTGCAGCCCGCGATATCGACTCGATTCCTGAAAGCGAGTAGAGGTCGGAGCTGCTCAAGCAGGCCATTGTGGGGTGCACTGCAGGCATCGGTGCTTGTTCGGCGCGGAGTGTTGATGTCGTGCGGCAATGTCGGTCAGGTCACATAAAATGAGCCCACATCATGGCGAGTTGTGCCAGCGGTGGTGGTTACGCAATTGGCCCATTCGTGGCAATTTGCTCGTCGGGCGCATCACTGCGCCGCTGCCGCGCTCTGCATCGAACCGTCGCCGATCCAGAGGCTTCCTCTCGCTTCACGCTAGCCGAGTCCGCTGCGCATGCCCGACGCCGACCACAAGGGAAATATCACCATTGGCGAAGGCGTCACCGTGCACGGCACCATCGTGGCCGTTGGCCGAGCGCTGGTGTATGGGACACTCGACGGCGCGGTGACGGCGCGTGAAGTACTGATCGGTCCCGAAGGGCGAGTGGCCGGACGCCTCACCGCTGAGGTCGTCGACATTTTCGGCGACGGCCCTCATGAAGTCACCGCATACAAATCATTGACCGTGCGCGCGACCGGTCGGGTGAGTGGAACGATTCAGTATGCGCGACTGGAAGTGGAGCCGGGTGGTGAGTTGGACGGCGAGCTCATCCCACTTACCGACGCGGCACTCGCGGCCGCTGGGTTTCCTGTCGCCGCGGCGCCCGGTGCACTGGCGTGAGTGAAATGGTCACGCTCATTCACCGTTTCCGCGTAGGCCGCGTATTGGGTACCGTATGGCGCGCGCTCACGGCGTCGGGCGCCGCCTTTCGCGACATTCGCATTGTTGTTGAGCGCAACGGACATCTTCGCCATTTCTACATCACCGCGGGGATTCAGCGCGCGGTGCAGCGCGCCGGTCTTGGATCACTCGGACTTGCTGCCTGCGTGCTGGCGTGGTCTGGCGTCATGCGGCTGCAGGACGATCGCGTTTTGCAAGCGAACGAGAGGCTCTACGCCGACCTGCTCAGCGCCGCCAGGGCCGAAGGCTCGATGACCGCCGATGAGTTGAGTTCGCTCTCATCAGCGGATCTCGCCGCGCTGCTGCGTGAGCGCACCGGGGTTTTGCGTGGACAGGTCACGGCGGCTGCCGATCTTTTGGCGGTGTCGAATGGCAACTGGTTTGAGTCGCTCGAAGGCATCGGTATTCCGGTCGCACCGGATCTCGGTTCAAGCAAAGACGGGAAAGGCGGTGACGACGTCGCCAGTGGATTACTCGACGATACCAGCGGTCGTATGTCGGATCAGCTGTCGCGTTCTCGTCAGCTGATGGCGACAGTCAAGCGTCTCCCCAATCGTCTCCCGCTCACCGACTATCACACCACGTCGAGTTACGGCCTGCGGCAGCATCCGATCACCTTCTCGCGCAGCCTGCATCCCGGACTCGATTTGGTGAGCAGCAGCGATCAGGCCGTGCACGCCGTGCGCGCGGGTCGCGTGGTCTTTGCCGGACGCAGCGGTGGCTACGGGAAGACTGTTGTGATTGCGCACGACGGTGGCATCGAGACACGCTACGCGCACCTGCGACAATTCTCGGTCGCTCGCGGTGACTCGGTGGCCGAGTGGCAGGCGATCGGCGAAGTGGGTTCGACAGGATTGTCCACCGGTCCGCATTTGCACTACGAGATTCGCCTGCTGGGCCGAGCGCTCGATCCACAACGTATTCTCGACCTGCGCGCGAATGTTCGATAAGTGGCGCGGCGGTGCGTCGGGCAAGAAGACCGCTGCGACCGGCTTCGCCACGCCGTACGGCAGCGTGCCCAACAGCGCGCACATGAAGCCCTCTATGATCAGCGAAGGCGTCGCGATCGAAGGAGATTTCGTGGCGGACCACGGCATCCTGCATCTCGACGGCAGCATTCATGGAAACGTCCGCGTCACCGCCCTGACCATTGGGCCGACTGGGCATCTGGACGGTTCGGTCGAGGCCACAAGCGTCACCGTGCGCGGCGTCTTGATTGGCAACGTATCGTGCGACGATCTGGTCCTCGACGCGTCGGCGCGCGTCTCTGGCACTCTGCGCTATCGCCGCCTCGCCATCAGCGGCGGTGCCGTCATCGATGGTACCCTCGAGCGGCTCACGGACGGTCCGACCGACGACGCTCGGCTCCGCTCAGCCTCCCCGCACTCAACTCAGACCGCCGCCCGCCAGGATGTGGGCATGTAGGACTGATGCGGGATCGATGTGGGATAGATGTGGGATTGATCTGACGTCGTTGTGACGGGGTAAGGAAATCGCGAGTTAGAGGGGGCTACGCTGCCCCCACCGATTATCCTACGCCATGTCTCTATTCTCTCGTATTCCCGGCGGTGCCCTGTCCGTTGGCGCCGCTGCCCTGTTTGCTATTCTCGCTGGCTTCGGCCTGCTCTGGACTGGTGGCGTCACCAGTGCGGCCTCGCTGCTCACCATCGGCTACGTCATCGCGGTTCCCCTCGCGCTGGTCGTCTATGCCAACAGCACCGCCGAATCGGCATCGGCGCGCGTCCCGTCAAGCGATGATCCCCCGTACCGCATCGCCGCCATCGTAGGCCTCGTGGTCTTCGTGCTGTATGTGCTGACCTTGGCACCCACCACTGCCATGTGGGACACCAGCGAGTACATCGCGGCCGCGAAGACACTGGGCATACCGCATCCGCCGGGCAATCCGGTGTTTGTGATCGTCGCGCATGCCTTCGCGGCGCTGCCCTTTCCGGTCAGCTACGCCGAGCGCGTCAACTTGCTCGCCGCAACCACCAGCGCGATGTCGGCTGCGCTGTGGTTTTTGGTGGCGTATCGCTCACTGCAAGGGTGGAAACTCACGACCACGCCACGCATCGTCATCGCCATCGCCAGCGCGTGGATTGGCGCAACGGCGTTTACGGTGTGGAACCAAAGCGTTGTAAACGAGAAGGTGTACACGCTGGCCATGCTCGGCGTTGCCGCGGCGAGTTGGGCGGCGTTGCGTTGGCATGACGCGCCCGCACAATCCAGGCGCGCCGATGGATTCTTGTTGTTGGTCGCGTATCTGTGCGGACTGGGATACGCCAATCATCCGGCCGGCTTTTTGCCTATTCCCGCGTTCGGGCTCTTCGTGCTGCTGCGTCGGCCGGCGACTGTGCTGCGATGGAAGCTGATTGTTGGCGCGGCTGCCGTCTTGTTTGTTGGCTTGACGCCATTTGCCTTCATGCCCATTCGCGCCGCGCACTTTCCGGGCATCAACGAGGGCGCGCCCACCTCGTGTCTGAACGGGCCCGAAGTGGCCTGCACGCTGAGTGACAAAACCCTCTCGCGTGTATCAGGCATCATTCAGCGCGAACAGTACGGCGGACACGCGGTCGCTCAGCGCCAGGCGCCGATCGGCGCACAGATCGGTATGTGGTGGCTGTACTTCAAGTGGCAGTGGATGCGCGACGCATGGGTTGAGAATCCCGGCGCCCAGCTGGCGCTCGCCAGCCTGTTTCTGGCGCTCGGACTATTGGGTGGCGCGGTGCACTTTCAGCGCGATCGAAGCTCGTTCGCTTTCGTGGCGCCACTCATGTTTACGCTCACGCCATTGTTGATTTTTTATCTGAATTTCAAGTATGGACATTCGCAAGCTCCGGAACTCACCGACGTGAATCGCGAAGTTCGCGACCGCGACTATTTCTATCTCTGGAGTTTTGCGACGTGGGGTCTCTGGGCTGGATTCGGACTGGGCGCCATCTGGCAATTCCTCGCGCAGCGCATCGGCCGACTCAGTGTGCGCTCATGGCAACTCGCATCGCCGGTGATGCTGATCGCCCTCATCCCACTGGTCACCAATTCCAAAGACGCGCCCCGCAAAGGCCAGACGTTCACCGCCGACTGGGCGCGTGATCTGCTGCAATCGGTCGAGCCGTATGGCATCCTGATCACCGCCGGCGACAACGATTCATTTCCTGTGTGGTACGCGCAGCAAGTGGAGGGTGTCCGTCGCGACGTGACCATCGCGTTGATTCCGTATCTCAACATGGATTGGTACGCGCATCAGCTTATTCGCGAGCGCGTCACCCCCTACGATGGCTCAGGCATTGCCGCCTTCGCCACGCTGAGCAACACACAGCCCACCGGCCCGATCATCTCGCTGACGCCAGAGCAGGCCGACTCACTCCCGCCTGCTGTAAACCTGGCCCAAGCTGCCGCCTTTCAACACGGCGGCATCAACGCGGTGATCCCACCCGGCTACGTTATGCGCGATCAGCTTATGGTCCTGCAGTTTATCAAGGATGCATTTCCAAACCGCCCGATTCACTTTTCTATCGGGCCGTACGCAAATTCGCTCGGACTACAAGACTATGTCGTCACGCAGGGCCTCACACAACGCCTGCTGAATTCCCCAGCGAAGGATAACCCCGCCTATGTGAAGTTCCCCGGCGGCTATCTCGACGTGCAGCGCACATCGGATCTGTGGAAACGATATGCCGGCCCCGGCGCCTTGCTGAAGCAGAAGCGTTGGCTTGATGATGCCTCGGTCAGCATCCCTGCCGCATATATCCAGACGGGCCAGTTCCTTGCCTACGGCGTCGCCGCACAGGGCGATACGATCCGCGCCGATTCGCTCATTGCACAGGTACGAGCGATGGCGAAGGCAGCGAAGATGCAATGAGTAGGGAGTAGGAAGTAGTGAGTACTCAGTACTGACGTGCAGTACTGAGTACTTTCGCCGCAGTACTGAGTACTTTCGCCGCAGTACTGAGTACTTTCGCCGCAGTACTGAGTACTTTCGCCGCAGTACTGAGTACTTTCGCCGCAGTACTGAGTACTTTCGCCGCTGTACTGAG
>Ga0209591_10000459_pt1 | contig 52617 bp, 40 predicted proteins | sample MAT01_FD_187207 | JGI IMG/M metagenome (GOLD analysis project Ga0209591, IMG submission 187207) | Freshwater microbial communities from Lake Fryxell liftoff mats and glacier meltwater in Antarctica - MAT-01 (SPAdes) (version 2) | ecosystem: Environmental > Aquatic > Freshwater > Ice > Liftoff...
GCTTCAGGACTCAGCGCCTCAAAGTCTGGGGCATTAGTACTCAGGTGTTCTGGAGCGATCGCAGGCAGGTTGTAGAGGCTTTCCAATTGCTCTAGCATACGATCGGCTCCACTCCCCGCTGCCGACTCACCCGCTACCGACTCTTCCTCAGCATCACTTAAACCCCTTGCCGTCTCGATCGCCGCGTTAAAGCCTTCCTGTGCCTTTTGACCTTCTTGATCCAACGCCACGGCACACTCACCCACCCCAGGCATCTTTGCCATGTAGGGTTTTTCATTGGCAAGAGCAAACATGGCGTAGTACTTAAACTGTGGCTCATCGGGGAACTGTTCGCGGAGGGCGCGACGTTGTTGAAACTCCTGCTCCATAGCGGTTTTCTCAGTGCCTTTACACCGATAGCCAATGCCCACGCTGATGGCTCCCCCGACGAACAAGATGCCGAGGTTCTCCAGATCGACAATGTTCATCTTGAGGACGTTTGCCATGAGGTTTTGTCCGGCAATCAGGCTCAAAAGACCCAATTCTGCCCCCATCCGCCAGATCCGTAGCAGGTAAATGCTGACGGCAAAGCGTTTGGGCATGGCGTGCGCGTCGAGAAACTCGATGTCTTTGGGGTCGAGCGGGTTGTTAAAGCGTGAAATGACCTCGTTGATTTCATCTAACAAATAAATCCGTTTATCGGCATCAAACAGCCGTAGAGGACGGTTCTGACGATAATCCTCAGCCCGCAGGTCAATCCGCTTCTGCACTTCATCCGAGGCATCCCGGAGCATGAGCAAACACTCCTCGGCACCCAGGTAACTAGGTTTCAGTGCCCGGATTTCGACCGAGAGCTTGGCATCCCCGACAATGAGCTTGGCATTGCCGCCCAGAAGCTGCTGCCGGACGGCAATGATGTTATTCATCGCCACTGTTTTACCGACTCGTGTACCGCCAAACAACCCAATATGCGATGCCCGTTGGATAAACGTCTGAAAGTGCTCTGGTGACGGTTCTTTGAGGAGTAAGGCAGGGTTGGCTTTCTCCAGCTTTTCCTGCTCCACCCAATCAATGCCGGAGACATCAAAGGTGAGCTTGATACCCGCAAAGGGGACGCTGATGGGTTCCACACTTGGATCACTATTGTAACCAGGCACTGCCGCTCTCAAAGGCTTCAAAAGGTCACGCTCGATGAGCTTGTACGCTTCTGACAAATTACGGACAAAATGGATCTTCGTCGCCTTGTTGCTCCCGTTGGTTGGGGCTGGCTCGATCGGTAGGATCGCAAAGCTCAGTTCAAAACGGCTCTTGGTGAGCGGTTTGACCACAGGTTGTTTCACAATCACGCCGTACTCGTACAACGTGCGGATGGCATCCCGCGCCAGGAGTTCATAGGGTGAGCCACCCGCAGGCAAGTCGGGCTTTTTGAGCTTATGCGCTTCACTGAGCGCCTCGCCCACCAGTTCGGTGTAGAAGGTCTTTTGCTCGGTCATTTCGGCTTCGATCGCTGCCAGCAGCTTTTCATGCCGCGTTTCGAGTGCAGCGTGTTTCGCGTCGTAGTGTGCCTGTGCTTCCTGGATCTGAGCGTTTAGAGCCGCTGCAAACGACTCCTCTTTTTCCGTAAGAGAGAGTCAGCAAGGCTAGGCAGACAGTGGCGGTGGGGCTGCGTCTACCAGTCCTGACTTTTTTGCTAAGACATCTTCCATCTCAGCCATGACGGAGTGAGCCGTCCCATACTTTGCCTGAAAGAGCGTGAGTCCTAACTTTTGCCCTTCCTGCTGCATCTGGTTGATGAGAGCAGCGCTCAGTGCGTCGGTATTGCTTTGCGTGATGTCCAGAGCGGTGGCAGTCTGCTGCTTGGCGGTACTGACAAACGCTGCGGTGCTGACAAACTGCCGCAGCTTCAGTGCCGGTGGGGTAAAGCGCTCGGTTTCTCCCGGTTGCGGTTGGTAGGGCACCATCCCAGTGGCAGGCTCAGACTGGACGTTGGCAGCGTTTTCGTGCGCTTGAGCTAGCTGTGAGGACTGAAGCGCCGCTACCAATGCCGCGTTCTGTTCCCAGATTTGGGCTTTCCAGGCTTTGAACGGCAGCCCGGACGTGCGATAGTTGCCCATCAAACTCGCCGCTATTGGGGTGTAGCGCTCATCAGGCAGCTTCAGATCGGCATCAGCAACCCAGGGGCAAGCCTCTTTGACCTTTTGAAACCATTCCTGCACCGATTTACGAGACACGCCGTAATACTCGGCGATCGACTTGGTAAATTGCGGCTCGGTCGGTTGCCAGAGGGGTCGCTGCGAAGTGGTACTACCTTCGCAGGGGGTGGGTGCGAACTCGATCAGCGGTGCAGGGAGGGGTGGCAGCGCGAGTGCTTCAGGGGTGGCAAGCGCTTCGGGAGGGGCAGCAAAATTCGATGCTGCTTGGGTTTTCAACATACTTCGTCGTCTCCTAAAGGGCATTCGTAGGACGTGGCGGGTGGCGGCTCCCGGTTCCTACGAATCAAATTAGCACATTTACCATGACTACCACGAGAAACATATTTCTCATGTAACCCATGCAAAACATCAACTTCACGCTATAATTTCCCGTGGGGTCGATGGCAATGGCGGTAAACTTGCTGTTATGGCAGAGCGATCCGACAAAGACCGAACCACCCTTAACCTCACGCCTGTAAGAGGGCGCATTGAGCAGCTACGCCCTGATAGTGCGTGGAAGGCTCTCTCGCTTTCTAAAAAGGTGCTATTGCTGCTTGAAGAATATTTAGATTTACTTGAGCAGAACGACCGTCGAGCAAAAGCTTCACACGTCCCTATTTCAACTGATCCACCCAAGACACTTGAGCAGCTCATCCTCCGAAACTGGGAAGTGCTGGCAGAAACTTCGGGTATTCCTCTGGAACGCTTAAAACTGTTGCGAGACGGCAAGAGCAATCTTTCTGAGACTGAAAGGCTGCGAGTTGCAATCGCGTTAAGCTTGCCTGAGTCTTTTGTGTCTACCTTGCCGTTGAAGGATGAAGACAACCAGCCCAAGGAAGTTGATTGATTCTTGGAGTGATGCAGTCACAATAGGGGTATCACGTCCTCCAGACTGACAACGATTGGAGCCAGTAGCCGCATAGGAGCGATCGCCATGACAGGAAAAATACTAGAGAAAGCAAAAGCTGCCGATCAAGTTTTCAGGCAATGCGATCGCACCTGGGCACAGTTCAAGCATCTCCAGAAAGGCTTGGAAGGCTCCCCTGGTGTACGCTTAGCGTTCTACAACGGAGTGGTTGAGATCTTCATGCCAGGACAGGCTCATGAGATTTTTAAGAAAATTATTGGTTTCCTGCTAGAACTGTTTTTCTTTGAGACGGGTATCAACGTGGTGCCCACAGGTTCGGTCACGCAGGAGCAAGAAGGGGAAGCCTCGGCTCAAGCTGATGAATCCTACTGTTTTGGCGCGGCGAAACCGATTCCCGACTTGTCGATCGAGGTGATTTTTACAAGTGGCTCTGTGGCAAAGCTCAAGCGCTATCAGGCTTTGGGAGTGCCTGAAGTTTGGTTTTGGCAGGATGGCTTATTTACTTTGCACCGACTAGAAGACAGCGGCTACGTCCAAGTTGAGCGCAGCCAGATGCCTGAGTTAGCCGCCTTAGACCTCGCGTTACTCACGCGTTGCGTTTTGATGGGCGAAACCAATTGGCTTGGCGCGGTGACAGCGTTCCGCCAAGGGATCAGCAAGGCAGGCGGGGAAGCAACAGAGCTTTGAGGAGAAACGGCGATGACGACCAGCGGCAAACTTGAACTCACGATCAAAATTAGCGAGTTACCCCACGCCACTACGGTGGAACACAACTGAAAAGCCTTTGAGGTGGACTGCGAGCGGGCGATCGTTTCAGTCGCCGTCAAGCCCAAAGTTTGGAAGAAACTAGAGGACGCTCAAGTCAACTTCCCGCTCTGGGTCGCTGCCATCACAGGCAAAATGGGGGGAGCCACCGAGCAGGGCTTTGTGCTGGACGAAGCCAACGTACAAGTGTTTGAGAAGAAGCCCAAAGAACCAGCCGTTAGAGGCTAGGAGCGCGATCACCATGACACAGGCAGTCAGAAAACTCAGTTTTGAAGAGTACGCCAGTCTGGACACTGAAGCTTGGATGCGGCTCGGTCTGCCAGAAGGACGATGTGAGTACGATGATGGGGAGTTAATTGAATTGCCGTCCGAATCAGAACTCAATGACTTAATCGCCCACTTTATCTATCTCATGCTGGTCAGAAGTGGACTCCACTACCCCCTTGCCAGAATTGGACGGTGTGAGCTTGAAGTCACTGGTAAGCCCCGCACTCGCTACCCTGACTTGGTGGTGCTACAAGATGAGCATCTGCGCCTGAGAGAAAAGCGTCTGCTGATCACGCAGGCAATGGCTCCCCCCCAGCTAGTGGTAGAGATCGTTAGCCCTGGCAGTCGGAATCATAAACGGGACTACGAAGCCAAACGAGCACAGTACCAAGCGCGAGGTATCCCAGAATTCTGGCTGATCGATCCAGAGAAACAGGCAGTCACAGTGCTGTTTCTGAACAATGGCTCCTATGCCGAAGTCGGCGTGTTCCAAGCGAGTGCCCTGCTACAATCGCCCACGTTTCCAAAGCTCAATCTGACAGTGCACCAGATCCTCACGGCTGGAGAGGAAAGCTAGCAATGTTTGTGTGGCTAAACAGCTTGTTGTGGTAAAAAGTTAGACCATCTCTCCTTGGAGAGCAAGCGCCGATGCCGGAAAATGAACGACCTGAACAAGTTTCAGTTGACTGTATCGCCCTCACTAAAAAAGGCGGCAAAGAGCGCGATCTGCGGTTAGATCAGGTAGGCTCTCTGTGTAAAGCGCCTGTACTAGCGCTTTACACAGAGTAAGACCACAAGTTTCCACTTTTGTAAAACCAGGAGGACGGAGCCACGCCGAAAGCAATTAATTAAAAACCCCACCTGACGGCAAATCAGAAGGGGCTTTTAGAGCTATTTAATTTTGAATAGGTTGCGGATCTAACTTTTGAGCTGTCGAAGGCAATTTTGTTAGAGACCGACCGGGGAAACCAGTTACAAGGCGTTTGCCATGTAGCACGGCTTTTCATGTCTTATTTTAGGGGCAAGTTGGCAAAAGATGCAACTTTTTGCGGCTTTGACCCCTAGCTGCTGCATGGCTTTCTCCTGCCAAACCGACACATAGCAAGGGTGTGAGCCATGTCTAAAGATTCTCAAAACGGTGGCAGCCACTTTTGGCAGCCGCTGCCGATCGCTCCACGGTTGTGCCAGCCAACGCGATCGCGGCTCGTAGTCCCCCGCTCTCAGCTTGACGCTGGTACGATCGCCCCCGCACGATTTAACCCTGCCACTGTAAAAATTTGCAGTACTGCCCTGATCCTGGTGCGATCGCACTCCTGTTTGGTGCTTGCCACATTAGTCCTGCACGTCAATCGCGACGCTCAAGTGGGTGGAGTCAACCCGCTGGGCGGTGTGGTATGAGGGCACCGTCTCAACCCTTGGGGTTTGCCAACACACCGATCACGCCACGAGCGCTCCGCAGCGAGGCACGATCGCTCCTTACTGCTACGCCGATCACGCCACTTACCTTTGCTACCTTCAGCCAGACGATCGCGTCTGAGTTTATTCGTGGCAGCGCGATCGCTCCCGCCCTCTTTGAGTCCGCAATCGCCCTGGTCAGCGACACCGAAACCTTTGACGGTGGGGACGTTGCCTACCCCATTCACGAAGCCCTGAGCTGGCACCTCACCCGTTTCGGTTATCAGGCAAGAGAGACGCTGTACGGGGCACTGCTCCAGAATGAGGATGGCTCTACCTGGCAAGCCAAACTCAGCACCCCACGCACGGATGCCAAAGGGAAGGCACAGAAATACGAAACGCCCGTCGGCAATGGTGCCAGAGCCTACTTACCGCTCGTCCCTGCCAGCATCCGACAGCCGATCGCCGATCGCTATAAGATCCCTGTCCCCCTAGACGGCTCTTTCTGGGACTGGTTGGAGCAACACCCTGAAGTGTAATTTGTTTGTATCGAGCCAACCGATGAGAGGTCGGCAACGCTGCAACATATTGTTCTTCAAATAATGGATAGATGGAAAGAGACGGCTCGCGAATGGGGAGATACACAAATCCGACATCAATTCGATGAGTCCGTAGTGCCTCAACATGCGCTTCTGTTCCACTGCTGGTGAGTATTAGTTTGACTTGTGGATACTCATCTTGGTAGTGCTTGACGGGCTTAGGTGCGAGGCTAAACAGGGTTGCTTCCGTGAAGCCGACTCTGACTTGCCCAATTTGTCCCTCTGCCACTTGTTTAGTAATCTGGATGCCTTCCTCTATCTCGCGGAGGATTTTGTGAGCAGTTTCAAGAAATGTTTGTCCCGCGATCGTTAGTTTCACCCAGTGTTTCGTGCGCTCAAACAGTTGAATGCCCAAGCTATCCTCTAACGCTTGAATCAGTTTGCTTAGAGCAGGCTGGCTGAGATGTAAGGCTTCCGCTGCTCGACCAAAGTGGAGCACTTCTGCGACTGTGATGAAAGACTTGAGTTGACGAAACTCCATCGGAGTGACCTGGTAATAATTATCTGTTATTACGCCATATCAAACTGGAAATATCAATCCTCTAACCTGCTCTTAGTATGGATTTCAGAGTGAGATTTTTTGAATCAATCTAACTTACGCTCCTTTGTTTCGGACATTGACCGACCCCAACCTAAATTCCCCATGAAACGCCCGCTCAATTCTGCTATCCAAGCTGCTGTCATGTCCCGTCGTAAAGCAATCAAGCTGGTAGGACTGAGTGCCGCAACGGTTGCTGTTTCGCCATTGGCGTTGAGTAGCTGTCAATCCGCTCAAAGTCAGCCAGGGCAGAACGCAACTCCCAAATCTCAGTCTCAGCGCAATTCAACCTCAGAGATTCTGCTGAAAGAGATTCCTCAGACTAAAGAACAAGTGCCTGCGATCGGGATGGGAACCTTTCTAACTTTTGATGTCAAATCTGATCAACCCCGCAATCACCTTCAGCAAGTGATGAGTCGCTTTCGAGATGCGGGAGGGCGCATGATCGATGTTTCTCCCCTGTACGGAATGTCAGAGGTGAATGTGGGCGAATTTGCCAGCACTCTTGGCATAACGAACAATCTCTTTATCGCCAACAAAGTTTGGGCAACTGGGGAATATCTGGGCGATCGCTCTCAAGCAACACGACAGTTTGAACAATCTCTAAAACGGTTATCGCGCGATCGCTTGGATGCAATGCAGGTTCACAGCTTAGTGAATGTGGATGCGATGCTGCCTTTACTAAGAGCGTGGAAGCAAGAGGGTAGAGTTCGCTATGTGGGCATTACTCACCATGAACCTGTGTATTTTGCTCCGATCGTACAGTGGATCGAGCGAGGGAATTTAGACTTTGTGCAGGTGCGCTACTCGATCGCGCAACGCCAAGCGGAAGAGAGAATTCTCCCTGCGGCTGTGGAACGAGGAGTCGCGGTCTTAGCGAATATGCCGTTTAAGAAAGCGCGTCTTTTTGAACTGGTGAAGGGACAACCTTTGCCTGCTTTTGCTCGTGAGATTGGCTGTGAGCATTGGGCGCCGTTTTTCCTCAAATACGTGATCTCGCACCCTGGAGTCACAGCGGCGATTCCAGCCACAACCAATCCCGATCATATGGCTCAAAATATGGGCGCACTCAGAGGAGCCTTGCCCGATCAAGCCATGCGTGCCCGCATGGTGCAGCACATGGAGAGCATTCCTGGTTTTGACAAGCTGACTCAAACCCCCTGGGATCCCGGTAAACAGTTCAGCGGTTTAGTTCGCCTGCCCAATCCCCGTCCAGTTGGCTAAACCGATGATGCAACGAATTCTTCTTGTAGACTTTAGTGCCCTATTTTGCTTGATCGTCTTTCCGCAGGCGATCGCTGCTCAGGACATACCCATTGCACAGAGAGAGCCTACGCCTAAACTGGCTCCTGCAACGCTGGTCACAATGGCACATCGTGGCTACTTCAACCATCAAAATATTCCTGGCTATCTGGGATTTGTACAAGACTATATCTTCGGTCGAATCGGCTCAGAAAGGCTGGTTCAAGCTGCTGTCAACGATCGTTTTTTACCCGCAGAGATGATCGACGATCAACGTTACCTCAATGTAGTCAGAAATCAGTTGGAATCTCAGTTGCCAGCCTACTAGCACAAATTGGAAACTCCTATCACTATTCAAAACTGGAAAAAAATGATTCGTCTGTCGCAGAAATTAAAAGTTGTACTCATCTTGAGTATCGTGATGATTGCTTGTGTTCAAGTGAATCTTCTCCATGCACAGCGCCCTCAATCAGCAATAGCTTCTACAGTTCAATTTCACCATGTCACGCTTTCGGTTAGCGATGTCGATCGCGTCTCTCAGTGGTATGCGAATGTGCTTGGATTTAAGCTCCATGATCGTTTCACGCTGACTCGCCCAGACAATCAGAAAATTCAGGTTGTTCGCGTCGAAATTCCTGGTTTGCAGATGGATATTTCTCAATTTCCAGGTTCCGCCTCACCTGAGCGCAGTGGAAGAGGACTGGGGTGGCAACACCTTGCCATTCAGGTGAATAATGTTGATCAGAGCTATCAGCGCTTACAAAAACAGGGCATTCAGTTTCTAGCTAAACCGTTGACTTACAATCCACCAGGCTACCGAATTGCCTTTTTCCAAGATCCTGAAGGGAACATTCTGGAACTTTATCAGGATCTATAATGCTCTCACGAAAGAAAGTCGTTGACCTATTAGACGGAGCAAACAAAGTGCCGTTAAATTTAGTTGTCTCCTCTTGTAGGAGAATATCTAAATTCGTAACATAAGATAGCTACAATCTGAAACATTAGTGATAATGGTTAACACGCGCAACACTGACGCCGTTCGAGCAACCTGGCAAGGCAAGAGACTTGTTCGTGACAGCGTTCGCAACAGTCTTTCGAGAGAGCGACAGAAACGGAGAGAAACAAATTCTGCACAAACCTACTCAAAGGAAGATTTGGCACATGAGGCGGGTGTAGGCATTGACACCCTAAAGCGCTTTGAGAAGGGTTCTAATGTTAGAAGAGACTCTGCGGAGGCGATCGCTGAAGTGCTTAAGTTGGAACTAGCTGACATCATTGACCCTAGCCGTGGTCAGCGACCTTCAAACTTTTATGTTGAGCGCTCACCGTTTGAATCTGAATGTTATGAGACGATTTCTTCGCAACCAGGCGCTTTGATTCGGATTAAAGCACCCCATCGAACGGGCAAAACCTGGTTTGTGGAACAACTGCTGCATCAGGTGAAAGAGGAACGCTATCAATCTGTGACTTTGAGTTTTTGTGATGCCGATCGTACCGTTTTTACAGATTTACAGACATTCTTAAAGTGGTTTTGTATCAGTGTTGGCAATAGTTTAGAATTACCCAGTCAACTGGAAGAAAGATGGCAAAACGGTCTGGGTAACAATAGCAATTGTACCAATTATTTTCAGACTTATTTATTAGCAGGCATCAACACGCCTTTAGTACTTGTTTTAGATGATGTTGACCTAGTGTTTGAGAAACGCGAAGTTGCGGATGACTTCTGTAAACTTCTTAGAGGTTGGTATGACGGAGCAAGGAGAGTTCGCGGTGATACCTGGCGTAATCTCCGATTGGTAATCGTACATTCTACAGATATCTACGGTGCGCTTGATATTAACTACTCACCACTAGCAAATGTTGGCATAGAATTTCCTTTGCGAAATTTCTATCTAAAGGAGGTGCAAGAATTAGTTCAGCAGTATAAATTGCACTGGCAGACGGATCAGGTTGAACAGATTATGGCTTTGATTGGAGGCAATCCTTACCTGATTCATGAAGCGCTTGACTACTTGACGCTACATCCAGAAATGACGTTAGAGAACTTTTTGCAGAATGCAGTCACAGAAGTTAGTCCTTACCGTAATTATTTAGGAGAGCTTTTGAGTACGCTTCGGCAAAATTCAAATTTAGCAGTTGCATTCAAGGATATTGTAAACTCAGCGACTCCCATCAGAGTTGAACCCGCCTATGTGTTTCAGCTATATAGTATGGGGTTGGTTGAGGTAGAGGAAGGGGGGGAAGTGCCGTCTTGTGAGCTATACCGCCAATATTTCCGCGATCGTCTATAGGATTCACTCGTACGACCCCTAAGTTCACCAGAAGTATGACTTATCGCCCTACTTATCGCTATGTCGTTGGTGGAACCCTGTTTTCTGATGCCGGCAGCTATATCACGCGACAAGCAGATCACGATCTGTATGAAGCGCTGGCTGCTGGCGAGTTTTGCTATGTGTTGAACTCTCGGCAAACGGGAAAATCTAGTTTGCGAGTGCGAATGGAAAGCCGACTAGACGAGATCGGAACGTCTTGTGGGGTTCTTGACTTCTCCGTTCGTGACACCAAGGATCAACCGGAGCAATGGTATGCAGATACGTTTGATGAGCTTGTGAAACAGTTCGATCTAGGGATCGGTCTAGCTTGGTGGACTGAACGCAAGGCGCTCTCTCCGGTCAGACGACTAAGCAATTTTATTGAAGAGGTATTATTGCCAACTGTACCTGGAAATATTGTTTTATTCATTGATGAAATTGATAGTGTTCTGAGTTTACAGTTTCGAGTTGATGGTTTTTTTGCACTGATTCGAGCTTGTTACAATCTCCGCGCCGATCAGCCGGAGTATCATCGCCTCACCTTTGCCTTGCTGGGGGTCGCAACTCCTTCAGATTTAATCCAAGATAAAGAATTCACTCCTTTTAATATTGGTCGAGCGATTCAACTTGTGGGGTTTGAGCTTGAAGAAGCCAAACCTTTAGAAGAAGGATTAATTAGTAGATCTGCTGATCCTGAAGCCGTTTTGAAACAGGTGTTGATGTGGACGAGTGGACAGCCTTTTCTAACCCAAAGGCTTTGTGCGCTGATCCAGAGGAGTCAAGAGTTTATTCCAGCAGGCGAGGAGGCAGAGTGGGTCGAAAAACTTGTGCGATCGCGCATGATTCAAAACTGGGAAATTCACGATGAAAAAGGTCATCTCAGCCATATCCGCGATCGCATTTTGATCAATGATCAGCAAGCCTGTTTTTTGCTGGGGCTGTATCAGCAGATTCGCAGCAATCAGGATGTTGCTGCTGATCACAGTCCGGAGCAAATGAAACTGTGTCTGTCTGGATTAGTGGTGGAGCAACACCATCAACTGAGAATTCAGAACCAGATTTATGGCGAAGTTTTCAACGCAACCTGGGTCGCTGGAGAGTTAGCCAAGAAGCGCCGTCTCTATGGTGATGCGTTGGAGAACTGGTTTGCTTCGAATCAGAATGATTCATGGCTTTTAGATGAGTCAGTATTTCAAGAGGCGACGGAATGGGCAAAAGACAAACATCTCAGCAATGAGGATCAACAATTTTTGACTGCCAGCGCTAACAAACTAAACCGAAGAAAGATCAAGCGGTTAACTCGGCAATTAACTCGACGGTTCATTTACCTCGCTCTGCTGATCATTCTGGTAGTTGGTCTATTATTTTTTAGAAATAGCTTGCAGAATGCAGAAAAGGAAACTAAACGGCTGCAAACAGCTCAACTCGTGAGCCAAGCAGATCAACTCGTGAGCCAAGCGCAAGTAGAAGGTAATCCCCGCATCGGTCTACTGCTGTCATTGGAGGCAATGCAGCGATTCAAAGCTCAGGGGCGTTTCTCACCAAACGCGCAACAAGTTTTGTATCATCGATTAGATTCTCTGCCTCGTCTGCTCAAAACAGTGGAACATCGTGAGGATGTGGAAACGATCGCTTTTAGCCGCACAGGAAAGTATGTCGTGTCTGCAAGTCTGAACGGCATGGTGAACGTATGGAATGTATTAAGTGGTGAGGTTAAGCACCTGAATAATATCGGTAAGGTAAACGCGGTTGCATTCAGTTCTGATGATGAAATGAAATTCATTGCAACAGCAAGTGATCATAGAATTCAAATACGGGAAACTGAAAGCTGGAGATTAGTTAGACAGCTAGAGCTTCAAACTTATGTTAATGCGATCGCATTCAGCCCTGATAGCAAGTTGATTGCGACTGCGACTGTCGATACTGTTGATTTAAACAAAACGGGTGAAGATCAGATTACAGCTAAGATTTGGGAGATAGGTAGCGGCAGACTCATCTCATCTCTAAACCAGGGCAATAGCGTGAACGCTTTGAGCTTCAGTCCTGATGGAGAATTGATTGTGACAGCAAGTGCTGATGGGACTGCTCAAGTTTGGAAGACAGCAACCGGAGAGCGTATGGGACAGTTGCTCCAGCATAAAGGCGTGATTCTCGATGTCGCCTTCAGTCCTGATGGAAAGTATATAGCAACTGCCAGCTTAGATAAGACAGCCTCTGTGTGGGAAGTTGGCAGCGATCGTCCGCCCATAACATTACAGCATGAGCAGGCGGTAACGGCTGTGTCGGTAAGCCGTAATCGTAAATGGCTCGTTACTGCAAGTACGGACAAGATGGTGAGAGTCTGGGACATCGCGAGTGGCAACCCGATCGCTTACATTCCTCATAAGGACTTTGTGAGTGCTGTCGCCTTCAATCCGAGTCTAGAAAACGAGGAGCTAATTGCAACAGCGAGTTTAGATAATAAAGCCCGCTTGTGGAAAATAAACGATAATGCAACTGTGACTCGCTTAAGACACGATAGTCCTGTGACTGCCGTAGCGTTTAATCTCCAGGGCGATCGAATCGCTACCGCAAGCTTGGATCAAAAGAGGAAGCAGACTTTGCAAGTTTGGAACGCAACGAATGAGGAGCAAACAGAATTTGAGCGGCAAACGGAGTTTAAAGGGGCTGCAACTGCAAGCGCGTTCAGTTCAAACGGACAGATCAGCGCAATATCGAGTTCCGATCCTAGCCAGGAGAAAACAACAGTACAGTTCTGGAAAACAAATAGTGGTCACTCTGCCACCGTGGAGATTAGTCACGACAAAAGTGTGAATAAGTTCATTACCTTTAGCCAAAATAACAAATTCTTCGCTACTGCTAGTGATGATAATACAGTACGGGTTTGGAGAGTGCCCAATGATGATCAGTTTGCTCCTTACCCCAAAGCACCGCTCGAGGTATCTGGAAATCTAGTTCAGCAGTTTTCCTCTGATGCGATCGGGAGTTCTGTTGAAGCGATCGCGCTGAGTCCTGATGGTCTGCGGCTCGTGACAGCAGGGGCTGACAATACGGCAGCCTTATGGGAGGTTGCAACAAAACAACCATTAGCCCGTTGGAATCATGACAGTAAAATCAATGCAGTGACCTTTAGTTTGCAGGGTAACTTCATTGCGACGGCGAGTGATGATAATAAGGCAAAAGTATTGCAGAAAGACGGGCAGCAACAATGTGCGACGCTGCAACATGAGGGGGGAGTGGTTGCGATCGCGTTCAGTCACCATGAAAACTATTTAGCGACAGGAAGTTTAGACGGCAGTGGACGAGTTTGGGATATCAAGAGTTGTCAGGAAGCTGTGCGCTTGAACCATGCCGGGAAAGTTAATGCTGTAACCTTTAGTTCTGATGATCAATTTGTTGCCACAGCCAGCGATGATCGAACAGCAAGAGTATGGGAGACAGCCAAAGGTCGGGAAGTTGCCCTCTTAGACCATGCCGATCAAGTGAATGCTGTTGCCTTCAAGCCTCAAGATGATCAGCAGATTGTCACAGCAAGCAATGACAAGACAGCAAAAGTATGGTTCTGGCGACTCGAAGATTTGGCTCCTAAAGCTTGTAAACACATCACAGATAACCTCACACAGAAGGAATGGGAGCGCTACGTGGGCAATGAGAACTATCGAAAGAGTTGCCCTTGATTGATGTCTGTTAAGGATAGTCAGAGACACAGCCCTTCTCATTCGGCATACTCTTCGTTTTGAGCAAAATCTTAGTATCTCTAGCAGCATCTTGCATTTTCCTTTCAATATCTGAATCCTTTTGAGTCAGAGCTGCATGGAGATATTTTTGTAAGATGCAAGTTGCTTCAGCGTATTGAGGAATAGCAGGACGTAAAACGATCGGGTGCGGCTTCTGCTTTTCAAAGAAGTCTAGAATTGCTGGATAATGACTGTATCGTTTAACCAGTTGTGAGTCCTTGAATAGTTCTCGCCTGGTCGGTAATCCATCGCCCGCTGCTAAGAAGAGTTTGCGCTGTGCTGCCTCACTGGTGAAGAATTTAACTGCCTCCCAAGCCTCTTTCTGATGCTGAGTTTTTTTAGCAATTCCTAAGCCCCAGCCTCCCTGACAACCTCCACTCGTGCGACCCGCACCCGGTTCATAAACCATCGGTTTCACACCGATCTTGTTGCGGATGTCAGAATCTTCTAAATTGGCTCTCGGCAGGACATACGACCAGTTTCGCAGGAAGGCTGCCTTACCCTCTAGGAACCGCGTGAGTGTTTCGTCTTCCCGTTGGGTTGTGAGTGTTTTAGGAGAAATGGGTTTCGGGCTGAACATCGTGCCATGCAAAAACTGAACGGCTGCGATCGCTTCAGGTCGATCGAGTCCCACGTCCAGAGTTTCAGGCTTGATCCACAACCCGCCATACCCGTGGAGAACCTCAACAAACACGGTGACGAGCGCTTCAGCTTGCCGTCCTTGCCAAAGATATTCCCAAGGCACTTTTTGATCTTTAAGTTTTTGAGAAATCTTTATCAATTCAGCAAACGTTTCTGGTGGCTCAAACCCTGCATTCTTCAGTAGGTCGGCGCGATAATAGAGCCAGCCAAAATCGGAGCGGACGGGCATTCGATACAGCTTTTTCTGATAGATTCCACCCTGCACATCATCGCTGAGAAATTTCTTCAATTCTGGGTCTGTGAGTTTCATGGGTAGCGCTTGTATCCACTTTTTTGCCGCAAACTCAGGAACCCAAATAATATCCATGAAAACTAAATCGTAGGGAGGAGTTTTCTCAGATGTAAATGAGTCGATGTATTGCCGTTTGACGGCTCTAGGATCTTGTGGCTTGATTGCATTTTGGCCACTAAGATTCACTAAATCAATATCAATTTGGGGATGAGTCGTTTCAAATTCGTCAATCAGAGACTGCCACTGTGCTGCTTCACCGTTTGGTACTACAAACCTTAGCGTGACTTTATTCTCATAGGATTTTTGAGAGCCTGGTAAAGCCGATCGCGTCCAGTTTGAACTGAACATCAAGCAAACAGCCAACAACCCTAAGCTAATTAGAGCAAATTTAGGTTCCTGCCAGATTCTTTGTAACCTTTCATACCATTGACCAATTCTCATAAGAGGATGAATCCAAATGTGAATCTGAATAGCCTATCATTCGGCCAGGAAACTTTGTCCTGAAGTTCCTTAACTGCTCTTATCTGCCCCTTTCTGCTCTTTTTTTGGTACAGAGTTAAATGTAAAAATAGTCCCATACAGTCAATGAAGTGATTGAACAAGCTCTCTATCCACCATTCTTTATGACTTGAGGGCAGGAGACGATGATGAGAACTTTGCGCCGACTTAGTAAACTAATTCTCTTGCTTCTGTGCTTCAGTGGGTGCAGGACAAAGGCGACGCAAGAAGGCACGATTCAAGTTTGGGTTCACACGGGGCAAGCCGCAGAACGACAAACGATCGAACAACAAGTCGATCGCTTTAACGCCTCCCAGACCGAAGTCAAAGTAGAGCTAACGTTTATTCCTGAAGGCTCATACAATGCTCAACTTCAATCTGCCTCTGTTTCAAACGCGTTACCAGATGTAGTCGAAATCGATGGTCCTTCCGTCTACAACTACATTTGGCAGGGAAATCTGATTGCGATCAACACTTTGCTCTCGCCGCAAGTTCGTCAGGATTTGTTGCCTTCGATCATCAATCAGGGAACATACAAAGGGCGTTTGTATTCTGTGGGAACCTTTGACTCTGGATTGGGGCTCTATAGTCGTCGGAGCCGCCTTGAAGCCGCTGGTGTGCGGATTCCCAAAGGCAATCGGGATGCTTGGACGGCTAAAGAATTCAATCAAGCGCTGGCTGCCCTTGCTCAAAAAGATCCCGATCGACAAGTTCTCGACCTAAAACTCAATTCTCGTGGTGAGTGGTATAGCTATGCCTTCTTGCCTCTCATTTATTCTGCGGGAGGTCGCACCGATCAGCCTGTCGATCGCTTTCTAAATAGTTCGTCTGCTGTGTTTGCGATGCAACAGATCCAAGGCTGGATTCAGAAAGGATATGTTGATCCCAACCTGGATGATGCGTCTTTTGAGAGCGGTAGAGTTGCGCTTGCTTGGGGCGGACACTGGAACTATCAAACCTACGCTAAAGCAGCAGGCAGTGATTTGGTCGTGTTGCCGCTTCCCAACTTTGGCAGTGGTTCAAAGACGGCTCAAGGTTCGTGGAACTGGGGCATTACGACCAACAGTAAGTCTCCAAAATCAGCAGTACGATTTTTAGAATTTTTATTACAGCCCAACGAAGTGTTAGCAATGGCAGCAGCGAATAGCGCAGTACCGGGGACAAAACGCGCAATTGCACAATCCAGACTCTATGCCAAAGGCGGATCTCTCTCCCTATTCTCATCTCAACTGCTATTAGGGCAGACTGTTTCTCGCCCTCAAACGCCTGCCTATCTGGTCATGACATCGACCTTCGAGCAGTCCTTTGCGGATATTCGCAATGGGTTAGACGTGAAAACCACTTTAGATAGAGCCGCAACGGCGATCGCGATCGACATTCAGGACAATCAAGGCTACCCAGACGTTCACTCTATTTCTAAAAGACATGATCGATCTGAAAACACGAAAACTCAATGATGATACTCACATCGCTATTTGCATGGTGGCTCCTGCATTAACAGGATTATTTCTGTTTGTTGCCTTACCTTTTTCATTAGCATTGATTCTGTCATTCACAAATTTACGGCTCGGTTCTCCCCTGCCAATTCAGTTTTGGGGATTTGAGCAGTATCGCCGAATTTGGCTCGATCCTAGTTTCCGTCATGCTCTGCTTAATAATGGTCTCTTTGCGTTAGTAGTTGTGCCGACACAAACGATATTGGCTCTAGGGTTAGCATTGCTGCTTAACCGCCCGCTCAAAGGAATGGCAGTATTTCGCACCTTGTTTTTCATGCCTGTTGTTTTTCCGATGGCGCTTGTCTCTGTGATTTGGACAATCATCTATGCGCCTGGTGCCGATAGCATGATGAACGCGTTCCTCAAATTCATGACGCTTGGTCTGTGGCAACCTAGAGACTTTCTACATGATCCCGATCTCGCTTTGCCTGCTGTGATGCTGTTATCGATTTGGCAAGGCGTTGGCTTTCAAATGGTGATTATTCTAGCGGGATTGCAGTCAATTCCAACGTTGTTATACGAAGCGGCTGCGATCGATGGGAGCAATCAATGGAGTCAATTCCGCTACATTACTCTGCCCCAACTTCGGAACACGCTTGTCTTTGTTGGATTGGTTACAACAATTCTGTCGTTTCGCCTATTTGATTCGGTACGGATTATGACAGGCGGCGGACCGGGTGATGCGACGACCACTGTGATGAATGAAGCCATCAAAGCAGCGTTTGATCAGCAAAAAATGGCAAAGGGATCAGCAATCACTGTGACGTTCTTTCTAATCGTATTGATCATCACTTTGTTGCAGCGAGTGTTAGTTCGAGAAGAAAGAACGATCGAGTAAGTGTCGAGGCTATCAAAGACCGAACGACTGGCATTTAGGAAATCTCTACCATGAATAATCTAGAGTCAACTCAGTGGATTTCAAAGCGATCGAATCAGCAATGGCTTGAAAAGATGGCAAGTTACCTTTTACTGATCTTTTTAGCATTCCTATTCACTGTGCCCATCTTGTTTGTGGTCATGGGTAGCCTTAAACCTGACGAGCTTGTTTTATCTGAAGCAAGCACCCTCAAAGCATTCATTCCACAGCAGGTTTCGCTCCAGAACTATCACGATGTTTTTGAACGAGTCGAGTTTGGGCGATTTTTTTTCAACTCGTTATTGATTAACAGCACGATCTTAGTATTAGGCTTAATCGCCAACTCGTTAGCAGGATATGCGTTTGCACGATTGCGCTGGCGAGGTCGATCGCTCTTATTTGTAATTGTGATTGCGTTAATGATTCTTCCATTTGAGGCGATCGCGGTTCCCTTGTTTTTTCAAATTACTCTTCTTGGTTTACGAAATACCTACATTGCTCAAATTTTGCCCTTTGTTGCAAATGCCTTCTCAATCTACCTGTTTTATACCTTCTTTGTTGACTTGCCTAAAGAGTTAGAAGAAGCTGCCTACATTGACGGTGCCAGCACACTTCAGACTTTCGTTGAAGTTATCATGCCAGTGTCAAAACCTGCGTTTGCGACTGTTGCGATTCTTACTTTTTTGACGCAGTGGGGATCGTTCCTATGGTCGCTGATGATCACGATCGATGAAAAAGTTCGTCCTTTACCACTCGCGATCGCGACCTTCCAAACGTTACCACCGATTCAATGGGGCGACATTATGAGCTTTGGAGTCATGATGGTTGCTCCTATTCTTGCGGTTTTCTTATTGTTTCAAAAATGGTTTGTCAAAGGCGTTGCCTCAACTGGGACGAAAGGTTAGAGAACACAATCCACACTACAATGAACTGCCATGAAACTTCTTTCAAAGACTATTACTGCTGTGAATTCTATTGCGATCGCGCTTGTCACCCATGCCGCTTTTGCACTTGATCCGACAGCAATTTATCAAAGGTCTAGCCTAGCAGTTGCTGTGATAGTAGCACCAGACGGCAAATCATTTGATCTCGGAAGCGGGTTCATTCTAAACCCCAAAGGTTTCATCCTGACCAATTACCATGTTGTTGGAAATAATCGAAAAGTCTGGATTAAGTTAGCAGACGGTTCCGTTTATCAGGGCACTGTAGTGTCTCGCAATCCTAATGTTGATTTAGCAATGATTCAGATCCAGCCTAAAAAACCGCTTCCAAGCTTAGGACTTCAACTCGTGCCACCGCAGATTGGGCAGAAGGTTTATGCGATCGGAAATCCGAGTCCCAAGTCAACTGGAATGCTAGAGAGAAGCTTTAGTGATGGAATCGTGAGCCGAATCGATGCAAGTGGTCGGATTCAATTTACAGCATCAGTTACCTTTGGAAGTTCTGGCGGGCCCTTGCTCAATGAGGATGGCTACGTTGTTGGTGTTGTTAGCTCAGGCGCTCCTGGGACAAATTTCAATTTTGCGGTTCCAGTAGGCGCATTGAATGCCCTTCCTGGGCAGCGAAGTGCAGCCGGACTACAAGCCCAACAAATTAGTAACTATCTAACAGTAGGGATTCTTCAATTCAGGCAAAACAATTTTCACAAAGCATTACAGGTATTTAGCGCAGGAATTCAACGGTATCCAAGCGATCCCATTTTGCACTCAAATCGAGGAGCTACAAAACGCTTTCTGCGCGATTATCAAGGTGCGCTAAAGGACTACACCCGCTCCATTCAGCTTAGACCCACTTCTGTGGCTTATTTTAATCGAGCTAAACTCTATGCATCGGAGCTAAAACAGCCTCAACAGGCAATCAGAGATTACAGTGAAGCGATTAGAATCAATCAGAGCTGGGACAGCCCTATTACCTTCGGACATGCGTTTTATAACCGAGGTCTGATTGAGGTTCAGCAAGGAAACAAAGGAGCTGCAATTGCAGATTTCAAAAAGGCAGCAAGGTTTTATTCACAATTTGGGAATCAAGAGCGATATCGGGCTGCCCTGGATCAAATTACGTTACTTAATGCTGAGTAACTATAGCAATCCTGAATGAGTTATGAACTCGGTCTACCCTTATCCCCAACCCTTCGCTCTTGGGGAGAAGGGGCGACATTCTTAGTCCCTCTCTCCGTGGGAGAGAATGTCAAGGATTGGCGAAGCAGACTGAACTGCGAGGCTCAATTTCATGCGATTGCAGCAACCGATCACTAACTTGTAAGAGGGTTCTGTCATGCTCAAAAAGCTTGGATTCGTGTTATTTGTTCTAGTTACCGGGGTGGGACTCGGTAAAGTTATTAAAGAGCCGATCGCCAACCTTACGGGAATGAGTTCCTACCCATCGGCTCGATTATCTCAAGAACAGCAATCGACTCCCTCACTTGCCCCGGTCGCTGTTCCGCTGAGCGGTGTACTTGAAAACTATGCGCTAATCGCAGAGCGCAACTCTGAAGGAACCGCTTCCTCCACAGCCAAGGGTTCAGGAAGGCTGAGAATCTACTCTGCACCCATCAAAGAACCAGATGGGTCTGGATTTCAAAAAGAGTGTCCAGAGTCAGAAAATAAGGCTCTAACCAGAAAGCAGCATTACTTTGTGAGAGTGTCAGATTGGAACTCAAATCAAATGGTGCTGATAGCATTTATCCGACCAGGCGAAAAATTAGACCTGAAGCTGCCCTTTGGGAGCTACAAAATTCGCTATGCCACAGGATTTAAATGGTATGGAGAGCAGCATCTATTTGGAGAAGCCACTCGCTACACTCAACTCATGGAAGAAAACCCACCGCAACAACCGCTCAAAGTCAAGCTTTCCCAGAAGCAGACTTGGGATATTGCCCTTTTTCCCTGTGGCATTGATGGCAATATGACTCAGCAGCCAATCGACCCAGATGACTTCTAAAAGAGATGCACAAACTTGACCTTGAATCCGTTGCACTTTCCCGCAATCTAGACTGCGCTCATCCATCAACTGAGTCTATATACAGAGCGAATGGCTTTTGAGGCTAACTCACCTACGATCGAACTCAAAGATGGCTGAAGGAGTGACAGCATTGTTAATCGTAGGCACTGTGGGAGCTTGGAGAACAATTTTTAGTTCCTAGAAGTAGCCTCAACACCGAAACCGAAGTTATTGCTCATTAACCAAACAAAAGCCGTGTTTAAGCCGGGATTGATTTTACAAGACCGTTATCAACTTCTGCAACTTTTGGGACGATCGGCAGCAGGTCGGCAAACTTGGCTCGCCAAAGACCTCTCGATCGAGCCTCCTGAATCGATCGTTGTAAAACTCTTAGTGTTTAGCGAAATGCAAGGTTGGCGAGACTTAAGGCTATTCGAGCGTGAGGCGCAAGTTCTACAAAACCTTGACTATCCTAGAATTCCTCACTATCGCGATTATTTCTTAGTCAATCAAACGGCTCAATCAGCTTTATGCTGGTGGGGACTCGTTCAAGACTATGTTCCAGGAACATCACTACAAGAGTTACTTGAACAAGGAAAACGATTTAGTCAACAAGACGTTCGTCGGATTGCGGAAACCGTGTTGCAAACTCTGATGTACTTGCATAATCTATGCCCTCCTGTTTTACATCGTGACATTAAACCCAGCAATTTAATTCTCGATCAAGCTCAACAAGTTTGGTTGGTTGACTTTGGAGCCGTGCAGGATCAAGCAGCCCTAACAGGTATCTCGTTCACGGTTGTTGGCACCGTTGGCTATTCTCCTCTGGAGCAATTTTGGGGGCGTGCCGTTGCAGCCTCTGATCTCTATGCGTTAGGCGCGACGCTGGTTCACTTATTAACCGGAATAGCCCCAGTTGATTTACCTCACCGTGATCTCAAAATTCAATTCAGTGATCGAGTTACGAGCAACCCTAGCTTTATCAATTGGCTTGAAAAGCTGGTCGAACCTGCCTTAGAGAAACGATTCAAGAGTGCTGATGAGGCTTATAAAGCGCTGAGTCAAAGACAGAACCCTTTGCCTGGCAGAGTTCAAACACTTCATCCCAACTCAACTAAAAAGGTTCAACGAGTTCATCCTCGAATCGTCGTAACGGAAAATACAAAAGAAACTCTGAAGGTAGAATTTCACGGATACCGAAATCCATCATGTTTGTTTTATCTAAGTGCTTACTTTTTTGTAACTCTACTGAGCACAATCCTGCTCAGTAGCTTAGGAGAATGGGGGTTCGTCTTAAGTCAAATCATCTTTGGTGCATTGGCAATTTTCGGCTTGCGAAACCCGAAGTACAATCAACTTTCGTGCTTAGGTTCTATTTGCTTGGATGCGTCAAACGACTGCTTCACCGTACAGCATAAATCAAAGTTGGAAGTAGGCAAAATTTCAGACATTCAGTATCTCTCGATTATGCCAACTGAAGTGACTTGCTATACAGGTAACACTGCGTATTCATACACATACTTTTGGATCAACATCCGCACTAAAAGAACCTACATGTTGGAAGCAGTCACAGAAGACGAGTGCATTTGGTTAGTCAACGAAATCCAGAATTGGCTCAACGCTACTAAATAAGCTTGAACCTACCTAACAGATCTTTTCAGGGTTTCCGATCGTAAAGGGTGTCTCTTGAAAACCTCCAAAAATCTCAACACTAACCACGATGGCAGCAATCAAATTTCAGAATGTATTCAAGGTCTATTCAAACGGCTACACCGCTCTCAAAGATCTGAACCTGGAGATTGAGAACGGTGAGTTTCTCGTGTTTGTCGGTCCTTCTGGGTGTGGGAAGTCCACGGCACTCCGGCTACTGGCTGGGCTAGAGGAAATCTCAGCAGGCAAGCTGTTGATTGGCGATCGCGTCATGAATGACAAAACGCCCCAACAGCGTAACGTAGCGATGGTGTTTCAGAATTATGCGCTCTACCCACACATGAGCGTTAGGCAAAATCTAGAATTTCCTCTCCGCATGATGCAACTTCCTAAACATCAAAGGCAAGCTCGAATTCGGGAGGCGGCTGAACGATTGGGATTATTGCCCCTGCTTGATCGTAAACCCAAGCAGCTTTCAGGTGGACAGCGGCAGCGAGTCGCAATGGGGCGTGCGATTGTTCGAGATCCGGCTGTGTTTTTGATGGATGAACCACTCTCCAATTTAGATGCCAAAATGCGATCGCAGATTCGCACTGATATTTCTACCCTACAGCGACGGATGGGGACAACAACCGTGTATGTGACGCATGATCAAGTTGAAGCAATGACAATGGGCGATCGTGTGGCAGTGATGCGAGCAGGTGAGTTGCAGCAAATCGCATCGCCCCAGCACCTCTATGATCATCCTGCTAATGCCTTTGTAGCAGGATTTATGGGAAGTCCAGCCATGAATATTTTTCGCACTCGGTTACACAAGTCAGAAAGTGGCACCTTGACGATCGACGTTGGCGATCGACCCTTGGTTATTCCTTCTGTGATTGTGAATCGATACAAAGATTTAGAATACTATTGTCATCAGCCGCTTTTAGCAGGCTTGCGCCCAGAGGCATTCTCTCTAGATGCAAATACTTCGACTAATGGTTGCATCTCAGTCGAAGTTATAGCATTGGAAGCGCTTGGACATGAGCTACTCATTTACGCCAAAGCACCTATTGCCGAAGTTAAGAGCAAGGATTCTTCGATAACTTCGATGAGTAATAGCATGGACAATCTTGACGAGCAAGTCAGTTCTGTTTTAATTGCTCGTGTGCCTTCGTCCCGCAAAATTGCTCCTGGCACTCAGCTAAACTTGAGCGTGGATCTGCGTCTACTCCATTTGTTTACTGGCGATGGAAGAGCAATTGAGCAGTTCTAATACTTTTAGTAAACCGTGTAGATTAACGCAGCTAAGATAGCGCTCTTAACTGCTCTTAACTGCCCCTGCTCAATACTTCAACACCTGTATATTCTAGAAATAGAGAGCAGCTAGTTCACTAGACCTCCTGCACAAAGCGCCGATGCTCTCCGACTGCGTCGTTAACAAGTTAAAGGGTTGTAACCAGGATGCCGACAACTTGAGCACATGAGCGCTGCCTGCCAGTGGCATTTTCTCTAACAGCAAGCGGTCAATCATCGTCGTGCTCTCCGGCTTCCGGCGCTTCCACTGAGGGTTTTCGACAAATTGACGACTACATAGGGCTTCGCCCCGCCAAAGGCGTACGCGGCCTTTATGGTTTTGTTTGCCTCGTCGTGTGGTGCCATTTTTCATGCTGTCAGCGGTGCCACAGTTGGGACTGCGGCGGAAGGGAGGATGGTTGACATAGAGGAACAGCCCCTGAGTAGACTTTTCAGAATGAGTTTCAACAAACAAAAATAGCGAAAACTGCATAGGCAGATTTTATGAATGTCTATCTTTACTTATGGAATCTAAACAGATTTTTCAGGATGAGTTTCGTTGAAGCATCCCTGATTTCTTCCACCTCATTAGCTGTAGAGTGCAAACCATGTCAGACCTCAATGCCTTAATTGACCAGAATTTGGAGAAAATGCAAGCGCTTGCTCAAGAAGCGGATGATGCCTTAAATCAAGTAAATCAGCTTGAACAATCGGCAAACACACTGGTGGATAACATCACCAGCAAGGAACAAGAGGTGCTGACCGGCTTCGAGACGCTGGGCAGTCAGCTAACAGAGCTGGACCAAAAGCTCGAAGCTGAACTTCAAACTACAAAGGAAGACCTGAGTGAACTGCGCCAAAAAGCCAAAGGGATTAATGGCAATTAGACTAGCAGAATTTTGAAAGTGAAATCGATCGACTAGAAGATAAGACGGTGAAAAGAGTGGAGTAAATAGGCGATGCGATCAAATCAACAAACAAATTTGATAGCTGCCAAAATACCTTGAAAAGTGAGATTAACTCGACTTCTTAAGCTGTTAGTCATTTAAATTTTCGAGGCTACCTAAGCCAGTAAAGGGCTTCAGCTTCCTAAATACCCGGCTCTCCCGGCTTTGCGCTGATAAGACAACCTTATATCAAACTATCACTGGGTTTCAGCCGTCGATCGGGCGGCATTTTGTAGCCTTTCATACGATTTCAACCACAGATCCGGAAGAGCCAATACCCAGTTTAAATGTTGAACAGCTTAGTGCAGGCTAGAAAATATTCATCAGAAAGTTGAAGAAATTTTCTCTAATCTGCATAGGTTCAACAAGTTTGATTCTATTCTTTCTTAAGCAGAGACGAAAAGGAGATACTAACGATGTCAGATTTAGTAACTGTAAATGACTTAATTGATCAAAATGTGTCATCGGCTCAAGAGCTTTCTGCTCAAACTAATCATGCCTTGGAGCAGGTGAATCAAGTTGAACAATGGCTGGAAGCACTGAATACAAACTTTGATTCTGGCAGTCAGGAGCTTCAGGCAAAGTTTGAAATGTTCAATTCCGTATTAGAAACAGCAGAGCAGACTCTTGAAAATGAGTTAGAGACAGCAAAGGAAAAGCTGAATAGCCTGCAACAGAAAATCAGTGAAACTGATAGTCAGGTACAAGAAGTTACTGATGAAATAACCAATCAGTTAAACGAGTTAAAAGGTCATGCTGAAGAAATGATTTCGGAGATTGAATCTGAGGCTGAATCAACTAAATCTAGCCTTAGCAAACTAGCTGAACAGGCGCAAAACTGTGAAGCTGAAATCAGTAGTCAGAGTAATGATATTAAAGGAAATATTGAAGAGTATCGTCAGTTGATTGATACGGTCAAGGCTAGCATGAATGATCACAAGTCTGCTCTAACGGAACAATTTACCGCTTTTGAGCAGGAAGTAAAAGTAAAACTGGACGTACTGACGGAAGAGTTTAGTGGGCTGAATGTAGAGGGTACTAATCAACAAATAGAATTGGAGAGCACCTTAAATGAGTCTTCAACTGAAGCGATTGATGTTTTAAGCCAGTTGTTTACAGAAGAAGCACCGGATCAGTTATTTGAATTAGCAGATCAACTCACAGAAGCGCTGTCTGCTTTGGATCGAGTTACAGACGCTTCTCAAGAAGTGATGGATGGAAAAATTGGCGAAATTTTAGACACGATTGGTGAGGTTATGGAGATAATTGAACCCGTCATCGAAGTGCTAGATAAGGTTGAAGAAATGCTGACTTAATGTACTTATAACCACAGAGCAGAAGGAGAGCAACGAATATGGCAGTAGCCCAGGAATTTGGTCAATCTCTTGAGGAAGCCGCTGAAAACTTAAATCGGCTGTTGGGTATCCTCAATCAGTCCCAGGAGCAAGTTGAAGAGATCTGTACAACAATTGAATCCAGCAGCGAGTCGTTGCATCAATCTGCCGAGGAGGTAGAGACAACTTTGACAGGGTTGGAACAAGTTTTGCAAGAAGGTAAAGATAGACTGCAAAGCCAGCAGGAAAAATTAGCTTCAACTTTTGATGACTGGCAACAAATCAACGCTGAAGCTGAAGCAGGTTTAACTGAGTCCGCCCAGTCTGTAGAAGATGTTTGCAGCATGCTTAGCTCTGAAATTGGCGATCGCCGCACTGAGATTGACAAAGAGGTAACTGATGTTAATGCTGTCTTTACCGAAGTCACGGAAGGAATGGGCACTTTAGAAGCGTCTCTGACTCAAACTGAAGAACAAATGCAGCAGGCTTTTGAAGGTTTGGATGGAAGCGTTGAGCAGTTAATGCAACAGATGGAAACCCTCCAATCTGAAATAGAAGCAGAGTTTAAAGCACTCACGAACGATGTGAGCGAGACTCACAGATCAACTGTAGAAACCCTGTTTGAGAGTTTTAGTGAGCAGTTGAGCCAGCAGAAAAGCGAAGTAATGGAACAATTTAGTGAGCATGGAGAATTCCTACAAGAACTATATGGCAACTTCAAGCGTGAAGCAGAAGAAATCAAGGAGGACTTAAGAGAACGAGCAACTGAAATTTTTAATAATGTATGTGAGCACTGTCAGGATACTCTTGCTGAAGAACTTAGAAATGCATTCCAAGATGCAATTGAAGATGCAGTGCAAGAGATGATCGAGGAAGCTGTTGAAAATACAGTAATCATGGGCGTGGGAGCCTCAGTCACCTCAGCATTGAGTCCTTTGTTACCAGCATTAGTGGGGGCAAAAATCGCAACTGGAGCGATCGCGGAACTACTCAGCTTTGTCGGTAGTGAGTAAGTATTCGCACCAATTTATTGCCATTGTTTAGGCAAATCATTGTAAATAATACCATTTCTCTTAGGAGTATTTGAGTCATGAATCAAGTCTTCGATTCGCTATCACAAACCGCTTTACAAATTCCACAAGACCTGAGTAAGCTTGTTCAAGAAGTCACAGCATTTCAGGAAGAAGTGGTTAAGCTAGAGGGGAGTGTTGAAGAGAAACAGACCGAAGTTGAAGCACTCATTGAGCAGATTGAGGCAGTCCTCAGTGAATTGCACCAAGAAATTGCGAGGCAACAGACTGAAACTGAGTCAGCAATGACAGAATTAGAAACTGACGTTGTATCTCTGAAAGATTCAATCCATGAAGCACAAGGGCAACTTACTGACGAGCTCCAATCGGTTCAGGAATCCGTAGGAGTGCTTGGAGATAAGTTAGAAGCATTGAATACAGATGTGGAGGCTACGGGTGAGTCAGTTCTGTCTGAACTGACTCAAGCTCAAGAAAAAATTCAGTCTGGTCAGGAACAGCTAACCGCCGCTCAAGAAGAAACAACCGCTGCTGCTGATTCTCTGCAAGAAACACTCCAATCTGCGAAGTCTAAAATCTCCGAGCAGATTGAGGAGTTGACCAAAACTGGAGAGGAAGCAGAACAGGAGGTTGCTGACAAGATTAAAGAAATCATTTCAAATCTTGGTGATTTACAAGAGAACTTTGAAACCGCGATCGCTACCATCATCACTGACATTGTTAGAGATAAAGTTGATACGCTATTAGATGAGTTTCAAGAAAAGATAGAAGGTGAACTGAAAGAAACAGCAGATCAAGCGATCCAGAAGCTTGTGGGCATGATTGAGAAATTGGTTGATAAACTTACAGGCGCAAAAGAAGAAGCAGAATCAGAGAGATCGGAGTTAGCTCCTCTATTTGATGAACTAGAAGGATTACTCGCAGTACTTGAAGAGTGTGTCGAAGCAGTAAGAGAAGTCGCATCAAGGTTGGGAATTTCATTCTAATTATTTCATTCTTATTCCTACCCCGAAAATAATTACGTCTAGGTACTTAGAAGGAGAAAGCAATGGCTGATTTCACAACGGTTGCTAATGAGACGGTCGCTAAGTTAAACTCATTGCTCGAACATACTGAGCAAGCTCAAACCAATGTAGAGGAATCAAGAGCACAGGTATCCCAATTCTCAGAGCAAATTGAATCAGATTGGACTGAGTTAGGTAGCTTTGCCCAATCGTTATTAGAGCAGGCCAGTAGTGCTAAAGAAGAGTTGGTTGCAGAGGATCAAGAAACTGTCCAGGCGCTGACTCAACTCAAAAGTAAAATTGAAACTTTGCGAAATGAAGTTGATCAGGGAATTGAGGAAACCCGAACAGCAGTAACTGCAATCAACGACAAGGTAGAAACGCTAAATTCTGAACTGGAAGAGGCTTTTCGGAAAGCTGAGGAAACATTGACCTCTTTGAAGGAAAAAACAGAGGAAGTATCGACTGAACTAGAAGAAGTGGTATCTGAGACAGAAGACCATCTGCAGGATGTCGCCAACAGCGATCTAAAAACTCATCAGTCAGAAATTGAGCAATACACTGAAGACTTAGAAGCTTCTGTAACAGAATGCCAGACTGAAATCACAACAAAAGTCACTGAATTTGATGAGCATTTTGAGGAAATTAAAGAACAAAATGCAACCAATTTGCAAGCCGCAGAGGACTCAACTGAACAGTCTGCTCAAGACTCAACTGAACAACTTCTGCAGTCCCAGATTGAACGACTTCAAAGCCTTGTAGATTACGTCAAAGAGATAGAAGAATTGATGTCTCAGCTTGGCGAATTGGTTGATACACATGGTGATAATGTGCTGACGACTAAAGAGCTTTTGGTCGATGCAGCCCGGAAAACTATCTTTGCCATCACCGTGGCTATCGGAATTCTAATGGACATTAAGGAAATATTAGGTCAAGCCCTTTAGCGGGATGACGAGCATGGGCTACATACCCTCCCTTAGCGTTAGCGCCACTTTGGATTGGCAGGGAAATATTCTGTACTTTGGGTTGGCACTGTGTGCTTAATCCCTTCCAAAAGCTTAGCGAACTGACTGCTGAGCATTCACTATTCTCATTGGCTGACACAATCCTAAAAGACCTCTCTCCTTTGCTTGAATACCCATTAGCTACATCCTTTTTCTAACAGAAAGGGAGCTAGGCAGACAGGACTTACGCAGAAACCGGGTTTCTTTACGAGCCTGTGCCGTTCAAGTACTCACTAAGTAGGCGCGTGCAATTAAATAGAAGACCCCCTGTAGTCCCCGCGCTGTCGCTCCGCTGCGCTAGAGGCAAGGGGGACGGCGACAGCCGGGGGTTCCGTAAGGATTCCATACTCAAGCTAATTACGTCCACTTACTTGTATATTCAGAAACCCGGTTTCTCTCAAACGATGTTTAAGTCTTATCAAACTTTCATTCCCTCTCTTCATAGAAAAGGCTTTCAGAGATTCGATCCAGAGATTGATCAATGAACTTGAGCATTTTTTAACCGCCACCAGAAGACAATTATGAACTACACATTGTCTCGAAACAAGCTAACTTTTTTGTCGCTGCCATTGATAGGCTTAATATGGGGAATCAGTCTGACTGGCTTCGCAGAAATGGCTGCAAGTCAGCAACCATCGAGTACTCAATCAACTAAAACGGTCGCTCTTGACTATCCCCACGTTCATATCCGATTGAGGTTATCTGGCGATCGCAATGAATTGAGTACTGAAGCAGATGCTGTTGAACAAACGATCGCCCAACTCAAACAAAAAATCGACACCGTACAGCAAGAGTTAGTGCAGGAGTTAGACGATACGAAGGGCGCGATCGCCACCCTTGATGACAAACTAGCCGAACTCACTCCTGACCTGGAAACCGACTTGCAAGAGGCAGAGGAAGCGTTGAACAGCCTGCATGACAAAGAGGTCGGCACAGAACTGGAGCAAGCAGCCACGCAAACCGTACAAGAGCTACAAACAGTAGCTACCGACCTGCAAGGATTTCAAACCGAACTGACTCAACAAACTGACAGCTTTGAGGGCTATATTTCAGAGCAAGCCATTTCCACCATTACCAATGGAGTAACGGGTTTAGCTGACCAACTGGATGGCACCATTACTCACTTCAACGATCAGATTGAGGCAATGGGAGATGGGGTGGAACAATCATTCCAGGAGTTGATGGGGCAAGTTCGTCAGGGACAGGAGAACATTTTCAATCAGCTTGAAGACAACACCCACACGTTAGAAGAAGTCATGGGCAAGCTGCAAAGTGCAGTTGAAACTGCCAGTTCCAGTGTTGTGGATGCGGGTCAAACCCTGGTAGACGGAACCGAATTAACCAGTGAGGGCTGCAAAAAAGCGATCGAGTTGCTCACCGATGCTAAAGACTCACTTGAAAAACTATAGGTGGACATGAGATCTCCGACTTCTCTGAAAAAGTCGGAGATCTGGAAATCGAAGTGCAAACGCCGATCGCTGCGAGGTAATCATCATGAGTCAACCACTCTCTCAACCCAATCATTCACCTGTCGTAGACACTCAGCAGAGTGCGTATGCAATGCTTTTAGTGCTCCCGTTATCCTGTCTTCTGTGGGGATTGAGTACCACTGGGTTTACCTCAACAGCGGTCAGCCAGGAGCAATCAGGCACTCAACCAACCCAAACGACCACTCCGAACGATCCTCGTGGTCAAGCTTTGCCCAAACAGCCAGCTCAAGAACCCCGTGATCGCATTGACCCAGGCACACCAGAGAAAATAGACGTTCGAGATCTGCTCAAACAGCCAGGGCAGCAGCCTCGTCGCCTCAACTTTGATCCACCAGAGAAATCAGAAGCAGAAAAATACAGTTCCTACCGCTTAGGTCACGGAGACGCGATCGCAGTCAACATCTCACCACGAGGAAAAGATCTCAACTTCAATGCAACATTAGACTGGGAAGGAAAAATTACGATTCCACTGGTTGGAGTATTGCCCCTCAAAGATTTGACAACAGAAGAAGCGCAGGAAAAGATCCGTAGCGAACTCGCTGAATATATTGTTAATCCTCAAGTTGGCTTAGTCTTAGCCACTGCAAGACCTGTCAGAATCACCATTACAGGCGAAGTCGTCAAGCCTGGTTTTTATGCCCTTCAGGATTCACGCCTTCCGGTGGCATTGATTGAGGCAGGAGGCACCACCCGCCTTGCCGATTTGAGAACCGTACAGGTGCGGCGGCAATCAGGCAGCAAAGAATTGTCCGAGCAGAGTTTCGACCTCTATACCCCACTTCTGAAAGGAACTGCACCCCCCGATCTCCGTTTAGTCGATGGCGATGTCATTTTGATTGCTGCCTTAGCGCCCGATAAGCTTGACGATTACAACCGTAAGTTAACCGCAGATGTCAACGTAGCGCAGCAGGAGATCACCATTCGAGTCCTGGATTACTCGAGCGGAGTCAGCCGGCTGCGAATCAAAAATGGAAGCGACTTTTTGGATGCACTAACGTCCATTAAACCAAATCTTAAAGATGCCAATCTGAAGAAGGTGAGCCTAGTTCGCTTCGACCACACAAAAGGTAGGGCAGTTGCGATCGAAATTAATGCCAAGGATGCACTCAAAGGAGATCCGTTACAAAATCCAACCCTGGAAAATAATGATGTGATTGTGATCGATCGCAACCTAATTTCCAAAATCAATCACATTCTGACTCAAATCACTCAACCCTTCAAGGATGGCTTGGGGTTTTTACTCTTCTTCGACTCAGCCTTCAATGGAGTCAGTTCAGCGTTCGGTTCTGAAGGAAAATCTCGTTAGCAGAAACATTATCAGGATTAGCCCCCATGAAAGTCAGGTTGTTTCTGAAGCGCTATTTTGCAGCGCTCAACCAATACAAGTGGATTGGACTCACCAGCTTTGCCTGCATCTCAGCAATTACAGCAGGTATAACTGCCCTACGTCCTGAGCCTCAAAAAAACTATGCTGAAGGCACTTTGCTGTATAAGCCCGCGATCGAAGCAGCGACAACCAGCAACCAGGCATCGGCTCAACAAAATTCAACTCCAGGCATAGATTCATTAGTGTCAGATAAGTTGCTCAACTTAGTCTCTGAAAATTTGAAGGCAAGTCGGCAATTCGTGGAGCCAGAAAGACTGCGTGATCAGATCAAGTTAAAGAAAGATCCTAAACAAGGGAACCGTTTCCTGATGCAATATTGGGACGATGACGCGAAACGAGCAAAGCTGGTAGTTGAGTCATTCAATAGTGCTGTATCTACTCAAAATCTTTCGGATAAAAGAAAAGCATTCGAGGCATCCATTCAGCTATTGGCGAAACGGAAGAAGCCGCTTGAGGAAAAGCTGCAAGTGGCTGAAGAAAAACTCAGGAATTTTAGCAGGCAAGAGAAGCCAGCTATTCAGGCAGCCGTTGATGGGAGCCTGGTATCTGCAATTACGAGTATTCAACAGCAACAGCGTCAGCTCCGCAGTCAGATTGAAGGCATTGATGCAGAAATGGTGAGCATCCAAAACAAGCTGGGGATGACTCCAGAGCAAGCGCTTGTTGCTTCAGCATTGAGTGCAGATACGACGATCGGCAATCTAAACAGCAAGCTGGACGCGATTAAGTCAGACCTTGAGATTCAACGTCGTGAGCTGCAACCCAAGCATCCTGATATAGTGGCGCTCGAACATCAACAGACCGTTTACGAGAAACAACTCGGGCAGAGAATTGGAGCCGTTGTTGGGAGTGGCAAAAGCACGCTATCCGTTCAAAATGTGGCTCAATTCCGTCAGGTTAGTAGCCTGGATAAAGCTCGACAGGAATTGGCGAATAAGTTAGTGACGTTGCAAACGCAGCGCGATCGCCTCGCTCAAGAGTTCAATATTCTGACTCGATCGGAACCAGAGCTACGGCAAAATTATCGAGATGGGACTGATCTGAAGTTAGATCTGGAAAACCGGAACAGAGAATTTACCCGCTATCGAGAAGCGTTTGATCAGACTGACAAGCAACTCACCGCTGCCGAGCTAGAAAAGGCTGCTGCCAGAAGCGATTGGGTCAGTGAGGGTTCACCTCAAATTAAAGATGGTTCAAATTGGCTGTTAAGCCGTCCCTTCATTCTGATCGCAGGAGGCATACTGGGTGTTTTCGTCGCTGGCACTCTGATTCTACTGCTAGACCTGCTGAATGGGAAAATTCTCATTCCAGAAGAAGTTCAGGCAATCCTTCAGCAGCGGATACCATTCCTGGGTATATTACCCTCCCTGCCAAAGCCTTCAGGCACGAGCGAGGAAACTATTCCCGTTCTGTTAGAAACAGACTCAGTCTATCTTCAATTTTATGAGTCCCTCCGCACCAGCTTACACCGACGTAGCGATCAACCTCTCAAAGTAGTTCTTCTGTCTAGCACTGCTGCTAATGAAGGCAAAACGATTAGTGCTTACAATCTTGCGATCGCGTCTGCCAAAGCCGGAAAAAAGACTCTGTTGATTGAAGCAAATCTTCGCGCACCTTCTCAATTGCAGGTTCTGGGAGTTTCTCTTAACCAAAATGAAGAGGTTGGCTCTCTGACAGACTATATGCAAATTGAGAACATTCAACCAGTATCGTCAGTCAAAAATCTCTTTGCTTTACCCAGTCCAGGTCCTCTAGAGCAAGCAACAGAAGTATTGGAATCCAATCAGGTTCAACAATTACTGGAGCAAGCACGGAACGATTTTGATTTGATTGTCGTGGATACAACAGCCTTGCAGGTGAGCGATGCGCTCCTCATTGAAACGCTCACGGACGGGTTTATTCTGATGACTCGACTGGGTTATACCGACAGAAGAAGCTTGAAAATTGTGATTGAAAAGCTGACGGAACTCAAAGACATCAAGCTCCTTGGAGTTGTTGTAAACGATGTCGCTACATCAACTAATCACGCACACCTATTAGCTCTATAAATCATGAATTCGACATCTAAAAGCCTGTCCTCAGAATCGAGTTGTCGGGAAACTACCAAAATACTGGGTAGGATCATTTATACCCGCTACAAAGTTATTCAACCGTTAGGTTCGGGCGCGTTTGGACAAACCTATTTGGCGCAAGATCTCGATCGTCCTGGTGAGCCAATCTGTGTTGTCAAACAACTGAAACTACAGACCAGCGACCCTGGGTCACAGGAGGTCGCAAAGACGTTATTTAACCGAGAAGCAGAAACACTGCGCCAGCTTGGAGCGCATGAGCATATTCCCCAAATTCTAGATTTCTTTGAGGAAGCTCAAGAGTTTTATTTAGTGCAGGAATATATTGAGGGAAAAACGTTAAGAGAAGAGCTAGATCATCACGAACTGTGGCATGAAGGCAAGGCAATTTTGTTTCTACAGGAAGTGTTAGAGATCCTGAAGTTTGTTCACTCTAAGGGAATGATTCATCGTGATATCAAACCAGAGAATATCATTCGACGAGCTCAAGACCGCGATCTATTTTTAATCGATTTTGGAGCTGTTAAACAAGTTTGGGACTCTAATCAAAAACAAACCTCTCCAACAATCATTCATACGTGTGGATATAGCCCCCCAGAGCAATTGGCGGGAATGCCAGAATTCAACAGTGATTTGTATGCGTTGGGAATGACTTGTATTGAGGCGCTGACTGGAGTCAAACCTGAATTTTTAGCCCAGCAGAGAAATGCCAGAACCCGAGAAATTAATTGGTCTAGCAAGATAAGAGTTAGCAACGAATTCAAGTCTTTGCTTAACAAGATGGTGTGTATCGATGCTCAGAATCGCTACCCAAGCGTCAGTCACGCCGTGCGAGAACTACACCACTTATCGAGTTTAGCTCACCCAAACCAAACACCAGAATCAGTAGAGCCTGAACGCAAAACAATCAACTCCAACTCCCACTATACACCGACAGTCATTACTCCTCCAAAAGCTGACAGTGGCAGCCACTCGGAAGAGATCGAAGAGGATGATTCTGAGCAAGATTTTGATCATCGCTTAGGCTCCAAAGTTTCAAAGCTCCAACAAAAGAACAAACCAAACTCCAAACAAATATTCGTGGAACTAACCGAGCAGCTTAAACCCAAATACAAGATTCCAAAACTTGAGGTAACAACAAAGAATGCCAATCAATTTTTAAAAGAGAAGTTTGTGCTGTTGTCTGGCTTCCTGGTATTTATGGTGTTTGGATTGTCACTACTGTCCCTCGTAATCCATCCGAAGCCGCCAATTCAGTTAGCTCAACCATCCCAATTACTAGAACCACTCAATAGTAAAAAAACTGATGGCGTAGAGCAAATGGCTATGTTTGAGAAGTGGGAGGCTTTTAAGGAGCACACGTCATCAATAAAATTTCTCGGTTTTACCTCTGATGATCAGCTTATTTCTAGCGGTGAAGAAGGTTTAGTCAAACTTCGAGATCTCAAGACGCAATCAGTTAAAACCCTCACTCGAACTCAAAATAGAATTTTGGCTGTTGCTGGTAGTGCGAATGGAGAAGCGTTGGCGATCGCAACTAACGGCAAATTCATTGAGGTCTGGAACCTGAAGCAGCTTAAAAAAAATCGTCAGCTTTCAACAGAGCAACTTTCCTGGTCACTGTCACTCAGCCCGAATGGTGAGACATTGGCAGAAAGTGGGCTTGGATCTGTCAAGCTGTGGAAAAATCTCCAGTCAAAGCCAAAAATGTCTGAAAACCATCAACTGCTATTTAAAGATTCTGAACCCATCAAATCGATCGCACTAAGCTCTGACACTTATATTCTTGCCGGGGGAAGTGCCGATGGAACCATTAAGATCTTTAATTTTGCAGGCAGCACATCACATACTTTTAACGGTCACTCAAAAGTAGTCAATTCTATCGCAATTAATGTCAGTGATACAGTTTTATTTAGTGGTAGCGAAGACGACACTATTCGCCTTTGGAATGTTTACGCGCCTCAGGAAATGTCTACGATACAGGCTGACCTTGGAGGCGTAAAAGCGATCGCGATTCACCCAAATGGCAAGATTGTTGCTGGAGGTGGGTATTACGGTACGGTCAAATTATGGGACTGGCATACAGGCAAACTAATTTCAAGTTTTTCAAATCATCTAACAGAAATAACCGCGTTAGCGTTCAGCTCGGATGGTCGAACGCTTGCTGCTGGCGATGGCGATGGTGAGATTGTGATTTACACCTCAAAGTAAGTGTTCATTATTGAGTTGGACTCCCAATGATTATGATGGCTAGAAACAGAAAATTGCTGAGCTTTATTCAAGAACTGAAACAGCTAGTTGCTGATGATTTCAGCCAGGATCAGTTCTTCCAAAAGCTTACCCAAGATTTAGATAGAATTACGAGTGACTTAGACGCAGATAAATTAAATGTTTGCCTATTAAGCGCTGATTTAAGTCTGGCTCAATCATTTCATCAGCTTCTGAACTCCTATCAAAACCTGGAGGATCAGTATCAATTTCAGTTAAATGAGCTGCCAGAACAGCCATTACAGGAACAGAGAACGGTATATCCAGCTTCTTTAGTACTTCAAGAATTAGAAGATGAAGGAACCATTAAACAGACTCACTATGAGCTTTCATCCAAGCCAGTACTGGAAGTTGGACGTAAGCCCGAATGTGATATTTATATTCCAGATTACTGTACCCGCGTCAGCGGTCAGCATCTGGAAGTACATTTTTGTCCGACTGAGGATCTTTGTAGTGTTCCTCAGTGGCAGATTAGAAACTCTGAGGGATGCAAGAACGGTACATACATTAACGGAAAGCAACTTGTAGGAAGCCAACTTCTGAAAGCGGGCGATCGCCTCGTCTTGGGGGATGAGCAGCCAGCCTCTAAAAGTCCTGTATTACTGTTTGAATGTCAATTCACATCGGATGAATTTTTCACCAAGGACTGCGAAAGCCAAAATTTGAAAAAGCTGGTAAACTGTGATATTTTACTGCTTGTTATTGATTCTCACCGTGAACTTTTAGAGGAAGAGAGGAAGCTGCTGGAAGTCGCAAGATCAGTAGCAGTCTTTGAAGTTCTTTTGGTAATTTATTTAAAGGAAACGGTTGAAGTTATCAATATTTCTAAACATCCCGATTCCCTTATAGAAGTCAAAAAATTAAATCAAAACATGGCTTCGCTTGATCACAAGCAAATCGATTTGATCAAAGCTAAGCGTGCGCTGATTCAGGTGACTTCAAGCATGGATAGGGCTAACAAATTTCTTCTCATCGAGCAAGAAAAACTTAAGCATGAGATGAAAGTAGTCGAGAATCAGCAGACTCATGAAAGCAGAAGAGAATCTATGGAAGACGTATCTTCCTTACTAAAGCTAGTCAATGAGCAGAAGATAAGCTTTTCTAAGTCGATCGAGACTGCCCTAAGTTACTCTAAACATGACTTACTTGATGATTCGTTAGCAGACAGTATTCAGCAGAAAATTCAGGATCTGATTGATGCATTAGAAGCACATGTTGTTAAACAGGATGGTAAAAAATATCTAGAATTAAGGGCTGGAAGCTCTGAAACAAACGTAAACGGCTTTATAGTGGAGTTTTGCGAAGAGGAACTGCTCAAGTGGGCGAATGAGGAGTGGAGAAAAATTCGTCGGTGTTACGGTAACGGTGGCTTAGAAGGTTTAGTTAGAAGTTCCAATGTGATATTGAAATTAATATACGAGAAGAGCAATACAAATTTTAATCCGCGTATCAAGCATAAAGTTGAGTTTGAAGGAGTTTTTCAGTCTTCGCTGAAAAGAATCCCTTGTCGAATTGAATATCAAGAAGACCCGACTTTTATTTACTTCATCAAAAAGATTAGGAGTTCTGTTTTTCAAGTTATGGGAATACTGTTTCTTTTAAGTTTTTTAGGGCTGAGTCGAGGCAGTTTTATGAAGGGTATAGTGAGCCGTATAACGAGTTCTCCGTTGTTATCTCTATTAGCTTTAGGAATGATTATCTGGCTAATGTACAAGCTCTATAAAACCTATCAAAGCGATCGAGTTGCTGAAGTTCGCAAAGCGTCGGAGAAAATTAGACAAGAACTACGAAACTATTACCAGAAGGTAGTCAAGAACCGTTTTGCTGAAAAGCTAACACAAAGCTTGGAAGCTTTTTTGAAAGAAGAAATTAGTAGATTTGATGAAGGAATTAAAGCCTCTCTACATACCACAGGCAGAATCCCTACAGAAACAAGAAATGGACGGATGGACTTTAAAGCCCATCTAAAAGATTGTCAAAGCAACGTCATAAAGCTGGAGAAAAAGCTTAAAGACTTTCAGAAAGTTAAAGATAAACTTCAGAGGTTAGGAGATTCATAGGAGATTCATAGGAGATTCATAGGAGATTTTATGGGTCAGATTACAAGGTTGCTGTTGACGTTGTTAACCAGTGGAGTGGCGATCGCCAGCTTTTCCTTTGCATACTTGCCAGGCTCAGCTTTTAGTCAAATCAGGCAGAAAAGTGCACTTGAAACCTTGCAAAGCATCTTCCGACCGAGACGGCGACCGGGTGGCACTCGCGGACCAGTCTGTTTAATTACACCCGGTCTGCGCCCAGGATGGGTGCCGCTGAGTGCAATCCCGTTTGTCCTGAGCGATCGCCCCCTCTTTGTTTGGCAAAGACCTGTTGCTGGAGTGGAAGTGCGCCTTGCTAAAACTAACGCTGTTGTGTGGCATCAATCCCTGCCATCTAAAACCCAGCGTATTCTCTACCGGGGAGCACCGCTACAGCCAGGTCAGATTTATCAGGTGATTGCATTTGGGCGAAACAATGCCCCGCTTAATGTCGGCGAAGATGCTCAGTTTAGGCTGGTTGATGCCAGTCAACGGGATGAGACGATCAGAGAACTCGCCGCAACAGAGGCTAAATTGAACCAACGAAAGCGCTCAGCCGAAGTGATCGCGATCGCCAAAGCCATTGCACTGTCTAACCGTTCGCTGCTGTCGGATGCCTATCAACTGCTTGATGCGCTACCTAATCGATCGCCAGAGCTAACCGCCTTTCTCACCAAAATCTCTGCCAACGTTTGTGGTGATTAGTCAATGGTCGGTAGTCAGTGGCAAGCTACAAACGACAACTGACAAATCAGAGAACGGTACTTTATGCCATTGAAAACCGCTTTGCATAAGAACCCTGTTTTACCAAGCATTACCAACTAAGGTGAAGGCTGCCCAATAGTAGGGGTGGGAAAGATCGTCCTGTCGATTTTTCAGTTCTGGTGGTAGAGAGCGAGTGCGAGTGCTAAGTGCTGGGCTGTTCTTTAAGCTGACCTGTTTGCTCAACAGCGCCATCTGGGTGCGTCTGAGTGCGTCTGGTTTCATCGTTGTTCTAAGCTGGCGATAAAACTCGGTCATTAGCACTAGCGTACCTATATCACTGATATGCCACAGACTGGCGATCGCCGCTTTACTACCTGACATGACAGCCAACCCAGCAAACCCTAACTCAGCCTGGGGATTGCCAATTGCCGTGCGGCAAGCGCTCAACACCAATAGCTGCACCGGGGGAGAACGCAAGCCCAGGTCTCGTAACCGATTGAGTGATAAACGCTTATCCCAAAACTGGATATAGGAGTTTGAAATGGAGCCGGGAGCAAAGTCGGCATGGGTTGCCAGGTGGACGATGCTATAGGGAAACCTGGCTCGATGGGTCTGCAAATTTGCCAGCGTAAAGTTCTGGTTGAGCAGCACCTCACCCTGCCATAGGGTTTTAGCGATGGTCTCAAGCTCTAGGGGTACGGCAGGGAGGGGAGACTGCTCCTCAAACTTAGATGCACCCATCGCTAACACTTTTGCACCCTTCAGCTCAGTCGGACGGGGATCCAGCAAATTAAAAGCGGGGATCACGGCAAGGTTGTACTTCTCAACTAAAAATCGTTTGCCATCGTGTAGCGCAGCTAATGGAACTGTGCGTAATCCACTCCCCAAACAAAAAATTAAGGTGTTGATTCGGAGTGCTCTCAAGTCACGCTCTAAGGGTGAAATCAAGATTCGGTAAAGCCGTTGAGCGGGTTGTAGATAGTCTGAACGCTTAGTATCAGGGTCCATCACCCCGTCGCGAAAAGACTGCACAAACTGAAGCAGCGTCTGCCGATTGACGCTTGACATACGGCGATGGATCGGAGGGGCATCAGGTGGTACCAGAATCAGTTCTAAAGAGTCGTCGGTGGGAATGGCATAAACTAGCGCCGATCGTTTGCCTGTTGAGCGGGCAATAGCGTCTAACCGCTTGCGAATCGCATCTGCTTCAAGGATCTGGCTGATCAGTTCGCCGCCGTAATACTGCTCGTACTGATATTTCCAACCCAGTTCCACCAGTCGAATGGCACCTACAACATCTTTGCGATCGAGCGCTTCTTGAAGCTGCTCAACGCTCAGCGGAGAGGCGGACAACTGCACCGTTGGGTCAGCCGCAACGGTCAAATTTGTCGCAGCTAACACAATCCCGATTGCCAATGGAGCGAGCAAACTTCGTCTGGTCAAGTGCCTCATGCTGTAGAAACCTCCCTTCGTTCAACCCCAATTGAGCGTTTTGGTTGAGCCAGTCCAGATTTCTGCTTATCTTACTGCATAGGTTCAAATTCTTCAATGTCTAGGTAGAGTTAGGGAGGTGGTCTGCGATCGCCTGAATCATCTCTGCCCGCTAAACATCTGCTTGCTCAACAAAGGATTGGATGAGAATTTTGTAGCCATTCAACGCATCAAAATTCTCTACATAGCAAATCTCATTGGTATGAGGTGGGGGCTGGGGGTTGGGGGTTTACCCCCGCGCAGGAGGCATTGCTCCCTGCACTCCCGTACCTCATCCATGTGGGAACCGCTACATCAGCAGTTAGGGGAAAAGCCCATCCTTAAATCTGAGGAATCCGTAGTCATCATGAGTGAATCATCGCAGTATTGGCAGTTAGTCAGAATTGATGCAGCGGAGGCTGGTGGAGGCTATAAACTCCAGCTCATGCCCCCAGCCCAGGAGTTTTTTGGAGCGCAATTCCCGGAGGTGGTCAGCCACAAAGTCAAAGCTCAGAATTCAGTTCAACGTGAGCTGTTGAATCTATCACACGCTAATTCTGGATCTGAGGCAGACAGCATTAAGGCAGAACTTTGCCTGCGCTGCTATCTTTCTCATCCCATTTTGCAAGCTTGTCGTCGACGGGCAAGATTATTTGGTCCAGGACATGGGTTTACCTACCGTGATTTGCTGCCCTTTGTACTCAATGATGATGGTAAACCACCGCGAGGGGTGTTTGTGCCTTTTTCAGTCGAGATCTTAAGTTCTTTTTCAACGGTGCACCAGTGTAGTTTGGCGACATGGGTTGATCTGCGGGTGCGGCGAAACCCCGAACTCAATCAATTTTTGCTGGAGTGTGGGTTGCGCTTTAGCAGCGATTGGGCGTTGCTAAACCGGGCAAATCCTAAGGAGCTTGACGACATCGATCGCACCCTCATTGAAGTGTTCCATACGGTTTACCGCCGCGATCGTCGCCAGCAACATCGTCAGGGTATCCGGCAAAAATGTTTTGACCCAACCGATGCCCAACTACAAGCAATGATGTGTGCTCTGCGGGAGCGCCAGGTGTTGATGCATTCTGCCCCCAGCTTGCTGAACCAGTTGAAGCAGCTTGCCTATCGGTTGCGGCGTGAGGATATCTGGGGACGGCGCGGGTTTCCGCTCACCGAACCACTAGAGATGACCGATCCAGACACGGGCGAAACGAGTTTGAAAGAAATTCCAGCCCAGACGGGAACCCCCGATCCAGAAGCTGCCGAACGCTCAGAGCTACAGGCATTTTGCTACGAACAATTGTTGAGTTGTCTCGCTCAAGGAATTCGGGAAAGCATTGGCGATCGCATTCAAACCCTCAAACAACGCCCTCGGTACGTCCATCTCGCCCATCAGGTAAAACCCGCCCTGCGTCTGCTCTATTTTGAGAGCAAATCCCAGGGACAGATCGCGGCCCAATTGGGCATGACGAACCAATCTCAAGTTAGCCGCATCCTCAACCCGAAGGAATTGCTGGCTAGCATCCGGCAACGGACACTCGAAGCGCTACTGCACTGCATCCTGGAAAGGGTTCGCGATCTAAAAATCACTCATTTTCCAGTCTCGCCAGACTATCTGAAAAATCTCATGCATCAGGTGGGCGTGTTTATCGATGAACACGTGTTTGAAACAGCCCTCGCAGAGCTTAATGCGAGCCGGAATCGCTCAATGGACAGCTTGTATGCTCAACATCTGCGTCAAATTTTGAGTGAACAGAAAATAACCCCAGCGGCTTAAGGATTAGCGCTTAGCTGTCCAATGTTGAAGCAATGTTTTGCCAAGGCTAACAACTAATCACCAACAACTAATCACTACTGAAACGCTGTTCTAAGCATTAAAAGGAGTATCTATGAGTTCTCAAATTGATCTAACTGATTTACTGGTGGATTTAGAGACATTGCAAGCAGCCATCATGCCGTTGGAGCCAGAATACTTTGACCGGGCGGTGCAGATGAGCCGTTTGGCGATCGCGGAAGCCCAGCAATGGCGCATCTATCTCAACGGACTGGCGTTTTGCAGCTTTGAGCAGTGGTTGCAGGAACGAGCCGCCGATTTGCCCATCCAGCAGGATCTGTGCTCAGTTTTGCAGCCCCAGTATGCCAGTGTGTTGGATGCTGTTTGCAACTTAAAAGTGGGCGCTTTTACGCTCTGCCTGATTGTGACCGAAAGCGTAGCGCGGGAAGTGGTAACTATCCCCAGAGCCGTGGTTGATCTACCCGAATTTGTCGCGCACTTTTATGTGCTGCTGGAAGTACAGGAAGAACAGGAGCAAACCATTTTACGCGGTTGTTTGCGCTACGACCAGTTGCTTCAGCACCGCCAAGATGCTAACTTGCAACCGGATGTTTACTGGCAATATCAGTTGCCACTGGACTGGTTTGATTCCGATTCAACTCACCTGTTGTTTTACCTGCGCTTTCTTGATCCAATCACCCTATCTCTGCCAGCGATTTCAACCGCTCAGTTAAGGCAGCAATCGAGCGTGCAAGAAGATTTAGCCCGCTTACTGCCTCAACTTGGTGTCAATGCTGAACTGCCGCAAGTGTTGACCTGGGAGCAGGGAGCCGCGTTGCTGACCAACCCACCCCTTCTAAATTTGCTGTACCTGCTCCACACCAGACCGGAACAAACTGCGGCAATTACGCAGCGATTGACTGAACTGCTAACTCAAATGAGCCAGCCGGTCATCAATGTCTGGCAGTGGTCGCAGGATGTGTTAGACGAAACGGCACAAGCCTTTGCCTGGTCGATGCCGCGCCTTCTGATACCCGCGATCGCGATGCGGCGATCGCTCGAAAAGGTGGAAGCGACCTTGCAAGATTTGACGCAACGTCAGGGGATTGAGATTCCTCAACAGGCTCGTTATGCCTCTGTGACTCTGGCAGATCCTGGCTTTCAACTTTGTGCTGTAACCTGGCTGATGTCACCGCACGAGACCAGGCAAACGGTGTTAGACCTGGTGCAGGAGTGGTCGCTCTTGTTAATTTTGGTCGCTCAACCTGGAAAGGTGCTTCCCCTGGGTACTAAGCTCCAGGTCAGTACGACGACAGTTTTAGCGGAAGCGGTCTTAGATACTACTGACCTCTACCTCTACGTATTGGTAGAAGGCAATCAAAATGAGGCGTTTACCGCGTCTATTTCAGCTCCCAACGGACTTCCCATTACACTACCCACATTTGTTTGTGATTCTGAACACGCATGATGTTATTGCGATCGCCATTTCGGCTCAAAGTTCGACAGGTTGACCAATTCTGCGTGTTTGATTTATTCCATCCCGATGGGCAGGAAATTTCAGCTACGTTGAGCTTTCCAGCGACACTAGCTGAGCGACACCAGAGTTGGCAGCAAATCTACCTCAAACGGTATGAATTACAAACGCGGGCACGGGTTGGCAGCAAGAGTGGCAGCGGCACACCGACCAGCTACGACTGGGATCAGGAACTCCGGATCGCCGAAACTGCGCTGCTGAATGAATTGGATCACTGGTTAGGACAGCCAGAGTTGTTAGAGATCCGCGAAGCGATTCAGCAAGCCGTGGAGCGAACAGCCCAAAAGCATCTAGGGCAAGAAACCGGGCAAGAAACCGGATATTCTGGCGGGGTGACGATCTTGCTGGAGTGTACCCCACTTTCCCTGGCACGTCTGCCCTGGGAAACCTGGAAGCTGGTGCCTAAAGAGGCTGCCTTTGGGACGGTTCGCATTGCCCGCACCTGCACGGCGCAAATTGCCCCACCCGTTTCTGCAAAAGTGCTTCGACGTGGCAAAATTCGCATCCTGGCAATTATCGCTGCGGCTCCAGAGTTGGATCATGGACTAGATCAAAAAATTCTGCGATCGCTGCATCCCGTTGCCGAAATTGAATTCGTTCATTGTCAGTCAACCTCAACTCAACCAAACAACGGGGTGCAATCTGAACTGAAGCAACGAGTTGCCACCGCGATCGCCGATGAGCGGGGTTGGGACATCCTCTTTTTCGCCGGACACAGTAACGAAGAAGTGAATACTGGCGGCAAGTTGGAGCTTGCCCCACAAACGACGCTGGCAATCAGTGAAATCGAGCCACAGCTCTGTGTGGCAAAACAGCGGGGCCTGCAACTGGCAGTGTTCAACTCTTGCTGCGGGCTGCACATTGCGGAATCCCTCATTCGACTGGGATTGCCTCAGGTGGTCGTGATGCGCGAGCAGATCCAGGATGCGGTGGCACACAAATTTTTGGAGCAGTTCTGCCACAGCTTAATCGGCTCTAAGAATGTCCATACAGCCGTTCTAGAGGCCTGTCACTACTTTTCCAGGGAAAATATTTCCTATCCTTCGGCTCACCTCATCCCCTCTCTCTTTCGGCATCCTGACCCCAAGGCGCGATTGTTTCGCGTTGAACCGTCTGCACTGAAACGTGTCTGGCAACAATGGCGATTAACCCGCCGGGAGGCGATCGCGATCAGCACAGTCTCCCTGCTCAGCTTCATGGTGCCAGTCCAGGAGTTGCTGTCGGAGGTGCGCTACTGGAGTCAAGCGGTTTATCGGCAAACTACTCATCAGTTTCCACCAGCGGCTTCACCCCCAGTGACTCTACTAGAAATTGATCAGGCATCCCTTGACCGGAAAGGTCTTGATGCTTACAAAGTGAAGCCGATGAGCCGCGCTTACCTGGCAGAATTAGTCGATCGACTGCGGCAACTGCGGGTCGGTGTTGTGGGAGTCGATTATTTGCTGGACGGTTCCACCAACGAAGATTCGACCCTGAAAACAGCGGTGCAAGCAGCCATTCAGCAGCAGACCTGGTTCGTGTTTGCTGCCCGCCAGAATGATGCGGGGCAACCCATCCGCGTCACGCCCAACATTGCCAAACCCGATTGGATCCTACAAGGAAATATTGATCTTGTGGGCTGGAATGTGATGCTGCCCGAAAACCCTGGCTGCCGCGACTGTCCCTTCGCCTATCAGCTTGCCCTGGCGCAGACGCTTCGCTCTAATCCGGCTGCTCCACAGCCCCAAAGCAATCCTTCAATCAGCTTGCACAATCGAGTTAGTCAGTATCTTCAAGTCAACGATGCCACTAAAACACTCGCATTTTTGAGCCAATCCAAATTTCCCTTAAGTTTGCAACCCATCCTTGACTTTTCCCTGCCGCCTCAACAGGTGTATCGTTCTCTCGCTGCCTGGGATTTTCTGGAACGCCCCCTGGACGATGCCGCGCTAAAGGCATTACAGGGACAGGTTGTGATTATTGGCTCTGGTGGCTATGACCAGGCAGATGATAGCTTTCCAGTCCCCCTGGCAGTTCGCTACTGGCGTTCCGTCAAAAACCAAGCGGAGCAGAATCATCAAACGCTGCAATCTCAAGTCTTTCCAGGTGCAGCCGCTCACGCTCACACAGTACATCACCTCCTCGTTCAACACACACTGCTCTGGATTCCCGATCTCTGGATAATTGGGGTTGCAGCAATTTTTGGTAAGGGAATGACTCTGTTACTGATTGGCAAAAAGCACAGCCAACGGCGGACGCTGGTGTGTTTGAGCGGTGGTGGCACCGTCGCCTACGGTCTCATCGGTCTGCAAAGCTATGTTTCTGCCTCAGTTCTCTTGCCCTGGCTGTTGCCCTCAGCCTTATTTTGGCTCTACATCCTGCCTGCCCTGCGGCGAACTGCATAGGCTCCTTCGAGCAGTTCGTATAGATCATTAAGACAATTAAAGCGTTGTCAGCAGAAGCAGTCACGCTTCCTGCTGTATTCAGCAAACCATCCATTACTCCCCTTAGCCCCCAAAGGAGGACTTATGCGTCGATGCAAATGCGCCCTAGCGATGCTGCTGGCTGGCATGACGATCGCCATCTCAATTTCATTCCCACTAGAAGCCTCCCCCGGTAGCCGCAGCAACCAACCGTCGGTAGTCATAAAGCTAGCAGGTTTGTTTAAAAAAAGGGTTCGTTCAGGCGGGACTCGCAGCGGCTCTGTCTGTGTGGTGACACCTGACCTGGGCGGCGAACGTCAACTCTGGAGCGATCGCCCAGTGATCGTCTGGCGTGAGGGTAACGTCGCTCGCGTTCAGGTGCGGCTGGCTGACAGCAAAACGCTTGTCTGGGAGCAAATTCTATCAGGCACACAAACTAGCGCCACTTACAGCGGGGCACCTTTGCAGCCCGGACAACTTTACGAAGTGGTGCTGCTAGACAATACGGGTAAAAAATTGGTGAAAGAGGGTTTTCTTCCCCAATTTGTGCTGCTGAGTGTTGCCGATCGCACCCGTATCAGTCAAGCGTTAGAGGTAGAAGAACACCAACCTGACAACAAGCAAGAAACCACTGAGGAAATTGTGGCGGCAAAGGTGCGGTATCTTTTAGAACAAAATCTAGTTTCTGATGCCTTTCAATTGCTTTACACCACCGAAAGTGCATCGCCTGAACTGAAGGAGCTAATGCAGCAGGTTGTCGCGATCGCCTGTGATGATGAGCTGTTGAGTGCCTCAAGTAACTAAATTTCAATGGATGCCTCTGATCGGCTCCAGTGCTGCTACTGTTAGCAAGTTAGAACCTTAAAGTAAGGCATTAGTGCTAATGCGATGGACTTCTAATCAACCGCTCAGGGTCGCAAAGCTTGGTTTACTCCTCGCATCACCGCTGTTGGGGAGTCTTGTGCAACTGCCACTTTGGGCGCAGGCGATTGCTCCAGCGGCAGACGGCACAGGCACGGCGGTTACACGCACTGGTGAACGGTTTGATATCAACGGTGGACAGCGATCTCAGGATGGCGTCAATCTCTTTCACAGCTTTCAGCAATTTGGTTTAAATTCAAATCAGGTTGCTAATTTCCTTTCTAACTCAGCAATTCGCAACATTTTAGGACGAGTCACTGGCGGCGAAGCCTCGATCATCAATGGACTCCTTCAGGTCACAGGTGGCACCTCTAACCTGTATCTAATGAACCCTGCTGGGATTGTTTTTGGTGCCAATGCTCGACTTAACGTTCCTGCCGCCTTTACTGCCACAACAGCTACCGGCATTGGCATCGGCAATCAATGGTTCAATGGGTTGGGGGACACTGATTACTCCACCCTGGTTGGTATACCCGATGCCTTTGCGTTTGCCACAGCGCAACCAGGCGCAATCATCAATGCCGGGAATCTAACCGTTGCATCGGGTCAATCCCTGACTTTGCTGGGCGGCACTGTAGTTAATACTGGGCAACTTGCAGCACCCGCAGGGCAAATTACCGTAGCGTCTGTTCCAGGCACGAGTCTGGTTCGTTTGAGTCAGGCAGGCACCCCCCTGCACCTGGAATTTTCCCCTCTTTCCTCCCCTGCTTCCCCTACCCTCGCTGTGCCTCCTGCTCCCGCCTCCTTAGCTCAACTATTAACCGGTGGAGAGGTTGTAAACGCGACCGGGTTGACCGTTCGCAATGGACAGGTGGAGCTGACCGGCTCAGGGATTCGGGTAGAAGCAGGTGATGTGGTTGTCCGAACAGCGATCGCCCAAACGGCAACGTTGTCTGCTCACCGCAATCTGACCCTAGTCGAAAGCCAATTGCAGACAACGGGAGCTTTGCATCTGCTGGCACAAGACACGGTTCAGGTGCGAGACAGTGTAGCCGCTCCATTTCTGGCAAAGGCAGGCGGATCGCTGACTGTCCAGGGCAACCAGGGTATCGACATTTTGGCACTGAATCACCCAGAGCCTGCGTTTCAAAGTGGCGGCAATCTCAGCTTGATCAGCGATGGCATAATTTCTGGCGATGCCCACTATGCCAGCGGTGGCAACGTTGCGATGCGCAATTTAACGGGTGGCGGTGGGCAATTTATCAGTCTCTACGATCCAATCTTCACTGTAGGGGGAGATTTTATTCAGCCCGGTTCCTACACAGGTGCGGCGCTCAAAGTTCAGGCGGGCGGCAATATTACATTCAATGGTGGGATTCAAATTACGTCACCCGATGCGACCGCAACTGGAGATCCTGACTCTAACCTATTAACGACCAGTCGAGCATTGATTTTGCGCTCGGGCGGTAATATCACGACAGGCGCGATCGACACGACACCAATCGGAGGAGTGGATGGTGGACCTGTCATCCTGTCTGCGACAGGTGATGTTACGACAGGTGAGATTAATACTTCATCCATCGGTGGAAATGGAAATACCATCAATGTGTTGGCGGGCGGCAATATTAGAGTCACCGAAATTAATACCGTTGCTGACGGTGGTTCTCCTGGTAACAGCGGAGCAGCCAGTTTAAACGCGCCAAACGGCAGCATCACGGTGGATGTAATCAGTACGTTTAAAGGAGGAATTCCTCAAACGCTACCGGGAGCAACTCGTCAAACCGGAGACGGTGGCGCAGTTACCCTAAATGCGCTACAAAATATCGTCATCAATGGTGATTTGGATAGCGGCAGTGGGGGTATTGGCAGGGCAGGCAACATTAATCTTTCCAGCAGTCAAGGTGCAATTCGGATTGATGGAAGGCTTTTTGCCCGTTCAGATCAGGGAAATGGCGGTGCGATCGCCCTGAACGCTGCAAATATTACGCTCAATACAGTCAGTACTCTGGGAGTCTTTGGAGGCGGCAATATCCGTCTCAACAGCGCGGGCGAAATCAATCTTTCGGGCAATATTTTTTCAGGCACGGGACTGCCAACAGTCACAACGCTTCAGAACCCGTCGGGTGACGGCGGCAATGTCGTGCTGTCTGCCAACGGTAATATCACCATCGGTGAACAAATCAATACCCTCGTTCCGTCAAACTATTTGCTTGGTAATGCAGGAGATATAAGCATTACCAGTCGTGCAGGCACAATCACTATCCGCGATCGCTTAGATGCTGGCACAACCAGAGGCAATGGCGGCGATATTTTTGTTACAGCACAGAGGGACATTAATACCGCTGGCTTAGTTTCCTATGTGGTGAACAACGGGGCAGGCGACGCAGGTGATATTTTTCTGAAAAGTTTGGAAGGGGCAATTAGTGTTGGCGCTTCCGTTCCAAGTGGTACTGCACCGATTGCTTTATCTGCCCGTTCTGAAAACGGCAATGCGGGAAATATTCGTCTGGAAGCAGAAACGGGAGTTGTGATCGCCCCGAACAGATCTTCAGCCGCAATTGAAACCACTGCGACTGGAAACGGAGGCAATCTCACCATTAAAACCAACAGTGGCAACATCATCATTGGTGCCGCAATCTCTACCGCTTCTAGCAGCGGCAATGGTGGTTCTGTCATCCTTGATCCGCCAGGCTTAATTCAAGTTAATACCATCAACACTCAGGGTGGACCTAGTGGAGTAGGAGGCAAAGTGGACATTACCGCCGGATTGTTTCGAGCAACGGGAATATTTATCGATCGCAACAGCATTTCTGCCAGCATTTCTGCTGCTGGTGGACAAGGGGGAGGCTCAATCATCATTCGCCACAACGGCGGCTTAAGCAGCACCCCTTTTGTAGTAGGAGATGCTTCCGTAAACGGCACGGCTGGAACTATCACAACCGGAACTGGTAACTCAATTTTACCTTTTCAGTCATTTCCTGGAATTTTCAGGCAGGGAAAGCCGCCGAATGACATTCAAATTTTGACGCAGGAAACCGATCCTATCCCCTATCCACCGCTTTCTAATCTGCAAGCACAATCCTTCATTCCCGCCAGCAACCTTGATGAGCGTGTTTTTAACGTTGAAAAAAAATTCACTGAACAGTTTGATCAATCCGTTGGGCAGTCGAATACTCCCATCAAAACATTAGAAGCGATTCAACGAGAACTGATCGCGATTCAGCGTCAATCTGGCGTTAAAGCTGCCATCATTTATGGCGTTTTTGTCACTCAAGCAAGACCACAGGTAGCTGAACCCAATAGCTCAGTCAAAGCAGACCCCTACGTCAAAATCAGTCAGCAGCCACAGAGTCAGCTAGAACTGGTGCTGGTGACTGCCACAAACAAACCCGTCTCCAAACCCATTCGTGTTCTGCAACCAGAAGCAATCAAAGTTGCTGAAGCCTTTTCTAAGGCAGTTAAACGCGGTTCAAGAGCCAGCCGGGATAGGACTTACTTACCACTGGCTCAAAAACTCTATAGCTGGTTGGTTGTTCCGCTCAAATCAGAACTTGATCAGCAGGGGATTCAAAACTTAGTATTTATTCTAGATGAAGGATTGCGATCACTGCCATTAACAGCACTCCATAACGGGCAATCATTCCTGGTTGAACAATACAGTGTCGGGCTGGTGCCCAGCATGAGCTTAACCGATAGCCGATATGCCAATATCAGTCGCGCTAAAGTGTTAGCGATGGGTGCCTCCCAATTTCCCGCTGTGACTGGACTGGATAAAGAGCCAAGCTTACCCTATGCTTCAGTTGAGATCAACGCCATCACGCGCGAACTGTGGACAGGAGATTCCTTTCTCAATACCGACTTCACAATTTCCCAGTTAGAATTGCAGCGCCAGCAAAAACAGTATGGCATTGTGCATCTGGCAACCCACGCCTCTTTTGATACTGAAAACCCAGAGAACTCCTACATTCGCTTCTACAACGAACGCCTGGATTTTAACAAACTCAGAACCGTAGATTGGAACAAACCTCCGATCGAATTATTGGTGTTAAGTGCGTGTGAAACAGCCGTTGGGGGGGCACAAGCCGAACTGGGGTTTGCCGGTTTGACCGTGCAGACGGGTGTCACATCTGCATTAGCAAGTCTCTGGTTGGTCAATGATGAAGCAACCCTTGTCCTGATGACAAAGTTCTACAAAAATTTGAGCACCAGTCCAATCAAAGCCGAAGGACTGAGACAAGCCCAAATTGAAATGTTGAGACAGCAGAAGTTTCAGCAGCTAAGCTTTCTATTCAACGATTTAGAGCAACAAGGGATCAATTTGTCTGACCTTTTAGAAGTGATTGAAGGGAGAGAGTTTTCCCACCCCTATTTCTGGGCAGGTTTCACTATTGTTGGCAATCCCTGGTAAGACAGTATAAATCGGTAGTGCTACACAAGTAATGATGCAGGTAGTGCTACACAAGTAATGAGGTTCTGTCGCAAGAATGATAAGCTGGGGAGGTTCAATTTTCTCCCATCTCATCCAAAATGGCTTCCCAATCCCTGTTTAAGTGGTGTCACTTTCTGCCAGAGATCAGCCTGCTGAGCGTGCGGTGGTCTTGCCGTTAGCCCTTAAGCGATCGGAATCTAGAAGAGATGATGGCGGAGCGAGGAGTCGAAGTGGATCACTCAACGATCAACCGATGGGTGTTGAAGGATGCGCCAGAACTGGACAAACGACTTCGACCCCCTTTGCATCCGACGAACGCTTCCTGGAGTGTGGACGAGACTGACATCGAAATCAAAGGTGAGTGGCAGGCTTTGGATCGAGCCGTGGACTCAAAAGGCAACACCCTTGACTTCATGCCGAGTGCCAAGCGGGATCGTAAGGCAGCCGCACGCTTTTGCCACAAGGGACTCAAAGCCCAGCACACGCAAGCACCACGAGTGATCACCGTCGCTAAAAATGCTGCTGACCCAGCAGCAATGGAACCGCTGAAGGCAGAGGAGACGATCGCGGATGAGACCGCATTGAGGCAGAGCAAGTATTTGAACCATATTGTTGAACAAGACCATCGCAACATTAAGCGCATTGTCAAGCCAATGATGGGTTTGAAGTCTTTCAACAGTGCGAGCAGAACGTTGCGTGGGATTGAAGCGATGCATATGATCAGAAAAGGGCAAGTGAAAGGGATCAGTCAAGGGGATAGTGTGTCTCAAGCAAAGTTCATCAGCGAAAGCTTTGGAGTGCGCGCTTAAGACAAGACGATTGGTACCGATCGTCTGTCACCTTAAAAAGTTTGCGACACAACCGAAAAAACGGCATACCCTCAAATGCCAAGTCCTGATTGACCAGTCCAGTGGCGCGGTCATTTGTCTGTTTTTCGGCAAAGGAAGTCGGCATGCTTGCAAACTCTTTCAAGCCTTGGGGGCTCACCTCCATCCTGAAACCCAAAGTTTGCACGATAAAGGCTATCAAGGCATCCAAAAGCTACATGCCAACAGTCGCCTCCCCATCAAGAAACCCAAGGGGTAGGGTGGTTTCATTTAGGGAGAGAGAAATCAAGATAGAGAAAGGTGCGTTCCCCTTAATGCGATGACCTCGACATTGAACCTCATTGAAGCATTAAAGCAAATCCCAGACTATCGCAAAGGAAAGGGAAAGCGACACTCCCTCTGGTTGATTCTGATGCTAGTTCTACTCGGAACCCTGTGCGGGTATCGAGGCTACCGTCCCTTAGCCGCTTGCACA
>Ga0209591_10000461_pt1 | contig 52556 bp, 48 predicted proteins | sample MAT01_FD_187207 | JGI IMG/M metagenome (GOLD analysis project Ga0209591, IMG submission 187207) | Freshwater microbial communities from Lake Fryxell liftoff mats and glacier meltwater in Antarctica - MAT-01 (SPAdes) (version 2) | ecosystem: Environmental > Aquatic > Freshwater > Ice > Liftoff...
GTCGCGCCGAGTCGAGCACGGCGTGCGCACTCGCGTAGCGGGACTGCGAGGCGTAGTTCGCACCGAAGGCCGTATAGAGACGCGCACGGATTCGCTCGTCCTCCGCAAACTCGCGGGAGACCAGCGTGACCGCGCTGTCGAGCAGTTGCCCCACGGTTCCGGCCGGACCCATGCTGATGAACTGGTCCTGAGACACGGTCGATGTGCCGTTCATGATGCCTGCCATGAAATTGGCGGCACGCTCGGCACGTGCGGCTTCAAATCGCAGGTCGCGCGCCTGCCGCAGTGACAGCAAACTCACCGCCACCGCAGTGAGCAACACGAACGACGTGCCGAATACCAACGACCGATGCCGTCGGGTGAACGCCCACATGCGATAGCCGACCGTGCCTTGGCGCGCCAACACACGGTCGCGTTTCAGGTGTCGGTGCACATCGTCGCTGAGCGCAAGCGCACTCGCGTATCGTTTGGCCGGATCGCGTTGCAGCGCCTGCAACATGATTGCATCGAGCTCGCCATCAAGTACCGCACCGAGTTTTCGCGCGCTCTCGAAACCGCGGTTGCGGGCTACGGTGGCCGAGGAGCCGCGCCCGATGGCGCTGGGCACGCGCGGCGAACCGCTGCGTACTGCCATCAGCCGCGCGAAGCCGTCACAACCCGCCAAGTCGAGTGGAGGCTCGCCGGCGAGCAACGTGCACAGGAGCGCGCCGAGTGCGTACACGTCGGTCGCGGTGGACGCGAGCTCGGAGTTGGCCTGTTCGGGCGCGGCATACGCGGCCGTGAACGGCGACATGCCATCCGCCGTCACCGATGCGCCAGCACTGTTCTCGTCGAGGAGTTTGGCGACGCCGAAGTCGAGCAATTTGACGGTGCCGTCGCCCGTGACGAGCACGTTGCTCGGCTTGAGATCCCGATGCACCACCAACCGTTGGTGCGCGTGCTGCACCGCGTGGCAGACCGTGCGAAACAGATCGAGTCGCGCCGGGATCGAGAGCTGGTGGGCGTCGCAGTACTCGTCGATGGCTACGCCGTCCACATACTCCATGGCGAGCCATGGGGTGCCCGACGCGGTCGCCCCGCCGTCGATCAACTGCGCGATGTTCGGATGCTGTAGCGCAGCGAGAATCTGTCGTTCGGAACGGAACCGATGTAGCAGCACCTCGCTGTCTGCGCCGCGCCACAACGTCTTGATGGCGACCCGTTGGTCGTATTGCGCGTCAGCACGTTCCGCCTCGTACACCGCGCCCATTCCGCCTCGGCCAACCAGCCGAACCACGCGATACGGCCCTACGCGTTCCCCAATCAAACTGACGGCCGGTAGATCGGCCGGCGCGTCACCGGAGAAACCGAGTGCGAGGTGCGCGGGAGCATCGAAGCGATCGCCAACCTGGTGGACGGCGTCGAGCATCTGTCCGAGGCGTGCCAGGACCGCGGGCGACGCTCCACTGGCATTGGCGCGACGATGCTGTTCCTCGATCGAGAGGTCCGCGAGTTCGAACCAGAGCGACTTGAGCGTCGCCCACTCGGCTGTCGTTGTCGCGCGCGAGGGGTGGCTGTGCGGAAGTTCGGTCATCGACGTTGTACGCGTCGTACCGGTACAAACTCCCTCATGGATCGCGCAACTCGGCGTGAAGCCACGCGCGAGCCATGGCCCATTCACGCGATACCGTGGCTGGCGAGATCTCCAGCAGCTCGGCGATCTCGTCCAGAGTCAGTCCCACGAAGAATTTGAGCTCGACGATCTGCGCCTGCCGTACATCAACCTGCTCGAGTCGTGTGAGCGCTTCGTGAACGCCGAGTACATCCGTGACCGGGTCGGGTGCCGCCGGTGTGGAGTCGGCGGTGGCCGGATCGAGCGTGACCAGCAGTCCGCGATCGCGTCGGTCCGCCGCCGTGCGTCGGGCATGGTCGACGAGGATGCGACGCATCATCGTGGCCGCGATGCCAAAAAAGTGCCATCGGCTTTTCCACGGCACCTCCTGCCCCATGAGACGGAGGTAGGCCTCGTTCACGAGTGCGGTGGGTTGCAGCGTGTGGTCAGGGCGCTCTCGGCCCAGGTAGATCTCGGCGAGATGATGCAGCTCCTCGTACACGCGGCGTGCGGCCAGATCCTTGACCGACGCGTCACCCTGTTGAGCCGCGGCGAGCAGTTCGGTCAGCGACCTCTCGTCGGGTGTTGGGAGCTCAGTCACAACCAGAAGATAATGCGGCCGATCGCGGGAGTCCGGTAGGGGAGAACGCGTCACGGCGCGGCCCGTGCGATTCGCTTCGGTGGCGTCGCTGATGGGCGGACCTCGCCGCGGTAGGTCGCCGTCATGTTGACAGGCGCATGAGGGAGTTCGACCGACGCCTGCGCGTTCGTCAATGTAAGGACATCCGACACGAGCGTCGTGCGAGTGCGCGCCGATCAGGTCACACGTCTCGAAATGAGTATCCGCCGCCCTCGCTTGAGGTGGCGCGGCGCTGGCGTCGGTGCCGTCGTTGCGATCATCGGGCGCGGCATTGGTGTGTTCGTGCGCCACGTCGTCTGGCGGGATACTACCGCCGTTTTGCGTCACCGGTATACGCCGACAGCCTGGAGCAGCTTGCGTGGCATTATCGTTCGACATGGATCGCAACGCTCCCTGCCCGTGTGGCTCCGGCCGCAAATACAAGAAGTGTCACGGCGCGGCCGTGCCCCCCGAAGCGGCCGCACTGCCACCCGATGCGCGTGCCGAGTGGCTGCGTGGCGATACGGTGCTGCAGCGGCAGAAGCGCGTGGCTCAGGAGCTGCTCGACTGGGCCGAGCGCAAGCTGGGCGCGGCGTGGGTCGACGCCGCGCTGGATGCATGGGGGGTGAGCGAAGAGGATGACGTCGACGAGGGCGTGGCCGACCTCTTCACGGGGTGGTCGCTGTTCAACTATCGGCCATCGAAACTCGCGAAGCCTATCGCTGCTGCATGGCTCGATGATGCCATGGGGCGGAAAGCCGACGACGACACGCGGGCCCTCGTATCTGCGGCGCTGGCGTCACCCCTCGGATTCTGGGAAGTCGAGACCGTCGAAGCGGGCGTGGGCACGACGCTCACCGATCGACTTGGGCACACCACCTGCTTCGTGCACGAGCCAGACCTTACGCACGACCTCGGCCCCGGCGAGTTCATCCTCGCCTACGTGATCGAGACCGATGGCGTGCGTGTGTTCTCCGGGCTCCACGCCGACTCGCTGTTGCTGATGGAGGGCAATACGCTGCTCGCGAACGTACTCGTCGACGCCGGCGTGAGCGCGGCGCCGATTCCGCGCGAGCAGCAGACCGACCCGGCGTGGCAGATCCGGCTGGCGCGGTTGTGGAGCAACACGGCGGCGGCGGCGTACGGTGATGAAGAGGGCTACGAGGACGAATCCGAGGACGCGCACGAGCGATAGGCAATTCGCGGGTAGCGCCACGACGAGTGTCGCCGCGTCGGATCCGACCTTGTGGGGCGTTATCCCGAGCGCGCAACGGCGCTGACGGATGGCGGGGAATCGTGGTCGTGACGCCGCGTCACTTTGTGGATGAACTGTTATCCGTGATCGCCCCCTGTGCCCGCGCGAGCAATGGTTTCTCTTGGTCTGGTGGCGTGGTTTGCTCTGAACCCTCACGACCAGCTAATACCCCCGCGCCCGATCCACTAGCCATCGCGGCACCTCCCCGCGTTCCACCGCGCCAAGGCACTCCAAAAATCCGTCGACTGCCCCCTGCGTAGTCGTAAGCCCCGAGATATGCGGCGAGATCATCACGCGCGGATGGGACCACAGCGGCGACGTGTCAGGCAGTGGTTCGACCTCGAACACATCCAATGCAGCACCGCGCAGCCAGCCGTTCTCCAGTGCGTCGGGGAGCGCCGACTCCTCGACAACCGCGCCGCGGCCGGCGTTGAGCAGCGTCACGCCACGACATTGGGCCAGGAGCTCGCGCGAAAACAGGCCGCGCGTCTCGTTTGTCAGCGGCACGGTGATCACGATGACCTGCGCGTCCGACACAAGACCCGCCAACGCACTCACGGGAGCGCGCTTCGCAAAGACCTGCGGGTCGCCACTCGCGGTACGCGACACGCCGGTCACGTCGCAGCCCAGCGCGCCAAAGAGCCGGGCCACCTGCGTGCCAATGTCTCCCGTCCCGACCACCAGCACGCGTGTGCCCGAGAGCAGCGCCGTGTCGCGCGGTGCCCATTGTCGCGCGCGTTGCGCATCGTTCAACGAAATCACCTGCTGCGTAAACGCCAACGCGCGGGTCAGCGCCCACTCTGCGATACGGGGCCCGAACGACTCGGACGAGCGCGTGAGCAGGATGTCGCGCGGAAGCTCCTCGGGATACAGCCACGAATCCACGCCCGCACCCGTGCAATGCACCCACCGGATGTTGCCCATCGACGGCGTGGGCGGTCGGCGAAAGCCCAGATAGCCTTCGCCCCACGCCAGATCCTCGGCGGTGATCTCGGCGTACCGATTGCCGCGAAACTCGATGTCAGGGCGCGCCGCAGTGAGCGCGGCGGAGAGTTCAGCATGCGCGTTGGCGCCGATCACAATGCGTTTCACGGTCCTGCGGGATGGGAGGTGGAAGCGATAGCGCGGAGCCTGCGAGCCAACACTGTGCCGGTCTCTCGACGCCGCATCGGGCCCACGCTCGCAGCATACACGCAAAGCTCCGGCGCGTCGAGCGGTTGGCGCTCACGGTCGGCAACGAGTTGACAAAGCGAGGGCCTGATGGGAACATCTCCCCACAGATTCCCCACCAGTGGATGCCGAGCAGCGCACGTCGTGCAACCGCAATTCCTCCAAGGACGATTCCGTGCAACCGCCTGAGCCAAACGACGACGCCGTGCCACGCACGTCGGACAAGAGCGCGTTATCGCGCCGCGCCCTTCTCGCAGGCGCTGCGACGGCCGCCGGCGGTGCCGCATTTGCCGCTCTGCCCGACCTGCTAACCGGTCAGGCGGCGACTGCACCGGGTGCAGCCACCATGCCGCAATCGACGACCGCAGTTGCGGCGGCCGCCGCCGCCACCGACGTCATCGTTGTGCCCGAAGACCCCACGCGCGTCCTCGGCCTTCCAACATCCGCCCACAGCATTCGGTCGCCGTTCGAGAATCCGTCGCGCGTGCCGGTGGGATTGGTCTCAGGGTCGTCGCGAACACCGATTCATTTACTGACCGGCACGATCACGCCGAACGATCTGCAGTTTGAGCGGCATCACGGCGGGGTGGCGATCATTGATCCTGGCAAGTACAGGCTGATGGTACACGGACTGGTGAAGCGGCCAACGATGTTCACGCTGGACGATCTCAAGAGTTTGCCGGCAGTCACACGCATGCATTTCCTGGAGTGCTCCGGGAACGGACGCGCTGGGTATACCGGGTCGAAAGCAGATACGACTGCGCAACAGATTGACGGACTGCTCAGCAACGCCGAGTGGACGGGCGTGCCGTTGAAAACGATTCTGGCGGAGGCCGGAGGCGTTACCACCGGCGCAGCGTGGGCATTGGCGGAAGGTGGCGATGCCGCGCTGTTGTCGCGCTCGATTCCGCTCGACAAACTGCTTGACGACGCGATGATTGTGTACGCACAAAATGGCGAGGCCATCCGCCCGTCTGGTGGGTATCCGGCGCGCTTGTTTTTGCCGGGATGGGAAGGCAATACCAACGTCAAGTGGTTGCGGCGTCTTGAGCTCATTCGCGAGCCCAACATGTCGAAGGACGAAACATCCAAGTACACCGACCCACTGCCCAACGGCACGGCGCGTCAATTCAGCTTTGAAATCGACGCGAAGTCTACGCTCACCTCGCCAACGTACCCTGCACGGATTGCACGCAAAGGGTGGGTGCAACTGTCCGGCTTAGCCTGGAGTGGCCGCGGAAAGATCACTGCCGTCGACGTCAGTACCGATGGCGGCACGTCGTGGGTGCAGGCAGAACTGCAGGGCACACCGCAGCCCAAGGCACTGGTACGCTTTGTGTCGTTGTGGAAGTGGGATGGAAGTCCCGCCGTGCTGATGAGCCGGGCGCACGACGAATCGGGATACGTGCAACCGAGCATCGAAGTCTTCCGCGAGGGGCGAGGCCCCGGCACCGACTATCACTACAATCACATTCGTGCGTGGAACGTGGACGCGCAGGGCCAGGTGACCTACGGAGCGGCAACATGATCGTGCGCGCACGCACATTCCGGCCGCTGTCACTCGCTGTCGTGGTGATCGTTGTGGGCATCGCGGCCTGCACTGCGCCTGGCGGCGATGGCGCTACGCGCACGGCGAACGTGGGCAGCCCGACCCCTGCGCCCGAGGTCTACGCCGTAGGACGCGAAGCGACCGCGCAGGAAATCGCCGCGTGGGACCTCGATGTCAATCCGAAAGGCGAAGGGCTCCCGCCGGGCGCAGGCACCGTTGCAGAGGGCGCCATTGTCTACGCGAAAACGTGCGCCTCATGCCATGGTCCGAATGGCGAAGGCATGCCTCCCAATCCCAAACTCGTTGGGCGCATTCCTGGCGATTCGTTTCCGTTCGCCACCGACAGCAAGGCTGCGAAAACGATCGGCAGCTACTGGCCGTATGCCACGACGCTGTTCGACTACATTCGCCGCGCGATGCCGCCGAACGCATTGGGCAGCCTGTCCGCCAATGACACGTACGCCGTCATCGCGTTTTTGCTCTCGACCAACAACGTGATTCCCGCAGACGCGGTGATGAATGCGAAGACGCTCCCCGCTGTCCAGATGCCGTCGCGCAATCGTTTCGTGCGCGACAACCGAACAGGGGGAGCGGGCTTCAAGTAAACGTCGCGGCTAGTTGCGTCGCGGTTTGGTGTAGATCTGTGATCCCACCACACCGCCCAGCACCGCACCCGCTACGGCGCCGACGGCACCGCCCTTGACCTTGTCACGCGACGTGAGGATGCCAATGGCGGTACCGGTTGCCGCACCAATGACGGCACCGCGCTCAGTATTCCGTTCAGTACGGGGCGCTGCGGTGCCGGTGCCACCGGTCGAGCCGCCAACATCGCCGGTGCCTTCCGACGCCGACGTCTCCGATACGCCGCTGTTGTTCGTGGCAACGCGTGTCGTACGCCGCGTTCGGACGCGCTGGGGCGCGTAGACACCACGCGGCGGCGCCGACGCTCCGTATTGTGGCGGGTACCCGTACTGCGGCGGATAGGGATACTGGGGTGCTCCACCTTGCGGGTAGCCCAGTTCCTGCGGGCTTACGAACTGTTGCCGCATTGATGGTGCCTGGGCCGCCGCCGCCAAATCCGCACGCAGCGCGTCGTCACGCAGCGCAGTATCGCGACGGGAGTCCGGAATGCACGCCGACAACGCGCCGAGGGTGAGTACGGTGGTGAGGCCGCTGACTACACGAGTGACGATCATGGTGCGCTCCGAGGCGAAACGTGGTGTCCGGTCGATCGAGCGATTGACTTGCACGAGCCGTGCCAAACGCCGCGCCGGCTGCGCTCCTCTAAGAACGGGCGGAGGGGCCTTCAAGGCTGTCCTCGCCGGACCTCACATCGACGTCCTGTCCTGCGGACGCCAGCGCCTGCACGGCTCATGCGTTAATGTCAGGGGTACCCAACGTCTCACCTTGTCCTTTCAGGAGTGTTCATGTCGTTTTCGTTTCGTACGGCGCGTCGCGTGTCGCTCGCGCTTTCCACATCCGCGGCGCTCTCGTTGGTCGCGGTTGCTTCGTCTGGCGCGCAGGCGACCGCCATGTCGGCCGCGACCGCGCTCAAGGTCGGTGATATGGCCCCCGACTTCTCCGTGACCACGGTCACGTCGGCCGGTGTCGAAGCCAGGAAGTTCAAGCTCTCCGAACATCGCGGCGAAACGGTTGTGCTGGCGTTCTTCCCCAAGGCGCGCACGTCCGGCTGTACGACGCAGATGGAAGCCTATCGCGATCAGTACAGCAACCTGTTCCTGGGGGGCAAGAAAGTCGCGCTGATTGGCGTCAGCATTGATGCCGACACGTCGCTCATCTCATGGGCGAAAGACGCGAAGTTCCCGTTCCGCTTCGCTGCAGACGTGGACCGCGCGGTTGGTGTTGCGTTCGGCGCGAACACGGGCACCGGGTACCATAAGCGCCACCTCTACGTGATCGATCCGAAGGGCAGGATCGCGCTCATCAACACGCCCTTCCTGCAGATGGCTGCCGACGCGTATACCAACCTCGGCACCGCCGTCGCGCAGGCGTCGGGCGGGAAGTAGTCGCATGTCGCAGGGGATTCGTTCACACGAGTTTAACCCTGCCGCTCGTACCCGCGCTCTCGCCACCGCTCTGTATCGAGCGGCGGTCGAGGGCGCGGCGCCGTTTCCACGTACGCGTGACGCGGTGGAGTCGTGGGTACACGCACACCCACCGGCCAGCGCACCGCGCATTCACGTCATCGCACTCGGCAAAGCCGCAACCGCGATGACTGCCGGTGCGTTGCGCGCGCTCGCCACCGCCCAACGCGAGTGCGCGTCGGCGCTGGTGATCACGTCACATGCGCCCACGTCTGCGCTGTCCGCTGGAAGCGACAGCGAAGCACACGCGCCGCTGCCGACGATGGTCGAAGTGCACGTCGGGGACCACCCGGTGCCCGGCCCTGCGTCGCTCGCCGCTGCCGACGCACTTGGAGACGCGGTGCATCGCGTTGAACCCGGTGATGCCGTGCTGGTCTTGCTGTCCGGAGGCACGACTTCACTTGCCGCCGCACCCACCGCCGCGCTGTCACAGCAAGTTGGCGATGACCGTCGCGCGCAGGCACATCTGGCGAATCTCTCGCAGACGCTCCTCGAATCGGGGCTGGCCATTCATGAGATGAACGCCATTCGTCGTCGCGTGCTGCGTTGGGGCGCCGGACGACTCGCGGTGGCGCTCCATGACCGCGGGGCAACGACCATCGCCGTGTTTGCCATCTCCGACGTCATCGGCGATGCACCCGAAGTGATTGGCTCCGGCCCCTGCTCACCCGATACGCTCGACGAGACCGCCTTGTACGCGCTGCTCGACGCGCATCAATTGCGGGGTAGCCTCGAACGTGACATGACACTGTTCCTCGGGCTCGAGGGCGCTGGCAGGCCAGCGGCCGTACCGCCAGCCAATCATCCCGCGTTTGCTCTCGTCACGTATGAGTATGTGGCACGCAATCGCGACGCGGTGACGGCGATGGCTCGCGCGGCCCGCGATGCGGGCATCGAACGTGTCGTCGTCGATGATGTGCCGCTTGAAGGTGAAGCCAGCGACCTCGGCGACGAACTCGCACGGCGCGCGTTGCTGACGGCAGAATCGTTGCCGCGCGAGACACGAGCAATCTGGATTGCCGGCGGCGAACCTGTCGTACATCTGCGAGGCACCGTTGCCCGCGCCATTGCCGCCGACGACGACGCGGAGCAGGACGCGGAAGACGTAAATGCCTCGCACCTCGCGCGCCGCACATCCGACGAGCCACTCAAGGGCGGACGCATGCAGGCGCTCGCGCTCGCGGCGGCGCTGCGACTTGAAGAGCGCACGCGCGACGCAAGTGGACACGCGCTCCGCATTACGGTACTTGCCGCTGGCACAGACGGCCGCGATGGCCCCACCGACGCCGCCGGTGCGATCGTGGATTGCGGCACCGCGCTAGACGCGCGTCGCTTTGGGCAGCGACTCCCGGAACACGATCTCGCCACGGGCCGATCCTGGTTTTCCCTCGAGGCCGCGAACGCGTTACTCAAGACAGGTCCGACTGGTACGAACGTCATGGACGTCGTTGCCGTGCTCATTGATGCGCGCTAAGCAGATTGACAAGCCGGCGGGTGCTCCCGGCCACACGCCACGTGCCACACGCACCACGCGCGGGCCGAAAGCCGAGGGTGACGCCATCGTCACGGATCCGCCGAGCGCTGACACCGACGTTGGCCGCGGGAGCGAGACCTATCGTCGCGTTCCGCGCCAGTCGCGCGGCCAAAAGCGCGTCGAACTCTTGTTGGATGCCGCGGCCGACGTGATTGCCGAATCCGGCATCGCGGCCGCCACCGCCGAAGCGATCGCACTCAAGGCGCGCACCGCGAAGGGATCGCTCTATCAGTTCTTCCCGAATCGCGATGCGGTGCTGGCGGCACTGGCACTGCGTTACGCCGATGAAATGCGCGCCATTCACGAGAAAGCGTTCCCGATGGATGCGCATCGTCTCTCGCTGGAAAAACTGATCGACCGCATCGTGCGCCCCCTGGCCGAGTTCCACGACCGCAATCCTGCCTTCCGTCGCGTCTTTGCCACCAACGAAGGACCGGCCGACGACACGCGCTCGGCACCACTTCGCCTGCGCGCGCAGCTGTTCGACTCGTTCGTTGATCGTCTGGATGTGTTGTTCGCGACACGCAATCCATCCCTGCCGGCCAAAGAGCGCAGGCGGGCGGCACTGATCAGCGCGTCCGTCGGCCAGGCGGTGCTGGCGCGGCGGAGTCGTGCAGCGCCGGCTGAAAAGAAGCCGTTGGCTGACGACCTCAAGATGCTCCTCGTCGCCTACCTGGCTCCAATCCTCGGCGCCGCGTCCACGAAATAGCGGCGAGACGGCATCGGTCATTGTGCCCCCTTCACCACTTGATGACCTTTCAGCATGCCTTCGTCTGCCGAATCCCGTGTGGTCACCGTCGGTCTCGTTCAGGAGACCGCCTCTGACGACCTCGCTGAAAATCTGGCTCGTGCACAGCAGCGCGTGCGCGACGCTGCCGCGCGGGGCGCGCAGATCATCTGCCTGCAAGAGCTCTTCAACGCGCCGTATTTCTGCAAGGTGATTCGTGCCGACCGGTTCGATCTCGCCGAACCAGCGAATGGGCCCGTTGTGACGGCGATGCAATCACTCGCGAAAGAACTTGCCGTGGTGTTGGTGGTACCCTACTACGAGCGTCAGGCGGCCGGCCTCTATCGCAACTCCGCGACCGTCATCGATGCCGACGGATCCGTCCTCGGCACGTATCGCAAGATGCACATTCCCCACGATCCGCTTTTCGAGGAGAAGTACTACTTCGCGCCCGGTGACGTCGCACCCGATCAACGCGCCGACAGACACCCGGGCACGAGTGGGTTCCGCATGTGGCGCACGCGCTATGCGGACATTGGCGTGTTGATCTGCTGGGATCAGTGGTACCCGGAGGGCGCGCGCATCACCGCACTGCTTGGCGCGCAGATTCTGTTCTATCCCACGGCGATTGGCTGGCATCCGTCGGAGAAGGCGACCTTCGGCGAGGCGCAGGTGGACGCGTGGCGCACTGCACAACGTGCACATGCGATTGCGAATGGCGTGTTCGTCGCGTCGCCCAATCGGGTCGGTTTTGAAGCCGAGCCAGGCACTGACGGCATCGAGTTTTTTGGGCAGTCGTTTATTTGCGACCCGTTCGGGCGTTATCTCGCACAGGCCAGCACCGCTCCAACGATCCTCACGGCGCAGTGCGACCTCGCGCTCATCGAAGAGACCCGTCGCAATTGGCCGTTTTTGCGCGATCGTCGCATCGACGCGTATGGCCCCATCACGCAGCGTTGGTTGGGTGACGCATGAGCGGTGCCAATCCGCCTCGCGTGCGAATGCCGGCCGAGTGGGAGCCGCACGAGGCGACGTGGATTTCATGGCCGCACCACGAGCCGGACTGGCCGGGGAAATTGGGCGCCATTCCGTGGGTGTACGCCGAGATCGTGCGGGCGCTTGCGCCGTTCGAACGCGTGGAGATTCTCTGCCACGACGAGACGGTGCGCGAGCGCGCGCGCGGGGCGCTCGATCTGCACGACGTCGATCCGGCCACGTATCGTCTGCACATCCAACCCTGCGACCGCGTCTGGTTGCGTGATTCCGGGCCTACCGGCGTTCACCTCGCCGACGGCAGCGTAGGCTTGGTGCACTGGGGCTTTAACGCGTGGGCCAAGTACGACGACTACGTCAACGATGCCACCATACCGCTCGCCGTGGAACGGATTACCGGTCTCGCGCGCACGGCGGCCATGCGACACGACCAGCTCACTCCGTTGATCCTTGAGGGCGGCGGGATCGAGACGGATGGGCTGGGGACCATGCTCGTGACCGAGGAGTGGTTGCTCAGTGACGTGCAGGTGCGCAATCCTGGATATACGCGCGTGGACTATGAGCGCGCCTTTCTCGAGTACCTCGGGATCACGAAGACGATCTGGCTGGGCGAGGGCTGTGTTGGCGATGACACGCACGGCCACGTGGACGATATCGCGCGATTTGTCGCCCCAGGCGTCGTGGTATTGGCGCACGAGGAAGACCCGGGCGACGAGAATCATGCACGATCACTCGACAATCTGGCGCGACTTCGTGGCGCCCATGATGGACGCGGGGAGTCGTTACGCATCGTCACGATGCCGTATCCGCGAGCCGTGGTGATGGATGGCACCCGATTGCCCGCCAGTTATGCCAACTTCTATATCGCCAACGGTATCGTCCTCGTGCCCACGTTCAACGACGTGAACGACCGGGTTGCGCTGAATACGCTGTCCGACCTGTTTCCAGAGCATCGCGTCGTTGGCATTCACGCCGTCGACCTCGTGTGGGGATTGGGCACCCTGCACTGTTTGACGCAGCAACAACCCGCCGCTCGCACTACCGGTATCCACACATGAGTGATTCTGGGTCGCCTCGCGGCGGGCCGTCCGATGCCGATCGCGGCACCCCGAGTGAGCCGAGGGGCGACGGGTCGACGGGTGGCATCCCCGAGCCAAGCCTGCCAGCGTGGGCGCGCAAGCAGATGTCGGAAAACCCTCTCACCGATCCTCGGCTCGCGACCTTCATTGGGCCTCGATGGTCTGTCTACCAGCGAAAGTTTGCTCCCTTTTTCGAAGATCCCGGCTTCGTGCCAACATGGAACTGGAGCGCGGCGCTCTTCCAGTCGGCTTGGTTTTTGTACCGAAAACTGTATTTGGCGGCCTTTGCCTTTATGCTCGGGCCTGGGGTCGTCTTTCGGCTCCTGACCGGTTCGGATGTGCAGATGACCATGGCCGAGATGCAGAAGCCAGAGAATCAGGGGCTGCTGATGGTCAATGTGGCCGTCGGGATCAGCTCGATCATTGCCGCGGGGGGGGTGGGCAATTGGCTGCTGTATCGTCGGGCGCGTGCCGCGGTGCAGCTGTCCTCAATGCAGGCGCTGCCGGCGAGCGAAACCTTGCCGTGGCTGGCCCGCGTCGGGGGGATCAACCATTTGGGCGTGGCCTTGGCCATGGCGGTGTTCGTGATGTCAGTGTATGCCACCGTGATGGCGTAAATCGTTACGCAGACGGATTCTGGTGACGCGCGCCACGGTCTTGTTGTTGTCCTTCTGATGACTGACGCGGAGCTGATCGCTCGGACCCGCGACGGAGATCCGGACGCTTTTGGGCAACTGGTCTCACGCTATTACGACGCGTGCTGGCGTTTTGCCTACCACATGATGGGCCAGCGTGCGGATGCCGAAGACGCAGTGCAGGAAGCGTTCCTGCGCGCGTATCTCGCAATCGGTCGTTATAACGAACGCGATCAGTTTCGCGGTTGGCTGTTTCGTATTCTCACGAACCAGTGTCGCAACGCGCTCATGGCGAGAGGCCGGCGGGCGCGGCGCTTTGTGCAGGACGATATCGCCATTGAGAAGGCGCCCGCGCCTCTCGCTGCGATTGCCCCAGGTGTCGAGGATGCCGCGCTCTCGCGCGCGCTCGCACAGTTGGATCCTCATCAACGGGAAGCTTTGTTGCTCAAGTACGCGGAAGGTCTCGAGTACACACAAATGTCGGCGATGACCGGGCTTGGCGAATCCGCACTGAAGATGCGCGTCAAGCGTGGCGTCGAGCGTTTGCGTGCCCTCCTCGGACCGGTCAATGACTGATCGCCGCGTGCTCTCGATCGCGCCCGATGATCCCGACGACGGCGACATCGCCGCTCGTTTTGCGTCGTTATACACGGCCACGCCGCCGCCGGCGGCTGAACAAGTGGAGCAGTGCGTGCGTGCGGTGCGGGCCGGCTCCATGCACATGGCAACGCGTCGCGCGCCGTTCGGCATTCCCGCCACGCGCTGGTGGTGGGGCGCAGCCGCCGCGGCCGTGTTGATCACCGCGACCACGAAACCCTGGCGTGGGCGCGCCGTTGCCACCCAAGCGGATTCGTCCTTTACTGCGGCAGTGTCGAACGCGGCGATGCGTGGCACGGTGACATCGATAGACGGGGGGGCGGTCGAGTTTGATATCGTGCTGCCATTGGCGGCCAGGCACGTCGCCATTGTAGGCGACTTCAACGGCTGGGACGTGAAGGCCTCGCCGATGGTTCGCGGCCGCGGTGACAAGACGTGGTCGGCCAGGATCCCGCTGGCGCCAGGACGTCATACCTATGCCTTCGTGATCGACGGTGAACGGTGGATCGTTGATCCGCTGGCACCGCAAGTAGACGGTGACGATGGCTACGGGCCGGCCAACGCACTCGTGCTCGCCACGCCATCGTCATGATGAACGGCGTGGTGGTTGCGCTGGGCTTTGTCGCGCAGCTTGCGGCTGGAACCGTCCCTTCCAAGGGAGCGGCTCCGTCGGAGGCACTGGGCACGTCATCCAGCCAGCCACCATCCTCCACGTCTCGGCAGCCTCTGCCGCAGCTGGACGCCAGTCGGTTCGATACACTGACGTTGCTCAGCCTGCGTAGCCAACTTGAGATTGCCGTTGAGAACGGACTGCCAACGGCTCCCCTCATCAATCTCGCCCTCGAGGGTTCTGCGAGGCGCGCAGGCGGCGCAAAGATCCTGCAAGTGGTTCGCGATCACATGGCGGCAATGTCCCACGCCCGAGATGTGCTCGGCGCAAAGTCGTCGGCCGATGAACTCGATGCAGGAGCCAGGGCTTTGCGAGCTGGCATCGACATGCGCACGCTGTCGTCAATCCGGGACACGCGCCAGATAGGCGGCGCCGTGATCCCGCTGACGGTGCTGACCGACATCGTGGGACGCGGCGTGCCCGAGCGTGAAGCGCGCGATGCAGTAGCCGCCATCGCCAAGATGCCGACGTCTGACGAAGCCCTGCGCGGCCTGCAATTGACCGTAGCCAAGAATACGATTCGTGGACCGGGTATGGCTGTTGACGCGATGAATCGTTATCTTCGTGCAACGATATCTGGGGCCAATCCCTTGGCAGCGCCTGTTTCACCGGACCGCAAACCGAATCGTCCTCCACCACCGTGACGCCCGCTCGCTTTCCCTTTTGCGCGTCGCGCCGCAGCTCCTGGAGCAGCGGGGTGCATTCGTCGCGAGTAGCGTTTGCACTCGGATCGACCGCTTTCGCCGGCGTCATGTTGGCCATGCCGAGCGTTGCCGTCGGCCAGCGCGGTGGGAACGCCCCCGTCGCCCCCTCGTCGGTCATTGGCGCGGCCACGTCAGAGCCAACCTTTTCTGTGCTTGGATTGGCATCGTCGCGCGACGGCGGGGGCGCGCCGCTCAATCGGTACAACGACGTGTGGTTAGGCGCCACGCAGCCTCTGGGACGCATCGGCGCCGTGCGTTTTGCGGCCATCGGCAACGGCAACGTGCGCGCGCGGGATGGGGTGGCATCGAACAGCGCAGCCGAGGGGACTTTGGCACTTCGCGCACGAGCGCGCGTCGGTGGTACGCAGCTGTGGAGCGCGGTCAGCTACGGATATGTCAATGTAAAAGGCGGTTTGGCGGGACAGACGGCGCCGGGCTTTGTTGGCGGATTGGACGGCACGCGCGTGGATACGTCCGTCGCACGCCTCGTCGATATCGGGTCGATCAGCCGCGCTGAAGCAGGCATGATCTCTGAGTTTGCGGGCGTGGAATTTTCCTTTGGGATGGCGTTCGATCGTGCGTCACGCGTGACCACGCAAACGGTGACCTTCACCGAGCCTGAGGGGGCGATACCCTCCCCAATGCCGATTGGTGGACTCACCTCCACGACGCGCACCACGCGCTCGTTGCAACGCCGAGATATCGCGACAGGTGTCGCGTCGGCGGGCTTCACCACCGGTCCGACCACGTGGCTGGTGTCGCTGACGTCTCCGGTCGCCTCGTGGGTAACCAGTGATGCCCTGTCGTCCAGGCCGCGGATCTCGCCAACGATTGCATCCATTGCCGCTGTTCAGCCGCTGACGGCATGGCTCTCCGTTGTTGGGGCCGCGGCCACCAACTCGTCGTCCGTTGGCAACACCGCCTTGCGCGATGATCTTGGTACCGGACGCAACAACAGCTTCGCACCGGTCGTCGCTCTCGGCGTGCGCATCGCGCGCTTGCCGTTTTTCGGACACAGCGACGACACACCGAGCGGCATACTCTCCTTTGAGACGCGCATGATCGGCTTGGTGGATTCAGCCACGCTTGAGAGCAGCGCAAACACTGGAATCCTGCGCACCGACGTGCAGTCCGGCGATGTGGCCGAGCGCGACACACTGCGCATCGTACTGCTCATCGACGCGCCGAAAGCCGAATCCGTGGAACTCATGGGCGACGCAACACAATGGCTCGTTTCGCAGATGACGCGCGCACGGAACGGTCTCTGGCGCGCCGAGCTGAGGTTGGCGCCGGGCGTGCATCGGATCTCGGTGCGCGCGAATGGCGGTAGGTGGATCGCGCCACCGAATCTTCCGCTGGGGAATGACGACTACGGTTCGCCGGTCGGCATGATTATTGTTCGCGGGAAGAACTGAAAAGTAGGGAGTCAGGCGGTACTCTTCCTGCACTCCTGAAGTAGCTGCTCGATGTGCCGTAATCAGGGTGCAGAAGATAGCATTCGCCACGCGTGCCACGCGATGAAGGCGTTCATCACCATGAGCACTGCTGCCGGCGCGGTCTCTATCAAGGAATCGCGAGCACGAACGCGCGTGCCAACGCCCAGCGCCATCAGCGCGGCCAATCCCAACGCACTGACGAGTGCAAACACGGGCACGACGTAGCCGACGAGGAGCCCGATGGCACCGAGAAGCTCGAGGCTACCGGTCAGCCGCCGAAACTGGCTGAGCCCGAATCGTTTGAACTCGTCGACCATTCCGTTGGCGAACAGGCAGGCAAATCCGTAAAACAGGAACAATCCTGCCGAAAAAACTGTCGATACGTGGTAGACCAGCGTCACGTGGTCTCCAGGACCAGTCCGTCTGAGTCCGTCGCGCGCAAAGGATTCCCACTCGACCAAGGAAAATACCCATGCCACCGTTGACTCTGAACGCCGTTTTCCAGCTGATCATAGGCGTGGGGCTGCTGAACGTGTGGCTGGTACGGTTTAACAAGCGCACGTCCTACAGGGGCGGGGGCGCTGGAACGCTTCGCGAGGAGTTCAAGGCCTACCAGCTTCCATCGGCGGCCTTTTACGTCGTGGGCGCGCTCAAAATTACCGCGGGCATTCTGTTGCTTGCCGGGCTGTGGTGGCCGTTGCCGGTACGCGCGGCGGCGGCCGTCGTCGCCGTGCTGATGGTCGGAGCAATGCTGATGCATACGAGGATCAAGGATCCAATCCTCAAATCGGTGCCCGCCGTAGTGCTTTTGGCGATGTGCCTTGTGCTGGTGGTCAGAGCCTGAACCCACGGCGTTCGCGCCGCGAGCCGCTACCCGACATGCTCAGCCCACCCGCCGATTGGCCGGGCCCACGACACCCTACCGCGCCTTCTTGATCCGGACCACGCGCGTGGTACTGTCGGAAATACCGCCGCCGGTCACGACCAGCGATAACTGATACTCGCCGTCAGGCACGGGCGGGAAATTGAGCGTCAGACTGCGACCAAACCCGCCATCCGGTCGACCGTTGTCGGCAAAGCGAATCGAGACTGGTGTGACCGCTTTCGACAACCCAATGCTCGATCCCAGTTTCTGCATGAAGCTCGCACCGACGCGAGTGGCTTTGAGCGAGACGGCCAACGGCGCGCTGACGCTCACCGGCCGATAGATCTCCCAGTACAAGCCGAGCGCGGTGCCGCCCTCAATCGTCAGCGAGCCATACGCGTTCCTGGCGTTGGTCTCAAGCGATGGTGCTGGTGATGGGTCGCCGCGCACGAGGACGAGATAGTCGGACAACCGCACGTCGCGGGCGAGTGGCTGGATCGTTTCGCGCACGCGTGCCGCGCGGCGGCCAGCCGGCGCAAGGACCTCCAGACTGGCAAGCATGGGCGTGGTGCCCATGTTGAGCAGCAACGCGCTGGCTGCCGCCGCGCTATCCTTGCGCGTCTGTCGTGACGGACGCCCATCGAAGCCATCGAAGGTGAGCGCGGCGATATACGGCGCGCGCCCCATCTCCAGATCGCGCGTCATGCGATACCCACCGGCGACCAACGTCGAATCGCCACGACGAAAGCGCGCAAACTGCGTGGGCAGCGGCCCGTACCCAACACCAAAGCGAGGACTGTAGCGCATTTTGGCCTTGGGATCGCGCAATTTCCAGTCGGCATCGGTTGCGCCGATCGGCTTGTCGAGAACCGCCGACGTTGGCATGAAATCGTAGCTCGGCGTTGGCTCGTGTCCAATGATGCTCGGCGGCCGCGGATCGGCCACGCCACCATTCTGGATCGACCATGCTTCGGGCCAGCCGTAACGCACCTGTGATTCGAGGATATTCCGTCCGAAGTTCATGTCGTACGGAATACGCCCCAGCGAATGCACGCGAGACATGGTCCAGCGGGAATACAATTCGTTGCTCATGTCATTTGCCGGGAGCAGCCAGAGCGGCTGCGCCAAGCGTAGCGTGCGCGCGTTCTGTGAGGCCCGACTGTCGCACGGGATAGCCTTGTAGGCGGCCTGCGCTGGCACTTCAAGCCACCACGACAGGTCGGTCCACTCGCAGCGCTGCGCTGCGGGCATCTGACTTAATGCGCGCGTGTACGCCTTTGCCGATGCTTCATGTTTGTTGGCGATGTGCGCGGCGAGTCCTTGCAGCGCCGAGCACCACCATGCCGTACCGGAGCAGGTGCTCGCCGCAATGGCGGCCGTGTCCAACTGGCCCGCTTCGATGGCGTATCGCACCCGCATGCCGCTGGTCCAATCATCGTTCGGATCGGCCGCCTGCGCGCGCGAGAGACTTTGCAGCAGCTCCAGCCGCTCCAGCTTCGCGTCGTTCCGTTCATCCGGAGGCGGAACGTCGCCGTTGTTGTTCCAGTAGCACAGATTGCCACCGAAATCCACGTCGCACTTTGCGTCGGCACCACCGTTGTAGAAGCGCAGTCCCGAACGATGATTGCGCTCGAATTGATCTTGTTGACCACGGGCTTGCGCGGCGATTCCCGACAGCCTGGTCGGGTCGCCCGCCAAAGGATCCGGACGCGCAGTGACCGTTGGACGCAGGGCGCTGTCCGGCGGTGTTGCCTGTCCGGACAACACGCCTCCTCCGACTCCGGTCGCGAGCAGTGCGGCGAGCAGCGCCTGCGGCATGGCCATCGTCCAAGACCGGGAGACGCGCGTGGCGCCAAGAACGCGAGACAGCGGGGGGCGCTGTGACGCGCGCTCCCGCTTCCCGTTCATGATGATTCCTGTCATAGTATCCACTGTGCGTTCGGCACGGACCATCTCCTGGAGAAATGTCACTGCGACCGAACTCAAAGGTAACGGAAGGGCCGCCTGCTAGAAGCCTAATCGTACACCGCCCGACAACGCCCAGTTGTGCGTGCGGTTGCCTTCAACACGAATCCCCACCGCGTCTTCGGAATTGAATCGTCCGATCCAGTCTTTGGCCTGCACGCGGAGCGCAAACCCCTTGCTCAGACCGACATCCAATCCAACGGCGCCCGTATACGCGATGTTCGACCCGCGCACGTTGAAGAGCCGATTCTTGATGTCACTCGTCATCCCGCCAACGCCGCCCTGCACAAAGGGGGCAATCCCCGCAGATTTTCCTGACAGCCCACCCAGCTCCAGGCCAGCATCGTACAACCACGTCTTTGCCGTCCCGATATTCACACCGCCAATAATCGGTAACCCTACGCGAAGATCGCCGCTCGCGTATGCAAGGTTCCCTACAAGCGCCACGCCGCGCGTGAGCGGCACAGACCCCTGGACGCCCACCATCGGCGAATTCGTGGTCGAGATGGACGTACCGATCGGCCCATCATACCAATTGCCGGTCACCAGGTAGCCGGCGTACGGTGTCAGCGTGGCGCCGACCCCAGGTTGGGCGTGGAGCGCGGGCGCCATGGTGGCGCCGAGAATGAGCGAGATCGCGAGTGCGGTAACGGGGCGAACAAACGAGCGCATGGAGAACTCCGGTTAGTGGACGCCCACCAGTAATGCATGCGCCACGCCAAATCGTGCCGTGTCGGCAACTCATTGTTCTATCGCCTCTTATGCATCGCCCCGCTACTTCAATCGCTTCTTTCGTCCCTTTTTGGGGACACCGACCGCAATCTCGTTAAGGACGGCGGGATCTTCACCGTCGGTGACGGCACCGAGAGCGATCTCGAAGAGCGGTTCGGTGATTCTCGGCTGGGTCCGACGATCGAATGCGGGGTCGCTCAGCGTAATGTCGTAGACGGTATCTTCGACCGGCGCGGCGAGGCTGGGTATCGCGATCGCACCGTCGATTAACGGGATGATTTCGCTGACGATCGTCCGCTGGCGCCAGCGAGCTTCGAGAAACAGCATCGTCACCGCGTACACCAGCACGATCACCAGCGGAATGAGCTGGAATCGATGGTCCGGCGCGAGATACCAGGCGGCAGTGACCAAGAGCGTGCGTGCCACGCTGTGAAAGACGCCAATCCAGTGCTGAATGATCCACGAGAACGGCAACCACATCAAACCGCTCAGGATGCCAACGGTCAGCGGCAAGGAGGTGTAATTCACACGGAAGAAGGGGATGGCAATGGCATACACCAAAAGCGCCATCCCGACGTGATACATGAACAGTCGGTCAAACACGTTCTTCTGTCGCGCACGATCGATGACGTGCTCGCCCGTGTAGCGTGAGACGAACATGCCGACATAGGCGATGCTGCCGGTCGCAACGAAGAGCAGCATCGATGCGCCGAAGGTATCGAGCGGCAGGCTGCCAATGCCGATGATCGTCCATGCAATGGTTCCCGCCAGCGGCATCGCCAGAAAGCGGCGTGCGCCGAACTCGGCCCGTTGCACTTCCAACGGACGCTGAGCGCCCACCAGCGCTTCATCGTTCGGCGCGATGGGCGCTGCGGGCGGGTCGGCGGGAACCTCTTCGCGGACAACGCCGACCGTATCGAGCACAAGATCGGGACCATAGGCCATGGCGGGCGTCTGGTACCCTGGTGGCGCACTGCCACGCAGCACCCGCTTGACGATCGAAATAGCGCACTGCGCGGTCCATTCCACACCAGCCTCGGGACCATGCAGCCGCGCGGCGACAGCTCTGCCCTCGTCGTTCTCGGCCTGCCCCCACACGTGCGTCACGGTGTGCGCGCGCGCCGCGGACGATGCGCCCGCGGCCACACGCTTGTGCAGCACGTTTCGCACGCTTGCGAACGCGAAGAGAGGACGCAACCGATCAAGCCACGCCATCTGCGTTCTCGCACCGCGCGACAGCGCAACGTAATTCTCAATCGTCGGAATACCGGTGCTGTGGTACGCGGTGAACACATCGCCCCATGTGATTTGACTCGTGCCTACCGGCCCCTGTCCGAAATCAATCGTGCGCGTCTTCATGGGCTCGGTCATGCGCGTCAGCACGCCGTCGCGTCGCGCGTAGTTTCCGAAGGGCAGGAGCTCGATCATCGTATGCTGCGTGCCAGGCGGCATGCCGCTCGGGCCGACGCTTTGAAAGCCGAGCGTCAATCGCGTGGCCGACGGCAAGCGCTGCTGGAGATGCATTGCCAAACAATCGGTGGGCACCACGTCGAATCCAGCACCGGGCATCAACATGACGTTCGCGGCCTTCGCGTCGGCGTCGCGTCGCGAAACAGCATCGAACACGGGAAGCTCTCCAGTGATATCGAGGTAGTGTGTGCCGGTGCGCAGACATGCGTCGACCATGGGCTGCGACGTGTTCAGGAATGGCCCTGCGCAGTGCAGCACCACCGACACACCGGACAACGCTTCATCAATGACGTCTGGATCGTCGAGGTCAAAGACGCGAAACTCCAACCCCAACTCGCGCGCGAGCGCGGTGATTACGGGCGCGTTTCTTCCTGCCATGATCGGGGAAAGCCCCGTGGCTACCGCGGTGCGGGCGATGGCTCGCCCAACATATCCGTTGGCACCGTACACGAGAAAAGAAGGCCGCATGCAGTGAACATAGCGCGCGCGGCGTACCCCCGCAGGCGTCACGTACAGGGCTCCTGCAGTGCTGCGTGTTTTTGTCTGTGCACCGCTCAGACTGCCTCGCAGGGTGCGATGCTCGACGAACGACAACACGGAGAGCCACGATATGCGGTATCAGAATTGACCTTTGGCCATCGGTGTGACGATCGTTTCGTCATTCGCAACGATGGTGCGACAGCAGTCAGTCTGGAGTATGCGATCGAGAAGGGGACCGAGCACACCCGACTGACCTTGGGGCCGCGTGAGTTGGTCGAGCGCGACTCAAAAGCGACGGGTGCCTTGGAGTTGTGGATGGATGGCAAGCTCATCGCCAAGGCGTTGAAGGAAAACATGGATGGCGGGGTTTTACGGCTACTCCAGCGTCTTTGGCTTCCGACCGTTTTATCGGAGGTCTATTGGAGCGCCGATTGTGATCGGCGGTCGCGGCGGGGTGCACCGCGTTCGTTAGCCGACAACGGGAGAAGAAGAGCGCTGCGCACACGCGTCCCGCTGCTAGGGCAACCGGGGCGCGTGTGATTTGCGCTGGACGGACGTCACTCTGCCTCCGTCGCTTGCCGTGCCGCATTCCAACGGCGCACATTGTAGCCAGTCCCCCGCACGCTGTCGTCACCCTCGGTCCGATCTCCATGAACTTCCACCGTTGCCACCCGTCCAAGCGCTCGTTTCCTGGCTTTTGCCGAGGCGCCACGAGGCGAAGCCGCGCGGCGTTCGTCCTCGTGTGGCTCGGCTATGGAACGGTGAGTCTCTCCCGTGGAAGTCGTGCCGAGGCGCAACCAGCGTCACTCAGTCGCACCTACGGTGAGCTGGTGACGCTGTTCACGGAATGGCGTACGTTCGAAGAGCCGCCGCGCGTTGCTGGCCTGCCCGACTACTCGCCAGCCACGAACGCCAAGCGGCTCGCGCAACTGACGCAGTTGCAGCGTCGCTTGGCACGCATTGACACCACGGGATGGCCGGTGGCTGATCAGGTCGATCATCATCTCGTGCGCGCCGAAATGAACGGCATGCAGTATCACCTCACGGTGCTCAAGCCGTTTGCGCGCGATCCGGCCTACTACGCTTCCATCATTCCCGGCGAGAGCGATACGCCGGACAAGGAAGGTCCGGTAATTCACGGCTCCATTCGCTTGTGGGAATACTCCATCTGGCCGCGCACCGTGCTCGACAAGCCCGTGCCGTTAACGGCAGACGCCTCGGCGAGGCTGCGCACGCAACTGCGCACGATTCCACCGCTGCTGTCACAAGCACGCCGCAACCTGGCCGGAAGCACGACGCAGGATCTGTGGGTGGGTGGAGTGCGCGCGTTCGAAGAGCAGAGAGAGACCCTGCAGCAACTCGCGAGTCGCGTGGATGCCAAGGATGCAGAACTGGTGCAAGCTGTGACTGCGGCGCGCACCGCCACCGACGACTTTGCGACGTGGATGCGCACCGAAACGCCCAGGCACAACGGTCCGTCGGGGATCGGCAAGGCCCAATACACGTGGTTCCTGAAGAACGTGCTGCTCGTCCCACTGACCTGGGAGGAGGAAGTCACGATTACGCGTCGTGAGCTCGCCCGCGCGCACGCATCGCTGCGCCTGGAGGAGCAACGCAACCGCGCCCTGCCGCCGCTCCCCGTCGCAGAAACGCCGGAGGCATTTGCCGCGCTGCACGAAAGCAGTCTTCCGCGCTACCTCCAGTTCGTGCGCGACCAGAATCTGATGACGATGGTCCCGAGTATGGAACGCTCACTTCGCGAACGCATGCAGGAGTTCAGCCCCGCCGCGACGCGCAACTTCTTTGCACAGACCAATCACCGCGATCCGATTCCGTTGTGGACGCACCTCTATCACTGGTGGGACAACGCCCGCATCCGCGAGACGCCGCATGCCAGTCCGATCAGACGCGGACCTTTGCGCTACAACGTGTGGATGAGCCGTTCCGAAGGGATGGCCACGGTGATGGAAGAATGGATGATGCACGCTGGACTGTACGACAACAGTCCACGTTCACGCGAGATCGTCTGGATCATGCTGGCCGCGCGGGCGGCGCGTGGCTTGGGCAACCTCTACGCGCACTCCAACGATCTCACCATGGCGCAGGCTGCCGATTTGCACGTGAACTGGACGCCGCGCGGATGGATGCGCCGCGATCCGCTGTTGGGCATCGAACAGCACCTCTATCTGCGCCAGCCGGGCTACGGCGCAAGCTACGTCACGGGAGGACGTCTGTTGGAAGAAGCGATGGCCGAGCGTGGGCGCCAACTGGGCTCGGCGTTCACGATGCAGCGGTTTCTCGATGAGGTGAACGCCGCCGGCATGATCCCGGTGTCGATGATTTTCTGGCAACTGACGGGCGACGATCGTATGGTGCGGGAGTTGCGTAACGGTGCTGGCCCGCTGCCGTTTCGGTAGTGCCTGACGCTCTCGAACCCACAGTGACTACCGGCAAGGGCGATGGCGTGCCGATGCTGTCGTGTGCAGACGCCGTCTCCCTGGTCGCTCGCTGGTACGGTCTGACCGCAACGGCCGGCGACCTCCCCAGCGAGCGCGACCAGAACCTGTTGCTGCGCGCCGACACGGGCGACCGCTATGTGCTCAAGATCGCCAACTTTCATGAGCCGCGCGGCGTGTTGGAGGTCGAGTGCGCGACGATGGCAGCGCTGGCTGATACGGGCCTCTGCCCCCGGGTCCTCCGCTCCACCGACGGGCATGAGATCATGACCCTCGACGCGTCACAGGGCTCGCATTTCGTCCGACTGATCAGCGCGCTACCAGGCGTTCCGCTTGGCACCGTCCCGCTCCATACCGACGCGCTGCGACGTGACGTCGGGCGCGCCGTGGCGCTGATCGATGCCCGTCTCGCCTTGCTCCCGGTCCCCGCCGCTGCGCAGCGTGACATGGATTGGGATCTGACCAATGCCGCGCGGGTCGTCGCCGCGTACGCGCCACTCGTGCGCGATCTCGCGTTGCGCGACCACGTCGTGAGGCTGGCCGAATGCTACGCGCGCGATGTCGTGTCGTTGTTACCCACGCTTCGACGCAGTCTGATTCATGGTGATGCGAACGACTACAACGTCCTGGTGGATCCGGTAACGCAGACGGTGTCCGGCGTCATTGATTTCGGCGACATGGTGGTCAGCCATACGGTGAACGATCTTGCCATCGCGATGGCCTACGTGGCACTTGGAGCGGACAATCCGCTGCACGCCGCGGCTCACGTCGTGGCCGGATACCATGCGTCGTCCCCGCTCACCGACAACGAAATCGCTGCGCTGTTCAGCCTGATGTGCATGCGACTCTGCACAAGCGTGGTGATGGCGGCCAGGCAACAAGCCGACCGGCCCGCTGTGGCGTACCTGGGCATCAGTCAGCAGGCGATCGCGCGCACACTCCCACGCCTCGCGGCCGTCCATCCGCGGTTCGCGCACTATGTGTTCCGCCACGCGTGTGGCCTGCCGCCGGTGCCGCACGCTCCGCGCGTCATCGCGTGGCTCACGGCGCACGCCGATGATATTGCGCCACTGTTGGGGATGGATCTCCGCACGACGCTTGTGGCACCGCTCGACTTCAGTGCCGGGAGCAGTCTGATCGCCAGCGACCCCGTCGACAATGCGCCGAGCGAGCTGGACCGACGGGTGCGGCGTGTGCTCGCTGAGGCAGGTGCAACCGTGGGTGCGGGCGGCTACGACGAAGCACGCTTGATCTATCACTGGCCCAACGAACCGCGCGGCGGTGAGCCGCGCACGATTCACATGGGTCTCGACCTGTCGCTCGCCGCGGACTCGCCGCTGTGTGCGCCCCTTGACGGTATCGTGTTCGGCTTCGAGAACGCTGACGCGCATCATGACTACGGTCCGGTGATTGTGCTGCAGCACCGCACCACCGGTCCTGATCCCGTGCCATTCTACACGCTGTATGGACATCTGACCCGTGATTCGTTAGTTGGCCTACAGATCGGACAGCCCATAGCCAGAGGCGTTGAGTTCGCGCGCGTGGGCCGCGCGCCGGGCAACGGGGATTGGTGGGAGCACGTGCACGTGCAATTGATCACCGACATGCTGGACGTGCCCTGTAATGTTGATGGCGCGGTGCGCGCCAGTGAGCGCGCGATCTGGCACGGCATCTGTCCCGACCCCAACCTGCTGCTGCGCATCCCGGTGGACCGATTGCCTGCCACGCACTCGGCGGCGTCCATCGCACAGTCGCGCCATATCCATATCGGTGGGAACCTGAGTATTTCCTATGGTGCAGCACCGCTCAACATTGTGCGTGGCGCTGGTCAGTACCTGTTTGATGAGCAGGGCCATCGTTTTATAGATGCGTACAACAACGTCGCGCATGTCGGCCACGGACACCCGCGCGTTGTGCGAGCCGTTGCCGAACAACTGGCCGTGCTCAACACGAACACGCGCTACCTGCAGTGGCAGCTGACGCGCTACGCGGAGTCGCTGACGGCGTTGCTGCCGTCCTCGCTTTCGGTGTGCTTCTTTACGGCATCAGGCAGTGAAGCCAATGAATTGGCGCTCCGCCTCGCCCGCGCGTACACGGAGCAACGCGACCTGATCGTGATGGAGAGTGCGTATCACGGGCACACTACGACGCTGATCGACATCAGCCCGTACAAACACGCGGGCCCTGGTGGAGCGGGTGCTCCAGCGTGGGTCCACACGTCACCGATTCCTGACGTCTATCGCGCACGCGATATCGTTGGGGCGCCCGGACCGTGGTTTGCGGAGCAGGTGGGACAGGTGATCGAGGCCATCCGTTCGTCGGGGCGCGGGCTCTGTGGCTACATCGCGGAGACGTGCCCAAGCGTCGGTGGGCAGATCATGATGCCCGAGGGATTTCTGGCCGATGTCTACGCACGGGTGCGTGCCGCCGGTGGCCTTTGCATCGCCGACGAAGTGCAGACGGGCTTTGGTCGCATCGGCACGCACTTCTGGGCGTTCGAGCAACATGGCGTGACGCCGGACATCGTGGTGCTGGGCAAACCCATTGCCAACGGCTATCCCATGGGCGCGGTCGTCACCACGCGCGCCATTGCCGATGCCTTTAACAACGGGATGGAATACTTCAGCACCTTTGGGGGAAGCACCGCCGCGTGCGTCGCCGCTGAAGCAACGCTCCGCGTGACCATTGAAGAGGGGCTGCAGGCGCATGCGCTCGCCGTGGGCACGCAGTTGCTGAGCGGCCTGCGATCGCTTGCCGACGACTACGAACTGGTGGGCGACGTGCGAGGCGCGGGCCTGTTTTGTGGCGTTGAACTGGTGCGTGATCGCGAAACGCGCGAGCCTGCCGCCAGTGAAGCAAGCATGGTGGTCAACGCGATGCGCGCGCGCGGGATACTCGCCGGCACCGACGGCCCCCACCACAATGTGATCAAGCTGCGTGGGCCGATGCCCTTGTCGATGGATGATGCCGAGCAGATGGTGGCGATGATGCGTGTCGGACTTCGCGATGCCACGGTGCTGAGCGGGCGCGCGTGGTAGGTCGCACCTCGCCGCAGCGAACCACTCTTCGCGCCATGTCGCGAGTCGCGGTGTTCGGGGTGTTGAGTTTCGCAGCGGTGCATGTCGGTTCGGCGCAGCCGACTCGCGCGGGAAACGACAGCTGCCGACCCGACCCGGATGGGCCATCCGTGCTGCGTGCCGTATTCATAAACAGCGAGCGTTCCCCGTACATCCTGCCGTATCTTCCCGGGGCAGCGCGCTTGGTATGGCGGACCACCAGCCACTTTAATCCGGGCAACAATGGCGTGGGCCTCTACGCCATCGATTTTGAAATGCCGATCGGGACCCCGTTGATCGCCGCTCGTGCTGGAACCGTGGTGGCCGCACGTGATCACTTTCCGGACGGCAACGACACCGATCTCGAGGAAACCTTCGTGATGGTACGTCACGCGGATTCAACGGTAGCCCGATACATTCACCTCACGAGTGGTGGTGCGCTGGTCCGCGTGGGAGACGTCGTGCGCCAAGGGCAGCGCAGAGCGTTGAGCGGAAACTCCGGTCAAACCGGCGGACCGCGTTTGGACTTCGATGTGCAACGGTGCGGCCCAAATCTGCCGCCCGCGTACAATGCCTTGCCGTGCGGCATGACCGTCCCGCTGACCTTTCGCAATGCGACGGCCAACGTGTGTGGATTGGTGCCGGGTCGACGGTATCGCGTGACGGCGGTTACCCGCCCGTTGGCGGAATCACCGCTTCCACCATCGCGACGTTGAACGGGTCGCACCAGATCAGCACGTGCGTGTACTTGACGCCCGACGGTACCTGAAAGGAATACACCTGAGCGCCGCTCCGATTTTTGAGCGCACCCACGCGAAGCGGCATCCCGCTATTCGGATTGTTGGTGGTGTTGACATACACAAATGGCCCTGGTGTCTGGTCGACGGTGAAGTCTGACGAGAACGTTAGCGTGGCCACGTTATTCGAGACCGCCATCGTTACGCTGCCGGTCGCGTTGTAGCGCACCCGGGTCCAGCGCGCCGTTGCCGTCATCAACTACCTCGTGGGCCTCATGAGCGTGCGGGTTGACGATCGACCTGCGACAACCCGCGCCGCAGGTCAGCTCGCGGCGAGCGCCCTGCGGTCGACGGTGGCGACCGCGCTGTTGCAGGCACTGCGCGGACACCAGGCATTGGCGCAAAAGCGATATGCCGACGCCAGCGCCGCCTTTGCTGCGGGCATGGTAGACGTCCCCGCCCGCGAGCGCATGCTCATCCCTGCTCTCCAGCAACAGGTCGATCGGTACGCGTTCGCCGAGGCGCTGCGCGCACTTGGCCGCAACGAAGCCTCCGAGGCGTGGCGTGCATCCTTGCGCGATGGACCGGCGGTCTGGAACGCCCCATACCTGGCCCGTTCACGGAACTAGCGTCCGGCGCTGAGCGCCCAGCGCCACCCACGCCCCACCGTCCCACCCGTGCGCTCGACGGATGTGCGCAGTATGTTGGCGCAATGACGATACCTGCCCAGCTCCCCCCGCACGCGTCCTTACGCGTCCTTTCGCCCTCCGCTGTGCCGCACCGCCTCAGTTCTGCGCGTCGTATGTTCCAACACACAACCAGCTTTCTCGCACTCGGCACCAGCCTGCTCGCCGTCGCCTCACTTGATGCGCAAGCGCCTGCCGAGCACGCGCGCACGCGCTGGGAGCGCCTCTGTCAGATACGCCGCGATCAGTTCGACCTCATCCTCCCCGCGGCCATGCGCGACCACGGCGTGGACATGTGGATCGTCATGCAGAAAGAGAACCAATTCGACCCCATGTATGATGAGCTGGGTCGCGGATACGTGGGCAGCGTGGCCTATTGGGTGTTCACCGACCGCGGCGGTGATCGCATTGAGCGATCGGCGATCGGCGTATCCGGCTATCAACTCGACAAGTGTGGCTACGATATCGTACGCGGCTTCGCGCCACTCAAGCCGTTCGTCGCCGAGCGCAATCCGAAACGCATCGCGATCAATACCTCCGAAGAAATCGGCGCCGCTGACGGGCTGTCGAAGACCAGCTATGATCGCCTTATGAAAGAGCTCGGTGCGGAGTATGCGCCACGTGTGGTTTCAGCCGAGCGTGTGGTGTCAGACTATCGCAGCGGTTTTACCGCGTCGCGGCTGGTCGCCCTTGGGGAGGCCGGTGAACTCTCACGCCGCATGGCTGACCGGGCACTTTCCAACGAAGTCATCACGCCGGGCGTGACGACGCTCGAAGACGTGTCCTGGTGGATGATGGATCAGTTGCAACAGCGCGGGCTTGGCTCGAGCTTCGAAATGCCATCGGTGTACATCACTGGACCGAAGGGCATCGAGGCCACATCCAGCGATCGCATCATTCAGCGCGGCGACTTGTTGATGATCGATTGGGGCGTGGGATATCTCAATACGTGGACCGACGTCAAGCGCATTGCGTATGTGTTGAAGGCGGGAGAGACGGCTGCGCCGAAGGGTTTGCAGGCCGCCTTTGATAACGCCGTCAAAGTGCGCGATATCATTCGGCGCACGATCAAGCCGGGGCCGACGGCCGGGCAAATGATCGAACAGCTTGGCAGCGAGATCACGAAGGCCGGCTATCGGATGCAGGGCACGTTCAACGAAGTCGGCGGCGACAGCAAGATCGAAGTCAACATCGGGTGCCACTCCGTTGGTGATCGTGGCCACGGCAGCGGACCGTCTATCGCGTGGTTCAATCCCCGGCAACAAGCGTTTCCGATCAAGCCCTTCAACCCGTTTTCGATCGAGCTGTTCGTGTGGACGCCAGTCGCCGAATGGGGGGGCGCCAAAGCGCGCATTCCCCTGGAAGATGACGCGATCGTGACAGCGCGTGGAGTGGAGTGGTTGTACCCCATCAACGAACGCATTCGGTTGATCAAGTAGCGATGGCGTGGCGAGGAGCGCTACTCCTTCGGCGGCCGATGGGGATGGCTCACGCGCCGATCCTCGGCGCGACGAATGCTATCCAATCGCAGGACGATGGCAGGCTGTTGCGCGGACAGGTCGGTGCGTTCGCCGGGATCACGCTCCAGAGCAAACACGCGCAGCGTGTCCGACATCCACACGGCCTTCCAGCGACCTTCCAGCACGGCCGACTGGTTCCGATCAGGCGAGTACCAGACGTGATGTGGTCGAGCGCGGTACGACGCGCGTCTCGTTAACGCGGCCAGGAATGACCGGCCCGTAGTCTCCGTTGGCGCAGGCTGTCCGGCGACTTCTGCAAGCGTGGCATGAAGGTCGGTAAAATCCACGCGCGCCGACGACGTACTGCCAGGCTTCACGACGCCCGGCCACGACACCATGCCCGGCACGCGGAGTCCGCCATCGAACAGGTCCCCCTTGAATCCGCGAAAATGCTGCGTGCCGTTGAACCATCGCCCAACGATGTCCGTCGCGCCATCGTTGGCGCCGCGCAAGAACGTGGCGCCGTTGTCAGAGAGAAAAACCACCATCGTATTCTGTGCCACGTGCAGCAAGTCGAGGAGTTGTCGCAGTGCGCCGAGATCGGCGTCGAGGCGAGTGACCTGTGCCGCATAGCTCTTTTTGGGGAGGGGCCACGGCCGATCGGCGTATACGCCGAGCGACGGAATCTCATACCCGCCGTCCGGTGCCTCGCGACTGGCTTCGTTGTGGATATGCGCCTTCAACCGTTCCGCCAAAGTCACATCAGCGTCACGAAGAAAATCGTTGTCATTGTCGACCAGTCGACAGCGACCGTTATGACAGCCCGTCATGAACGCGCAGCGCGCCGGACCACACACGCCGGCACTGGACCGAAACTCGATGAACAGCATGCCGTCGACGGCCAGCCTGTCGATGTGTGGGGTGGCGATCTCGTGTTGACCATAGGAGCCGACTTCGCCAATGCCCAAGTCCTCGGCGAGCAGGACAACGATACTCGGCGCGGATGCCGCCAGCGCGCGTTGTGTTTAAGGCGTGACCGAACGCCCGTTGGAGTGGTAACCACAGGCGGACAACCATGCAGCAGCGAACAGCACCCTCGGCGTGAAATGCATCTACTCGTTGGCGGTTGAAGGCAGACCACATTGACCGTCGAGATCAGAAGCGCGCCGGGGTGAGTGCACCCGCGTTGCGCGCGAGAGGTGGAAGTACCGTGTGACACGGCAGTGTGCACGTACGCATGTCAGGCTGTCAGCAGGTCGGCGAGCAACTCCCTAGATTTCAGGCATCCCATGCGCACCTCTCGCCCCGCAGCCTCACGCGTCTTCCTCCGCTCACGTCGAGCCGCTGCATCACTGTTGTGCGGCGCGCTGCTTTCGGTGGCAGGGACACCCGCAAGGTCCGCCGCGCAGTCTCCCGACGATTTCACGCGGTGCCTCACCACACTCCGTGGATCGCGGCTTGCCCGCAGCATCACGGCAACGACATGGGAGCAGCATGTCACACGGCTGCGCCCCGACTCTGCGGTGCTTGTGTCCTTGAATGCGCAGCCCGAGTTTCGGTTGGCGATCTGGGATTACTTCGCCATCATGGTAGACGATGAACGTATCGCGGACGGGCAGCGGATGCTCAGCGAACAGTCGCAGACGCTGAGCCGCATCGGCGAGCGCTCTAGCGTGGATGCTGCCACCATCGTGGCGATTTGGGGCGTTGAAAGCAACTTCGGCACGGGACAGGGTGGCCTGCCGATCGTGCGCTCGCTCGCAACGCTGAGTTGCCTGGGGCGGCGGCAAGCGTACTTCCGCCGTGAGCTCATGGCGGCACTGCGTATTCTGCAAGCAGATCACGTCGAGCCCGCGCGCTTTACTGGATCATGGGCTGGCGCGTTCGGACACACACAGTTCATGCCAAGCACGTTCGAATGGGCGGCGGTGGATTTTGATGGAGACGGAAAGCGCGACGTGGTCGACAATGCAGGCGATGCCTTGGCGTCGACAGCCAATTTTCTCGTGCGCGCGGGGCGCTGGCGTGCCGGGGTTCCGTGGGGGTTTGAGGTGCAGGTGCCGTCCGACGCACGCATCGTACGCGAGGGACGTGCGCATCGGCGTTCACTTGCGGCGTGGAGCGCGGCCGGTCTCACGCGCGTCGATGGGACGCCGCTCGCGAACGGCTTGCTATCGTCGCGTGCTCGTGCGGCATTGCTTCGACCGGCAGGCCCGCACGGCCCCGCGTTTATTGCGCTTGACAATTTCTTCGCGGTGCTTCGCTATAACGCGTCAACGAGCTATGCTCTGGCGATCGTGCATCTCGCCGATCGGCTTCGCGGTGGCGCCGCACTCGTCACGGCGTGGCCTACGAACGATCTCGGCCTTTCGCGGACTGATCGTCGTGAGCTACATGGGTTGTTGGCAGCGCGCGGACACCACGTTGGCGCGCCGACGGCGGTGCTCACGCCACTCGTCGTGGCGGCGATTCGCACTGAGCAAACACGACTGAACGTTGCGGTGAGTGGCCGTCCGGGGCAGCGACTGCTCGCGGCGTTGCGTGCCCCGAACAAAGAATAGCAACGCTCCCGCCGCCGTGATGGACCGTACGCATCGTTGGTGATGAATCACGGAGTTCAAGGAGTCATGGATCAGTGCGGAGTTAGCGGCCGCTGCCCATCAGCACGGCGTTCAGCACCAACCGATCCAGCGCGCGCCAGAATCCACGGAACATCGGATCGTTCGCGAACATCACCAGGTTGCCGCGTCCAACGCTTTCCTGGACCAGGAACGACGAGCCGCGCAGTTGTTTTTCGCTGTTGTCGGGGAAGATGAATCCACCGCGGCGGAGCGTGCCGGTGGTTGGAAACACCGCAACGTTCCCACCGTCGGTCGAGAGCGTGTAGAAGCTGCCGCCGCTCATCAATACCGTCATCCGCTGCTGCTCCAATCCGAGTGTCAGCCAATGCGTGAGATCGAGTACGACATCAAAGTGTGACCCGGGCAACCCGACCACTCCTTCAGCGCAGGCGTTTGGACTGATCACCGCTTTCACGGAGTCCACTGGCGCAAGCTTCGCGGGTGCCGCTTTGAGATCCTTCTTGACCTCGCATTGAATGCGACGCACCGAGCTCATGCCCACGTCTTCACGCGTCGCCCAACCCGTCGCGCCGCCGAAGGTGATCAGCACGCCGCCACCTTCCACCCACCGCTTGAGCCCCTCGCCGCGCCCAATCCCTGACGGAGTGCCGCTTGGCATAATGATCACGTTGAACGCCGAGAGGTCGCCGTTCAGTTGCGATCCCGAGATCGGTGTGAACTTGATTCCGTAGCGCGTCTCAAGGCTCCACCATACGGCGCCATAGCTGCCATGCGAAATGCCGGCGTCGCCGACCACCGCGATGCGAGGCATGAAGAGGCTTTGGACCACACCCGAACCCGTGCCGTATTGCGCGGCATCGGGGAACGCGGTGGATGCGCCACGCACGTCCACGCCGGCGCCACGGGCAAGCGCGTCGACGCGTGAGGCGAGCGTGCTGTCATTACGCGAGATCGCCGTGATGAAGGTGCCCTTCGGCCACGTGGTGTTGCCCGTCTGAATCGCCTTGGTCGCGATGGAGACCCGATAGCCTTCCTGCAACAGCCGCACCGCAAGCTTTCCCGCGCCATTGCGATCGTTCTTCCACAGGAACGACGAACGCGCATCGCGCCCCTCCACAATGCCACCGGCGATGGCATGGGGCAGCACTTCGCCGTTCAAGCGTTCGCCGTTGGCCAACGACAGCGGCGTGCTCTGGACCGCGAGCGCATCGTCGGTCCAGTAGGCCTCCACGCCAAACGTGACCGGGAGCGCCCACGCCGTCATGTCGTAAAAGTCGTAGCCTTCAGTCTCGTTCGAATTACGCGACTGCTGCTTGTTGCGCTCGAACTTGGACACTACGTCTTTGGCAAACTCAGGGTCGAGTTCCGGGTCGGCTTCGAGAATGGCTTTGGCTACCTTCCCTTGTGGCTGTGCCATGTCCACTACGTACGAGCCTGTCGGAAAGGAGCGCGGCGCGACGCCATCGGCCGTGTAGCTTCGCGCCTTTGAGCTGCTGAAGGTCGCGGTCGTCCGCGAGACCTCTACCCCTGCCCGCAACAGTGCCGCCGCCAATTCGGCCGCGCGCGCCGGGTCCGTGCCCGGCACAAAGACCACGCGCTTCATGTCGCCCGTCTTCCCTTCACTGACCGCGCGCTGGCGGAATCCGGCGTAGTCACGCACCATCTCGCGTGCGTTGCGCGCGGCGGTTTCGAAGGTGGTGACTGACGCGACGAAGTGTTTGGCGATTCCGTCGCGCAAAGACAGCAGCGTGCCGTCGGCACGACGCTTCAGGAGCGCCGGTCCACCATCGGTCTCGTACGTCGCCCCCATGGCGCCGTTCAAGGCGGGCCACGAGTCGTAGTACCCCGGATAGTGCAGGTCAAACTGGTCGCGGACGAAATACAGCCATCCGAACTGATCAAACGCGGCGGCATTGCCACGCCCGATCGCCTCGCCCCATTTGATCGGCCAGGTGGAGATATTGCGGTTCACGGGCCGAGCGGCGGGAGCCATGAAGAACGTCGACGTGTAGCCGTGCAGGTCCGCTGTCACCATCGGGTGCCAACGCAGCATGCCGTTCACGATCGCTTGCACTTCGATTTGCGTCATCGCCATCAGGTCGCGATTCATGTCGAAGCGATAGTGATTGAAGCGGCCGGAAATGCTCCACGGCTGTCCGCCCTGCTGCTCCATGGACTGTCGCTCCGGACTGCCAACCGCAAGCGAGTTATTCCAGACCGAGAAGCGTTCATGTCCGTCAGGGTTCGACGCGGGGTTGATGATCACGATCGCGTCCTTCATCAACGCCAACGTGGCCGGATCCTGCGTAGCCGCGAAGTGATACAGCATTTGCATGGACGCTTCGAAGCCAGGGACTTCATCACCGTGCACCGATCCGGAAAACCACACGACCGCCGGCGTGCGCGCGATCACCGCGTCGAGTTCGGCGGGAGAGGCACCGCGTGGATCGGCGATGCGATTCAGATCAGCACGAATGGCGTCGAGTCGCGCGAGGTTCTCCGGCGTGGACACGATGTAAATACGCATCGTACGCCGTTCGTTCGACACACCAATCTCTTCGACCCGCACACGATCGCTTGCCGACTGTGCGATGGCCAACAGCACGCGCTCCTGTTGCCCGTACTGCGTGTGCCAGCTGCCCACGTTGTACCCCAGAATGCTCTCCGGTCGCGGCACCGTCGATCGATATGGCCCTTTCGCGTAGAACGAGAAGTTGCGGTCGTCGCGCAGCGAGTCTGACGCTATGCGCTGAGCAGTCAGCGATGTCGCTGTGATCGCGGAGACGAGAGAAACAACGGAGAGGGGCAGCAGCAAACGACGCATGGACTGGCTGGGTGAACGTGGGTTTGGGACGGCGTGACGCGACGCATCACAACGGGTGGATCGATGAGCAGCACTCCACGAGTTACGACGCCGGATCCTTCGCGTCGCCGGCGTTGGCGTCCGGAGGCATTTCCGGACCGCGCAAATCCACCACTGGATGCTTTTTGCGAGCGCGGATGTTGAGCATCTCCACCGCCACACTGAAGGCCATCGCGACATACGTGTAACCCTTTGAGATGTGCTGTCCCAACGCTTCAGCTACCAGGTTGGTACCGATCAGCACAAGAAACGCGAGCGCCAACATTTTGATTGTGGGATGGTCGTCAACAAACGCACTGATCGACCCGGCCGCCATCAGCATCACGCCAAGCGCAATCACGTTCGCCGCAATCATGATGGCGACGCTGTCGGCCATGCCCACGGCGGTAATCACCGAATCGAGAGAGAAGACAATGTCGATCACCATGATTTGCGCCACGGTCACCCACAACGAGCGGCCGACACCCTTGAGCGACGCTTCATCTTCCGGGCCCTCCAGCTTCGCATGGATCTCGGTAGTGGCCTTGCCAATCAAGAACAGACCACCAACCAGCAGAATCAGATCCCGCCCCGACAGCGGACGACCGAGCAGCGTGAAGAGCGGCGTGGTCAGCTGCATCACCCACGTGATCGACAACAGCAAACACACTCGGCTCACGAACGCGCCGGCCAGCCCGAAGGAGCGAGCCTTGGGCTGCTGCGCGACCGGCAGCTTACCGCTGAGGATTGAAATGAAAATAATATTGTCGATTCCGAGCACGACCTCGAGCACCGTCAAGGTCAGAAGCGAGAGCCACGCGTTCGGGTCGGTCAGCAGTTCCATGAGTCTTGGTGCAGGGGGATAGCGGCGCGCGGCGCCAACGCGAGGCACTGTCGATTCGACGCAGCCCGCGCGCGCGAGCAAAGCTCGATTCGGCTGCAAACGGCGGCGGGCACGCCGAAACGCAGCCCGCGCGCGCGAGGAAAGCTCGCACAGTGCCGCGGTGGCCTCAACCTGTGTCCGTGCATTCGCTAGTTTTCAAAATGCCAGCTCCTGATGCAAACGCTGTTCCTTCGCCCTTGTCACCCCCTGCTGGGCGCCCCGCCGTTGTCCTGCTTTCTGGCGGGCTCGATTCCACAACGGTCCTCGCCGTCGCCATTCGCGACGGTTACACGCCCCACGCGATGACCTTTCGCTACGGCCAACGCCACGCCGTAGAGATCGATGCCGCGCGTCGCGTCGCCGCGGCTTATGGCGTCGCCAAGCATGTCGTGGTCGATATTGATCTGCGCCAATGGGGCGGCTCGGCGCTCACATCTGATGTAGACGTGCCAAAGGACCGCGATGTCGACAGCGCCAGCAACGAGATTCCCGTCACGTATGTGCCCGCACGCAATACGATCTTTTTGTCGTTCGCGCTCGCCTGGGCCGAAGTACTCGGCGCAACGTCCATTTTTGTGGGCGTTAACGCCTTGGACTATTCCGGGTATCCCGACTGTCGACCCGAGTACATCGAGGCCTTCGCCCGCATGGCGAACCTGGCGACTCGGGCCGGCGTTGAAGGCAGTCAGCAACTCACCATCCATGCGCCCCTGCAGCACCTCAGCAAAGCACAAATCGTCGCACTGGGACATTCGCTCAAGGTGGACTACTCCATCACGACCAGTTGCTACGACCCGTCGGCCGATGGGACCTCGTGCGGCCGCTGTGATGCCTGTCAGCTCCGCCTGAGAGGTTTCGCCGAGAATGGTCTCAAGGATCGGATTGCTTACAAGTAGGCAGTAGGGAGTAGTGAGAAGGGAGTACGGAACTGCAGTAGGGGGTACTTTTTCCGGCAGTACTGAGTAGTTCTTACTGCAGTACGGAGTACTTCTTACCTGCAGTACCGAGTACTTCTTACTGCAGTACGGAGTACTTCTTACCTGCGGTACCGAGTACTTCTTACCTGCGGTACCGAGTACTTCTTACCTGCGGTACCGAGTACTTCCTACTCATCTACCCCGACTCCCTACCTTCCCTGATGTACACCGTAAAAGAGTGCTTCTACACCTTGCAGGGTGAGGGCGTACACGCGGGTCGGCCGGCGGTATTCTGCCGCTTCAGTGGGTGCAACCTGTGGACGGGGCGCGAGGCAGACCGGGCGACGGCGGTCTGCACGTTTTGCGACACCGACTTTGTTGGCGTTGGCGAAGACGGCGGGAAATTCTCCACCGCAAACGAGCTGGCGGAGTTCGTGAAAAGCCGCTGGCCGAGCGGCGCGCCGGCCGACGTGACACCCTTTGTGGTGTGTACGGGCGGCGAGCCGCTGCTGCAGCTCGACATTGCCGCGATTGATGCGCTGCACGCGCAAGGCTTCGAGATTGCCGTCGAAACCAATGGCACCCAAACGGCGCCGCCGGGACTCGACTGGATCTGCGTGAGCCCGAAGGCGGCTGCTCCGCTGGTGCTCACTGCCGGGAACGAGCTGAAGCTGGTCTTTCCACAGCCTTTGGCCATGCCGGAGCGCTTTGAAAAGCTCGCGTTCAGCCACTTCCTCCTGCAGCCCATGGACGGCCTTGAGGCTGCGGAAAACACCCAGCTCGCCCTCGCCTACTGTCTGGCCAACCCGCGATGGCGTCTCTCAGTGCAGACACACAAGGTCCTTCAGATTCGTTAGGTCATTGTGACCGAGTATTCCTGTAATTAAAAGTGCCTGTGCAGTGACGGTCATGCTGGCGCGTCGATCGTCCGAAAGGTAGGTTCTGTCTCTCGTCCCTTCGATCAGGACCTTTGGGTTTCTCGCGAAACTCCGCACCACACTTCGACCGCCGACCGAACTTCGTGATTGCTTCCCGTCGACTTCTCGCGCCGCTTGCCCTCGCTACCGCTTTGTTCGCGGTCAGCGGGCGTAGTGACGCGCAGACGCTCCAGTCGAAGAAGCCGTTTGCCGCATTCAGTGCCTCGGCACAGTCGCTGCGTGACAGCTTGGTGTCAAAGGCGCGTGGACAGATTGGGACACGCTATGTGTTGGGAGGCAACGCACCCAACCGTGGGCTGGATTGCAGTGGTCTGGTGAAGTACGTGATGGGCGCCCTCGACCTCATCATGCCTCGCACCGCCGTTCAGCAGGCCACCATTGGCCAGGAAGTGCCGCGAGATCTCGCGTCGCTCAAGCCCGGCGACCTGTTGACCTTCGGCCGTGGAAAGACGGTGTCGCATGTTGGCATCTACGTGGGCAACGGGCGGATGATCCACGCCAGCACCTCCAGGCGACAGGTGATCGAAACCCCGATTACCACACGCAACCCGCTGATCCGTCAGTGGGTGGGTGTCCGTCGCATGATCGAAGGCCCGGAGTCGCGGAGTCGCGACAGCCTGATCGCCTTCGTCGATACGCTGCGCTAATTGCCAGCGGTGCACGCGAGATGCTCTCTCGCGTGAGCACCCGTGAAGCGAGCACCCGTGAAGCGAGCCCCGTGAAGCGAGCACCCGTAAAGCGAGCACCCGACGCGTGATCGGGCGTGATGTCTTTCTCCGCGGGCGCGGCGCGAACGTTGGCATCGTCGCCCCGCGGTGGTTGGTCCGACTCTGCGGCGCGATGCTTGCCTTCGGAATCAGCGCGCTGCTCGAGACGCTCGGGCTCCACAGCCTGATCGGATTGCCCAAATGGATCGCCCAGCTGATGGCGCTTGGCCTCGGCGCGCTGTTGGCACCATCCGCCCTCGGCGGCGCGCTCTGGTTGCTTGGCGGCGTCCTGACGTTGGTGCTCATGCTGGTCATGTACACGCCGATCACGCGAGCTATGGTGGCGCCGTTCATTCGGAGCGATGCGCCGAGCGCCATCCCCGTTGATGCCGTGCTGGTGCTCTCGGGTGGCATCACCGACGACGGACGTCTCACGGGTCAGGCGCTCGACCGCCTCCTGACCGCGCTGGCGATCGTTCAGCGCCGTGGCATTGCGCAGTTGGCGCTGTCGGTCGTCGAGCAAACACATTTCAAGCCGGCCGTGAACTCCGAGGCAGACCAACGCGCGTTGGTCGCGTTGGCGCTTCCCGGCGCCTCGGTTCGATTCGTCCGCGACGTGTACAGCACGTACGACGAAGCCATCGCCTTCGCCGCACTGGCGCGCACCAACGGATGGCGCCGAGTCATCCTCGTGACCTCGCCGATGCACAGCGCACGCGCCTGCGCCACCATGGAACGAACGGGGATCAGCGTCGAGTGTCGGCCGGCCGATGGGCGGGATTATTCGGTTTATCGCATGGGATCGGCGGAGGACCGCCGTGCGCTTTTCAAGGACGTGGTGTACGAGATGGCTGCGCTCACACTCTACCGTGCGAAAGGGAGGCTATAGCACCAAGAGACTGTGCGGCAAGTCACCAAGCCGTTTGGATTCGTGATCTTGCGCACTGTCACTTCCCCGCCTGGCCTCTACGTTCCCCTCGTCGCACTCCCTTTTCCCAACGACCATGCCCATTGCTCTTGTTCGATATCGCGCACTTGGTGTTGCTGTGATCATAGTGCTTTCCGGTGTTTCCTCGGCCTGCACCGATGCCAAGTCCAAGGCGCATGCTGATTCGCTGTCGGCCGAGTTGGCCCTCGCAACATCGGCACGCGATTCAATCTTGAGCGCGATGACCAGCGCGGCCAGCGAGAAGGACCGCGCGCTGAACCAAGTGGTGGAAGCCACCAGGTTCGCCGATCAGGTGGACGCTGAACTCCGCCAGGTGCGCGGATTGACGTCCAAAGTCAAAGTCAACAAGAGTGACGAGTCGGGAAAGACCGAAGCGACGGACGCCAAGAAGGACATTCTGGAGCGTCTCGCGCAGATGCGTCAGCGACTGAATGCGCGTCAGGCGCAGGTGGCCAAGCTGGTGGATTCAATGAAGACGATGCGCGCCGACTCTGGTGCGACGGCCACGTTGCTCGCCGATCTCAATACCCGGCTCGCCAATCGCGAACGTGAGATCGCCGTGTTTCAGGAAGAGGTGAAGCAGCTGCGCACGGCCAACGCACAGTTGACGGCTGAAAAAGCCGTGCTGAACGACACGGTCAAAGCGATGGATTCGCGCGAGAACAAGGTCTACTACACCGTGGGCACGCGGCGTCAGTTGATGGCGGATGGCGTGGTGACGGAAGAGGGTGGCTCGCGAGGGTTGCTGATCGTCAAGTTGGGCAAAACGCTGGTACCGGCGCGTTCGCTGAACGACGCGGTGTTCACGATGGGCGATCGGCGTGAGGTCGTCACGATCACCCTGCCCCGCTCCGATCGTCCGTACCGCATCGTCTCGCGCCACGACGTTGGACTGCTTGACGTCGCCAAGAAGGAGAAAGACGGGTCGTTCCGTGGTGCGTCGATTCGCATTACGGACCCGGCGAAGTTCTGGGGTTCGTCGCGCTATTTGATTATCGCCGAGAAGTAAGCGCCGCGTCATGCAAGCCCCGGGGTGCTGCCGCTCGATGCAATCGTGGAAGATGCGTGTGGGCGGGTGTTCATCACGTCTGGATACGTGAATGACGCGTCGGCCATCGACACCGTCCGCTTTGTGAATCCATCATCCAACGATGACGGCATCCGTGGAGATCGTTCAATGACTGCTGCGCGCAAAGAGTTGGCGGCATTGCTCACCGAGGTGCGTGCGTGCACCGTGTGTCGTGACCTACCGCTGGATCCGCGCCCGGTCGTGCAGGGTAATCTGCCGCCACGCGCGGAACGCGCGCGCGTTTGGCGCGCCCCGTTGCTCGCCACGCTTGCAAATTGAGCGCACGCTCCTCATTGGTGCCTATGCACAGGCGTGGCATCTTGGGCCTGACGCCCGGATCCTGACGGCACGTGTACGCGACTGGCGATCAACGTGGCCAGAGCAGATTGCCCTGCCGCATCCGAGCCCGCGCAATAAACTTTGGCTCAAGAGAAACCCATGGTTTGTCGACGAGGTGGTGCCCGCGCTGCGCACGTGGGTCAGGGCGGTACTCGGGCAAGCGATCTGAACGCATTCGTCTGCGCTCTGTGATCATCGTCGAGCAGCACGCGCCCGCCATTCGCTGCCGCGCGGCCACCGTCGCGCGACAACGACTGTGAGCACGGCGGCAACGCCCATCCAGGCAACGCCGCGCAACAGCAACGAGGTCCACGCGAGCCCGCTCCCGTCCATAAGGGGCGCCGGCTCGGCGTATCGGTACCACCATCCCGTTGCCGCATCGCGCTGATTGAGCGCGAACGCGACAACCCATCCAGTGATCAGAAGCAGGTGCGCGCCTACTTTGTGGCGAATGATTACGTGTACAGCGAGCGAGAGCACCGTCCACTGCGTGAAGGGCGCCCACACATGAAAAATACTCCACGCCAACCATACCTTCAGCGCGGGCATATCCATCGCCAGGCCTCGCCAGGCGCCAATCGCCAGCGCGCCGGTCGCGATGAGGAGCACCAACTGTCCCTGCGGCCACAACACGCCGCCCAATCGCGCGATGGCCATCATTGGTGTTGACGGTGGGAGCGCATCAACCAATTCCGAGACGCGCGTATCGCGATCGCGCCAGAGGATCTCTCCGGCGTACACGGTGGCCAACAAAATACAAAAAACGCGCGCATGTTGCGTGACGCGTTCGAGAAATACCGGGAGGGTGTCGGGAACGCCCACGTCGATACTGCCCTGCAGCGCCGCGTTGAGCAGTGCATTGGCAGCGGCGAGTCCCGCGACGGCGCGCCATCCGCCGTCTCGCGCAATCCAGTGCGCGGTGAAGCGCATCAGTGAGCGCGAAACGGCCCACTTTGACGCGCGAGCGGTGCCACGCGCCGCGCCGATGGTGACGCGGCGCGCATCATACGCCGGTGGCCGTGGTACGACATGTGATGTCGCCGCGGCGATCACGGGCCCGGGCCACGCGGCGCGATCCGCATCGTCTGAGAAATCACGAGCGTCACCGGTTGACGCGGTGTGCCAGTCCACGCGCCACAACCCGACGGCCACACCAACTGCGCCGATCGAGAGCCACAGCAATCGGTTCAGCACGATGACCTGGTCGATGACACCGTCAATGCCATCGTCAATCGAGATCTCGCGGAGACGTCGCGCCGCCTCATACCAGTCGCGCGTCGCCACGAGTACGGGCGCGTTGCCAAATGGGTCCAGCAATGCGCCGAACAGCTGCGTCGATGGCTGCGCCACGAGCACCAATGCCAGCTGCCAACAGCCGACCAGCAGAAGTGAAACGAACAGCGCGGCCATCGTGCGTTTCGTGATCGCCGCCACAACCCCAACCAGCGTACCGACCACCAGCATGGTCGGCACCGTCAGGACAAGAAACGCCGCGGCAAGGCGCGGCAACGCAGCCATCACTGCGGATAGCGACTCGCTGCCACGGGCAACCCCTACGGCGAGTCCGAGTCCAGCGCCAAGGGGGATAGCCAGGTAGACCAGACTGAGCACCACGCACGCGGCCAACAGTCGCGCGGCGAGCCACGTACTCGCGGACACCTCGGTGCTGGCAATCACATCGGCCATTCGCGTGGCATGGTCTCGCAAGACCGCAGTCACGGCGACCATCGTGGTGATGACCTGTCCAAACGCGGTCAGTCCGCCGAACGCGAGCCACAGCGACCACGCGCTGCTAACCGGGATGCTCCCGCGATTTCCCACCAGCTCGATACCGCTACCGCTCGCGAAGCCGACGGACAGCAACAAGAAGACCAGCGCATACAACCACGTGAGCGGGTCCTTTCGCTGCTGGTGTATTTCAAAGACCGCCAGCGTCCAGCATTGATGCCAGCGGCGCTGCCGTCGCCGCGTCACGCGCGATCCTGGCTAGAGGTGCGGAAGCTCGCGATCGCCCATACTGCCGTCACCGATATGCCAGTTGAGCTCTTCGGCGCTGAGCGGCCGTATGGCAATGTCGACCGCCAGCCACGTCGTTTTCGAAAACGGGTAGCAGAACACGCACCCGGAGAGCATGGCGGCGGCCGTCACGTACGTGATGAGATCCCAATTGGGATCTGGCCACGTGAGATACACAAAGCCGCAGACGCAGAAAAACAGAATGAGCTCGACCGCGATCAGGTTGAACAGGTAGGCGCCCACGAAGTAGTCGCCCTCGCCCCGTTCCAATCGCAACCCGCACGTTGGGCAGTGCTGCTTGAGCTCAAAGAAGGTCGCGAAGATGCCACGGCCGCCACAATGTGGGCAATGTAGCAGCAACGCTCGCCCGATCAGCGAGCCGACGCCCGGGCGAAGGAAGGTCATCGACTACCGTGCCGGTGGCGCGTGCGTGGGAAAGTCATTAGGGAAGCTAACCGCTGTCGACTACTTTACCTATGACTCCGTTTGCCTGCCAATAGCCCCGCTCCCCCTCGGTTCCGCGTGTCCGATTCGAAGATCTGCCCACGATGCGGGGCATCATACGACAGCACGGTCGCCTTCTGTGCCACAGACGGCGCGCGTCTGGTGCGCGGTGGACAGACGTCCGACGTGATCGGCACGGTGATCGCCGAGCGCTATCGTATCGTCTCGCGGATTGGTGAGGGCGGCATGGGGCAGGTGTACCTGGCGGAACATGTACGTATGAAGCGCAAGAGCGCCATCAAGATCATGCGACCGTCGCTGGTGGGCGAGGTCGAGGCGCTGCAGCGATTTACGCGCGAAGCCGAGCACGCCAGCCAGCTGTCACACCCGAACATCGCGGCGATCTTTGACTTCGGCGAGACGCCAGATGGCGTGGTGTACCTGGCGATGGAGTACGTGGACGGCGATTCGCTCGCCGCGACGCTGGACCAGTATTCCGCGCTGCATCCCGATGTCGCCGCCGACATTCTTGGACAGGCCGCCGATGCGCTGCAAGCGGCGCACGACATGAACATGCTGCACCGCGATGTGAAGCCGGACAATATCATGCTGGGCAAGCGCGCCGACGGCACGTACATGGTGAAATTGGTCGATTTTGGTATCGCGCGTAGCATGGATGGAAGCGATCAGAAGGTCACGCGCACGGGATTTGCTGTTGGCACGCCGCAATACATGTCTCCCGAGCAACTTGCCGGGGACATCCTTGATGCGCGCAGTGATCAATACTCGTTGGCGCTGGTGGCGTTCTGTTCGCTGACGGGAAAGCAGGCGTTCCCGGCGGATTCAACCAAGGAATCGTTGATCGCGCGGCTCACGTCACGACCGCGCACCTTGCAAGATGCGAAGCAGGATGTGTTGTGGCCGCCCATGCTGCAGGAGGTCTTTGATCGCGCGCTCGCTCCTGAGCCGATCGATCGTTTCGCCAGCGTCTCCGACTTTGCGCACGCCCTGTCGGGAGCGATCAGCAACATGACGCCATCGCAAACCGCCGAGATCTATCGACGCGCGCTCGACGTGCGCGTGGCGAATGTCGCCGCGCGCACGCCGCATAGCGACATGGAGTTGTTGCGTACGCCAAGTGGGGCCATGTCAACCCTGCGTGCCGTCACGAAACCGGACCTCGCCGTCGCGACCAATGCCGCGCGCACCTCGTCGGCCATGTCACCGACCTTGGAAGCCGCAGTTGAACAGCGGGGCAGGTCGGCGACCGTCCCGGCAACGAGTGCACAGACTGATGGCCTCACGACCGACATGCCGACGGCGGGAACGACGCCGACGGCGAAAGCTCCAGCTGCGCGATGGCCGTTTGTCATCGGTGCGGTCGTCACGCTTTCGGTGGTCACGACCGTGCTCGTTATACGCCAGCAACGGAGTGCGTCGTTTGAAGACGCGCCCGTCGCTAGTGTGACGGGAGCGAACGCCGCGCAGGATCAACCCACGCCGCGCTCGGCGCTTGCCGACTCCGCCGCGGCCGATGCCGTAGCGGCACCGGTAGCGACACCCGTAGCAACGGCCCCCACGGCGTCGCCCACGCCGGGGACAACGCCCGACAGAATGGCGGCCATCGCGCGAGAGAAAGCCAGGTCCCTCGCGGCGGACAGCGCGAAGCGTCTGCGTGATTCCACCCGCAAGGCGAATGCACAGCAGAGCAAAGATCGCGCCGACAGCATCGCGCGGGCGACCAGTGCCCGCGCGCGTTTCCCAGAGGCGGCCGCACGCGCGATGCTGGCCCGCGGTGTTGACGTGAAGGCGCGACTGGCCAAGAACGATGAGTTCCGCGTCGTCGTTATGCCGACGCCGATTTTTGTATGGCGCGACGAACAAGCGCGTGCGTGGAAAAACGCGCACCCCTTACCGAGCGGCGAGCCCATTGCTGCCGTGGATCCCATTGAGTATTGGAGTTCGTGGTCGACGATGGTGGCTACGCGACGTGCGGTGTACATAATCGAAGTGACGACTGACCGTGCGCCGTGGCCCTCCTACGAGCCGGAAAAGATCTACGATCTCAAGCGCGGCGACGTATCGGACGTGGAGCTGCTGCGCGATGGCGTCGCGGTGCCCTTCGACGCCTCGTCACGAATTCCTTCACTGGTGAACGCGGCGGCGCACTCGTCGGCCGGAAAGCGCGTACCGAACGCCTTCGTGGCCACGCTCGCGCCAACTACCTTCGTGCCGAGAGAGGACGGCTCCATGCCGAAGTTTGAGCTGGTGGTGCATGATGCCCTGCGCAACGGCGCGGTCACGAAGATCACCATCAATGCCACCATCGTGAAGCGGCTCTACGACGACTTCGCGCCGTGGCGGGATGCCTTGGTGAAGCAGTAGCCGCGCGGCGGAAAGGGGCTTGCCTGGTGAGCCTCGTAAGGTAAATTTGTTTCATGAAGAAGCCAAATTCTGTTCGTGAGCCTATTCAGGTCTATCTCGACGAGACGGAGCGCTCGTTTCTTGATGAGATCGCGGCGCGTGAGGGCGTTTCGCGCTCCGAGGTGCTGCGCCGGAGCGTGCGTCAGTACCGGGCCACCCGTGCCGATGACGAGTCACCGATGCTGCGGCTGTTGAACGACGTGCAGCTGGGCGTTGGGGAGAGCACCAACAGCGACGACGCGGGTCCCCGGCATGACGAGCTGCTCGCCGACGCGTACTCCTATGCCGCCCCGTCGCCGGCCGCCCCGTCGCCGGCCGCCCCGTCGCCGGCCGCCCCGTCGCCGGCCGCGCCATCGCCGGCCGCGCCTCGGCGGCGCCGCGCGCCGTGACCCGGCTGCTCTTTCTCGACACCTCGGCGTGGTTCGCTGCGCTGTCGGCGAAAGAGTATGGACATACACTTTGTCGTCAGGCGTACCGCGAGGCGATCGAACGTGGTGCCGCATTGCTCACCACCTCTCTCGTCGTCGCGGAAATGCATGTGCTCTTGTCTCGTCGCGTCAGTATGCCGTTTGCGCGGCGTTTTCTTGAAGCGCTCAACGATGACCAGCATGAGGTGGTCTGCCCCGATGCAGAATTCTTGTGGCGGGCCACTTCGCGATGGATTGCCCGCTATCCGGACCAGGATTTTTCACTGTGCGATGCGGTCAGTTTTGAAGTCATGCGGGCGCGCCGCGTCACGAAGGCGCTCGCCCTCGATCACCACTTCACGATCGCCGGCTATGAGACCGCGCCGGCGGGCGTAGACCACTCTCGATGAGGTGGCGGGCGCCGGGCCCGTTGTTTCTGTGTACATTCGAGGTGCGTCGTGACGCCCTGTTCGTTGCCCTCTCCCACACACCGGCATGTCCAAGTCTTCCGACTCGAATTTGATCGGCACCATCATCGCTGACCGATACCAGATCATTTCGCGGGTCGGCGAAGGCGGTATGGGTCAGGTGTTTCTGGCTGAACATGTGAAGATGAAGCGGCGGTGCGCGATCAAAGTGATGCGACCGGCGCTGGTCGATGACGCGGAGGCGCTGCAGCGCTTTACGCGCGAGGCGGAGAACGCCAGTAAGCTGTCGCACCCGAACGTGGCCTCGATCTTTGACTTCGGCGAGACAACCGAGGGCATTGTGTATCTCGCCATGGAGTATATCGAGGGCGAGTCGCTGCACGCCGCGCTGGAACGTGAGACGGCACTGCACCCACAGGTGGCGGTGGACATTATCGGGCAAGCCGCCGATGCGCTGCAGGCCGCGCACGACGTGAACATTCTGCACCGCGATCTCAAGCCGGACAACCTGATGTTGTCCACGCGCGCCGATGGGACATATCTCGTGAAGTTGGTGGACTTTGGTATTGCGCGCGCCATCGATTCGACGGCCACGCGGGTGACGCGCACCGGTTTTGCGGTGGGCACACCGGAGTTCATGTCACCCGAACAGTTGGCTGGCGATGTGCTGGACGCACGATCGGATCAATACGCATTGGCGCTCGTGGCGTTTATTACGCTCACGGGACAGGAAGCGTTCGGTGACGCGGGTGGAAAAGACTCGTTGATCTTGCGCCTCACCAGTCGCCCCCGACGTTTGGCTGAGGTGCGATCGGACATAGACTGGCCGGTGGCGCTGCAATCCGTTTTTGATCACGCGCTCGCGCCCGACGCTGCCGACCGGTATGCCAACATTGCCGACTTCGCAGACGACTTGAGCAACGCGATCGGCAGCATGTCCGCGTCGCAAACAGCGGAGCTCTACGGCCGAGCGCTGCTGGGTAGAGGGATCGGCGCGTCGCGCCGCACGCCGAGCATCGATCAACCCACGATGACGCGGCCTGCGGATCGAAAGAGCACACTGGGACAACCCACGCAGGTGGTGCGGGAAGCGCCAGTCGCGAGGGCGATCGGCATGGAGCCCACCCGACGTGGACGTGTGGCCCCGACGCTGTTGGTGTTGGCGCTGTTTACATTTGGCGCGCACTGGTATGGCAAGCAGCAACCAACCGGCGCGGCACGGAGTGTAGCCGACGTGATCGGTGCAGCGGCGAGCACCGTCCTCGGGCCGGTCATGCCGTACATCGACAAAATGCGGAGCGCGGCAACGGTGCCACCGGACACGCTGACGAACACGCCGAGCCCGACGGTGAAGCGCGTCGTGTCTCCTCGACGGCGCAAAGATACCCTGAGCACCGGCGAGCCATCTGCCGTGTCGCCACCGGGTCCGCTTCGCGATTCAGCCACCGGCGATACGGCGAGCGGTCGGCGAGGCATGCCGCCGGACACGTCGACGTTGAGGCCCTCACGATGACCGGCGCGCACTCGTTCGGGATCACACCACCAGCGTATCGGTTGCCCGTCGAGACCCGCCTCGGTCCGATTCATCTTCAAGTCGCCGATCTGTCACGGTCCGCTGCCTATTACCGCGACGTGCTCGGTCTGCGGGTGTTCACGTCCGAGGGTGGCATCTCGCAGCTTGGTGCGACGCCTGCGGCGGCTGGCACGGCGACTTCGGCGCGGCGTACGCTGATCGTACTGCACGAGCATCCCGGTGCCGCACCCGTCGTGCCCCGCAAGCGGTTTGGGCTGTTTCACCTCGCCATCCTGCTCCCCACCCGCGCCGCGCTCGGCCAATTGCTGATGCACCTCGTGGCGCGTCATGAGCCCGCGGGAATGTCCGATCACGCGGTGAGTGAAGCGATCTATCTCACCGATCCCGACGGTCATGGACTTGAGATCTACGCGGATCGCCCGCGCAACCTGTGGCAAAGTCATGATCAACAGCTGACCATGGCGAGCGAACCACTCGACGCACGAGCCGTGATGGCTGACGCCCACGGGGACGCGTGGCGTGAGGCGCCAGAGGGGACCATCATCGGCCACGTGCACCTGCACGTCGGTGCGCTCGACGAGGCCGCGCGTTTTTATCATGACGCACTGGGATTCGACAAAACCGTTTGGGACTATCCAGGTGCGCTGTTCCTGGCGGCCGGCGGATACCACCATCACGTTGGCATTAATACGTGGGCGCGGAACGGTGTCGCGCCTCCACCGACCGAGGCGCGTCTGCTGGAGTGGACGATCGAGCTTCCCACGCGCTCCGACATTGCGGCGCTGGCGTCTTCGTGTGCTACGCACCACGTGCCGTACACGTGGGACGCCGACTCGCTCGTACTGCACGATCCCTGGGGCACTGCCGTTCGCATCTCGCCGATCATGTCGCCATAATTCGTTCAGCATTCGTTCAGCATTCTTCCAGCATTCGTTCAGCATTTTTCCAGCATTTTTCCAGCATTTTTCCAGCATTTTTCCAGCATTCTTCCAGCATTCTTCCAGCATTTTTCCAGCATTCTTCCAGCATTCTTCCAGCATTCTTCCAGCATTTTTCCAGCATTCTTCCAGCATTCTTCCAGCATTCTTCCAGCATTTTTCCAGCATTCTTCCAGCATTCTTCCAGCATTCTTCCAGCATTTTTCCAGCATTTTTCCAGCGTTCTTTCGGCGTTCCTTCAGCGTGTTCACGAGCGGTGGCTGTGCGTTTACCTCCTCATCCTCACTTGGAGACTGGTATGTCCTTGCAGATTCGCCCGGCGGTCGTTGAGGATCTCGTCGCCACCGTTTCGCTCCTGCGCAGCCAGAATCTCCCGGTCGATGGCTTTGCCGAGCTGCTCCGTGCATCTCCTCACCATGTCCTGTTGGCCGAGCTGAACGGCGCGATCGTTGGATCGGTCGCGCTCGACGTCCATGGCGACGCGGCATTACTCCGGTCGGTCGCGGTGGCACGCGACCTCGTGACGCTTGGCGTGGGCTCACGCTTGGTGACAGATGCAATCGATCTCGCGCGTCGCGAGGGTGTTGCCGAATTGTTTCTACTCACGACCACCGCAGCGGAGTGGTTTCCTCGCTTCGGTTTCGTTTCCACCGCACGCGAATCGGTCCCGTCGTTGCTTGCCGCGACGGGCGAGTTCACCAAAGCGTGTCCCGCACATGCGACCACCATGCGATGCTCGCTCACAACATTTTCTGAAACGGAGCGCTGATGCGTAGGGATATCCGTGAATTCAATCGCTTTCGCGCGACCTTTCTCGCGATGGCCTGCGTGCTGTCATCCAGCGCGCTCTCGGCGCAAACGGGTGCGGCGTTCACCACAACGCCACCGCTCCCGTGGCCGCCGGTCGCCACGTTCTCGATTTTGGGCTACGATCCCGCGACCGGTGAAGTGGGCGGCGCCGTGCAGTCGCGGGTGTTCTCAGTCGGCAACGGCGTGTTGTGGGCGGAAGCGGGTGTAGGCGCTGCAGCTACGCAGGCGATTGTTGACGTCAGCTATGGCCCGCAGGCCATTGCCCTCCTTCGAGAAGGCAAGTCGCCCCGCGACATCGTGAAGCAGATTTGGGAGCGCGACCCCGATCCGCGTCCAGGCGACTGGACCAAGTCGGGCCGGCAGTTTGCCGTGATCGATGCGAACGGCAACGTAGCGGCTTACACGGGCTCCAAAGCGACGGAATGGGCCGGCGACAAACAAGGCGCGTATTGCACTGCGCAAGGAAACATTCTCGCCAGCGCTGAGGTGGTGAACGGTATGGTGAAGGCCTTCGAAGAAACTCAGGGACACCTCTCGCTCCGACTGTTGGCCGCACTTGAAGCGGGACAGCTCGCTGGTGGAGACAAACGCGGCATGCAGTCGGCAGCGATGTTGATCGTGAAGAAGGGCGGCGGCGTGTGGCTGAACAACGACGTCGTGTTGCGCTTGCAAGTCGACGACAATCCCGAACCGATCAAGGAGCTGCGTCGTCTCGTCGAGAAGGCGGCGACCCAGCGACGACCCGCGCGTCGATGATCGCATGGCGCCGCATGGTGCGCGGGGTTCGTCACGGGGTTTGTCACGAGGTTCCTCAATCCGCTCGTCATGACGTGCGTCGCGTCCTGTTGCTCGTCGCACTGCTATGCCAAACAGCTGGCTTCGCAGCGCCGATTCACGCGCAGACGGCTCCGACGACGGCGCTGCCACCAGTGCAGAAGCCGCCTGTCCGCGTGCCGGCGAAAGCGCCGCCGGTGCGAAAAGCCACCACGCTACCGGCCGTGGTTGGTGCGCTTCCGCCCGCACCGAACATCATCGTCCTGCTCGTCGACGACGTGGGGTGGCAGGATGTCTCGGTGCCCTTCTTCCGGGATACCACCGATGCGAATCGCCGCATCAACACCCCTGCCATAGCGCGCCTCGCGCGCGAAGGCGTCGCCTTCACAAATGCGTACGCGTCTGCCCCGGTCGGCACGCCGTCTGTGGTGACCCTGCTCACGGGTCGATCGCCGGCACGAACGCGCGTCACCGATGACTCCTTGTCGATGGGTCGCGATCGCGCACAATCAGCGCCGGGCCTCCAGTCCCCGGCGTGGAACTTCGCGGGCCTCAGCGCCGCACCGACCGTCGCCAACACTGCGACCGCTCCGTTGCTTCCGAAATTGCTGCGAACGGCCGGGTATCGCACCGCCTATATCGGAGCGCCACGCTGGAGTGCGACGGGCGTCGTCGGCGCTGACGCGCGATCCCTCGGCTTCGATGAGTCAAGCGCGACCACGATGAATGACGACAGCATCGCGGTCATCACCGCACGCGTTATCGATGCGGCGCGTGTCGCCAGGAAGCCGGCGTTCGTGTTCGTGGCGTTTGATGCACCGCCTCCCCGCGACGCCAGTACGACGATCGAGGCGTTCGTCGCGCACGTCGAACTGGTGGATGAGCGCGTAGGCCAGATTCTCGCACACATTGATTCCGCGCCGCCAAGTGAGCGCACGATACTGGTCCTGCTTTCCGATAACGGGGGACGCGCGCCCACTGTAT
>Ga0209591_10000463_pt1 | contig 52484 bp, 51 predicted proteins | sample MAT01_FD_187207 | JGI IMG/M metagenome (GOLD analysis project Ga0209591, IMG submission 187207) | Freshwater microbial communities from Lake Fryxell liftoff mats and glacier meltwater in Antarctica - MAT-01 (SPAdes) (version 2) | ecosystem: Environmental > Aquatic > Freshwater > Ice > Liftoff...
CTGGGCGCCCCCTGACAGCGAGTCGGGGCCCCCATGCGCGCGAGTCGGGGCCCGCATGCGCGCGAGTCGGGGCCCGCATGCGCGCGAGTCGGGGCCCGCGTGCGTCAGGGTTCGGCCGGGCGTCAGGGTTCGGCCGGGCGTCAGGGTTCGGCCGGGCGTCAGGGTTCGGCCGGGCGTCAGCGCAGGGACGGGTGGAGCTGCAGATCCAACCCGGCGGGAGCGGCAGGCGCCGGTAGGGCGTGGACGGCCACCGGGAGCTCGCCGTCGAGCGCGTCGGTGACCGCAGCGGCGACCGCGGCCAGCACCTCGTCAACCGGCACGGGTCGGCCGAGCTCGACCGAGAGCGAGCTCACTCCCGCGTCGGGGATGCCGCACGGCACGATGCGGTCGAACGCCGACAGGTCGGGGTCGCAGTTGAGCGCGAAACCGTGCAACGTCACTCCGCCCTGGACGCGGACGCCGATCGCGGCGATCTTGCGCTCGGGACAGCGGTCGTCGGCCGGCAGCCAGACGCCACTCCGCCCGTCCACCCGTCCGGCCGCGGTGACGCCGACGCCGACGGCCACGGCGATGAGCGCCTCCTCCAGCCGCCGCACGTAGTCGACGACGTCGAGCGGCCCGGCCAGCGCGACGATCGGGTAGCCGACGAGCTGGCCGGGCCCGTGCCAGGTGATCCGCCCTCCCCGGTCGACGTCGACGACAGGCGTGCCGTCGGCCGGCCGGTCCTGGGGCTGGGTGCGCTTCCCGGCCGTGTACACCGACGGGTGGTCGAGCAGCATCAGGACGTCGGGACCGGAGCCGTCACGTCGAGCTGCGGCGTGGGCGCGCTGGGCGTCCCAGGCCGTGAGGTAGTCGACGGTGCCGAGGCGATCAACACGCAGCGGGCCAGCGTCACGGCGGCAGGTCCGGGCTCCCGTACGCATGAGGTTCACGCTACCCTCGGCGGTCCTCGTCGTCATGACGCGGCGACACCCGTAGCCGGCCGGTGCTCCCCGTTCGACCCGGTGCCCCCCGTCGACCGGGAGCACCGAGCTGACCCGGGGAGCACGACCACCGGGAGCGCCGACCCGACGAGTGGCGCCCCGGCCGGCCGGACGGTCTTGGTCACCGGTGCGACCTCCGGCCTCGGACTGGCCTGCGCCACGGCTCTCGCGGGTGCCGGCGCCCGGGTGCTGCTCGCGGCCCGGGACCGCGAGCGCGGCAAGGCGGCTGCGGAGCGGGTCACCCGGGAGGGCCGGCCGGCCGTCGAGGTGGTGGAACTGGACCTCGCCGACCTGGAGTCGGTGCGCCGCGCCGCCGCAGACGTCCGCGACCGGACGGGCGACGCGCTGCACGTCCTCATGAACAACGCCGGTGTGATGGGCACCCCACCGGGGGTGACCGTCGACGGCTTCGAGACCCAGATCGGCACCAACCACCTCGGTCACGCCGCGTTGACGTGGCTGCTCATGCCCACGCTGCGGGAGTCGGGCGGGGCCCGCGTGGTGACCGTGCCGAGCCTCGCCCACCGGGGCCCGGGCCTGGACGTCGAGGACCTGCACTTCGCCGGCCGTCCGTACCTCGCGGGCCGCGCCTACAGCCAGTCGAAGCTCACGAACCTGCTGTTCGCGATCGAGCTGGACCGCCGGCTGCGGGCGGCCGGCGCGGATGTGGTCTCCGTCGCGGCCCATCCCGGCCTGACCGGCACCGCACTGCTCGGCAACTCACTGCGCCGTCGCGGCGGTGCGTGGCTCGCCGGCGTCGCGGCCGTCTTCAACAAGGTCGTGACGCAGCCGGTGCGGGTCGGGATGCTGCCGCAGCTCTACGCGGCGACCGCGCCGCAGGTGCGCGGGGGCGACTACATCGGCCCCGGGATGCTCGGCGAGACCAGGGGTCATCCGGCGCCGGCCCGGCGCACCGCCGGCGCGCTCGACGTCGGGCTGGCGCGGCGGCTGTGGGACGTGACGGCCGCAGAGACGGCGGTGCGACCGGATCCGTCCTGACCGCGGCGGCGTAACCTCGCTCGTGTGACAATCGCACCCGAAGGTCGCAAGCTCCTGCGTCTCGAGATCCGCAACAGCGAGACCCCGATCGAGCGCAAGCCCCCGTGGATCCGGACGAAGGCCCGGACCGGCCCGCAGTACACCGAACTCAAGGCGCTGGTCCGGGCCGGCGGCCTGCACACGGTGTGCGAGGAGGCCGGCTGTCCCAACATCTATGAGTGCTGGGAGGACCGCGAGGCCACCTTCCTCATCGGGGGGGATCAGTGCACGCGGCGCTGCGACTTCTGCCAGATCGACACCGGCAAGCCCGCCGACCTGGATCGGGACGAGCCGCGACGCGTCGCCGAGTCCGTCGCGACGATGGGCCTGCGGTACTCGACCGTCACCGGCGTCGCCCGCGACGACCTCCCCGACGGCGGCGCGTGGCTCTACGCCGAGACCGTGCGCCGGATCCACGCGCTCAACCCGGGCACGGGCGTCGAGCTGCTGATCCCGGACTTCAACTCGGTCGACGTCCAGCTCGACGAGGTGTTCGGCTCCCGGCCGGAGGTGCTCGCGCACAACCTGGAGACCGTGCCGCGGATCTTCAAGCGGATCCGCCCGGCGTTCCGCTACTCGCGGTCCCTCGAAGTGATCACCAAGGCGCGGGCGGCGGGGCTCGTCACGAAGTCGAACCTGATCCTGGGCATGGGCGAGACCCCCGAGGAGGTCACCTCCGCGCTGCGCGACCTGCACGACGCCGGCTGCGAGATCATCACGATCACGCAGTACCTGCGGCCCTCGACACGCCATCATCCGGTGGAGCGCTGGGTCAAGCCCGAGGAGTTCGTGGAGCACTCGCGCGCTGCCGAGAACATGGGGTTCTCCGGGGTGATGGCGGGGCCGCTGGTCCGCTCGTCCTACCGCGCGGGCCGCCTGTACGCCCAGACCGTCCGGTCCCGTGGCGAGCACCTCTCCCCCGAGCTGGCCCACCTGGCGACGGAAGGCGCGGCGGCCCAGGAGGCCCGCACCCTCCTGGCCCACTGACCCCCGCACCCCCCCGCACCCCCCCGCACCCCCCGCAAGGTTCAGGAAAGCCACTTTCACGCCCTCTCCGGGCAGGAACGTGGCTTTCCTGAACCAGCGGGTCCGGCCGCGGAAACCGACCCGTATCCTCGGAGCCATGGCCGGTGGGAAGCCCGACAAGGCAGCCAAGCAGGAAGCTCGACGCGTCAAGCGGGTCGAGTCGAAGGCGCGTCGCAGGCAGATCTGGGACGCGTTCAAGATGCAGCGTCGCGAGGACAAGGCGCTCATCCCGTGGATGGTCGGCGTCTTCCTGCTCTCGGTCGTGCTGGCGTTCGGCATCGGTCTGATCCTCGACGTGACCGGCGTGGCCGGCGGCCTCCAGTGGATCCTGCTGCCGATCGGCATCGCGGTCGGCCTGCTCGGCGCGGTGAGCGTGTTCGGTCGCCGCGTGCAGCGCTCGGTGTACACCAAGGCCGACGGCCAGCCGGGCGCCGCGGGCTGGGCTCTGGACAACCTCCGCGGCCAGTGGCGCGTGACGGCGGGCGTGGCCGGCACCACCCACCTCGACGCGGTGCACCGTGTCATCGGCCGCCCGGGCATCATCCTGGTCGCCGAGGGCGCGCCACACCGGGTCAAGGGCCTGCTGGCCCAGGAGAAGAAGCGCACCGCGCGCGTCGTGGGCGCCACACCGATCTACGACGTGATCGTCGGCAACGAGGAGGACCAGATCCCCCTCAAGAAGCTGCAGCGCCACCTGATGAAGCTGCCGCGCAACATCAACACGAAGCAGATGGACTCGGTGGAGGCCCGGCTCTCCGCGCTGGGCTCCCGGGCCGCCGCGATGCCCAAGGGTCCGATGCCCGCCGGCTCGAAGATGCGCAGCGTGCAGCGCACAGTCCGCCGTCGCTGACCCCGCAACGGGCGCCGTCTCATTCCTCGAGGGCCACCGCCAGCCGGGTGACCAGCTCGTCGGCGCGGGCGGTGCTCGGGTCGACAAGGTAGGTCTCGGTCACCGGGCCGGTCGCGATGTGGGCGCGTTCCCGTAGGTGCTCCAGCAGCGCCGTGTAGGCCAGCGGCAGCTCCGCGTACGGCCCGACGTGCAGGGTGGTCGCCCACGGCCCGCCGGCAAGCTCCAGTTGGCCGTCCGCGCCCGGAACTCCCACGGTCACGGTGAACTCCTCGTCGAGGTCGAGCGGGAAGATCGCCACCAGCGGTTCCCGTCCGATCCCTGCGAGCAACGCCTCCCGGCACAGGGCACCCGTGTCGTCGTCCAGCGCCGCCGCCCGCACCGACCCCGACACCCCACGTAGCCGTACCGGCTCGCGCGCGGCGATCGTGACGTCATAACGCACCCGCTCCGGACGGCGCAGGAGCCCGTCGAGGGAGCGTAGGACCTGCTCGCGGCGCGTCAGCTCGGTGGCCCACCGGGCCCGCTGCCGCGCCAGCACGGCCGCGACGCCGGCACCGTCGGGCGCGACGAGCACGTCCCGGACGACCGGCAACGGCACGTCGAGCCCTCGCAGCACGGCGATGGTCGTGGCCGTGCGCACCTGGTCGGCGCGGTAGTAGCGGTACCCCGAGTGCGGGTCGACGACCGCCGGCGTCAGCAGGCCCTCCGTGTCGTAGTGACGCAACGCCTTCACCGTCAGCCGGGCCAGGCGCGCGAACGCCCCGATCGGCATCAACCCGTCCGTCACCGCACCGGCACTCTCAGCACTGTCCGATTGTCGCGCGGCGCCGTCACGCCGGGGTCGGTCAGGTAGACCTCGGTGTGCGGGCCGTCCGGCACGAGCCCCTGCGCCGCGACGAACCGGTACAGGGCGTGCAGCGACGGGCCCTCCTCGCTGTACGGGCCGTGGTGCAGGAGTTGCGCCACCCGTTGCGCCGCTGGGCGGCGCAGGTGCACGGCCGCCCCGAATCGCTCACCCGCGGCGGTGACCGCCTCGGCGAACACGGCGTCGGGGGCGGGAACGAGCAGCGTCCAGTGCCATCCGGCAGGGGCGTCGAGGTCGAACCGCAGAGGGTCACCGTCCTGGGCGTAGCTGCCCTCCACGGGCACGTCCGCCGGAGCGCCGAGTGCGGTCCGCACGGCCAGGAGTGCGCGGACGGCGGCGGCGAATGCGGCATCGGCGGGATCGCCGATGCCGTCGACGGTGAGGACGGCGCGTGCGGGGACGGTCGCGAGGACGGGGCCGGTGGCCGGTGTCTGGGGATCCATGCCGGGGACGCAACTGTCTGCCGCACGGGGAGAGTCAAGACCGATGGGCTCAGGCCCGGGTGCGGACGACCATCGTGCGGGTGGCGCGGTCGTGCCAGCCGCGGCCGTCGGCGTCGCGAACGAGCGGTGGCACCACCAGGGCGACGAGCGCGGTGCGCGCCAGCGCGCGCGGGACACCGACCACCGCCGCCGAACCGATCGACGCCACCCGGATGCCGAGCGCGGTCATCCCGGCACTGGCCCCGAACACCGCCACCGGCACCGCGGTCAGAAGGAACCAGATGCCGAGCACGGCGAAAGGCGCGGACACGACCTCTGGGCCGGTGAACAACGCGGCGATCAGGTATCCCGAGAGCCAGTCGACGGTGAGCGCGGCGAGGCGCCGCCCGAAGCCCGCGACGGAGCCGACGCCGTCCGCGGGCAGCCCGAACCGCTCACCCGGCCAGGAGGTGGCGCCCGAACCGTCGCCCGGGCCGGCTCCGGGCGGCCCGGGCATCCAGGACTCCATCCAACCGGCCATGCCACCAGGGTAGGCGCGCGTCGCCGGTGCGCGTGGCTATGCCCGCCGTTAACCTCTGCGAAACGGACGAGTGACGGGCGGGCAACAACGTCGTCCTAGCGTCGCGCGAAACCTGACGACCGATCGAAGGAGCCAGTGAGGGTGTTCAGCAACTCCGAAGAGGTCCTGAGCTACATCACGGACGAGAAGGTCGAGTTCGTCGACATCCGCTTCTGCGACCTTCCCGGTGTGATGCAGCACCTCACCGTTCCCGCGTCCACCTTCACGCAGGACCTGCTCGACGACGGCATCGCGTTCGACGGCTCGTCCGTCCGCGGGTTCCAGGCGATCAACGAGTCCGACATGGCGCTGTTCCCCGACACCGTCACGGCCCGGCTCGACCCGTTCCGCAAGCACAAGACGCTCAACCTGAACTTCTTCGTGCACGACCCGATCACGGGCGAGCCCTACAGCCGCGACCCGCGCAACGTCGCCCGCAAGGCCGAGCAGTACCTGGCCGCGACGGGCGTGGCGGACACGTGCTTCTTCGGTGCCGAGGCCGAGTTCTACATCTTCGACTCGGTGCGCTTCGGCTCCGACCCCCACCAGCAGTACCACCACATCGACTCGGCCGAGGGCTGGTGGAACACCGGCCGTGAAGAGGCGGGCGGCAACCTCGGCTACAAGGTCAACTACAAGGGCGGCTACTTCCCCGTCCCGCCGGTGGACCACTACTCTGACCTGCGCGACGACATGGTCTCCAACATGATCGCCAGCGGCTTCCAGGTCGAGCGCGGTCACCACGAGGTCGGCACGGCGGGCCAGTCCGAGATCAACTACCGGTTCAACACGCTGCTGCACGCCGCCGATGACGTCATGCTGTTCAAGTACCTCGTCAAGAACACCGCCTGGCACGCCGGCAAGACCGCCACCTTCATGCCCAAGCCGCTGTTCGGCGACAACGGCTCGGGCATGCACGCCCACCAGTCGCTGTGGAAGGACGGCACGCCGCTGTTCCACGACGAGTCCGGCTACGGCGGCCTGTCCGACGTCGCGCGGTACTACATCGGCGGCCTGCTGCACCACGCCCCGAGCCTGCTGGCGTTCACCAACCCCACCGTGAACTCCTACCACCGACTGGTGCCCGGTTTCGAGGCCCCGGTCAACCTGGTGTACTCGGCGCGCAACCGCTCCGCTTGCATCCGCATCCCGCTCACGGGCAACAACCCCAAGGCCAAGCGCCTGGAGTTCCGTTGCCCCGACTCCTCGGGCAACCCGTACCTGGCGTTCTCGGCGATGATGATGGCCGGCATGGACGGCATCAAGAACAAGATCGAGCCGGCCACGCCCATCGACAAGGATCTCTACGAGCTCCCGCCCGAGGAGGCCAGGGACATCGCGCAGGTGCCGGCCAGCCTGGACGCCGTCATCGACCGCCTCGAGGCCGACCACGACTACCTGCTCGAGGGTGGCGTCTTCACTCCCGACCTCATCGAGACGTGGATCTCCTACAAGCGGGAGAACGAGATCAACCCGCTGCGGCTGCGCCCGCACCCCTACGAGTTCGCGTTGTACTACGACGTCTGATCGTCGCAATTTCCTGACCTCTGCGTCAGCGCCGAAACGGCGGTTGACCTGCGAGGACGTCTGTCGACGTCTCTCGTGGTCAACCGTCGTTTCTCATGCTCTTGCGCACCAGGCGTGCACCAGACTGTCCCTTGTGGACACCTTGTCGATCATGGCGACGACAACACGACCCGCGTAGCCGTGGGCGGCGCGCAATTCCAGGTTCGTCGGTCCCGGGCACGTAGCGGGTTCTCTGACCTTGACTGCCAGGACGTAGGGGTACTCGTTCGCGCACGTCAAGCACGCTGCAGGCCGTGGCATAGCGCTCGAGAACGTGCTGGTCGTGCGGCTCCGCGCATGTCGTCCGGTCCCCGGACGGTCCCCGACCACGCAGCGAGTGGCCCGGCTGTATGTCCCGAGATCAGCCACTTCGGTGTGAAGTCTTGAGACCGCCCAGCTACCGAGCGCTGACCTGGTCGTCGTCGCTCGCTCCCGGCACCAGCGGCCGGCAGCCGTCGTCGGCGTTGTTGTCAACGCTGTGGTCAGCATCGCCAGACCACGAAACGACCACGCCGCGACCACCGGCGACACTTCGCGACAGCTGATGGAGCCCCCCCAGCCTCCCGACGGCGTCGAACGGTTCGGCCGCAGCCATTTCGATGGCGCGACAGTCGGCCGGTCAAGATCGAACAGCCACTTTGCCGGCGCGGCTACACCAATGTCCTGACCACACCACCGGGTGACGTCTCGGACGGTTTGCGGCGTGGCGTGTGGCAGTTCGCTCCGAACCGACGAGGGTGGGCGTCCTACGGGTCTGGCTCAGTGTCCAGCACCGGCCGACAGCAGGAGGTCAGGGTGCGCCGGTCCCTCACGGTGCTGACGCCGCTGGTGGTGGTCGCGCTGCTGGCCGGGGCCACCCCGGCCGCGGCACAGCCGCCGGCACCGCCGCCGAATCCGTCCGAGCAAGAACTACGTGCCGGGCAGGATTCCGTGGCACAGCGGGCAGCAGAGGTCGGACGGCTCTCCACCCAGGCCTATGAGCTCGACCGGCGGGCCATCGCCGTGCGAGCGGAGCTCGCAACGAAACGAGAGTCGGCGTTCCAAGAGCTGCTCGAACTGCAGTCCGCACAAGAGGCGGCAGACGACGCCTCCAGGGTCCTCGACAAGGCTCGAATCGAGATCATCGCAGCGGACACTGCGCGGGAACGGGCTCAGGATCGGGTGGACGCCTTCGCCACGACCAACTACCAGCAGAATCTCGACCTCGGCCCGCTCGGACTGCTGACCACCGCGATCAGCCCTTCAGATGTGGTGGCGAAGGCAGAGTTCACCGACTTGTTGGCGACCGAGCAGCGTCGCGCGCTCGACGCGCTGGGACGCGCAAGCATCGACAAGATCAACTCAGAATCGACCGCGCAGGCCACACAGGAGGAGGCCCAGAACCGCAGGGAGGCGGCGGAGCGATCCAGGGCCGATGCCGATCGTGCCGTCACTGCCGCGACGACGGCGGTGACCGAGCAGGAGGTTCAGCTCCGCGCGCTGACCGATCAGCGTGTCGCCCTCGAGCGGCAGCTCGAGGCAGCCCAGGACGCGTACAACGGCCTACGCACTCAGCGCGACCGCTTCGTCGACTACCAGCGCCGCGCAGCGGAGGAAGAGGCACAGGCCCGACGTCGGGCAGCGCAAGCCGCGGCGGCTGATGCCGCCGCTGAGGCCGCTGCCGCCACGGCGGCGAACGCCGAAGCTCCGGGACCCACACCGGAACCTCCGCGCGGGCCTCAGCCACCCCGACCCGAGCGGCGACGGGACGTCGACCGAGCAGCCGCCCAGCTCGGTCCCCAGTACGAATGCCGCGGCAAGGTGCCGCGCTGGGGACCGGTCAAACCTTGGGTGTCGGAGGCGGGACAGCTGCTTCGGTGCCGATTCGGCATCAGCAGCGTGGGCGGTGTGGGTTCACGGCCCAACCCGTCGGACCATCCGGCCGGGCTGGCCCTGGACTTCTTCGTCGATCGATCCACCGGCGACGCACTCGCCGAGTGTGCGCTCCGCAACCGGAACCGTCTGGCGGTGAAGTATGTGATCTTCCGGCAGCGCATCAACAGCGGCTCGGGCTGGCGGCCGATGGAAGACCGCGGGTCACCTGTCGCGAACCACATGGAGCACGTCCACATGTCCTTCCTCGCCGCCCCGGGCAGCGTGACGTCAGCTGTCGACTGCTGAGCGGCTACCCGGGACGCACCTTCCAGCGGGCATCCACGCTGAACCCAGCGCCTCGCAATCCAGGACGGTTCAGACTACTGGAAGCCGCGGGCGGGAGCAGGCGCCCTTGTCGGCTCCTGCCCACCGATCGGAGGACGGATTCCACCGGCAGCAGAAGCGGACGACGACAGCTGACGCGAAGGGTCAGGGCTGGCTCGCGAACCAATGATCCGCAGCCGGGCGATCGGGTTGCTCGCACCGGGTACGACCGCAGTTCGACGCCGGGCGAGCAACCCGAACACGGTAGCCGCTCCGGCCATCAGCACGGCCAGGCACAGATGGAGGAAGTCGGTTCCGTGGCCGCTGTGCTCCTCCGGCGACGGCGCGGCTCCCCCGGCGACGGCGCGCCCGGTTCGTGAACCAACGGGGCAGCCGTGAAAGTCATCGACGCGGGGGCGACGTCGGCGGCGGGTGCACTGTCGGAGATCGAGAGGTGGTGCATGCTCACGAGCCCGACCACGATGCCCGTCAGCGCAACCACGAACACCAGTTCGCGGAAGCGCTACAGCCGACGTATCATCACCATTGGGCGCAACGATACCGAGGCGTCACACCCGGCGCCGTGGTGCACCAGGTGACCAGCATCTCCGGGGACGTCACGGACTGCGGCCGAGACCCCAGAACGTCGGCTGCGAGTCGCCGGCGGCGCTGCCCGTACCGGGTCATGCCCCATGGTTTGAACACCGACAACACCATCGGCACCAGCAACACCACCAGACCGCCCCCGCTATGGACCACCAGCGATAGCCGGGTCTGGCCGAGATCGGTCAATGACCCCGTCGCCTGGGCAGCAACGTTCGCGGCGTCACCGATCGGCCCCGGCTGCAGCAGCAGAACCGCGGTGGCCACGACTGTGATCACCAGCTTCACCGGCACCCAGTAGTGGCGAAGGAGCCCCCAGTCGGCGCTCGCCGACGCCCTGCACCGGCACGAGCACGTCGCCCACGCGCACCAGCAGCTCCGCGACGTGGTTCGGAACCTGCTGATCGAGGCCGTCAGCTCCGGCGACGTCCGCGACGACGTCACGGCGGGCGAGCTGGTGAGCTACTGCCTGCATGCCCTCGGAGCCGCTCAGGATCTGCCGTCGGAGGACGCGGTCGACCGACTGGTCACCGTGACCCTGGCCGGGTTGCGGCCGCCGGGCTGACCGGGATCGCGACCGCGGTCACGGCAGGACAAGAACAGCCAACCGATCGTGGCACGGGGCTGTCGACGCCGGCGGCGAGCAGGCGCATCGCGGCGGTGTGGCGCAGCACGGTGAAATCTTCTTCTCGGCCAGGGTCGGCTCGGCGCGGGCGGCGGTCGCGGCGTGTTTGGTTAGCCGCCGTTCCAGGGCGTCGCGGTTAATGAAGGTTCCGTGGCGGCTGGGGCACAGCGGGTCGGTGGGCTCGCGCGGCGTTCGGCCAGCCAGCGATCAGGCTGGCGTTTCTCGGCGGCCTGCTGCGGGCCGGCCCCGCCGCGCGACCGCCGGGGCGCGAACCCGCCCGCTCGGACGTCGCCACGGTGGTGCGGCTACCGCTGGTGGTGCTGCGGGCGATCCCGCTGCCGGTGTGGGCGCTGGTCGCGCTGTTCGTGTTCGTGCCCGCCATCCTGCCCGGCGCAGTTGCGCCGGGGATCTACACCGCGGGCGTACTGGGACGGGCTGATGGCCGAGACGATTGAGAGCCTTGACCGCCGCCCGGCCACGGCCCTGCGGGCGCTGGGCGCGTCGGCCCCACAGGTGTTCACCTGCGCCGTGCTGCCGGCCGCCGGCCCGCGGGCTCCGCTGGGAGGCCACCATCCGCGAGACGGTGATCGTCGGCGTGGTGGGTGGCGGCGGGCTGGGCAAGCTCCTACAGACCCAGCTCGCGCTGTTCGACTACGGCGGCGAGGTTACAACGATAGCGTCGCCCCTGCCGTGTCCCGCACCCGGTCATCGCACGATGCTCCAACGATCAATGGAGGATGGCGTGGGCGAGTATCGGGTGCCGGAGGTGTGCGTCCTGGACCCGTACGGCCACATCGTCCGCCCCCTCGCTGAGGCCGGCCGGGCACAGCGTCACGCTGACTGGGCCTGCTTCCACACCGAGCTGTGGACGACCCGGGCCGACGACCGGGACGTCGGGCTCGTCACCGGAGCGCTCGGCGCGGCCTGGGCGGTGCTCGTGGCCCGGCGGCTCGCGGAGTCGGGCAGCCAGGTCCTCGTGAGCGTCTCCCCGGCCCTGCCGGTGCACCCGCCCGGGCCGCTCCCCCACGTCGCGCTGATCGACCGCGCCCTACGGGACGAGGCCGTCAGCACCGCCCACCGGCCTGCCGCCCGGTGGAGCCGGTTGGCCGAGGTGGCGGCGTCCCGCCTCGCCGGGCACCGGCTGCCGACCGGCGCCTCGTGGAGCACCGCGGCTCCCTGCCGCGGACCGGCCGGGGCCCGGTAGACGCACCGTCAGCCCGGCCGGGCCGCCTGCACGATCCCGATCAGCGCGCGGCGGATCCGGTCCGCCGCGATGTCCGGATCGGGCTGTCCAGCATCGAGCCACGCGGTGATCGCCGCGACGGTGGCGGTCGGGGTGAGGTGTGCGGCCCAGCTCAGCCAACCGGGGTCGTCGATCATCGGGGCGAGTTGCGGGCGGGCGGTGGCGACCATCTCGGCCCGGTACCGGTCGGCCTCGGCACGGAACTCGGGCTCGCGGGCGGCGTGGGAGAACAGCAGCCGGAACCCGGCCGGGTCGCGGGCGGCTCCGGCGAGGAGCGCGTCGATGATCTGCTCGGTGTAGTCGGGCGGGCCGACGGCGTCGCCGAGGTTGACCCGGGCCCGGTCGAGCACCGCGCGGTAGAGGTCGGCCTAGGACTCGAAGTGCCGGTACAGAATCACGCGCGTGACCCCGGCCTCGGTGGCGATGTCCGCCAGACCGGTGCCGGCGAACCCGCCGCGGGCGAACGCCACGGTGGCCGCGGCCAGGATCTGCTCGCGACGCTCCGCGCGCGGCATCCGCTGTGTCCCGTTCACGCCGCCACTGTAGACCAGCGTATATACATGCTGGAGTAAACACATCGAAGGCGGTCATGGCGAGCGACGGGGAACGCGAGCGCTGGGCGCGGTACTGGGAGCGGGCCGCGCCCCGCACCGACGCGTCGATGCGGTTCATGGACCGGATGCTGTTCCGCGACAGCCGGGCCTGGGTGTGCAGCCGGGCGGAGGACGAGGTACTGGAGGTCGCCGTCGGCACCGGCCTGAACCTGCCCCACTACCCCACGGGCATCACGCTGCAGGGCATCGACCTGAGCCCCGCGATGGTGGAGCTCGCCCGCGCGCGGGCCGCAGAGCTCGGGCGCGACGTCGATCTCCGGGTCGGGGACGCCGAACACCTGGACCTGCCCGACGGCTCCGTCGACTCCGTGGTCTGCACGTTCTCCCTGTGCGGGATCCCCGACCACCGCCGCGCGCTGGGCGAGATGATCCGGGTGCTGCGGCCCGGAGGTCTGCTGCTGCTGGCCGACCACGTCGCCGCCACCGCCGCTCCGCTGCGCGCGGTGCAGCGCCTGGCCGAGCTGGGGTCGGTGCGGTTCATGGGCGAACACTTCCGGCGGCGACCCGCCGACGAGATCCGCGCGCGAGGCCTGGAGGTGCTGGAGAGCGAACGGTTCGCCGGCGGTGTCGTGGAGCGGCTCGTCGCGCGGACATCGTCGTGACCGTCGCCGTCGATGCCGTCGTCGGCGGCGGCCAGGCCGGGCTCGCGGTCGGCCACGAGCTGCACCGGCACGGCCTGTCGTTCGTCGTCCTGGACCGGGAGACAGAGGTCGGGGCGGTGTGGCGACGCCGATGGGACTCGCTGCGCCTGTTCACCCCGGCCGGGTTCACCCCGCCTCCCGGGCCTGCGCTTCCCCGGCCCGCCGGACGCCTCCCCCACCACGGACGCGATGGCCGACCACGTCGCCGCCTACGCCCGGCACTTCGCACTACCCGTCGATGCTTCACTCCCGCGACTACCGCCGTCCCGCGCGGCTGCCGGACGGCGCCGTGCTCGTGGTGGGCGCGGGCAACTCCGGCGCCGAGATCGCCGCCGACCTCGCGTCCGACGGGAGGGACGTGCGGCTGTCCGGGCGCGATGTCGGCTACATGCCCCGGTTGGGAGCTGGACCTACCCGCTCCCGCGGGCGCTCGGACGGCCCGGCGCCGCGCCGGCGAGACGCCGACCGGGGGGCGCAGGTGATCCGCTGGGTCGCATCCGGCCCGGGGAACTGGAGGCTGCCGGGGTCCGGCGGGTGCCGCGGACCGTCGGCGCCCAGGACGGTGGGGGACCGACGCCCGTCACGTCGTGGAGCACCTGGTGCGCCGCGGCGCCCCGTGACGGCTACCGTGATCCCTGGATCTGTGGAGGACGACGTGGCCGATCGCGCGGTGAACACCGACCTGTTCGACGAGCTGGCCCGGGTGGGCAAGGCACTGGGCAGCGGCAAGCGCCTGGAGCTGCTCGACCTGCTGGCCCAGGGGCCGCGGTCGGTCGCCGACCTCGCATCGGCCGCCGGGCTGGGCCTGACCACGGCGTCCGCGCACCTGCAAACGCTGCGGCGCGGCGGCCTGGTCACCGGGGACCGGGACGGCACCACCATCCGCTACCGCCTCGCCGGCACCGACGTCGCGGCCCTCCTGCTGCGGGTCCGCGGGGTGGCGGCCGCCCACCTGCCCGACGTCGTCGCCGCACGCGACCGCTACCTCGGCCCGCTCACGACCGACAACTCCGCACACGAGGAGGTCGGCCGCGACGAGCTGCTGCGCCGGACCCGCGCCGGCGAGATCGTCGTGCTCGACGTCCGCCCCGCCACCGAGTACCGGGCCGGCCACATCCCTGGGGCGGTGTCCATCCCGGTCCAGGAGCTGGCCGACCGGCTCGACGAGCTGCCCGCCGGCGCCGACGTGGTGGCCTACTGCCGCGGCGCCTGGTGCGTGTTGGCCCACGACGCCGTCCGACTGCTCACCGCACGGGGGCGCCGCGCCTACCGGCTCGTCGACGGGATGCTCGAGTGGCGCCTCGACGGCCGGCCGGTCGAGGTGGATGCTGCATGACCGACGCCGATCTCCCCCTCCTGCAGGCCAAGGACCACCGGGCACCAGCGCAGTTCGAACCGGCGAACCTGCTGCGCGAGGCCCGTCGCCAGAAGGACGTGCCCGACGTCCCCGCGCCCGCGGTGGCCCTGCTCGACCCGGACGGCGAAGCTCGACGGCGCCTTCGCCGCGCTCCCCGAACCGGTGCTGACCGGGTCGTCGTGGACCACCGACGCCGACGCCTCGTCGAAGACGGCCATCGCGCCGCTGGGCGCGTTCTATCGGGACGTCGTGCTCCCGAACTGGGGCCTGTTCGGACCGTTCCTGACCATCGCCGAGCTCGCCATCGGCCTCGGGCTGCTGTCCGGGGTGGCCACGCGACTCGCGGCCGTGGGCGGGTTGCTGCTGCTCACACCGATCTGGGTGATGCTCTGGGACACCGGCGACTACCTGTGGACCTACCCGGCCGAAGACCTGTTCCCGCTGGTCCTGCTCGCGATCGTGCCCGCCGGGCGGGTGGCCGGGCTCGACCGGATCCTGGCCCCCGGTTCGGGAACCGCTGGCCGTTCTGACCACAGCGGGCGCGGTCAACCCGTGGCGACGGACTCCGCGCGCCGGGCCCGCGCGGTGAGCGCGACGGCCGGGACGATCGCCAGCGCGACGAGCCCGCCGGACAGCGCCAGCGCCGGGTAGCCGGCTGCCGCCACCACCAGTCCCGAGCCGAGGCCGCCGCCCGCGCCGGCCAGCGCGATACCGACGTCGACGGCACCCTGGGTCCGCGCCCGCGTGGCGAGCGGGATCGACGCGGTGAGCAGCGCAGTGCCACTGATCAGGCCCATGTTCCAGCCCAGCCCGAGCAGGGCGAGCGCCACCGCGAGGAGCACGACCGAGTCCGCCGGAGCGGAGGCCGCGAGGAACCCGGCGGCCAGCAGCGTGCCACCGGACCCGGCCGCGACGGCGACCGGCCCGAACCGGTCGACGAGCTGCCCGGTCAGCGGCGAGGGCAGGTACATGGCAGCGACGTGCACCCCGATCACCAGACCGGTCGCGCCGAGCCCGAGGCCGTACGCAGCCATGTGCACGGGCGTCATCGTCATCACCGCGACCATCACCAGCTGGGTCAGGACCATCACCGCCGCGCCGAGCGCGACCCCGCCCGGAGCCGCCGGCACGTCCCGCACGCGGGGCGGGCCACCGTCGACGACGGGCGCGGCGGCCCGCTCGCGGGCCAGCAGCAGCGGGTCCGGCCGCAGCGCCACGTTCAGCACCAGACCCGCCGCCGCGTACGCGACGCCGGCGAGCACGAACGGCCCGGCGAGTGCCGGGATGCCCCACGCCCGCGCCAGGTCGCCCATGACCGCCACGAGGTTCGGGCCGACGACCCCGCCCAGCGTGGTGGCGACCAGCACCGTGCTCACCGCGCGCCCACGCCGATCCGGCGCGGCCAGGTCGGCACCCGCGTAGCGGGCCTGCAGGTTCGCGGCGGTACCCGCGCCGTAGACGAACAACGACCCGAACAGCAGCGGCACGCTGTCGAGCACGGCCGCGGCGACCACCCCGGCACTACCCAGCGCGCCGACCGCGTAGCCCGCGGCCAGGCCCAGACGGCGCCCGTGCCGGTCCGAGACCCGACCGACCACCGCCGCCGCGGCCGCGGAGCCGACCGTGAACAGCGCGCTCGGCAACCCGGCCAGCCCCGTCGTTCCGAGCATGTCCTGGGCGAGCAGCGCGCCGACCGTGATGCCGGCCGCGAGCCCGGCCCCGCTGAGGATCTGCGCAGCCACCAGCACCGACAGGATCCGCCGCTGCTCGGGCGCCTCGGACGTCGACACCCGGACACCCTCCACCAGCGACAGGTCATCTCGGCGCTGGAGACCGCCATGCTCGCCGTCGTGATCGGCCTCGTGCCGCCACCCGCGACGGCCGCCGGGCGGGCGGCTGGTGGGCCGTTCCGGCCGGGCTGGTGCCGCTCGACGCCGCGCAGACGCGGTTCCCGTTCGACGGCTTCCCGCTGCCCGCGCTCGTGTAGGGGCAGCTCGACGGACCGTTCGTGCTCGCCGCGCCGCTGGGCGGCTCGCTGCTGGTCACAGCCGTGGCAGCCACCGCAGGGGTCGGCCTCGCCGCCCTGGTCCTCACGCATGGCCGGGCACGGCTCGTCGCCGCGGGGATCGCGGTGGCGGTGGCGGGACTCCCCGTCGCCGTCGGCGCGACGGTGCCCACCGTCGCCGCAGGCAGCATGGACGTCGCGAGAAGGAGCACCGCGTCCCGTTCGGCGAGTACATCCCGGGTCGCGAGATGCTCAGCAGGGTCACCGACCTCACCGCGCTCATGCCCAGCGACGCCATAGCCGGCGGGGGCACGGCAGTGCTGGAGTCCCCGGCCGGGCCGCTGGGCGTCGTCATCTCCTGCGAGGTCCTCTTCGCCGACCGCGGGTGCGCGAGGCAGTCACCGGGGGCGGGAGGATCGTGCTCGTGCCCACCAACGCGGCGTCCTACGTCACCGAGGACGTGCCGGTGATCGAGGTGGCCGGCCAGGCGCCGCTGCGCGAGCAGATCGGGTACCCACGGCAGGCCCAGTCTCCGATAGAACGACGCGGCGATCGGCTCGGACCACAGGAGTAGGCCGACCCCGACGACGACTTGGGTGAGGACCAGCAGGGCCACCGCCCACCCCCGGGAGTGGATCCCGCTCGTCACTGCACCGACGAGGACGGTTCCCGCCACCAGGAGCAGCACGTCCTGCGCCAGCCGTCCCGGTCGCGACGGGGAGCAGCAGATCGATCAGCCCGAACCCGTACAGCGTCACCTGGACGGCGGAGAAGGCGAGCACAGCGGGGACCGGGCGGCCCAGCGCGGCGACTGTGGGATGCCGCAGCACGGGAGGTCACCATCCGCGAGACGGTGGGCGGCGGCGTGGTGGGCGGCGGCGTGGTGAGCGGCGGCGTGGTGGGCGGCGGCGGGCTGGGCCTGCTCCTGCAGACCCAGCTGGCGCTGTTCGACTACGGCGGCGCGGTGACGACCACCGCGACGCTGCTCGTGCTGACGGTGCTGTTCGACCTCACCGGGGCCGCGCTGCGCCGCGTCGTCCGGTGACGATCACCGGCGACGCAGGGCCAGCCAGGTGAACGGCTGCACCACGCCCGAGGGTGTGCGGTGCTCCTCCCGTCGCCACGCGACCACGCGCAGGCCGGCACCGAGCTCATCGGCCAGCCCATCCGGGGAGTAGCGGGCGGTGGGCAGCCCGGAGCAGAACTCCGGGCCGTCGGCGGCGAACGTGCCGACCACGACCAGCGCCCCCGGTGCCAGGGCGGACTCCAGCAGCTCGCGGTAGCGCCGGCGGTCGGCCGGATCGGTGAGGAAATGGAACACGGCCCGTTCGTGCCAGAGGCCGAACCGGCGGTCGGGAACCCAGCCGAGCACGTCGGCGACGACCCACCGCACCTGCCCGGCCATCTCCCCGAGCCGTTCCCGGGTGTGCGCGAGACCGTCGTCGGACACGTCGAGAGCGGTGACGTCGACGAAGCCGCGGGCGAGCAGCGCGTCGACCAGGCGGGACGCGCCGGCCCCGACGTCGATGGCCGGCAGCCCCGGGTCGGCTCCCCCGGCGTCCAGCAGTTCGAGTGAGCACACCGGTTCCGTCGAGAACCAGCTGACCTGCGTGTCGCCGCGGCGGGTGTAGACCTCGGCCCAGTGCTCGGCCCGATCGGTACCTGCTGTGTCCTGCACCGCGCTATCTTACGATCCTCCAACGATTAATGGAGGAAGTCGGGGCCACCGCGATGGCCGTGGCGGTCTCCCGGTACGGAGCGTCCGTGGTCCATGAAGACCCCGTCAGCACCGGTTCGGGCAACGCGTCGAAGGCGCCCGCCAGCTTCGCGGCAATGGCCTCGTCGAGACTGCTCCAGCGACCCGGCGGCAGGTACTCGGCACTCCTGCCCCCGTCGCGCAGAGCACGGTCGATGAGCACGAAGCTCGGCAGGGGACCCAGCGGGGAGATCTGCCCGGCCGAGGTGATGCTGACGACCAGTTCGGCGCCGGACGCGGCCAACCGCTCGGCGACGAGAGCAGCGAACGGCGCTCCGGTGCAGGAGCTGGCGGACCACTGCCGATCGGCCGGCCGATCGGTGTCCCAAGCACCTGCACGTGGTCAAGGAGGGTGGGCTCGTCGTCAGCCACGCCGAGGGCACCCTGCCGGCAGGACCAGCCCGGCAGCATATTGATGTACGGATCAACCGATGTATTGTGCACCCTATGCACGAGCTACCGACCGCCGACGCCGCGCGACTGCAACACGAACTGATGGGGTTCATCCGCGCGTTCGGCCTTCTCGCGACTGACCGCACGCCCTGCGGGCAGGCGTTGCCGCCCTCTGACGCTCATGCCCTGACCGAAATCGCCGACGGGGGCCGCTCCCAGCGCGAGCTCGTCGGTTGGCTGCACCTCGACCGCAGCTCCGTCAGCCGGCTGGTGGAAAGGCTCGTCGCCCACGGCTGGGTGCGCCGAGCCCGGGGCGAGGCCGACCGGCGCACCGTCCGCCTGGAGGTCACTCCGGCCGGTCGGCGGGTGGCCACCGCGGTCGCCGGGGCACGAGCCCGGCGGTTCGCCGCCATGCTCGACGCCGTGCCACCGGACCGGCGGACCGAGCTCGTCGACGCCATCCGGCTGTTGACCGAAGCTGCACAGGGACAGGGAGAGTGACATGGCCGGAACCACGACAGCCCACCGCAACCGGCTGATCATCGCGGTACTCGTCGCGTCGGCCGCGGTCATCGCCGTCGCCGCCGGGCTCACGAGCGGGTTCGACAGTGCCGGCCGCCAGGAGCAGGTCGCCGAGCGAGGTGTCGCAGTGATGCCCTTCGACCTCGATGCCACGACCCACACCTTCGAACCGACACCGGATGGTGGCGTGCAGACCGTCGTCGCCGACGATCCGGCCGACCATCAGCAGATCGACCTCGTCCAGCAGCACCTGAGCGAGGAGGCCGCCGCGTTCACCCGCGGCGAGTTCGACGACCCGGCGCAGATCCACGGCGCCGACATGCCCGGCCTGCGCGCACTCGAAGCAGGCGCGGATCGGATCGACATCGGCTACGACACCCGTGCCGATGGGGCAGTGATCCGGTTCACGACCGACCACCCCGAGCTGGTCGCCGCGCTGCACGACTGGTTCGCTGCGCAGACCTCCGACCACGGCGCGCACGCGGGATGAGACCGGGACCTCCCCGTGGGTCCTCAGGTCAGCGCCGTGCTCCGGCCCGTGGGCGCGACCAGCAGGCCGGCGACGTTCACCAAAGCACCTGACGCGGCCGCGAGGTAGGCCGGGAGCTCGATCGATGCGCTGGGCCCGAACGGCGGCTCGGGGATCCGCCGGTAGATCCGACCGGCGATGAGGAAGCCGAGGACCGCGAGGGTGCCCCCGAGGGCAGTGGGCCCCAGCGGGGACCGGTTCTGCCCGGCCAGCACGACGAGCCGGATCACCACCACGGCCAGTGCGAGCACCAGGCTGCTGGTGTGCGGTGTCGGCAGCCACCCGCTCCAGGTCACGCTGCTGGTGTCGCCTGCGGTGGTGTGGAAGGGGAAGATCGTGCAGCCGATCAGGAACGAGCCTGCGGCGCCGACCGCGGCCAGGATCAGCCACGGGTTGCGCCCGGGGCGATCATCCGGTGGCCGAGCTGCACCGTGGCGCGGTTCCGGTGTGCATGTCTGATCGATCGGTCGACACGCCTTTACCTCCTGCATCGTGGGCGCCGCTACTCGCACCGGAGGGCGCGATGGACAACGGCTGCCCATGGCCATCGCGACGCGACCGTCAGGGGCCGACTCGCGGCGACGGCATGTGCGGGTGATCGAGCCGGGGTGGGTCGTTCGTTAGGGTATGTCGGTGCCCGTGATCACCCCGCATCGCCGAGCACTGGCGATCACGATGCTTCTGGTCGCGCCGTGGGCGACGCGCCCGCCGTCCCCGGTGCGGTCGAGCGCATCGCGGTCCCGGCGACCGCACTGCCTGCAGCGTCCCTCTCGGCATCGACGGGCCAGCCGTGTCGTGGACCCGATCTGACGTGGCTGTGCGTGAGCCGGACATAGATCGAACGGTGGCGGCGCACGGCCGCGAACCCGCTTGCCGATCATGCGCCCCGCGCCCCAACCGTCACAGGAGATCGTCGATGTTCCCTGTCGTCTCGTCAGTCCTCACCCCCGCGGCGCGCGCCGCGGGACTCGGCTCGATCATCGCCGGAGTGCTCGTCGCCGGCTGCGCCGGCCCGGTCGACTCCGGCGAGGAGGCGGGTGCGGCCTCCCCGGTCGCCGAGCACGTGCACGGGCTCGGTCTCGATCCCACCGACGGCACGGTGTACGTCGCCACCCATGACGGGCTGTTCCGGGCCGCCGCCGGCGCCGAGCTCGCACAGGTGGGAGCGGCGGGCCGCGACCTGATGGGCTTCACGATGGCCGGCCCCGGCACCATCCTCTCCAGCGGGCACCCCGGACCCGGGGAGGACGTCGCCAACCCGCTCGGCCTCGTACGCAGCACGGACGGCGGCGCCACCCATACAACACTGAGCCTCGCCGGCGAGGTGGACTTTCACGCCCTGGATGTCAGCGCCAGCACCATCTACGGCCTCGACGCCGGACGGCAGGCATTGCGTGCGAGCACCGACGGCGGCATCACCTGGCAGGATCGGGCCTCCGTCGCCGCGCTGGACATCGCTGTAGACCCGGCCGACGCCGCCACGGTGCTCGCCACCGTGCAGGGCGGGGTCGTCGCCAGCCGCGACGGGGGCGCCACCTTCGGTGCACCTACCGGGCCCGTCATGGCCTACGTGTCCTGGGCGCCCGATGCCACGGTCTACGGCATCGCCCTCGACGGCGGCCTGCACACCAGCACCGATGGCGGCACGACCTGGCAGCAGGTCGGCACCGTTCCGGGCGGGCGGCCACAGGCCGTCACGGGCCTGGCGGGCGGCCGGGTACTGGCCGCCACCGCAGGCGGCGTGTACGACTCGCGTGACGGCGGCGCTACCTTCGTGCCGATGTCATGACCAGGCCGGCTAGCGCGGACGGAGCACGCACTGGTCGTTCCCCGGCCGATCTTGCCCGCCGCCGACCTGCTCGCCCGCGCCGCCACCACGATGAAGCAGACCAACCGGTTCACCGTCTTGGAGACCGTCACCAGCGACACGATCGACGACCTGCCCGCGGACGCCGAGTTCCGCGCGGCGCTGCTGGGTTGCCTCGAGTGGGGCACCCGGCTGGCCATGCACAACTCGCAGCCCGACGCACAGGTCGTGGCGCACGCCCCGGTGCCGCGGTGGGGTTGGGGCATGGCCCCGCCCTACCGGCCCTGACCGGAGGTTCTACCGTCCCGAGGGGGCTCACGGGAGCCGGCCGATCCAGCCCAGCACGTCGTCGGCCACGGCCTCCCAGCCCGGCTCACGGACCAGATGGTGCGCGCGGCGCGCCGTCGCGAGGCTCACGATGCCGCGCGGGGGCAGGCCGGCCGGGGTGACGCAGCCCGCCACGTCGGCCTCGCTCGCGGCCCTGGCGGCCAGCAGCCCGCCGACACTGTGGCCCACGAGCACGGGACCGGTCCAGCGTGGCCAGGACGGCGTGGACGAAGAGCACCGGGCGCCCGGATCCGTCCGACGGCTCCCGCACCCCGGAGAGGTCACCCCACCGCATCTGCATCGGCCACACGGTAGAGGTGTCGGAGCAGAATGCTCCCCCGCTTCGGCGACGAAGGTCAGGCCTCAACCGTGCGGCCGATCCCGGCCAGTGCGCCGAACCTTTCGGGGTGGTCGTCGACGTCGAGAGGTGAGTCGGGCCTCCACAGCGGGATGTGGACCAGACCCGGGTCGACCAGGGCCAGGCCGTCGAACTGCGCGAGCAGTTCGACGCGCGACCGGAGGTGGATGGGTGTGCCGGTCCGGCCCGACATCTTCTGGGCCTCGATGACCTCCGGGGGCTGGTCCTCGTGGGTGACGTTGACCAGCGCGACCGCACTGCCCGGCGGCATCCCGTCGCGGAGCCGCGCCACGATCCCGGCGGGATCGTCGGAGTCGGGGACGAAGTGCAGTACCCCCAGCAGGAGCACGGCGACGGGCCGGTCGAGGTCGAGGAGCCGCTGCGTACCGGGGTCGGCGAGGATGCCCTCCGGATCCCGGGCGTCGGCGTGGACGACGGCCGTCCGCGGGTCGTCGGCGAGGATCGCCCGGCTGTGGGACACGGCGATCGGGTCCACGTCGACGTAGACGACCCGCGCCGACGGGTCGGCCTGCTGGGCGACCTCGTGGACGTTGCCGACGGTCGGGATGCCCGATCCGACGTCGAGGAACTGAGTGATGCCCGCGCCGACCAGGAAGCGCACCGCGCGGCGCAGGAACGCGCGGTTGGCCCGCATGGTGTCGCCGATGGCGGGAGTCATGCTCGCGATCGCGTCGGCGAGCTGCCGGTCGATCGCGAAGTTGTGGGCACCACCCAGGAAGTAGTCGTACACCCGGGATGCACTCGGTCTGTCGAGGTCGATGTCCGGCGGTGCCCAGCTCGGCCGTTCCATGGCCCCCCGTTCGTTCCCTGTCCGGATGACGTTCGGACATGTCCGTGCCGACAGTAGTTCTCAGCTCCCTCCCAACGATATACCGCCAGATGGCCCAACAGCTTGATCCCCGGATTGGACCGTAAGCTCGGGCCGGTGATCGGTGGAGGTGCACGGCCCGGCGGATCGACGCCCCAGCTGGAGGTCGCTGTTCTGGTGCTGCCCTGGGCGGCCGAACTCGCCCGCGCGGCGTACCTGCCGATGACCCGCTCCGACCTCCACCGCTTCCTCACCGGCACCGCCGTCGGGCTCGCGCACGCCGCGGCGGCCGAGCCGCCCGACGTCGAGGAGTGCCGCCGGCTGGGCGTGTCGCTCGTGGACGCCGACCTCGTCGCCGCCGACGTGCTGCCGGCCACCGTGCGTGCGCTCGGCCGCCATCTCGTGGGCCTGGCGCGGTCGGCCGGGGCCGAGCGGCCCGGGGACGCCGTGCCGGCCGTGCAGGCCGCCGTCGTCGACGGATATCTGACCCGGATCCGGGCGCGTATCCTCGACGAGCAGGAGATGATGCGGCAGGCGGAGATCCGGGCCCGCCGGCAGACCGAGAGCGCGCTGCGCTCCAGCGACGCACGTTTCCGGGCGATCTTCGCCAACGCCGGGATCGGGATCGGGATCGCCGACATGGAGGGCCAGATCGTCGAGGCCAACGCGTCGTTCGCCACGATGCTCGGCTACGGGCTCGGAGAGTTCCGCCGGCTCCGGGTGACCGACTTCGTCTACCCCGACGACACCGCCGGGATGTGGGACATGTATCAGGAGATCATCGACGGGAAGCGGGACACCGCGCACGTCGAGAAGCGGTACCGCCATCGCGACGGCGGCGTCGTCTGGACGAACCTCACGGCGTCACTGATCCGGGACGCCGCCGGGGCGCCGGTCTACACCGTCGCCATGGTCGAGGACATCACGACCCGCCGCGAGCTGCAGGAACGGCTGCGACGCCAGGCGCTCCACGACCCGCTGACCCTGCTCCCCAACCGCACCCTGTTCCAGGACCGGCTGAGCGCGGCGTTCGCCCGCCCGGGCAGCCGTGTGGGGATCTGCTACCTCGACCTGGACCGGTTCAAGGCGGTCAACGACAGGCTCGGCCACGACGTCGGTGACGCCCTGCTGATCGCGGTGGCCGCCCGGCTGGACGAGTGCGTCTCCACCCGCGGGCATCTCGTCGCCCGGATGGGTGGGGACGAGTTCGTCGTCCTCGTCGAGGATCCGCCCGAGGGTGAGATGGCCGCACTCGCCGACACGGTGCTCGCGGTGCTGACCCCGCCGGTCGACGTCGACGAGCATCGCCTGTCGGTCTCGGCGAGCGTGGGCGTCGTCGAGTGCGCCGTCGACGAGATGACGCCCGCGGAGGCGCTGAAGGCCGCTGACGTCACGCTGTACTGGGCCAAGTCCGAGGGCCGCGACCAGTGGGCCGGCTTCGATCCCGAACGCAACGCCCGCGACATGACCCGCTACGCCCTCTCGGCCAACCTGCTGCCCGGTCTGGAGCGCGACGAGTTCCAGGTGGAGTACCAGCCCATCGTGGGGCTCGCGGACGGTCGGCCGCGCGGGGTCGAGGCGCTCGTCCGCTGGGCCCATCCGACGCTCGGGTGGCTGAGCCCGGACCAGTTCATCGGCCTCGCCGAGGAGACCGGTTCGATCGTCCCGCTCGGTCGCCGTGTCATGGTCGAGTCGTGCGAACGGGCCGCGGAGTGGAACCTCGCCCATCCCGGCGCCGACCTCTACATGAGCGTCAACCTTGCCGTCCGCCAGGCACACGATCCCGACCTCGTCGCCGACGTCGCCCGCGTGTTGGAGAAGACCGGCCTGCCGCCCCGCCTGCTCCAGTTGGAGATCACCGAGAGCGCCCTGCTCGGACCGGCCGGACGACCGGTCGAGGCGATCAAGGCGCTGGCCGACATGGGCATCCGGATCGCGGTCGACGACTTCGGCACCGGTTACTCCAATCTCGGCTACCTCCCCCGGCTCCCGCTCCACACGTTGAAGCTCGCCGGCGTCTTCGTGGAGGGCCTGCGCAACTCGACGACGGGCGCGGACCCGATCGTCGCCAGCCTGATCGCCCTGGCGCACACCCTCGGGCTCGGCGTCACGGCGGAGGGCGTCGAGACGCCCGCGCAGGCCGAGCGGCTCCGCGCCGGTGGCTGCGACAGCGCCCAGGGCTGGCTCTACGCCAGGGCCGCACCCTGGGACGAGATCGTCACGCTGCTCGACGGAAGGCGCCTGCCGCCTGCCTGACCACGCCTGTGTCGGTAGAGGGTCGATGCGTACGACGGACCGTAGTCCTCCGCGACGTCCTCGAGTCGTTCGTCAGGTCGCTCCGGCGCATGGGCGATCCTGGCCCGTGACAGCAGGTCCGCGGGTGGCCCGGCCTCCCACAGCGTTGCGATAGCCGTCCGCGCACCGGTTGCCGGGGCGCTCGGGCACCGCGAGTGTCGCGGCGTCGAGGGCGTGGACGAAACCGGACGGGTCCCCCTTCGGTGAGACGTCGCACATCCCGTCGGCGGCGCTGGTGACGACGAGGCAGAACGGGGACCGGGCGATCCACTGCTCGTCGATCGCGTCCAGATGCGCACGTGCCTTGTTCGCGACCCGCGGCAACGGTGTACCGAGGACCTGCTCCAGCTCGTCGACGGAGGTGATCGCGGACGTGTCCATGGCTCGGACCCCGACGTCGGCCCGCACCCCGGGATCGGCGGAGAAGACCGGAACCGGAGAATCGGTGGGTGACCCCTCCGATGTCCTCGACCCGGACGGTGCGTCGCTGGCGGCGTCGGCTCGCCGACGAGCGCGAGGAGGCGAAGGTCTACCGCGACCTCGCCACGCGCCGGTCCGGCGAGGAGCGGGAGATCCTCCTGACCCTGGCCGACGCCGAGGAACGCCACGCAGCGCACTGGACGCGACTGCTCGGCCACGACGTCGGCCCGGCTCGGCGCGGTGGCCTGCAGATGCGGCTGCTGGCGTTCCTGGCCCGGCGGTTCGGGTCGGTGTTCGTGCTCGCGCTCGCGCAGCGGGCGGAGACCCGGTCCCCCTACCGCTTCGACGCCGACGCCACCCCGGCCATGGCCGCCGACGAGCGGGTGCACGAGGAGGTCGTGCGTGGGCTCGCCGCCCGGGGCCGCGCGCGGGTGTCGGGGACGTTCCGGGCTGCCGTGTTCGGCGCCAACGACGGCCTCGTCAGCAACCTGGCTCTCCTTCTCGGCGTCGTGGGCGGTGGCGCGGGGCCCGCGACCGTGCTGTTGACCGGTGTCGCCGGGTTGCTGTCGGGGGCGTTGTCGATGGCCGCCGGGGAGTTCGTGTCGGTGCGCTCGCAGCGCGAGCTGCTCGCGGCGTCCACCCCGGACCTCCGCGACGCCGACACCGTGTTGCCCCACCTCGACGTCGACGCGAACGAGCTCGCGCTGGTCTACCGGGCGCGTGGGATCCCCGACGAGGAGGCCCGGCGCCGGGCCGAGGCGGTGTTGCGCGACCCCGCACGGTCGGTGGCCCGTGGCGGGCGGGTGGACGATCCGGGCGTCGGCAGCGGTCTCGGCGACCACACCGCCGACGTCGTCGGCACCGGTCTCGGCGCGGCCGTGTCGAGCTTCGCGTTCTTCGCCTCCGGAGCGGCGGTCCCCGTGCTGCCGTTCCTGCTCGGGCTCCCCGGCGGTGTCGCCGTCGCCACGGCAGGGGTGCTCGTCGGCCTCGCCCTGATGCTCACCGGCGCGATGGTCGGCGTGCTGTCCGGCGGGCCGCCCCTGCGCCGGGCTCTGCGGCAGCTCGCCATCGGGGCGGGCGCCGCGGCCGTCACCTACGGGTTGGGTCTGCTCCTGGGCGCCGTGCTCGGTTGATCCCGGCGGGGCCATCAGGCACCCTGGACGCGTGGACGGCGCCGAGCACGCAGCTCGGGCGCTGCGGGGGCTCGGGGCCCGCGTCGCGGTGCTCGCCCTCGTCGTCGGGCTGATCGCCGGCGTCGGTGCGGTGATGTTCGTCGGCCTCACCGCCCTGATGACCCCACCCGCGGGCGGCGCCGCGTGCGGCACGGGCGCCGGCGGTGTGCCGATCGAGGCGTCCGGCCCGACCGTGCTGGACGGCGAGCAGCGCACCAACGCGGCGGTCATCGTCGCGACGGGTCGGGACATGGGCGTGCCCGAGCGCGGGTTGTGGGTTGCGCTGGCCACGGCGCTGCAGGAGTCGGGCCTGCGCAACCTCGACTACGGCGACCGCGACTCGCTCGGGCTGTTCCAGCAGCGGCCGTCGCAGGGGTGGGGCAGCCCGGCGCAGGTACGCGACCCGCGTTACGCGGCGACCCAGTTCTACCAGCGCCTCGTCGTGATACCGGACTGGGCGCTGATGCCGCTGTGGGAGGCCGCGCAGGCCGTGCAGCGGTCCGGTTTCCCGCTCGCCTACGCCAAGTGGGAACAGACGGCCGCGGACCTGCTCGCCGAGGTCGACTCCCCCGCCGTCCTCGCGGCGGCTCGCCAGGTCGGTCCGGCCGGCGAGAACTGTGTCCCCGGTTCGGTGGCCGCCTTCGCGGGCGGCGCCCCGGGATGTGTCGAGGACGACCCGACCACCAACGGCTGCATCACCGCGGCCACCCTGTACGCGGTGACCCAGGCCGCGTCGGTGTTCGGCGGCCTGCGGGACGGGCCCGTCATCCGATCGTCCGGGTGTCATGCCGAGCGGCCGGGCAACCCCACCAGCGACCACCCGCTGGGCAAGGGCTGTGACTTCTTCCCCGGCGACGGCGGACGCTTCGCCCGTGGCCTGGAGATCGACAACGGCTGGCGGGCCGCCGAATGGTTCCGGGCCAACGCCGACGCGCTGCAGGTCTCCTACATCATCTGGCAGGGCCGCATCTGGACCCCCGGGGCACCCGACCAGGGCGGCTGGGGGCGCCCCTACACCGGGGGCGGCGTGTACGACCCGAGCGACGCGGTGGGCGGTCACTACGACCACATCCACGTGAGCTTCGAACGCTGAGCGTCCCGGCCCGGCTCGATCCGAAGAAGACCTCAGCGGTGTCCGGACCACGCTGACGTACCCGTCGGATCGATCACTTCAGGACGCCCGACGACTGTGCGGTCAGCTGGTCGTCGATCTTCCCGGCCGGGACGGGCCGCCCGAGCAGGTAGCCCTGACCGAGGAGCCCCGAGGGCAGGGCGAGAAGCTGGGCGTCGGTCTCGATCCCCTCCGCGACGCAGGTCAGGCCGAGATCCCGGGCCAGGCCGGCGATCGTGCGGACGATCGTGACGCTCGTCGGGTCGTCGGGCAGCCCGGCGGTGAAGGAGCGGTCGATCTTCAGTCCCGTGATGGGTAGCTGGGCGAGGTGTCGCAGGCTCGCGTAGCCGGTGCCGAAGTCGTCGATCGCGATCTCGACTCCGAGCTCGCGCATCTCGCGCAGCGCCTGGATGGTCGCGTGGCCGGCCTCGATCAGGACGGTCTCGGTGAGCTCGACGGTCAGCAGCTGGGGTGCCAGGCCGGTGTGGTCCAGAGCGTGGCGCACCTCGGCCACCAGGTCGGTGAGGTCGGCCTGCCGGGCGCTGAGGTTGACCGACACCCCGAGCCGGCGCCATGCCGGATGCGCCGCGTGCCAGGTCGCCAGGTCGGCGCAGGCGGTGTCGAGCACGTGCCGGCCCAGCGCGGCGATCAGGCCGGTGTCCTCGGCGATCGGGATGAACACGTCGGGCGCGACCGGAAGTCCACGGTCGTCGACGAGGCGGGCCAGTGCCTCGACGCCCGCCAACCGCTGGGTGCTGAGGTCGACGATGGCCTGGTAGGCCACCGTCAACCCGTCCGGAGGCAGCTCCGGGTCGCGCAGTGCGGCCCGGAGCACGCGCTGGACCCGGCGCCGTTCGACGACGTCGGCCCGCAGGGTGTCGTCGTACACCGCGTGCCGGTCCTTGCCACGGGCTTTTGCCTGGTACATGGCGGCGTCGGCGTCTCGGAGGACATCGTCGGGATCGTCCCCGGGCTGCGCCATGGTGACACCGACACTGACGGTGACGGTGTGGGCGTTGCCGTCGACGTCGACCGGCTCGGCGAGCGCGGCGGTGACCCGCCGGGCCACCGACCGCGCGCGCTCGTGGACGCCGACATGACCGTCGGTGCCGTCGGACGGGTCACCGGAGGGCGGGCGCAGGAGGATCGCGAACTCGTCGCCGCCGACCCGGGCGACGGTGTCCGCGGGTCGCAGCACCGCGCGCAGCCGCGAGGCGGTGGCGGTGAGCACCGCATCGCCCGCGGCATGCCCCGCGGCGTCGTTGACGTGCTTGAACCCGTCCAGGTCACAGAACAGGACGACGACCTGTCCGTCTGCGGGAACCTCCTTGAGCGCGGCATCGAGGCGGTCGGTGAGCAGCCGCCGGTTCGGCAGGCCGGTGAGCGGGTCGTGCAGGGCGGCGTCGGCGAGCCTGCGCTCCACCTCGACGGTCTCGGTGATGTCACGGGCCACCCCGAGCAACTGCCGCACCAGGCCACCGGGCTCGCGGGCGAACGGGGTGATCCGCCGGGAGAACCAGCGGTACCGACCCTCGCCGCTCCGGATCCGGTAGCGCAGCGACGACACCTCGCCGTCGGCGAGGTGTCGCGCCGCGTCGCACGCCCCGCGCACCAGGTGGACGTCGTCGGGGTGCAGGACGGCGTCGTCCGCCGCGGTCCGCAGCGGCGCGGGCACCCCGGCCACGTCGCGGGAGGACCAGAGGACGGCCAGCGTGTGCGCGTCGACGATGTCGATCAGGTCGGGGCTGGCCGCCAGCACGGCGTCGTGGAACGCCACGCTGTCGCGCAGCCTGGCCTGCACGACCCGTTCGGCCGTGACGTCGGTGCACGCCAGGACCGCGCCGAGCAGGCGGCCGTCCGCCCCCCTGATCGGCCGGGCCGTCGCGATGACGTCGTGGAGGGCGGTGTCCACCGGCCCGATCCGCAGCGGCAGGTCGGTGACGTCCTCCCCGGCGAGTGCGCGGCGCAGGGGTGTGCGGTGCTGCTCGGAGGTCAGGTTCTCGGCGTCGGCCAGGCCGGTGAGCCTGCGGTGGGCGGCGTTGCGGACGACGATCTCGCCGTCGGCGTCGCAGGCCACCACGGCGGCGTTCACGACCTCCAGCACGGCCTTGTCGAACCGCTGCTGGTCGGCCAGTGCGGCGTGGGCCGCCTCGCGCTGGGCCACGGAGACGGCCAGTGCCAGCACCACCAGCGTGCAGGCAACCAGGAACATCTGTACCAGCGCCCCCGCCGTGGGCGGTGCCGCCAGGCGGCCGACCATCGCGAACGGGCCGCCCCCGTGGGCGGTCAGGATCGAGACGAGGGACCCCACGACCAGCAGTTGCACCGTCGCGGTCCGCACCCCGAGCCGGAACCCGGTCCAGGCCAGCACGGCCACCGGCAGGAACGTCATCGGCAACGGCTGCGCCGGAGCGAACACCGCGACCGTCGCGACGGGCCCGGCGGTCCAGGACGACGCCTGCTCCCATCGCCCGACCGTGACGGTGCGGGCCGGGAGGCGCATCACCAGTGGCACCAGCATCAGCACCGCCGCGCCGTGCGAGGAGGCGACCGCCCACCACACGGGCAGGAGGTCGGCGCCGCCCATCGCCGTTGACGCGACCGCGGCCAGCCCGCCGGCCACGACCGCACCCGTCGCCGCCGCGGCGAGCAGCCGGCCCAGGTCCGGCAGGTTCAGCAGGGTGGGGCGCCCGTGGCGGCCCAGCCAGTAGCCGGCCACGAGACCTTCGACCGTGTCGGCGACCGCGAACGCGGCGGCGGAGGTGGGAGACCGGCCCGCCGCGAGGTTCGCGAGGAAGCTCGCGCCACCCACCGCGACCAGCATCAGCCCGCGGCGCCGTCCCGTGGTGGTCGCCACCGCGGCAACGGCCACACCCGCGGCCGGCCACCACACCGCGACGGGTGAGCCCTCCGGAGCCAGGAGCACCGACACCAGTCCGAGGCCGAACACCGCAAGGGCCACCACGGCCGGTGACGCCCACACGGCCGAGCGGCGGAGCCCGGCAAGCGGGGTCGGCGTCATCATTCTCCCGGATCGGACAGGTCGGATCGGGGAGCGTGCGCCACCCCTCCGTGATGTCGGACGGCAGGTTGATGCGTTAGCACCTGACGATAGGCCGATTGGTCTAAGGTGGCGGTCGGTCCTGCGGGGAGATGAGACCGGTAGCCGGCACGCGGTCCGGCGGTCGGGGCGCTACCCGGCCGCCAGCGGCTCCACCGAGCCGCCGATCGGGATCTCGGGGTTCTGGATGTTGCTGACGATCACCAGTTCGAACGGGGAGTACGTGCCGGTGCGCCACTGCCCGCCGACCACGGGGGTCTTGGCCACGTTCGGCACCGGACCCCTGGTCCAGTCCAGCGGGCCGACCACCGAGTCGAGCCGGAGCTGCGAGATCGCGGCGGCGAGGCCGGGCCGGTCGTCGACCCTGTCGACCGACGAGAATGCCTTCGCCGCCACCTCGAACAGCGCGTGGGCGAAACCGATCGGCTGGGTCCACTGCTTGCCCGTGCTCCGCATGTAGGCCTCGGCGAGCTGGGCGGCACTCTGTCCGGTCAGCGACGAGATGAACGGGTGGCTCGGCGACCACCACACCTCGGTGCCCAGGTTCACACCGAGCGCACCCAACGCCTCGACGCTGGACGGGAACAGCAGGGCCTTGGCGACGGTCGCGATCTTCGGTCGATAGGCCTGCTGGGCCGCCTGACGCCAGAACTCGATGAAGTCGGGCGGGATCGGGACGCCCAGCAGGATCTCGGCCGCTCCGTCGCGGAAGGCCGCGATCTGCGCCGAGTAGTCCTGGGTGCCGTTGGGGTAGTTGCCGGGATCGATGATCTGGTAGCCGCGCTGAGCCTGGGCCGGCGGGAATCCGGTGGTCGGATCACCCCAGGCGAGTCCGTCGGCATCGTCGGGCCACAGCGCGCCGACGATCTTGTTGGTGCCGACCTGCTCCCACATGTCGGCGAACACCGCCTCTACGTCCTCCAGGCCCCAGAAGAAGTTGAACGTCCAGTTGAACCTGGTGCCCTCCTGGCCGCCCCGGCCGAAGAACCAGGGCTGCCACGGCGTCACGGTGGACACGCACGGCATGCCGTTCGACTCGCACTGGTCGCTGACCGGGTTGGACGTGTCCGGAGTGGACGAGACGAGCATCAGGTGGATGCCGTTGTTGAGGATGAGGTCGGAGGCGACGTCCGCGGCCCGGCCGGAGTCGGACTGGCTGTCGCGCTTGATGATCTCGACCTGGTAAGGCCGTCCCCCGACCTGGATCGGGTTCTCCGTGAAGTGCTCCCGGACCGCTCCGATGACGAACTGGTCCGCCTCGCCGAACGGGGCCAGCGGACCGGTCTCGGGACTGACGTATCCGATCCGGATGATCTGGTCCCCGCCCGAGCCGCCAAGTTCCGGCGGCCCGGTGCTGCACGCGGCGGTGCCGCCGGCGGCCGCGACCGCGCCTGCCGCACCGACGACCCGGAGGAACCCGCGCCGGTCCAGGCGAAGCCCGCCCGTCGTCTCCAACATCCCTACCCCTGTCCGACCGAGTGATCCGTCCTGCTGATGATCACGAAAGAGGGCTCATCATTACATGCACGCGGAGTCGCACTGATGACACGCCAACTCACGAACGGACCAGCGGACTGTACATATGCGCAGTCGATGTATCGCAGAGATCACGGACTGCCGACATTCTCGGGACACGCTCGCGGTCGATCCCCCATCCGTGCGGGAGGACGTATTGCATCCCCCTAGACTCCGAAAGCATCGCCCCGGACTCGGGAGATGATCGCCCGAACCGCCGAGCGGCGCGCCCCCTTCCTCCGGGTCGCTTCCCCGCGAGAACGTTCGGGCGACTCGTCGGGCGCAGCAGACGGAGAGCCTGGAGATGTCGACGTGAGCAAACCCGTGGGCCTTGTCGGCGGTACCCAACGCCTCTCACCGCGTGACTGGAGCCTCCGCGTCCGGCTGGCGGTCGTGCTGCTCGTACCCGGGTTGGTCGCGCTGGTCCTCGGCGGGCTCCGCATCGCCGACCAGGCCGGAGAGGCCGGGGAGCTGAACCGCGTCGAGCGGTACGCAACGGTGCAGGGTGGGGTCGCCACCCTCGTCGAACGACTCCAGCAGGAGCGCTACCAGGCGGCGGTGTTCGTCGCCCAGGACCGGTCCGCCGACCTCGAGGCGCTGGAGTCGGCCATCGTCGAGGTCGACGCGACGGCCGCCGAGACCCGCCCCACCGTCACCGCGCTCTACGACGGCGACGTCGACCTGGTCAGATCACACCGCCAGGCCCTGCAGGGGCTCGCCCGCCTGCCCCAGCTGCGCAACCTCGTCAAGACCTCCAACGCGCCCGCCTCGGCGGTCATCTCCCGCTACTCCGAGCTCGTCGACCAGATCGTCGGGCTCGACGACACCCTCCTGCTCGGCATCAACGCGAACGAGGTCGACGGGCTGGCGGGAGGACTCGGTGGACTCGCCACCGCACGGAACGAGGCGATGCTCCAGCTCGCGCTCATCACCGCGGCCGCGGGCACCGCCGAGCCGCCCGCGACCGCGCTGGCCGGGCTGAGCGGCAGCGCGGCCCGGCTCACGGCGGGCCTGACGGACTTCCGCGCGGGCCTGGACGCCGGCCAGCGCGTGCGATTCGGCGGGCTGATAGCGGGAGCGTCCAACACCGGACGCGACCGCCTCGTCCAGAGCCTGTCGCTCCGCACCGAGGATGGCGCCCTCCCCGCCGAGACGGTGAACGACGCCGTCGCCGTCCTCGAGCCCCTCGTCGCGGAGATCGACGCCGCCGAGGACAGTGTCCGCGCCGAGCTCATGACGACGAGCACGGAGCGCCGCGAGGCCGCGGCCAACCTCGCCGGGGTCAACGCGGTGGCGCTGCTGCTGTCCCTGCTCCTCGGTGTCGCCATCGTGGTGCTGATCTCCCGGGCGATGATCAATTCGCTGCGGACCCTGCGGCGCAGCGCTCTGGACATTGCGGAGAAGCGGCTGCCCGAAGCGGTCCTGCGGATGCGTGAGGGCGCGGTGCCCGACGTCGACGTCGAGCCGGTGCCGGTCACCACCCGGGAGGAGATCGGGCAGGTCGCGCGGGCGTTCGACGCCGTGCACGCGCAAGCACTGCGGCTGGCCGCCGAGCAGGCCACGCTGCAGATCAGCGTCAACAGCATGTTCGTCAACCTCGCGCGGCGCAGCCAGAGCCTGGTCGACCGGCAGCTGCAGCTGATCGAGGATCTGGAGAGCAACGAGCAGGATCCCGACCAGCTCTCGAACCTGTTCCGCCTCGACCACCTCGCCACCCGGATGCGACGCAACAGCGACAACCTGCTGGTGCTCTCGGGTACCGACCTGGCCAAGCGCAACTCGCCCGCGGTGCCCGTGGTGGACGTGCTGCAGGCGGCCCTGTCGGAGGTCGAGCAGTACGAGCGGATCGAGGTCGACCAGCCACCGTCGGTCGTCGTCGTGGGCCGCGCCGCCAGCGACGTGCAACACCTGTTGGCGGAACTGCTGGACAACGCGACCAGCTTCTCGCCCCCGGACACCACCGTCACGATGACCACGACCCGGACCGGCGAGGGCGCCGTGGTGGTGGAGATCGCCGATGCGGGTGTCGGCATGGCGCGCGCGGATGTGGCGGAGACCAACGTCAAGCTCGGTCGCAGCAGCGAGGTGACGGTCACCGCCTCGCGTCGCATGGGCCTGTTCGTCGTCGGGCGACTCGCCGCCCGGCACGGCATCGAGGTCCGCCTCATCGCCGCCGAGACCGACACGGGCCTGACGGCGCGGGTGATCCTCCCCCCGCGTCTGGTCGAGGTCAACGCCCGGACGGGTCGCTGGGACAGCTCGGAGACCGCGGCACCGACCCGGTCGGGTGCGGGCGGGATCCCGCAGCCGCGCTCCGACGGGGACGCCCGGCCCCGCATCGCGCCACCGACGGGACGGACGGTGCCCACCGAGGCGTGGGCCCCGCCCCTCACCCAGGCCCCGCCCCCCTCCGTCGGCGCCCCGCGTCCGGCGACGGAGCGCCCGCCGGTGGACCCCCCGCAACGCCGCCCCGCCGCCCCGCCGCCCCGCCGCGGCGACCCGACCCCCGAACTGCCGTCACCCCGCACAGCACCGGACACCGGCCTGCCGCGCAGGTCGGACCGATCGCCGGCCGTCCCTCCGGTGACGCATCCACCAGCCGTCCGACCCACCGTGGACCAGCCGGTCGCGAGGGACACCGCGGACTTCTTCGTGCCCACGGAGTCCCCGGCACCGGCAGCACCGGAGCCCATCCGGGCCCCCGCCCCACCCCGAGCCGAGCCGAGCGCGACTCCCGCACCCGCCGGCCGCACGCCGATCTTCGAGGAGGTCGCGTCGGGCTGGTTCCGCTCCTACCGGCAGGTTCCGATCAACTGGCAGGCCTCGCCGTCGGATGAGGCGGCCCGGTCCGCCACCCCCACGCCGCCCTCGTGGAACCCGCCGTCACTGACCCCGTCGCCGTCCGCCCTGCCGCTCCCGGTGTCGCCGGCGGTCCCGGCCCCACGTCCACCCGGCCCGGGCGGCACCCCGTCGACCGATCGACGCGACTCGGCGTTCGTCGACTCGGCGTTCGTCGACTCGGCGTTCGTCGACTCGGCGGCGTTCGCGACCTCGGCCGACGAGGGTTGGCGCGCGGCCACCGAGGTGGTCGGGAGACGTGACGAGGCCGACACCGGGACGGGCCTGCCGAAACGAACCCCGGGCGCACGCCTGCTCCCGGGCAGCGTCGGGTCGGGCGCGGGCCCCACCAGCACCGGCCCGGGCGGGCCCACACCGCAGCCGGCGGCGCCCCGCGACGCCGACGCGGTGCGCGGGCGGCTGGGCGACTACCAGCGCGGCGTCCGCCGGGGTCGTGGCCGCCTCGAGCATCCCGACCCCCTCGACGGCACGTGACGGTCGGGGCCGGGCGGGATCAGGACGGTGGCAGGTTCTGCACGTGCTGGAATCCGAAACGGCCCTTGATGCACAGATGGCCATGGGTGACGGAGTGGTCGGCAGGCGAGGTGACGTTGACGATGGAGCCCTGCTGCACGTGCAGTTCCAGGTTGCAGCCCACACCGCAGAACGAGCAGACCGTCGTGGTGACGGTCTCGGCGTCGGGCTCCCAGTCGCCGGCCGCACGCAGCTCGTGCTCACGCACCGACTTGAGCGCACCCGTCGGGCAGACCCCGATGCAGTTCCCGCAGTAGACGCACGCGGAGTCGGGGAGGGCGGCGTCGAACTCGGTGGCGATGCGGGCGTCGAAACCGCGGCCGGCGGCGGAGATCGCGAAGGTGAACTGGGCGTCGCTCCCGCAGGCCTTGACGCACTTGTAACACATGATGCACCGGGCGTGGTCGCGGACGTAGAGGTCGTTATCGACCTTCACGGGCTGGGCGACGGTCTCGACGGTGCTCCCGTCCGGAACCCGGTGGTGTCCGGCACGGCGGGTGTCGCGCTCCCCGGCCGCGGCCGGTGCGGCCGGCGGTCCGTAGCGGGCGGGGTCGACGCCGTAGGACACCATCCAGCGCTGGACGTCCGCGCTCGCCTGCGACATGTCCACCGAGGACGCGAGCAGCTCCAGCACCATCCGCCTGCTGTGGCGCACCTTCTCCGAGTCGGTGCCCACGACCATCCCGTCCTCGACGTCGCGCGCACACGACGGGACGAGGACCCGCGAGTTCTCGACCTCCACCACACATGCGCGGCAGGCGTTGACCGGCCCTTCACCGACGGGAACGGCGGCTTGTTCCGCGGCTCGCCCCGGAACCCCTCGATCGAGTTGAGCAGCGCCGTCTCCTCGCCGCAGATGTAGGCGCCGGCGCCGCGGCGGAGCTCGATGTCGAACGCGAAGCCCTCCCCCATGACGTCCGGACCGAGGTGACCGCGCATGCGGGCCGCCCCGATCGCGTGCCCGAGACGGCGGATGGCCGGCGGGTGGTGACAACGGCGATGGCGGTCGCGGCGAGGGCGGCGGTCCCGGTGCGGCCGGTCCCACGTTCCCGTCCGAGCGCCTGGAGCTGGAGGCCCTCGGCCGAGCCCACCACTTCCTCGCCGAGGTCGACCGGGTCCGGCCCACGCTGCAGGTCCCCGTGGGTGCCGGTGTGTGGGAACCCGGTCGGATCGCCCCGCCCGAGCGGCGAGCCGGGCCCGTCTCCGATGTCGCGCGGTGGCCCGCTCACCCGCATCGGCGAGGCGTACCCGCCGGTCTGGACACCGGAGTTGTAGGCGTCGAGCACCCGGACGGTGGTGAGCCGGATCGGGTACTCGCTCGTGAGCGCGTCGGCGGGCGGCACGTGCTCCACCGGCGTGAACGGCGCCGCGGGCCCGCGGGCCGCTCCCGTCTCCCACAGGCGCGCGTGCAGGAGCGGCGTGCCGGGGTGGTCGAGCGACGGGCACGGCCACTGCAGCCCGCCGTGCTCGGCCAGCCGGGCGTAGCTCATGCCGTGGTGCCAGTCGAGCGAGAGCGAGCGCAGCTCGTCCCAGACCTGCTCGGCGGTGGGCTCGCCCCAGCTCTGCCCCAACCGGTCGGCGATCGCGCAGATGATGTGGGTGTCCGGGCGCGCCTGCCCGGGTGGGTCGATGGCCTTGCGGACGCGTTGCACCCGCCGTTCGGAGTTGGTGACGGTGCCCTCGTACTCGCACCAGTCGGCCGCGGCGGGCAGCACGACGTCGGCCATGTCGGCCGTCGCGGTCCGGAAGATGTCCTGGACGACGAGGTGGTCCAGCCCCTCCAGGAGGTGCCGTGAGTGCGTGGCGTTGGCCTCGGACTCGGCCGGGTTCTCCCCGATGCAGTAGAGCGCGCGGAGCCTGCGTGCCCCGTCGGTGCCCCCGTCGGTGCCCCCGTCGGTGCCCCCGTCGGTGCCCCCGTCGGTGCCCCCGTCGGTGCCCCCGTCGGTGCCCCCGTCGGTGCCCCCGTCGGTGTCTCCGTCGGTGTCTCCGTCGGTGTCTCCGTCGGTGTCTCCGTCGGTGTCTCCTTCGATGTGGGAGCCATCGCCTCGAACATCTGCGACAGGTGCATGCCGGGCGTCGGTGAGATCGTGGCTCCCCACCCCGTCTCGAAGCGGACGCGCGCCACGTCGTCACCCAGGTCGTAGCCTCCCGGCAGCTTCGCCGGGATCGCGCCCATGTCCCCGCCGCCCTGCACGTTGTTCTGCCCGCGCAGCGGCACCAGCCCGGAACCGTAACGGCCGACGTGCCCGGTGAGCAACGCGAGGTTGATCAAGGCGAAGACGTGGTCGGCGGCGTTGTGGTGCTCGGTGATGCCGAGGGTCCAGCAGATCTGCGCGCGATCGGCGCGGGCGTAGGCGTGGGCGAGCCCGCTGATCAGCTCGGCCGGGACGCGGGTGATCCCCGACGCACGTTCGAGGGTGTAGGGCTCGACGGTGGCACGGTAGTCCTCGAAACCGGACGTGGCGCTGCGGACGAACGCCTCGTTCACCAGGCCGGCGTGGATGATCTCACGACCGATCGCGTTGGCCAGCGCGATGTCGGTGCCGACGTCGAGGCCGAGCCAGCCGTCCGCCCACTGCGCGGTGGACGTGCGCCGCGGGTCGACCGAGTACATGCGGGCACCGGTCCCGAGTCCCTGCAGCACGTGGTGGAAGAAGATCGGATGGGTCTCTCGGGCGTTGGAGCCCCACAGGATCAGCAGGTCGGCGTGCTCCGCCTCCACGTAGGCGCTGGTGCCGCCGCCCGCACCGAACACTGTCGTCAGACCGACGACCGAGGGCGCGTGTCAAGTGCGGTTGCAGGAGTCGACGTTGTTGCTGCCCATCACCGCGCGGGCGAACTTCTGCGCGGTGTAGTCCATCTCGTTGGTGGCCTTCGAGCAGCTGAACATCCCGAACGCATCGGCGGGCACACCGCGGAATCCCGCCGCGGCGCGGTCGAGAGCCTCGTCCCAGCTCGCGGGGCGCAGCACGCCGTCGTCGCGGACGAGCGGCTCGGTGAGCCTGACGTGACGGGGACGGCGCATCGTCGGTCCTTCCACCTGCGAACGGGACTAGCCTGGGCCAGGGTAGATCGCCGAAGGTGGTCCGCGTCACTATCCGGAGGTCGAGATGGGTCGCCTCACCGTCCGACGGCCCGTCCTGAGCGTCGGGCCCGACGGACAGCACCGCTGGCTCGACACCCTGGCCGCCGAGGAGCCCCTCGAGCTCCGGGTGGACGGGAAGCCGCTCTCGGTCACGATGCGCACGCCGGGCCACGACGTCGAACTCGCGCACGGGTTCCTGCTCACCGAAGGGGTGCTCGGCTCGTCGGCCGACGTGTTCAGCGCCCGGTACTGCGACTCCGTCGACGACTCCGGGCGCAACACCTACAACGTCCTGGACGTGGCGCTAGCGCCCGGCGTCGAACCGCCCGATGCGAGCCTCGAACGCAACTTCTACACCACGTCGTCGTGCGGGGTGTGCGGCAAGGCGTCACTGGACGCGGTCCGACGCAAGACCCGCTTCTCCCCCGCGTCCGACCCGGTGTCCGTCTCGCCCGCCACGCTGAGCACGTTGCCCGGCACGCTGCGCGTGGCCCAGAAGCTCTTCAACTCGACCGGCGGGCTGCACGCCGCCGGGCTGTTCACCGCCGCGGGCGATCTCCTCGTCGCGCGTGAGGACGTCGGCCGGCACAACGCGGTGGACAAGGTTCTCGGGTGGGCGCTGCTCGACGAGCGGATCCCGGCCGCGGGCACGGTGCTGATGGTGTCGGGGCGGGCGTCGTTCGAGCTGGTCCAGAAGGCCGTGATGGCCGGGGTGCCGGTGCTGTCGGCGGTCTCCGCTCCCTCCTCGCTGGCCGTGGAACTGGCCCTGGACGCCGGGCTGACACTCGTCGGCTTCCTGCGCGGCGAGACGATGAACGTCTACAGCGGACCGCAACGGGTCACCGCCCCGGCCGTGCGGCCAGGGTCCACCTGAGCGGATCGCTGATCAGGAGTCAGGCGGTGCGGCGGGGCGGGCGGTGCTGGCCAGGGCCACCCCGACCAGGATCAGCGCCCCGCCCGCGGCCTGCGCCGGGGCGAGCACCTGCCCCAGCAGCGCCCACGACGCCAGCGCGGACGCGACCACCTCGAGCAGCGCGACGAGCGAGCCGCGGGCCGCGCCGATCCGGGCGATCGCGGCCACCCCGGTCAGGTAGGCGATCACCGACGAGACGACCACGAGCAGCGTCGCCACCACCGGCCAGCCGACGTCGGCGCCCGCGAGCAGCACGCCCGCGGCCGCGGTGTCGACCACGATGGGGAGCACCCCCACCAGGCCCAGCAGCGCGACGACCGCGGCGCCGACGGTCATCCCGACCCCGGCCAGCACCAGCGGCGGGGTCACGCTGCCGGCGCGGTCGGCGATGAGGAAGTACGACGCCTGGCACACCGCGGCCACCAGTCCCCAGACCAGCCCCTCCCAGCGCAGCCCGACACCGGACCAGACCTGCACCACGAGCGTCAGGCCGAGTAGCGCGACCCCCGCACCCATCAGTGTCCGGACCGACGGCGGCTGCCGCCGTACCAGCCAGACCCAGCCGATCACCAGGATCGGGCCGGTGTACTCCAACAGCAGCGCGACGGTCACCGGCAGGTACGCCAGCGCGTTGAAGAAGGCCACCTGCACGCCGGCCATCGCGAGCACGCCGTAGAGCACCAGCGCGGGCGCGTCGACCCGCAGCGCCGCCAGCACCCCGGGCCGGACGATCGCCACCACCGCCAGCAGGATCGCCGCCGACCCGCCCAAGCGGACGAGGACGGCCCCGTTCGCCGACCATCCCGCGCCGATCAGGGCGCTGGCGAACGGACCGGACAACCCGAAAGTGACGGCGGAGACCAGCGCGAGAGCGAGCCCCGCGCGGGCCCGATCCCGGCCGACCGCGACAACGCGCCCGCTCACCTCCACGGACCGGTTGATCGATGCGAGGGACACAACTGGGTCGGCGCGAGAACCCCGAGGCATCCCCCGGACCGATCACGTCGGCACTGCTCAGTCCTGCGCACCGGTCTGCGCCACCAACCCGGCCGCCGCGATGCCCGCGACCGCGGCGGCCTCGTCGTTCAGCGACGCGTCACCGGTGACGCCGACGGCCCCGAGCAGGCGGCCCTGCGCGTCACGGACGAAGACCCCGCCCGGTACGGACAGGATCCTGCCGCCGGCCAGCGCCGCCACCGAGGTGAAGAACTCCGGCGAGTCGGCCGCACGAGCCGCGATCGCACGGTTGGTCATACCCATGCCGAGCACCCCCCAGGCCTTGGCGACCGCGATGTCCGGACGGAGGTTTCCCGAGCCGTCCTGGCGTTCGAGAGCCACGAGCGCGCCGCCGGGATCGAGCACCGCCACGGTCAGCGGGTTGAAGCCCGCGGCGGTGCCGTGGTCGAGCGCGGCGCGTGCGATGGTCCGGGCCTGGTCGAGGGTGATCGTCATGGGCGTGATCGTGCCTCAGGCCGCCCGCGTCAGCACGAGGACGGGGATCGTGCGGGTCGTCTTCTCCTGGTACCCGCCGAAACCGGGGCTGGCGGCCACGAGGCGCGTCCAGATCTCCGCGCGGTCGGGCCCCTCGACCTCGGCGACCTCCACCGGGAACTTCTCCGTGCCCACCTCGACGTCGATCTTCGGGTTGGCCTTGAGGTTGTGGTACCAGTCCGGGTTGGTCGGTGCGCCCGCCTTCGACGCGACGATCACCATGCTTCCGTCGGGCTGGGGGACATACACCAGCGGTGTCACACGCCGGGTGCCGGACTTCGCGCCGACGTGGTGGACCAGGATCATCGGCGCGCCCTCGAACGGGCCGCCGACCCACCCCTCGTTCGCCCGGAACTCCGCGATGACCTTCGCATTCCAGTCGTTCATGGTGCCGGGTGTCGTCATAGGTCGCTTCCTGTCGTCCGCAACAGCAGCCAAGCCGCGGTGATCACGGCCACACCGCCCACCAACCAGAACAACCCCGCCCACATTCCACCGGGCAGGTGCGTGAGCCGGGCGAGCATGTCGACGTCGGACGTACCGTCCCGCCTCCGGCGACGCCCGCGCTGCAGCTCGCGCACCGCGCGCAGGCCGCCGAAGAGCAGGAACCAGCACAGCGCCGCGGCGAACCCGGCCTGCAGCCGCACATCACCCCACACCGCGACCGCCCCGACCAGGGCCCCGGTCGCGAGGACCGACACCACGCCGAACACGTTGCGGACGTGGATCAGGGTGGCCGCGAGCAGGGCGAGGGCGATCCACAGCATCAGGGCGGCGAGGTCCGCGGCCACCAACAGCGCCCCGCCCAGGCCCAGCAGCGACGGCGCCGGATAGCCGCCGAGGAAGGTCAGCACCAGGCCGGGACCGCGCCGGGCCCCGGTGGACACGGTCAGGCCGGACGTGTCGGGATGCAGCCGGATCCCGGTGAGGCCGCGCCCGGCGAGGACCGCAACCAGCGCGTGCCCGCCCTCATGGGCGATGGTGACGACGGTGCGCGTCCACCGCCACGACACCGACCAGGTGACGGCGACGAGCGCGAGCGCCGCGGCGAGCAGGACCCCGGGCCGCTCGGCGAGCACCTGCGCCGCGGTGTCGTAGCCGGTCTGCAACAGCGTTCCGGCGTCACCCACAGGACCAGTCTGGCATCGCCTTGACCTTCCACCGGGTGGAGGGCCGAGGATCACCGCCATGACCCTGTTGACGATCGGTGAGCTCGCCCGCCGGTCGGGCGTCCCGGTGCGCACCATCCGGTTCTGGTCCGACGAGGGCGTGCTCCCGGAGACGGACCGCTCCCGCAGCAACTACCGCCGCTATGACGCTCGTGCCGTCGCACGCCTCGACCTCGTGCGGACGCTGCGCGAGCTCGGCCTCGGACTCGACGACGTGCGGCTGGTGCTCGACCACCGCCGCACGGTCGAGGACGTCGCCGCGTCACACGTCCAGGCCCTCGCGCTTCGCTGGTACCTCCGTGCGCGCGAGTCGGGGCCTCCGTGCGCGCGAGTCGGGGCCTCCGTGCGCGCGAGTCGGGGCCTCCGTGCGCGCGAGTCGGGGTCCCCGAGGGCGGTGGCCGTGCCGTGCGCCTCGACGTAGCCGACGGTGGCGGGCTCGACGTCGGCGATCGCCAGCGCCGTGGTGATCACGGCGGCCGGCGAGTCGCCCCCCGGCGCGGTGAACCCGATACGGTGGGCGCCGTCGTTGTTGATCGCGGAGCCCTTGATGACGGCGTGGACGTGGTCGCCGTCGGCGATCGCGTCGGCGAGGCGCTTTCAGCACCACCAGCCCAACACCGTTGCCACCCACCGTGCCGGCGGCGTCGAAGGTGCGGCAGTGCCCGTCCGGGGACAGGATCCCGTCCTCCGTGCAAAGGTAGCTGCGGTGTTTCTGCTCGTCCACCGCGACACCGCCCGCCAGCGCCATGTCGCACTGGTAGACAGCAGGGACCGGGCGGCCATCACCACCGACACCAGCGATGTGGAGCAGGTCGACTGAACGGTGACAGCCGACCCTCCAGGCCGAGCTTGTAGGCCACCCTGGTGACCAGGAAGTCGTTGCTGTTGCCGATCATGACCTGGCTGTCGCCGAGCGTCTCGACGGCGTCGCGGTGCGCCGCGACGTTGTACATCAGGTAGGTGTTGCTGCCCGCGCCTGCGTACACGCCGATCAGGCCGCCGTAGCGGGCCGGGTCGTGACCGGCGCGCTCCAGCGCCCCCCGTGCGCACTCGAGCAGCAACCGGTGCTGGGGATCCAGTCCGGGCACCGGTAGATCAACGCCGCCGCGAACTCCCCGGAGCACACCAGGCAGACGAGGACGAAGCGGGAGGACACGGGATCGTCGGGCACGGAGGGCCCTCTCCTTGTCGGCGGGGCAACGAGAGGGAACGGGGTCATTCGGTCCCGTGCCACGAGCGCCACAGGCCGGCGTAGACGCCGTTCGCGGCCACCAGTGCGTCGTGCGTCCCGACCTCCACCACCCGGCCCGCGTCGACCACGGCGACCCGGTCGGCGTCGTGCGCCGTCTGCGGCCGGTGGGCGATGGCGATCACGGTGCGGTCCACGTGGATCGCGCCCATGGCGCGTTCGGCCTGCCGGGCCGTCGCCGGGTCGAGCAGTGCCGTGGCCTCGTCGAGGATGAGGGTGTGCGGGTCGGCGAGTTCCACCCGTGCGAGCGCGAGCTGCTGGGCCTGTGCCGGGTCGAGGGCGACACCGCCCGATCCCAGCTCGGTGTCCAGGCCCGCGGGCAGGTCGTGCACCCAGCTGGCGTCCACGGTGGCCAGCGCCGCCATCAGGTCGTCGTCCCCGGCGTCGGGGGACGCCATCGTGAGGTTCTCCCGCAGCGTGCCGATGAAGACGTGGTGCTCCTGGGTGACCAGCACGATGCGGCCCGCGAGCGCGCCGGCCGCGGCCAGGTCCGCGATCAGGACGCCCCCGAGCAGGACCGATCCGGAGTGCGGCGCCTCCACCCCGCACATCAGCCTGCCGAGGGTGGTCTTGCCGGCGCCGGAGGTGCCGACGAGCGCCGGCCGCGGGCCACAGTCAGGTCGACGTCGCGCAGCACGTCGTGACCGTCCACGTAGGCGTAGCGGACGCCGCGCAGCTCGATCCGGTCGTCGCGCGGGGCGGGCGGAGTGGGCGCGTCACCCTCGGAGACCAGCCCGACGCCCTTGATCCGCGCGAAGGACGCGCCGCTGCGCTGCAGCTGCTCGACCCACATCAGCACCGTGTCGAGCGGGTCGACGAGCTGCCACATGTACAGGCTGCCGGTGACGACCACGCCGAGCTCGATGGAGCCGTCGAAGTAGGCGAGGCCGCCCACGAGCAGCGTCACCGCCAGCGGCAGGAAATGCCCGAACTCGGTGACCGGGAACAGGACCGACCGCAGGAACAGGGTGCGCCGCCGGCGCGGTAGACCTGGTCGACGGCGCGGTCGACCGCCGCGATGCGCTCCGCACCGAACCCGTACGCCTCGACGGTGCGTGCGCCCTCCGCGGTCGCGGTCAGGTTCTCGGCGGCCTCGGACACCGCCTCGCCCTCGGCGAGGTAGGCCCGCCCGAGCCCGGCTGAGGTACCATCTGGTGGCCCACCACACGAGCGGGACGCCGACCAGCGCCGCCGCCCCCAGCAGGGGGTGCGGCAGGAACACCGCCCCGAAGATGAACAGCACCTGGACGCCGGCCATGAAGACGTCGGGGGCGGCGCTGCGCAGCGTGGTGGCGACGTTGCCGACATCCAGCGACGACCGGGTCAGCAGGTCGCCGGTGTTCATGCGGTCGACGATGCGTGCCGGCAGCGCGAGGGCCCGGTCGACGACCTCCTCGCGCAGCCCGGCCAGTGCCCGCTCCCCGAACCGGTGGGCGGTGAGCTGCGTGTAACGGGTCAGGAGCAGCCGGGCGACACCACAGACGAGCACGCCGACCGCGAGCAGGTTCACCGTGCCGACGTCCGCGGTGCCGATCTGCACCCGCGTGACGATCAGGCCGAGCAGCCACGGCCCGGCGAGCGACGCCACGGCGGTCGCGCGGGTCAGCACGACGACGAGGACCAGCGCGGGCCGGTCGGCCGCATCAGCTCCAGGGTGCCGCGGCGCACGGTGGCGACGTCGGCGACGGGCAACTGCCACGCGGGGGCGGTCACCGGCCCGCCCCGGATCTCGCGGCGGTCACGACCGGCGGGGGCAGCCCCGGATCGTCGTCGGCACCGCGGAAGACCAGCGCCCGGTAACCGGGTTGCGACGCGAGCAGCTCGGCGTGGGTGCCGACGGCCCCGACCCGGCCGTCCACCACGTAGCAGACCGCGCTCGCATGGCCGAGCCACATCGGCGACGTCGTGACCACCACCGTGGTGCGCCCGCCGCGTTCGGCGACCACGCGGGCGGCCACCGTGGCCTCGGTGTGGGCATCGAGTGCAGATGTGGGCTCCACGAGCATGAGGACCTCCGGGTCGACGAGCAGGGCCCGGGCCAGGCGCAACCGTTGGCGTTGCCCGCCGGAGACGTTGCGGCCGGTGACGGCGAGCCGCGCATCGAGGCCGCCCGGCATGGCGTCGACGACGTCGGTGGCCACAGCGGTCCAGAGGGCCTTCTCGACCTCCGCGACCGGCTGGCCCGCCCTGGCCGCAACGGCGTCGTGGATCGGGCCCGCGAACAGGTACGCATCGTCGTCGGCCACCAGGATGCGGCGGCGCACCTCGGCGAACGGCGCGTCGACCAGCCGGACCGGCCCCCAGGTGGCGTCCGAGTCGACGTGGCGCCCGAGCCGGTCGACGAGGGCACGCAGGTCGGCGGGCCGGTCGCCCACGAGCGCGGTGAGGCCGCCGACCGGCAGCCGGAATCCCGATCCCGGATCTCGGAGCTCGCTGGGTCCCGCGGGCGGATCGACCCGCCCGTCGGCCCCATCGACGTCCGCGATGTCGGGCTGCGCGGCGAGCACGCCGATCACCCGGCGCGCGGCGACCGGGCCGCGCGGGAGATCGTCGGCGCCCTCGATGAAGAAGGACACGGGTACCAGCAGCGCCGCGACGTACCCGTAGACGGCCACCATCTCGCCGACCGTGATCGTGCCGGACGCGGCCATGCGCGCACTGATCCGGGTGACCACCCCGAGGAACAGCACCGGGAGACAGCTGCCGATGGCCTGGACCCAGCTGGTGAACCCGGCCACCCGGTAGCCGTCGGAGAGCAGGTCCTGGGAGCGGTCGCGATAGCGCCGGCCGAACAGGGTCTTGCCGCCGATCCCGGTCAGCACGCCAAGTCCCGAGACGATGTCCCCCGCGCGTGCGGTCAGGGCCCCCTGCCGCTCCCGGTAGCTGCCCTCTGCGGTGTGCAGCCTGCCCAGCAGCGGCCCCGACCGCGATCGCGAGCAGCGGCACCCCCAGCACGGCCACCGCGCCCAGCAGCGGGGAGATGCCGAACAGCAACACGGTGCTGGCGGCGTAGGCGACGACGGCCCCGACCCCGGGCCCGGTGATGGTCAGCGTCTGGGCGATCCGGCCGGTGTCGCCTATCTGCAGTTAGCTGAGCTCGCCGACGGAGATGGTGCGGGGCAGGGTCGCGCCGAGGCGGACGGCCTGCCGGGCGATCAGCTGCACCGTGCGGTACCCGGCGTCGATCCGGATCAGGGTCATGGTGCGGTGCCGGAGGAGGCCGAGCACCGCGATGACGACACCCAGCACGAGGACTGCCGCGACCCATCCGATCAGCACGCCGGCGTTCCGCGTGCGGAGCCCGTCGTCGCCGGCCCGGGACAGGAAGTACGGCGGCAGCATCAGCGCGCACATCCAGAGGCTGCCCCAGAGCGCGCCGAGCGCCACCCGGCGGCGCTGGCGCACCACCAGCCACCACAGGTAGCGGCGCGGATCGCGGATGTCGGGGTCCCCGGGATCGCGTTAGGGCACGTGGTCGGTGAACCCCTGCTGCGGCACGCCGCCAGCGGCGCCGGTCCTCGTCATGCGCTGACCTCCTGGGCGGTATCAGGACACGCCTTCTCCTGTTCCACGCGGAAGCAGCAGATCAGGCTCGCGTCGTCTCCATGCCGGACACCGCCTGGCCAATCGACGGGCACCCGCCAGGCTCATCCTGGGATCGGATACACACCCCGGTTTCGATGCCACCTATTCCTATTACGACACGTCAGCAACGATTCGCTCGCGCTCGCCTTCCTGATCCCCACCTGACACCTCTTGGGCGCCTTTTCCTCATCGCTCACCACGACGGTCTTCAGCCAACGCAGCATGAGGCGGTTTGGAGCCTGCATGCGCGCGAGTCGGGGTCCCGGTGCGCGCGAGTCGGGGTCCTGGTGCGCGCGAGTCGGGGTTTCCGTACGCGCGAGTCGGGGCCTGGGTGCGCGCGAGCCACTACGACTGCCACCCGAGCGGCACTCTCGGGCAACAGGTTCGCGCGAGAGTGCCGTTCGCACGGCGTCGAGCAACACCTGCCTCTCGCCGACGTGCAGTCCGGCCGCGGCGGCGTCCACAAGCAGTACTCTCGTACAGCTCGGCCCCATGTCCGGGCCGGCGGTGTCGCCTGGGTCCGCGCGCAAGAACCACCTGCGCCCGGGGACCACGACGAGTGCCACCCGGCGAGCGGGAACGTCACGACCCTCTGGCGAGGCACGCACTGGACGCAAGCCGGCCCATCTGCGCGGCTCGGCCGCATCGAGACCCCGACTCGCGCCCACGGAAACCCCGACTCGCGGGGGTTACCAGCCGTAGAAGACTCGCTCCACCACTGCGCGGGCGCGGCGGGTCACCCGCCGGTAGTCGTCGAGGAACACCCCCGAGTCGCCATCGGTCGGGTACCCCAGCGCACACGCGACAGCCGCCAGCTCCCGCCCCGAGCGTGGCAGCTGGTCCCCGGGCTTGCCCCGAACCAGCATCACGGCGTTGCGGGCCCGCGTCGCGGTCGTCCAGCCAGCGGCGAGCTGGGTGACGTCCTCGGCGGACAGCAGCCCGGCCTGCTCCGCTTCGCGCAACCCGTCGAGGGTGGACGTGGTGCGCAGCTCCGGGACGTCGCCCGCGTGCTGGAGCTGGAGCAGTTGCACCGTCCACTCGACGTCGGCGAGTCCGCCGAGGCCGAGCTTGGTGTGCAGGCCGCGGTCGGCGCCGCGCGGGAGCCGCTCGGCGTCGACCCGGGCCTTGATCCGGCGGATCTCGGTGGCGGTCGCCGGCTCCAGGCCCTCGGCCGGGTACCGGACGGGGTCGATCATCTCGACGAACCGGCGGCCGAGGTCCGCGTCGCCCGCCACGGGGCTCGCCCGCAACAGGGCCTGGGCCTCCCACGGCTGCGACCAGCGGGCGTAGTAGCTGCGGTAGGACTCCAGCGTGCGGACCAGCGGGCCGGAACGGCCCTCCGGCCGCAGATCCGCGTCGACGACGAGTGCCGGGTCGGGGCTCGGCGCCCCGAGTCGACGCCGGACGGCCTCTGCCACCGTCGTCGCGTACCGGACGGCGTCGCGGTCGTCGGCCCCCTCGGCCGGTTCACACACGAACAGCACGTCGGCGTCGCTGGCGTAGCCCAGCTCCGCCCCCCCTAGCCGTCCCATCCCGATGACGGCGACCCGTGCGGGAGCGGCGCCGACACCACGCCCGAGCGCCCACTCCACGGACGCCAGCGTCGCCTCGAGCACCGCCACCCACACCGAGCTCAGCGCCGTACACACCTGCTCGGTGGACAGCACGCCGAGCAGATCGGCACACGCCACCCGGAGGATCTCGTGGCGGCGCAGCGACCGCGCGGTCGACGCGGCGGTGTCCGGGTCGGCCTGGCGTGCCACCGTGGTGCGCAGCGACGACGCGACCTCCGCCGGATCGCGCCCCAGCTCGTCCGCCTGTCCCGCGGTGGGCGCGGCGAGGAGCCGCAGCACCTCCGGGGCACGCACCAGGAGGTCCGGAACCAGCGCGGAGGTCCCCAGCAGCAGCATGAGCCGCTGCGCAACGAGACCCTCGTCGCGCAGCAGTCGCAGGTACCAGGGCGTGGTCGCGAGAGCTTCGGAGACGCGACGGTAGGCGAGGAGGCCGCGATCCGGGTCAGGGCTGCGGGCCAGCTCGTCGAGCAGCACCGGCAGTAGCGTGTGCTGGATCGCCGCCGCCCGGGAGACCCCCGACGTCAGGGCCCGGAGATGGTTGAGTGCGCCCTCAGGTGACGCCCAGCCGAGCGCACCCAGCCGTGCCGCGGCCGCTTCCATGGAGAGCCGCGCCGAGTCGGGTGACAGCCGCGACACCGCCGCCAGCAGCGGGCGGTAGAACAGTTTCTCGTGCAGTCGCCGCACTCGCCGCACGTTGCGCGCCCACTCCGCGATGAGGACGCCGACGACGTCGCGCCGTCCGTCGGGTCGCAGGCGTGCCGCGCGCGCCAGCCATCGCAGTGCATCGGTGTCGTCGCTCGGCGGCAGCAGGTGTGTGCGCCGCATCCGCTGCAACTGCAGGCGGTGCTCCAGCAGCCGCAGGAATCGGTAGGACGCTGCGAGGTTCGCGCCGTCCTCCCGTGCGACGTACCCGCCGTCGGACAGCGCGGCCAGCGCGTCGAGGGTGCACGGGGACCTCAGCGCCTCGTCCGTGCGCCCGTGTACGAGCTGCAGCAACTGCACCGCGAACTCGACGTCGCGCAGGCCACCCGGGCCGAGCTTGAGCTCTCGGGCGGCGTGGTCGGGCCGGATGTGCTCCTCGACGCGGCGGCGCATCGCCTGCACGTCGGGCACGAAGTCGTCGCGCCCGGCTGCGCTCCAGACCAGCGGTGCCACCGCGTCGGCGTACTGCCGCCCCAGTCCCGGGTCACCGGCGACCGGGCGGGCCTTGAGCAACGCCTGGAACTCCCAGGTCTTCGCCCACCGCTCGTAGTAGGACACATGGCCTTCCAGTGTGCGGGCCAGAACCCCGTGGCGGCCCTCCGGCCGCAGGTTGGCATCGACGTCGAAACACGCCTCGCCCGCGATGCGCATCAGCCGGCTCGCCAGCTTCGTCGTCGCCGGATCGGCGTTCTCGGCGACGAAGACCACGTCCACGTCGCTCACGTAGTTCAGCTCCTGCCCGCCGCACTTGCCCAACGCGATCACCGCGAGCCGGCCGGCCTTCTCCCCGACCTCGGCGAGCGCGACCGCCAGTGCCGCCTGCAACGCGGCCGCAGCCAGGTCGGCGAGCCGTGCGGCGACGTCGTGCACGTCGGGCACGGGAAGTTCGGGCTCCCCGACCGCGGCCACGTCGGCGGCGGCGAGCACGAGGATCTCGTCGCGGTAGGCGGTGCGCAGCGCCGTGACCGCCTCGGCGCCGGTGAGCTCGGCGGCCGACCCGCCGGGCGCACCCGCGGGCGGCCCGTCGGGGTCGGCGCCGACGGCGGCGAGCAGCGTGGCGATGGGCAGATCAGGGCCGGGCAGGGCGGAGTCGGGCAGGTCAGGGCCGGGCAGGGCGGAGCCGGGACGGGCGGACGGCCCGGCCAGTCGTCGCCACCGGTCCGGATGCGCGACGAGATGGTCGCCGAGCGCGGTGGAGCTGCCGAGCACTGCGAGCAACCGCCCCCGCAGACCCCGGTCGACGCGCAGCGCGGCGTCGAGCGCGTCCCGGTCCTGCGCGGCGGCGAGGAGCCGCTCCACCGACCGCAGCGCGAGGTCCGGATCGGGACTGCGCGCCAGGGCCCACATGATCGGGTCCGCACCGTTAGCGGGCGTGTCGCCAGACCACCAGCCGAGCTCGACGAGCGTGGCCTCCGCCCATGGCTCGGTGAACCCGAGCCGGGCGAGCGAACCTCCGGTGCGCCGATCCACAACCCTGATCCTGCCCCACACGGCAGACGACGTCGGCTCCTGACGCCCCGCGAGCGCTGCGCGACCCCGCCACATGGACACATATGACTTTCGGGTGTGCTTCCGGACGGCCACAGGTGTCCATGTGGCGGAGTCGGTGGCCCGGGGAGTCAGGCGAAGCGCAGCTCGACGGCATCGTGGACGGGCCGGTAGCCGATGCGCGGGTAGAGCGCGTTCGCCGTCGGGTTGGCCAGGTCGGTGAACAGCAGCACGCGCTCCGCGCCGGCGTCGAGTGCCCACCGGGACGCCGCGGCGGTGACCGCGGCACCGAACCCGCGCCGGCGATGCTCCGGCGTGGTGTAGATCGGACCGATCCGCGACATGCCCGCCGCCGGCCGCCGCGCCGTTGCCTGCGCGACGGCAATACCGTCGACCTCCCAGAGCAGTTCGCCGTGGCCCAGCTGCAACGACCGCAGCACCGCCTCCCGCGGGGTGCACTCGTCCCGACGGCCGTCGTTCGCCTCGTCGGAGAACGACACCCGCCACTCCGCGATCGTGTCGACATCATCCTCACCGCCCCGACGCGCCGTGCCGGGCACTCCATCCGGTTCGATCAGCGTGTCGAGTGAGAACAGACGCATCCGCATGTCGACGTGCACCGCTTCTCCGCTCCGCGCCGCACGCGCTGCGGCACAGGCCTCGGCCTCGGGTACCGGCCCGGCAACCCCGGCGGTAGTGGGGTCCACGTCGGCCAGCGCCCGCTCGGCCATCGCCGCGCACGAAACCGGCACCCCGGACACGATCGCCGGCCGCGCCGGGCTGCGCAGTAGCGCCCCGACGCAGGCGCCTGCTCCAGTTTCCTCACCCGGATCATGCATGGTGAGCAGTGCCGCTGCCTGCTCGCCCGCGCGCTCGAGACCGTCCAGCACCGACAGCGCAACCGTGTGCCGCACGGGATCTGCCGCGTACATCGGCCCCGCGATCTGCGCGAACTCTCCGACGTCGGAGTACACCACGATCCGCATGGAGCCCAGTGTGCCGAACCGCCCGATACCGCGGCAAACGCATTTCGGGTGCACAAAAATGTGGGCCCCCACCTGACGGTGGGGGCCCACTACTTTTGATGTCGGCGACGACCTACTCTCCCACACCCTGGCGGGTGCAGTACCATCGGCGCTGGAGGGCTTAGCTTCCGGGTTCGGGA
>Ga0209591_10000464_pt1 | contig 52480 bp, 41 predicted proteins | sample MAT01_FD_187207 | JGI IMG/M metagenome (GOLD analysis project Ga0209591, IMG submission 187207) | Freshwater microbial communities from Lake Fryxell liftoff mats and glacier meltwater in Antarctica - MAT-01 (SPAdes) (version 2) | ecosystem: Environmental > Aquatic > Freshwater > Ice > Liftoff...
GTAGCCGTAGCCGTAGCCGTGACCGAAGCCGTGACCGTAGCCGTGACCGTAGCCGTAGCCGTAGCCGAAGCCGTGACCGAAGCCGTGACCGAAGCCGTGACCGAAGCCGTGACCGAAGCCGAAGCCGTGACCGAAGCCGTGACCGTGACCGAATCCGTAACCGTGGTCGACGAGTCACGGCCTGCCGCGTCGATCATCGGCCAGCTGCGCCGCATCGTGGGCGCGCTCGCGCCGACCGCGCAGCTCACGCTCGTCCGCGCCGGCCAGCCCGCGCCGCCGCGTTGGCCCTCGAGCTTGCGGACCGGCGCCCCCGGGCCCGGCCAGCTGTGGCCCTTCGACGCCGAGCTGGCCGGCCTGCGCCTGGGCCTGCGCCGCATCGTCAAGCGCGAGGCCTTCGACGACGAGGCCGAGGCCGCCGATCGCGCCTGGCTGGCCGCCGCTGGCGTCGCGACCGCGCGCGTCGGGCCCGTCGATCCCGACGGCCGCCGCGTCCTCCTCGGCAGCCTCGCGCCGCTCGTGCCGAGCCTGGCCGCCGCCGAGCTCGCGCTGCGCGGCTCCGACGATGCCGACCCGGCCGGCGCGCTGGGCGACGCGCTCGGCTATCCGCCCTGCTGCATCGCGCGCTTCGTCGCCGGTGGCCGCGACGACCGCAGCATCCTCGTCGAGCGCGCGCCCGACGCTCTCGGCCCGGCCTCGCCGTTGTCGCTGTGGCTCAACCCACCGCTCGCGCTGATCTCTCACGTGCCGTGCAGCCTCCACTGCGCGCCGACCGTCGGGCTGGCCGCGGCGCTCCTCGACGAGCTCGACCGCGCCAGCCCCGGCTTCGCGGTGCGTTGGACCGAGCTGGCCGCGCGCCTCCACGTCATCGACGAGCGCGGACGCGGCCTCGCGCTGGCCGGCGACGGCAACCTCGCCACCGGCTTCCGCATCGCGCACGCGGTCGCCTTCGCCGTGCCGACCCGCGCAGATCTGACCGACCTCGTCGCCCCGCGGCCCGACGCGGTCGGTCGCACGCTCTACGCCGCCGACGTGATCGCCAGCGCCGACCACCGCGGCTGACCGGTATACTCGCGCGGTGTCGGGCCTCCGGATCGCGTTCGTCTTGCCCTACGGCGAGCGCTCCGACGGCTTCTTCCCCGACACCTTCATCGGCCAGCTCGCCGCCGACGCCCGCAGCGCCGGTCACGACGCCCGGCTGGTCCGGGTCTACTACGACGGCGACGGCGGGCCCCGCGATCGCGAGGTCGCCCAACGGCTCGAGGCCTGGCTCGACCGCGGCGCCTTCGACCTGGTCGTCCTCGAGCGCATCTTCGATCTCGCGCCGATCCAGCGCTTCGTCACCGACGCGCCCGACCGCCGCTGCGTGCTGGTGGTGCGCGGCGACTCGATCGAGGCCGCGCCGGGGGTCGACCTCATCGTCGGCGCGGTGCGCGGCGCCCACCGCACCGGTCGCACCCGTCGCGCGGTCACGATCTGGCAGATCGCCGACGCCTTCGCCGCGATGTTGGCTCGCCTCGCCGCGGGCGCCGATCCCGCGACCGTCCCCGGCGTCGCCCGCGTCGTCGACGGACAGCCCGGCCCCGCGACGCCGCTCGTCGACGAGATCGGCCCGCGCCGCGCCCTCGCGCCCGCCCTCGATCACGACGTGATCGCGCTGGGCCAACCGCCGCCGATCGTGCGCCGCACGGTTTTTGGCAACGCCGGCTGCCCCTACGCCGCCGATCCCCGCGCCCTGCCGCTCTACCAAGACCTCGAGTTCCCCGACGACGTCGAGGTCGCGCGCCTGGGCTGCGGGTTCTGCAGCATGGGCGGTGACTACGAGAAGCGCGCCGACGGCGAGGTCATCGCCTCGCTGGTCGCCCAGGCCCAGCACCTCGCGACCCACGCGCCGGCCACCCGCGAGCTGGTCCTCGACGATCAATCGTCGCTGCGCTACCTCGCCGGGCTGCTGACCGCGGCGGCCAGCGCGGGCCTGCCACCGCGCCGCTGGCTCTTCGCGGCGCGCAGCGACACCTTCGTGCGCGAGCGCGGGCGGGTCGAGCTCGCCATCGCCGCCGCCCAGGCCACCGGCCACACCATCGAGCTGTATCTCACCGGCTTCGAGGCGTTCTGCGACGCCGAGCTGGCCCGCTACAACAAGGGCGTCACCGTCGACGATCAGCTCGCGGCGGTCGCCGCGATGCGGGCGCTGGCCGCGGCCCATCCGACCGCGTTCGGTTACGCCGACGCTCGCGGCCACAGCCTCATCCTGTGGAACCCGTGGACCACGCCCGAGGACGTCGAAGACACCATCGCGACCGTGCGCCGCCACGGCCTCGCCGAGCTGTTCGACGAGCTGGGCCGCAACCGCCTGCGGCTCTACCCCGACCTGCCGATCCACCACGCCGCCGACCGCGACGGCGCGCTGACCGACGACTGGGACGACGGCGACGGCGGCGCAGCGCGGCGCAAGGGCTACCACCGCGAGCGACCGTGGCGCTTCCTCGACCCGCGCACCGCCTTGGCCTGGCGACTGGCCGGGGCCCTGCGCGCGCGCCTCGGCACCGCCACCGAGCCCGCGCAGCTCCGCGCCATCGCGCGCCACGCCGGCCGCTGGCACGGCGCCGACGTCGGCGCCGAGACCACCCGGATCGTCGACGGCGTCGACCGGCTCATCGGGCAGCTGGCCTGGCGCGAGCGCGACCTCGGCGATCCGCCGCGCGGCCGCCAGCTCCGCGCCACCGTGGTGCGAACCACCGGCGCGTGCAACGACGGCTGCCCCAGCTGCCCCAACCGCGAGCGCTACCTGCCCGACGAGCGCGACGCGGTGCTGGCCCGCATCGCCGCCGCCCGGGTCGCCGGCACGCCCATCGTCCTGGCCGGGCGCGAGCCCACGCTGCGCGCCGAGCTCGGCGAGCTGCTGGCCACGGCTCGCGGCCCCGATCGCCGCGCGGTCGGCGTGGTCTCCAACGGGCGGCGCTTCGCCGTGACCGGCTTCGTCGAGGCCACCCACCGCGCCGGCCTGATCGCTGCCAGTATCAAGCTGTTCGCGCCGGTCGCCGCCGCCGCCGATGCCGTCGCGCAGGTCGACGGCGCCCACGTCCAGGCCGTCGCCGGCTGTCACGCGCTGCGCCGCGCTGGCGTCGCGCTCGAGATCCGCGCGCCCCTCGACGCCTGCAACCTCGACGGCTACGCGCGCTATGCCGAGCTGGCGGAAGGGCTGGGCGCCGATCAGCTCCGCCTCGAGGTCGCGCTCGACGCCATCGGGCTCGACCGCCTCGACGACGCCAGCGCCGCCATCGCCGCGCTCACCGCGCGCTGCGCCGCGCTGGCCGTGCCGCTCGAGGTCTCGCCGCTCGACGCCGGCACGACGCTGTGCGACTGGCTCCCGACCCGCGTGATATCGTCGACGACGCGGTGACGACGCCACGCTCTCGCTTGCCGGTCGCGCGCATCGACGCTCTCGACGCGATGCTCGGGCGTCCGCCGATCGCCCCGCCCCCGCCGGTTCCAAGCCTGGCCCAGCGCGCCGAGGAGCTGGCGGTCGCCGACGAGGTGCTGCGCGACTACGTGCTCGCGCCTTACCCGCCGCGCCGTGATCCCCGCGGCGGCCTGCGCGCGGTCAACCTGCTCGTCGAGTCCTTCGCGCTGGCCGGCGTCGAGGCCCAAGGCGGGTGCGTGATCGATCGGCTGCGCGCGCAGCTCGGCCCGGGCCGCACGGTCTGGGGCCTCAAGCATCGCGGCGGCGCGCTGAGCTGGGAGCTGTACGTCTACGATCCTGGCCGCGAGCGCGCCGAGGCCACCATCGCCGCCGTGCTGGGTTGCCTCGACGGCCTGGTGGTCGCGCCGCCGCTGCCCGATCGCCCGATCGCGCACCACATGTGGAGCCTCGAGCTCGATGGGGCCGCGCTGGCCGGTGGCCCGGGCGCGCGCCTCACCTGCTACGTCAACGGCGCCGACCAAGCCGGCGCCAGCCGCAGCTACACGCTGGGCGACCAGGGCCCCGAGCTGGCCAACCTCTACACGTTCCATGACCCGCGGGTCGCCCCGCGCGCGATCATCGAGCGCGTCACCACCAGCGTGCACCTGGGCACGCCGAGCGCCGGCCTCGCCGCGGTGCTGTGGCCGGGCCTGCACCGCTGCCGCCGGCTGTGCGTCGCCAACAAGCGGGCCGCCGACGGCCTGTACTTCTCCGGCGTCGACACCGATCAGCTCGCGCTGTTCCTGACCCGCCTGGGCTGGCCAGCGCCGCTGCGCTCCCACGTCGACGATCGCCGCGCCCGCTACGGCCACTTGGCGTGGGACCTCGGCTTCGACTTCACGATCGGCGCCGGCTCGAACCCAGCGCCGGCCATCGCCAAGAGCGCCGTGTATGCGACGTTCTGATCGCCTCCATCGCGTCGACGCTGGCGCCACCCCGCTGCGGGCCGGCCGCGAGCTGCTGCTGTCGTTCGCGTTCCGCTGCAACCTCGCGTGCCGGTTCTGCTACGTCGAGGACGGCCTCGGCGGCAAGTTCCGCGGCGTCGACCTCGACGAGGCCCGCCGGCTGCTCGCCGATCCCCGACTCACCGCGGGCGTCACCCGCATCATCCTGTCGGGAGGTGAGGTCACGCTCGACAAGCAGCTCGGCGAATACGTCGCGCTGGCCCGGGCGGTGCCCTCGGTCGAGCACGTCCGCATCCAGACCAACGCGACCCGGCTCGCCGAGGGTGACCTGGCCGCCCGTTTGATTTCCGCAGGTATCGACGAGTTCTTCGTGTCGCTGCACGGCGCTGACGCCGCGACCTGCGACGCGATCACCCAGGTCCCGGGCAGCTTCGACGCCATCGTGGGCGGCCTCGACGCGCTGCGCGCCCTGGGTGCCACGGTCGTGACCAACACCGTCGTGTGCGCGGCCAACGTCGGGCAGCTCGAGGCCATCGTCGCGCTGGCCCACCAGCACGGCGCGCGCGGCGCCGAGCTGTGGGGCTACGTGCCGCGGGTCGATGCCGTCGACGATCGCCAGCAGCTGGTCCGGGTCGCCGAGGCCGCGCCGCACCTGCAACGCGCCCTCGCCACCGCCGAGGCCCGCGGGCTGCCGGTGGTCGTGAAGTACTTTCCGCGCTGCCTGCTCGGCGCGTTCGCGCACACCCACTCCGACGTGCAGCCGCGGCTGATCATCGACGACGTGTTCTGGAAGGACTACCCGCAGTACGGCTGCCTGTACGAGGGCGTGTGCAGTGCGGCTGCCGACGACGACGGCTGCAGCGGGCTGTCCGATGCCTACGTACGGCGGTTCGGCTGGGAAGAGACGACGTTGGTGCCGTTCGAGGAGCGCACCCCGAGCGTGAACCTGCCGGTGGTCGCCGCCTACCACGCGTGGAACGACGAGCCGCCCGCGACCGCAGCCTCCGCGACGGTCGCCGCGCCCGACGCGCCTGGGCTCCTCGCCGCCCTCGGGCTCGTCGAAGGTGCGACGCTGGCCGGCCATCGGGTCGGGCTCGCCCGCCGTCACGCCGGCGCGGTCCGACTGCGCTTCGTCAGCGATCGCGATGCGATCGAGGTCGACCTGTGGCCGCGCCGGCCCGAGCGCCCCGGCTTCGCGCGCACCGCCAGCCTCACGCTCAGCCATCCGTTGCTGTCCGACGAGGCCCAGGCCCGGGCCCGCCCGCTGTTCGCGGCGCTCACCGCGCACCTGCACGCGCGCGAAGGCGGTAACGGCGCGCTGTCCGCGATCGTCTCCGGCCCCGCAACCGAACCCGAAACCGTACCGGAACCCGTGACCGATTCGGCACGCCACGCCGCACGCCCCGCGCTCCTGCCCGGCTGGCCCGGCGTCGATCATCGCCGCGCTCGTGACTTCCTCGCCGCGTGCACCGACCTGATCAGCCGCGGCCAGCTGCGTCGGCGCGAGGTCGAGCCCAGCCTCGGGCTCGGCGGCGTCGACGCGCTGCGCGCCATCGTCAACCCGTCGGTGCCCGGCCCCGGCCGCGACCGCCCCGCGATCGCGCGCGCGCTCCTCGACGCGATGGGCGGGCCGCGCTGGCTCGCCGACCTCGCCGCCGCCTGGCTCGCCGTCGACGCGCAGGTCGCCTTCCTGGGCCTGGTCGCCGATCCCACCGCGCCCGACGACGCCCCGGTCCGCACCAAGCTCTACCTGCAGACGCCGACGCCGGCGACGCGCCAGGCCGCGGCACGCGTGCTCGGCTGCGCCGTGCACGACAGCGTCATGATCGCGGTCGATGCGCTCGGCGACCGCCGCGCCGCGCTCAAGCGCTACGCCCGCATCGCCGCCGCCGAGGCTCGGGCCCGCTTCGACGGCCCGCTGCTCACGCTGCTCGAGGCGCGCGGCCTGTTGCTCGGCGAGCTGCCACTCCTGGCCGCGACGCGCACCGACGCCGCCGGCACGCTCGTCGACGACGCGCTCCACGTCGACGTCACCGGCTTTCCGCAGCTCGACCTCGGCGCGGCCTGGGCTCGCGCGTGCGGCGACGCTCGCGCCGCCGCGATCATCGCCGCGTCGGGCCGCGCCACCCGCGTGCTCAGCGCCAGCGTCGCCGGTCGCCACGTCTACCTCGACGGAGACGACGCGTGATCGGCTTCCTGGTGCTGCCCGGCCCCGACGACGCCACCGCGCGCACGCTGTTCGAGCGGGTCCGCACGCTGGCGTTCAAGCGCGTCGTCGCCTGCGATCGCGCGCGGCTGTCGCCGGCGGTGGCGGAGGCCCTCGCGCCGCGCCAGGCCGCGCTCTACCAGCGCGCGACCCGCGACCCCGGAGCCCGGGCCGCCCTGGCCGCGATCTTCACCGACGTCGACGTCGTGGCCTGCGCGCTGTCCCTCGACGCGCCCACCCCGATCGCCGACCTCGCGGCCCGCACGCTCCTCGAGCTGCTCGCCGGCCAGCGCCGCCCCGGGCACGCGATCGCGCCCACGCTCGATCTGGCCAGCGTCGATCGCAACCCGCTGCGCTCGATCGAGGACCACCCGGCCAAGGACGGCAACGCCCTCGATTTCGGCACTGAATCGCCCGCGGCCTGGGCCGCCAGCATCACGCGCGCCCTCGCCGCGATCGCCGCCGCGCTCCCCGATCTGCACGCCGAGCTGGCGACCACGCTGCGCCGCATCGTGCCGGTCGGCGTCGACCCCGAGCAGCACCGCTCGTGCTCGTATCGCGAGGCGCCCGGCCTGGTCTACCTGTCGCTCCATCCCGGGAACCTGACGATGGCCGAGGCCATCATCCACGAGACCCAGCACACCAAGCTCAACCTGCTGTCGTGGCTCGACCCGATCCTCGACAACCCGGCCGACCAGCGGGTCGTCTCGCCGGTGCGCCCCGACCTGCGCCCGCTGTTCGGCGTGCTGCTCGCCGCCCACGCCTTCGTCCCGGTCGCCGCGCTCCACCACGCGCTGGCCGCGATCGATCATCCGATCGCGCGCGAGGCCGGCTTCGTCGCCCGGCGCGCCGCGGTCCTCGCCAGCAACGCCGCCGCGCTGGCCACGCTGCGCGCGCACGCGCGGCCCACCCCGACCGGATCACGCGTGGTCGCCGCGCTCGACTCCACCCACGCCGCGCTGGCCGAGCTGGCGTAGGATCACGGCCGATGCCCGCGCGCGACCACACGCCGCGGCGGATCCGCCCCGCGACGAGTCCGACCGTGCCTCAGTCGCCCCACGGCGCGAGCTCGCCGACCAGCTCGAGCCGCGCCGACGACGTGACCGCGCTGTACACCGCGACCGAGCGCTTCTCGGCGTAGCGCAGGCCGATCACGACCTCGCGCCGGCCGTCGCCATCGACGTCGATCACGCCGAGCACGTCGAGGTCGACCTTGAGCCTGGGGTCGGGCACGTCCCCGGCCGCGTCGACCGCCATCGCGAGGCCCAGCAGCGAGAACGTCGGCGTGCAGGTCGAGGCCAGCGCGGCCGCCGCGGTGATCTCCTCCGACGGCGCGCGCCCCTCGTCGAGGAAGCGCTCGAGCGGGAAGCGCTCGGGCGTGCCGTCGCCGTCGATGTCGATCGCGAGATCGCCGCCGTCGCGGCAGGCGCCGCCCACCACCGGCACCGGCGGATCTTCGTCGTCGAGCATGCCGCCAGCCGCGCCCAGGGTCGCCACCGCCAGCCCGCACCCGCGTCGAGCCTGCACGCACTGGGCGTCGAGCGTGCCTTGGATCGCGCCGCCGCGATTGCACGGCGGCCCGCCGACGTACGAGCCCACGGCCAACGCGGTCGGCCCATCGTCGGCGCCGATCACCGAAAACCTGCCGATACGCTGACCATCGATCGCCAGCACCGCGAACTGCGCGGCCTGGCCCCGGGCGATCGGCGCTTCGAGATCGGCGCGGTCGGTCGACCACGACACCGTGCGCACCGCCAGCGGCGCCAGCGCCGGGCGCCCATCGCCCCCGTCGGGGCACAGCTCGCCCAAGAGCGCCCCGTGGCCGTTGGGGTTGGCTCGCAGCCGATGCGCCACCGGCGTGTCGGTCGGGGCCTCGCCCGGCGCTCCCGGAGCCTGGAAGCTGGGTCGACAGGCCACCAGCGAGCTCGCCAGCAGAACCGAGGCAACACTCGCGAGGGTCGCCGGGTCCAATCGCATCGCATGGACCCTACTCCCGCTGGTTTCATGCGCAACAAACCGTTCGGATCTCTTCGGCGCCTTATGGTCCCGACGATTTGACGGTGCCGGAATCGCTCGCCTATATTCCGCGACTTACTTCCCTGATTCCTTGATGAATTCCGCGTCCGGAGCCCTCTCGATGCTCGTAACTTCCCGCCTCGTCGCCTCCCTCGGCCCCGCGCTCGCGCTGGCGTTCATCGCCTCTTCCGCCTTCGCGCAGCCCAGCCCGCTCCCGGGCGGCGGCGTCGGCGGCCCGCCGACCGGTGCCAGCGGCGAAGAAGAGGAGAAACCGGCCGGCATCGCCGAGGCCGCACCCAAGTCGGCCGGGCTGTCTGCGACCACGCCGACCGTGCCGCCGCGCCGCGATCCCCGCAAGAAGTTCGAGGTCCTCCGCCTCGACGGCTTCCTGCGGGCCCGCGGCGACTGGTTCAAGAACTTCAACCTCGGCTTCATCGACCAGCGCACGCCCACGGACACGCTCACCAACTTCGGCGGCGCGCCCTATCCGCAGGCCCTGCACTGCAAGGCCACCTCGCTGCTGACCAGCTGCGGCGACACCATCAAGTCGTCGAACCTCAAGCTCCGCCTCGAGCCGCGCATCGAGCTCACCAACTCGATCACCGTCCACAGCCAGATCGACCTGCTCGACAACCTCGTGCTCGGCTCGACACCGGTCTACGACCACGCCCCGCTCGGCGCGTTCTCGGGTGGCGCCACCGTGCCGCAAGCGGGCGTCACCTCGGGACAGGACTCGATCGTGGTGCGCCGGGCCTGGGCCGAGGTCGCCACCGCCCTGGTCCTGGTCAAGTTCGGCCGCATGCCCGACCACTTCGGCCTCGGCATCGTCGCCAACAGCGGCCGCCGTCTCGACAGCGACTACGCGACCTGGGAGACCTTGTGGATGCCGGGCGCCGAGGCCGACGTCGGCGGCATCAACCGCACCGACATGGACCTCGACAGCGACTACGGCGACACCGTCGATCGGGCCAGCGTCGTCCTCGACATCCCCGGCACGCCGCTGCGCGCGATGGCCGCGCTGGACTGGGTCGGCACCGGCACGTACCCGGGCCGCTTGCTGCCCTATGGGCAAGACGCCGACGTCGACGACATCGACGACACCACCCAGTGGATGCTCGCGATCGCGCGCATGGACGCGCCCGGCGACTTCCAAGAGAAGCTCGACCGCGGTGACTTCGCGTACAACTTCGGCGGGCGACTAGTCCGCCGCACCCAGGACTACGACTACAACGGCAGCGTCATGGCGACCAACGGCGCCGACAAGTTCGTCGCCCGCGGCCTGTCGACCTGGAACCCCGACGTCTGGTTCAAGGTCGGCTTCAAGAAGGTGCTGTTCGAGGCCGAGGCCGCCGCGTCGATCGGCTCGATCACCCACCTCGAGGACTACGGCGTCGACGGCGCGACCGACATCCGCTCGTTCGGCGGCGTCGCCCGTGTGACCAGCAAAGCCTTCGACGACAAGCTGGTCTTCGGCCTCGAGTACGGCCTCGCCAGCGGCGACGACGGCGAGGCCCAACAGCAGGGCCACACCAACCTCAACGAGATCTCGTACCTGCCCGGCCCCGGCGATCGCACGATCAGCCGCTTCGTGTTCGACCCCGACTACAGGATCGACCTCATCCTGTTCCGCGAGCTCATCGGCTCGGTGTCGAACGCGATGTACTTCCGCCCCCGCGTCTCGTACTCGCTCACCAAGGCCATCAAGGTCACCGCTCAGAACGTCACCAGCGCGGCGCTCAAGACGGTCTCGACGCCGGGCAACGCGACCTTCTGGGGCACCGAGTTTGACGCCGACCTCGGCTACTCGTCGGGCGGCTTCCACGCCGGCATGGCGTACGGCGTGCTCTTCCCGCTCGGCGCCATGGATCACCCGACCAACGAGGTCGGCCAGGGCGGCACCGGGTTCCCGTTCGGCACCAACAACGAGAACGCCGGCACCGCCAGCAACGCGCACACCTTCCAGCTCCGCCTCGGCGTGGAGTTCTGACGTTTTTCTGAGCGCCCGGTGCGTGGGGCGGGGTGGTCGGCGCAGGCTCGCTCGGGGGGCCGTGGCGGTGAGCGCTGCGGAGAACGTGAGCCAGCGCGGGCCGTGGCGGTGAGCGCTGCGGAGAACGTGAGCCAGCGCGGGCCGTGGCGGTGAGCGTCAGAGTCGTGGGCTAGACAACGCGGGTGGCGAAGGCGAAGAGCAAAGGGCCGCGTACGGTCTACCGGTGCTCGGGTTGCGGGCACATCGAGGCGCGTTGGCTCGGCCGCTGTCCGGCCTGCGCGGAGTTCGGCACGCTCCTGGAGGAGGTCGCCGGCGGTGAGCCGCCCCGGCCGGGCTCAGCGCTGGCCTCCGACGGTGCGGCGCCGGTCGCGTCCATCGACGTCGTCGAGCTCGACGCCCGCCACCGGATCTCGACCGGCCTCGCCGAGCTCGACCGCGTGCTCGGCGGTGGCCTGGTGCCGGGCACGGTCGTGCTGCTCGGCGGCGATCCCGGCATCGGCAAGTCGACGTTGCTCCTCCAACTCCTCGGCGGCGTGGCTCAGCGCGGGCCGGTGCTCTACGCCACCGGCGAGGAGTCGGTCGCGCAGACCGCGCTGCGGGCGCGCCGGGTCGGCGCCGCGTCGCGAGCGCTGCGGCTGGTCGCCGAGACCGACGTCGACGTGATCCTGGGTCACGCCCGCGCCACGCCGCCCACCGTGCTCGCGGTCGACTCGATCCAGACCGTCTACACCAGCGAGCTCGACTCGATCCCGGGCGCCATCGCCCAGGTCCGCGAGTGCGCGGCGCGGCTGGTCCGCTATGCCAAGACCACCGCGATCCCGGTCATCCTTGTCGGTCACGTCACCAAGGACGGCTCGATCGCCGGCCCCAAGACCCTCGAGCATCTGGTCGACTGCGTGCTCCACGTCGAGGGCGACGGCGCCGGCGCGTACCGCATCGTGCGCGCCCACAAGAACCGCTTCGGCTCGACCCAGGAGATCGGCGTCTTCGAGATGCGCGCCGGCGGCATGCTCGAGGTGCCCAACCCGTCAGCGCTCTTGCTCGCCGAGCGACCCCGCGGAGCGCCCGGCTCGGTGGTGGTGGCGTCGGCCGATGGTCACCGGCCGCTCCTCGTCGAGGTTCAGGCCTTGGTCGCGCCGGCCTCGGCCGGCATTGGCCGGCGCACCGTCGCCGGCGTCGATGCCAACCGGGTCGCGCTCCTGCTCGCGGTGCTGGCCCAGCGCGCCGGCTACGACATCCTGGGCCAGGACGTCTTCGTCAACATCGCCGGCGGCCTGCGCCTGGCCGAGCCGGCGATCGATCTCGGCGTCGCCTGCGCGCTGGCGTCGTCACACCGAGGCCGCGCCATCGACGCCGAGACCGTGGTGTTCGGCGAGGTCGGCCTCGCCGGCGAGGTGCGCGCGGTGCCGATGGCCGAGCTTCGCCTCGCCGAGGCCCGCAAGCTCGGCTTCACCCGCTGCATCCTGCCCACCCAGAACCGGGCCCGCCTCGAGGACGATCACGGCCTCGAGCTGGTCGCGGTCGACCGCCTCGCCGCCGCCCTGGCCGCGCTCTAGCCGAGCTACCGCGTCTTTTTCTTGGGCTTCTTGGGTGCTGGTTTCTTCGGCTCGGGCGCCGCGGTCACCGGCGTGCCGCCGAGCGCCTGCACCTCGCCCTCGACATTCTTCTGCGCCGCCGGGTCCTTGCCCTTGTTGAGCTCGAGGTAGGTGTTGAACGCCTCGATGGCCTTGGGGTCATCGTGGTTCAGCTTGTACATGTAGCCGAGGTCGTACCAGGCGTCGGCATGATCGGCGGCGAGCGACACCGCCTTCTCGTACATCGCGATCGCCTTTTCGACCGCTTCTTGCCGGCGGAACACCACGCCCGCGTTGAAGTAGTACTCGGCCTGGTCGGGCGACAACTCGATGGCCTTGGCGAAGGAGGCTGACGCCTGATCGAGCTGCTTGACCGCGCGCTGCGCGACGCCGAGGTTGTTGCGGTACGACGCCTCGCCGGGCGCCAGCTTCACCGCGCGCTCGAGCGCCGTCACCGCACCCGCGTCGTCGCCCTTCTTGCGGCGGATGACGCCGATGTTCGACATCACCTCGGCGTCGCGGGGGTCGAGCTTGCACGACATCATCAGCGCTGCGAGCGCGTCGTCGAGCCGGTCGACCCGGTAGTACGCCATGCCGAGGTTGGCCCAGATCACCGCATCCTTGGCGAGCAGCTTCGACGCGTGCTCGTAGGCGTCGACCGCCTTGGGGAAGTCCTTCTTCTTCTTGTACAGGTGGCCCAGCGAGGCCCAGGCCATGCCGTGGCGATCGTTGGCCGCGACCGCCTTCTCGAAGGCCGCGATCGCCTCGTCGTCCTTGCCCTGGTTCTTCCAGGAGATGCCTTGCTTGTAGAACGCGCCGGAATCGTCGGCGAACGCGGGCGCGACCGCGCCACCCAGCAGCAACAGCGACAGCAAGAAAGCGGGAGCTCGGGTCACAGGGGCCTCCTCGGCGGAGGTTAGGGCCCGCGAACGAACAAGTCGACCGTTCTCGCGGCCGATCCATCCCGGCTGGCTGCGTTGCCGGTTCCGGTCCTCGGGTCACATCCGTCGAGGATGCTCCCCTGCGGTCCTCACCGTCGCCTTGCCATCCGGGCGCCTCGACCGCGATCCTCGCTCGACTTGTCCACTCGCGGGCCCTTAGCACTGTGGGCCCGGCACCCGCCGAGGTTACGCCCACCGCCGTCACCGTCTCCGCGATCACGCCATCGGGTCGAGGGGCCGGGTCACGCCGTCGCTGCGGTCGCACCGCCGCCGTCGAGCGCGCCCTCGCCCAGCTCGAGCCCCGCCATCGCCGAGCGCGCATCGGCCGCGTCGTGCGCCGCCGCCGACGCGTCGGCCTGCGCGCACGCCATGCGGAACTTCTCGAGCGTCGCGACGCAGTGGTGCATGCGCGCCACGATGCGCTCGCGCGACGCGACCACCGACGTCGCGTAGCGCCGCTGATCGACGAGCGCGGCGCGAGCCTCTCCGTACTGCTCGGCCGCCACCGCGTCGGCGCAGGCCGCGATCCGCGCGTCGAGGTCGGCGATGCGACCGTCGATCGCCGTCGCGTCCACCGCCGCGGTCGTCGACAGCCGGGCCGCCACCGCGAACAGCTTCGAGACGCCGCCCGCGACCAGCGCCCGGTCGTCGACCGACAGCGCGGCCGTGTCGGTCCAGATCCCATAGCCGCGCTCGACCAGCGCGCGCGGTTCGCCAGCCAGCGGCGGCAGCGCCTTGAAGGCCGCCCGCACCGCATCGCGGGTGAAGTCGAGGTGGCGCGCCGCCGTGCCCAGCGACGCGATCGTCCCCAGGAACAACCCGGTCGCCGCGCCCACGCCGAGCGCTGGCCAGTCCGACAGCTCGCTCGCCATCGCGGTCCGCCGCGCCGCCCAGGCCGCGACCAGCGCCGCCGCCAGGCCCGCGCCAATCGCCACCAGCGCCCGCGACCTCGGTGCGCCGATCGCGACCACCAGGCCTAGCGCCAGGGGAGCGATCCACGGGATGCCCGCGACGGCCGCGACCGCCAGGCCCGCCGCGACCGCGACCAGCCGCGCCCCCAGTCGCTGCGCCGACCGCGGCGCCTCGGCCCACGACAGCCCGAGCGCCGCGCCCACCATCGCGCCCACCGCGACCGCCGGGAGGCCGGCCACTCCCGCCGCCGGCATCACGGCTGCCGCGGCACCCAGCGCCGCCGCCCCCAGCGCTGTGGCCACGAACTCGCGCTGGAACCCCGGGTGGTCGTCGAAGTGGAAGGGCATGGACCCTACCGACGCTCGTCCCGCCGCCCCGATCTACCGCCCCGAAAATGCCGACGGCCCCTCTCGGGGGCCGCCTGTCCGCTGAACGTCTTCCGAAGTCTCCGCTGAACGTCTTCCGAAGTCTCCGCTGAACGTCTTCCGAAGTCTCCGCTGAACGTCTTCCGAAGTCTCCGCTGAACGTCTTCCGAAGTCTCCGCTGAACGTCTTCGGGATCCGCGCTACGGCTACCCGTCCGAACGCGCGCCCAGTGCGTGCTCAACGCACTGAGTTCCGATCAAAACGTATACCGCAGGCCGAAGCGGACGCTGCGAGCCCCCTGGCGAGCGTTGAGCTTGCCATAGTTCTTGTTCAGCACCGGGGTGGAGTTCTGCTCGAGGCCGTCCCCGTCGAGCGACTTCGAGTGCGGCAGGTCGGACAGGTCGCCACCGACGATCGGGTTCATGTTGTTGAACGTGTAGGCCTCGTCCGAGTCGGTCTCGTCCTGGCGGTTGAACAGGTTGAACACGTCGACGAAGACCTCGATCTGCTGGGCCTTGGAGATCTTGCGGCCGTAGGTCGCCTTCACGTCCGTCGTCCACACGAACGGCGAGCGGTTGGCCGAGCCACGGGGCAGGATGTACGCCTCTTGCGGGCCGTAGGCGTAGTGCGAGCCGAGGGTGTTGTGCGCGATGCCCGACTGACCCCGGAAGCTCGCGCCGAGGACGACCAGGCCGGCCTTCTTGAGGTCGAACATGTAGAAGCCATCGACCTTGAGCAGATGCGGACGATCCAGGCCGAGGGGCCCGTTGCGGTTCGCGAGCAGGTCCGGGAGGTCGTACAGCGACGTCAGGTTGGGATCGAGCTGGCCGGTCTCGGTCGAGAACAGGCCCGGAAAGTTACCCTTGGTGCGCGAGTAGGTGTACGAGCCGAGGAGCATCGCGTTCTTCGAGAAGCGATGGTTCGCGGTGAGCTGGACGCCGTCGTAGTTACGGACCGGCTTGTCGACGGTATTCATCGTGTCGAGCACGCCAGCGCGGGCGTCCGCCAGGTCGGCGATGGCGTCGTTGCTGGGGTCGCCGTCCATGCGGTTCGCCTCAGCCTGAGCGCGCAGGTCGGCGGCCTCCTCCGAGAAGTCCTCGCCGGGGTTGCCGATGATGTACGTCGTGCCGCCGTCGGTCGAGATGTCCTCGATGACGCGGGGCAGCTCGCGGTGCACGTAGTTGAGGCCGACCTTGAAGTCCGCCATGACCTCGTACTCGCCACCGAGGATGATCTCGTCGATGTACTGGCCCTTCGTGGTCTTGGCGACGTACTCGGTGCCGCCACCCGACTGTGAATGCGACCGGTTGTTGAACGGGCACATCTCGAGCTCGGCCGCCGTGGTCGCGTTGATCGCGGCCGGGCAGGCGTTCTCGAACGCGGTCGAGGTGCGGATGCGGGCGAAGTTGATGATCTCGCCACCGAACGCGCGGACGTTGATGTCCATCGGCACGTTCTCGTAGAAGCGACCCCAGTGGCCGAACAGCTTGGCGCGGCCCTCCTGGGTCGGGTCGAAGATGATGCCGACGCGCGGGGCGAGCATGTTCTTCAGCTCGTACGCGTTCTCGGGAATGACCTCACCCTCGGGCGACAGCGTGCCCTGGAGGAACTTGGCGACGCCGCCAGTCTGGTTCTCCCAGCGGAGGCCGGCGTTGAGGGTCAGGTTCGGACGGATCTGCCACGAGTCCTGGATGTACGCGCCGAGGTTCTTGTTCGAGGTGTCGGCGTTGATGCCGCCCGACGACTCGCTGCAGGTCTCGAGGCCGCCGACGCACGTGTAGTCACCCGCGTCGTCGAACACGAGGAGCGTGCGCTTGCGCCAGAGTACCTCGCCGCCGAGGGAGAAGGACTCGAGCCAGATCGCGTCGCCGGTGTAGCCGCGATGCGAGTTGTAGGTGGTGAGCTCGTAGTCGACGCCGCCCTTGAAGGTGTGGTGACCGAGGAGGTTCACGCGCTGGGTGATCGAGAGTTGGCCCGAGAGGCGGTCGTTGTCGCGCTCCTCGAGGAAGCCGACGCCGCCGGTGCCGTAGCCGAGCACCGGGCAGTTGTCGATCATCGGGTATTCGTCGTTCGACGTGTTGTCGTCGCAGCCGGGCGCCGCGAGATTCCCCTCGAAGTTCTTGAACTCGCTGAGGGTGTGGGTGACAGCGGTCGTGCTGCCCGCGCGGCCTGGCGTCGGGGCGAACGCCACCAGCGGCTGGTCGCCGTCGGCGAAGTACGGCAGCTGGTTCTCGAAGCCGCGGTGGAAGCCACCGACGAGGTCGACCTGGGTCTTGTTCTCGTTGAACTTCGACGTCCACTTGATGGCGGCATCGTAGGCGCCGTCGTCGAAGCGATAGATCGAGGCCGAGCGGTTGGCGGTGGTGCGATAGAAATCGCGATCCGCCGAGCGCGGGTTGCCGAAAGCCGAGATCTGGAACTGATGGTTCTCGGAGACGGCGCCGTTGACCTTCGCGGTGAAGAACGCGGTCTTCAGCGTGCGCGAGTACGGGTTGCGACCGACTTCGCGAGTGACGAGCAGGTCGGTCTCGGGATCGATGTCGACCTCGCCGTCCTGGTTCTCGTCGACCTGCGACGAGGTGATGCGGTCGACGATCGTCTTCGAGAACGACGGGTTGGCCCCGACGTGGAACCAGAGCTTGTCCTTGATGATCGGACCGCCAACCTCGAAGCCGAGGTCGGTCGCGTAGTTCAGGTTCGACTCGGTACCGATCGAGCTACCCTCGCGGAGGATGGGAGTACCCTCGGCGACCAATGTGCCCGGCGTGTAGTACGCGAAGATCGAGCCCTTGAACTTGTTCGAGCCCTGCTTGGTCACGACGTTGATGACGCCGCCGGTCGAGCGACCGAACTCGGCGTTGTAACCGCCGGCGATGACCTCGGTCTCCTCGACGAACTCGTTGGGCAAGTTCGACGACTGGCCACCGAACGCGGTGTCCGTCGTGTTGATGCCCTCGACGATGAAGGTGCTCTCCGACGAGGTCGAGCCGGAGAACGACACGCCGTACTGGTCGCCCTGGGTACCGGCCGCGGTGCCGAGCACCGCGCCGAAGGTGCGGCCGACCGGGATGTTGCGGGTGTAGTCCTCGGTGATCGTCGTGCCGGTCTTGGTCGAGCCCTGATCGACGATCGGGGTCCGGCCCTCGAGCTCGATGACCTCGGTGGTCTGGATCGAGGTGTCGATGGGCACCCTGACGAACGCCTGCTTGCCGACCTCGATGAGGACGTTCGGGCGGCTGAACTGCTGGGTGCCGTAGAACACCGTCAGCACGTAGTTGCCCGGCGGCAGGCTCGCGATCGTGAACCCACCGTTGTCATCGGTGATCTCGGCCTGTTGGCCCTGGAGGGCCGGCCCGCTGATGGACACCGTGGCCCCGATGACCGCATCCTTGGTGGCCTTGTCGACGATCACGCCGCGGACCACACCAGTGGTGCTGCTCTGCGCGAGCGCCTGGGGAGCGTCGAGGGTCTCGGCGAGGCCGAAGACACCGAGCGCGAGGACGAAGGAAAATCCGATGCGCTTCATGGTTCAGGCCCCCACTTTGAAGGACAGCGCGTACGGACCCTTGAAGGTCAGACCGCCGGGGTTCGCGAACGTCGCCGAGGCCTTCACGCGCAGCACGTAGCGCTGGGCGCCGGTGGTCGGGGTGAGGTTGGCGCTGGGAGTGATCTCGATCGTGTCGTTGGGGAAGCTGTCGGTGATGATCGCGAGGCTGAAGGCGACCGTGTTGTTCGCCGGATCGACGAGCTCGAATTCGTCAGCGGTGACGGTCGTCGGGTTGAACGAGTCGTTGAAGTAGAGCGTGATCGTGTCGTCGGGTGCGATCGTCGCGCCCGGGGCCGGGACGGTCCCGACGCGGCCGAAGGCGACCGAGAAGGCCGTCTTCACTTCGTTGTCGAACGTGATCGTGCCGCCGTTGACCTCGGCAAACGAGGCGCCGGCCTTGATCTTGGCGATGTAGTCGCCCGGCCGCCAGATGCTGCTGGTGAACACGTAGACGCCGTCGGCGTCAGCGTTGGTGTCGTCGACGTCGACGGTGAAGGCAACCGGCACGCCCAGAGCGGTCGTCAGATCGGTCTCGGTTGCCGGGTCGATCGAGGCGAGGTCGATCGAGGCGTTGAACACGAAGACGGCAGCGGCGCTCGGCAGGATAACGGTCTCGTTGCCGTCGACCGGCGACACACCGATGAGCGCAAGCTCCTGCAGGTTGAACGTGTGGCTGCGCTGGTCGGCGGGGACCGGGGTGCCGTCCTTGTCGACGACGCTGTCCTTGACCGCGGCCGTGCACGCGGTGCCGGTCGCGAAGGCGGTGCCATCGAGGTCCGGCAGCGCGTAGAGCGAGGGACCGACCGGGAACGTGACGGCGTTGCCGTTGGGGACGTAGTATCCGGTGTAGTCGAGCTCGGTCTGGGCGCCGGCCGGGCCACATGCGATCGAGACCGGCTGGGTGGTCGCGAACGAGCCCGAGCAGATCAGCGGATCGTTGGGGACGCCGTCATCGTCGTCGTCGCAGTCGAGGGTCTCGACGCGATCGCCGTCGAGCAGCTCGTCGAACATGAAGCGAACGGCGAAGCCGAAGTTGCTCGCGCCGATCGGATCGAACTCGGCTTCAGTCGCCGGGCAGACGTCGCCGATGCTGAGCGGACCGCTGACCAAGCCGGGAGCCTTGGGATCGCGCACGCCATTGACGTATCGGCAGTATACGGCATCCTCGAGGAGGTCGGACTGCGACTGGGTCAAGACGGCGAGGATGTCGGGCGGGCCTTCGGGTCGGAGATTGGTCTTGATCTCGGGGCTACCGCAAGCGGCAACCACCAACCCTAGGCCTGCCGCAAGAATGCCTTGCGTTCGATTGCGCAACATTACTAAGCCTCCCTCTAGATGCTAATGCGGCGGCCTGGGGCAATTTTCCCAGGCTAGCGCCGTGGGTGTCATCGCCCATCGCATCGGCAAACGCAAGTTCCCTGTCGCACTCTTGTCACGGGGATCACTGCGAGAGAGAGCTGTAGTTCTAAGAACTTGAGAGAGTGAGGGCACCGGCTGCGACACCGGGTGCGTCTCACTCTTTCGAGTCAACCTCCCGAAAATAGAAACGACGACCGCTATGGGTCGCCGCCCAATCGTGCCGTTTGAGAACCGCCCGCCTCACCGGGATCTGACGATCTAGCGCGCATCGGGTCACGGCGGTGGACCTCAGGCCAGAGGTATCCGCAGTGTGCGATCGATCACGCGTTGGGGCGTTTGCCATTCGGGGAAATCACTGCCGGGATCGGCCGCGCTTGCCCCTTGGACTTGTCGCCGGCCCCGTCGGTTGCCTCGACTACCGCGCCGCTCGCGCTGGCGTCCTCGACGCCGATGCGTCGCACGTTGAAGTGCGCCAGCAGCTTGCTCTCGATGGCCTGAGCGGTCTCGGGATGGTCGATCAGGAACTGCTTGGCGTTCTCGCGGCCCTGCCCGATGCGCTCGCCGTTGAATGAGAACCAGGCGCCGCTCTTGTCGACGACGTTGGCCTCGGCGGCGAGGTCGACGAGGTCGCCTTCCTTCGAGATGCCCTGGCCGTAAAGGATGTCGAACTCGACCTCCTTGAACGGCGGCGCCATCTTGTTCTTCACGACCTTCACGCGGGTGCGGTTGCCGATGACCTCCTCGTCCTTCTTGAGGGCGCCGACGCGGCGGATGTCGAGACGGCACGAGGCGTAGAACTTGAGCGCGTTGCCGCCGGTCGTGGTCTCGGGGCTGCCGAACATGACGCCGATCTTCATGCGGATCTGGTTGATGAAGATGACGGTCGTCCGCGACTTGGAGATCGCGCCGGTCAGCTTGCGGAGCGCCTGGCTCATCAAGCGGGCCTGGAGACCGACGTGAGTGTCGCCCATCTCGCCCTCGATCTCGGCCTTCGGCGTGAGCGCAGCGACCGAGTCGATGACGACCACATCGACGGCGTTGGAGCGGACCAGCATGTCGCAGATCTCGAGGGCCTGCTCGCCAAAGTCGGGCTGCGAAACCAGGAGCTCCTCGGTCTTCACGCCGAGCTTCTTGGCGTAGCCGACGTCGAGCGCGTGCTCGGCGTCGATGAAGGCGCACACCCCGCCGCGCTTCTGCGCCTCGGCGACGACGTGGAGCGTGAGCGTGGTCTTGCCGCTCGACTCCGGACCATAGATCTCGACGATGCGACCGCGCGGCAAGCCTCCGATGCCGAGCGCGATGTCGAGGCCGAGCGAGCCGGTCGGGATGACCTGGACCTCGCGCTCGATGGAGTCCTTGCCGAGCCGCATGATCGAGCCCTTGCCGAACTGCTTCTCGATCGCGCCCAAGGCGAGGTCGATCGCTTTGTCGCGGTTGGGATCGCGGTCGGTGCGGTCACCGCGGTCACGCTCGCGGACGACTGCGGCAGTTATAGGAGCAGAGCCGGTGGCAGCGGCGGCGGCCGAGACGGTTCCGGAAGGGCGATCAGAAGGAGAAGAGTCTTTGGTGGCCATCGGCTACTCCGCAGCGCCGGTACGCGCTCGGACGGGGATCACGTGGTGCGATCCCAACCATCGTCCGAGCCGAGTGACGCATCGAATGGGGCCGTTTGTACCGGCGGGCTCTGACGTTCAACCGTCGGATTTCGGGTTCCGAGAGGCAAACGGGCCACCACCCGATACTCCGAAACATTCGATTTCGTTACGGTTTCATACAGGCTGATCGAATCGCACCGCGTCTCACTGAACGCCTGTTCCGACAGCGGCAAGAGCACCTCGCCGACCGCGCTCGCGACCTTGAGCCGGCCGACCGTGACATGGGGATGATAGGTGCGATGGTCGCGCGCGAAGCCGAGCTCCTCGCCAGCCGCGGCCATGGCATCGGCCAGTCGGGCCAGCTCGCCGGACGGCTCGTCGACGCCGGCCCACACCACGGTCGCGCTGGCGACGCTGGGGAAGGCGCCGAGGCGCGCGGCGCGGAAGCGGAGCGGACGGGCCGCCGCGGCCGCCGCGCGCAGGCGGTCCACGACCGCGGCGATGGCGTCGGCCCGGGCCGCGCCGAAGTACGCGAGCGTGACGTGATAGCTGGCTGGCGGCACCCACGCGATGCGGACGTCCTGGTGGCGGGCGCGCCGGGCCAGGGACTCGCACGCGCCGGCCAGGGCTTGGGCCACCGGCACCGCCACGGGCAAACCGACGAAGAGACGGACCGCGTCACTCATGGAAGTCCTCGCGGGTGGCGTCGCGGAGGAGCTGGAGCGCCCACCACGCCGAGATGAGCCGGACCTGATCGCGCGATCCGGGCCAGCGGAACGTCATGGTGCGGGTCTCGCCGGCGCCGGCCAGCGCGAGCCATACCGTGCCGACCGGCTTGTCGACGGTGCCGCCGTCGGGGCCGGCGACGCCCGAGATCGCGACGCCGAGCGCACTGCCGACCCGGGCGCGGATGCCCTCGGCCATGGCGCGGACGCAGGCCTCGCTGACCGCGCCGTCCTCATCGAAGATCGCGGCCGGCACCCCGAGCGCGCGGGTCTTCTCGGCATTGGAGTACGTGATCGCGCCGCCCAGGAAGAACCGCGACGCCCCGCCGCGCTCGGTGAGGAGCTGGCCGAGGAGACCGCCGGAACACGACTCGGCGACCGCGACGGTGAGGCCGCGCCGGGTCAGCGCCTCGGCCACCACGCCGGGCAGCGCCAGCTCGCCCGTGCCGTAGAGCCAGGGACCCAGGCGGGCCCGGGCCTCGACGTCGAGCTCGGCCAGCGCAGCTTCCGCGCGCGCGCCATCGACGTCGGAGACCACCAGCTTCACGAGCACCTCGGGGAACTTCACCTGATAGTGGATCGATGCTCCGGTGACGCCGTCGATCATGCCGCGCAGCGCAGCCGACAGGTGCGACTCGCTGCGGCCAAAGACGCGGAAGACCCGGCGCGCCAGGTGCGGCGCATCGCCGCGGGCGCTGCGCAGGTCACGGACCCACGGCGCGACCGAGCTGTCGAAGATCGCATGGACCTCGCGGGGCACGCCGGGGAAGCACACCACCGGGACGCCCGCCAGTGCGACCTCGAAGCCAGGCGCGAGGCCGGCGGGGTTGCCCAGGACGCGCGCGCCGACCGGGACCCGGCACTGCCGCAGCATGAGCGGCGCCAGCGGCCGACCTCGGCTCGCCATGACGGCCTCGAGCGCGGCCTGGGCGGCGGGATCGATGGTGGCCTCGACGCCGAGCAGCCCGGCCACGACGTCGACGGTGAGGTCGTCCTCGGTCGGGCCCAGCCCACCGGACACCAGGACCAGATCGGCGCGGCCAGCGGCGGCGGTGAGCGCGCCTCGCATGTCGGCGGCGTCGTCGCGACAGCTCGACATCCACCGTACGGTGATGTCCAGATCCCAGAGCCGGGCGGCGAGCCAAGACGAGTTGGTGTCCACGGTCTCGCCGCGCGTCAGCTCGTCGCCGATGGTGACGATCTCGGCAAACACGCGCGCATGCTAGCCCGAATCGCAAGGGGCCAGCGGCAATCGGGCCTCATCAGTTGACGGCGGTTTCGCACCCAACCTATCCTTGCGCCGTGGGAATTCGCTCGCGTCTTTGGTCCGCGCCATGAAGATCCGCTACGCCGCCAAGACCGACGTGGGGATGAAGCGCACCCACAACGAGGACTACTTCTCCCTCATCGAGGACGAGCAGCTGTTCATCGTCGCCGACGGCATGGGTGGTCACGCGTCGGGCGAGGTCGCCTCCAAGATGGCGGCCGAAACCATCGGCGAGTTCTACCAGCGCACCCGCGACGACGAGGAAGTGACCTGGCCCTACAAGATGGACCGCTCGCTCTCGTACATCGAGAACCGGCTGGTCTGCTCGGTGAAGCTCGCCAACCTGCGCATCTTCGAGACCTCCTGTCGCGACATTCGCTACAAGGGCATGGGCACCACGATCGTGTCGTGCCTGGTCGCCGGCGACAAGGCCTACGTCGGCCACGTCGGTGACTCGCGGGTCTACCGGGTGCGCGAAGGCGGCATCACGCAGCTCACGCGCGACCACTCGCTCCTCGAGGACTACAAGGAAGCGAAGCCGGACATGACCGAGGAAGAGGAGCGGAACTTCCCGCACAAGAACGTCATCACGCGTGCCCTCGGCATGCGCGAGACCGTGCAGGTCGACATCCGCGCCCACCAGATCAAGAGCGGCGACATGTTCCTGCTCTGCTCGGACGGCCTGTCGGGCATGGTCCCCGACGACCTCATCAACTCGATCTCGACCAACGCCAAGTCCCTCGAGCGCGCGGTGGCCGAGCTGGTCGACGCCGCGAACCGCGCCGGTGGCACCGACAACGTCACGACCCTGATGTTGCAGTGTGTCTCGGCCTAGCGGTATTTCTGGATGACTCCCGCGGGTGACGTGGTGATCGTGGCGAGGCTCGGGCGGGGTGGCGTGGGGCGTTGCTCGGCCGGAGAATCGGTGCGCAGCGTGAGGCGGGTGGCAGTCAGCACAAGTCCGCGAGTGGCTGCGTGAAGTACCGCATCGGCGCGGGCTCGAAGCTGGTGGTGCAGGCGCGCTCCGGCGTCCACGACACCAGCACGACCTGGTCGGCGGTGACGGGTGAGGTCGAGGCCGATCCCGAGACGTTCGGCGAGACCGCCGCAACCGCCGTGCTCACGATCGACATGACGCAGTTTGACGCCGGCGACTGGTTGAAGAACCGGAAGCTGCGCAAGGACTTCGACCTCGACGGCCACCCGCGCGCGACGTTCACGCTGACCAGCCTGCCCGACATCATGCCAACCGCCGACGGACCGTTCCGGGTGACCGCGCACGGCGTGCTGGCCTGGCGCGGCCACAGCGTGCCGCTGGTCGTGAAGGGCAACGGCGTGCTCGAGCCGCGACGGCTGCGCGCGGTCGGGACCTGCGAGCTGGACATTCGCCAGCTCGGTCTGGCGGCGCCACGCTTTCTGCTATGGAAAGTCGAGGACGTGGTCATGGTCGCCGTGACCCTCGAGGGGACGCCCGCGTGAAGTGGCTGCTCGGCGCGGCGCGGCAGGTCGCGGCGCTGTCGCTCGCGGCGCTGCTGGGCACGGCATGCGCGCCCGACAAGGCGGAGTACAGCGGCATCGGCCCGTACAGCGTGAAGCGCACCAAGCTGCACAACGCCACCGGGCGCTGCGAGCCAACCGAGCTGCCCGACGGTCGCAAGGGCTCGTGGTGCTCGCTACAGCCCCGGCTCACCGTCGGGGGGCGGCCGGCCGACGTCGACCTGTACTTCCTCGGCGTCGAGCCGGGGGCACCGCTCATCGAGATCCAGCTCGAGGTCCGCGGCTGTCACGACGACGCCCTGTCGCTCTACCTGCGCAAGAGCTTCGGCGACCCGGTCGAGGATCACGGAACCTGGCTGGCGTGGAAGAACGCCAACGTCTTCGTCATCGGCCTCATCCCGAGCGATCCCGGCGCGTGTCGGGTCCGGGTGTTCCCGCTGTCCGAACAGCCCGAGATCGACCGCGTGCGCGCCAAGCTGCTCGCGAACTAGCGCGCTACCAGGCGGTGGCGGCGTTCCAGTCGGTGTCGAGCTGGGCCTTCACCGGGCCGACGGTCGCGGCGTCGCGCACGATGGCGCCGACCTCGCGGTTCTCGCGCAGAGACGTGAGCGACATGTTGTTCGAGCCGACCAGCGCGGCGGCGCCGTCGACGACGATGACCTTGGCGTGGACCACCGGGTTACGGAGGGTGCGCACCGGGACGCCCGCGGACTTGAGCGCGCTGGCGGTGGCGGCGTTGTCGGGCACCTCGTCGACCGACGACAACAGCACGCGCACCGCGATGCCGCGGTTGTGAGCGGTGATGACGGCGCTGCGCACCGTGGTGTCGGCCAGGTAATACAGCTCGAGATCGAGCGAGGTCTGGGCCGAGTTGATGAACGTCAGCACGCGCGCGCGCGAGTCACCGGGCGTGACGACCAAACGCGGGCACGACAGCACCGCGGGACGATCGACCAGATCGGCGGCGAAGATCTCGACCAGGGTCGCGACGTCCTCGGGGTCGCGGTCGTCGAGGCCGTAGTTCCGCTGATCGTCCATGCCGGCCTGGGTGAAGTTGCCCGACAAGATGATCGCGCGGTTGCCGTCGACGACGAGGTACTTGGCGTGGGCGTTGGGGAACTCGGCGGGCGCGGTTGTGACCGAGACCCCGCCGTTGGTGAGGCGGGTGCGGATCGACGCGTTCACGGTCTGCGCGCCGTCGAGGATCACGCGCACCGGCACGCCGCGGCGATCAGCGGCGATGAGGCGGTCGGCGAGGTTGGTCAGCGTGAACGAGTACATCTGGACGTCGATCGAGACCGTCGCGGCGTCGATGGCGGACAGCACGCGAGCCTCGAGGCCGATGGCGCTCGACTGCGGGCCGACCAGCGCCTCGGGTACCGCCAGGCGCGGCCGATCGGGGTTGCAGCCGGGCCCGTCGAGGCCGGCGTCGGTTGCATCGACCGCGGCGTCGAGGTCGTCGTCCGCCGAGGGATCGCGACACGCGCCGAGCAGCAACGCGAACAGGGCGACGCCGCGCGCCACCTGGCCCCGTCGGCCCGAGCCGGATCTCCCCGAGCCGGCACGAGTGCGCGCGCCGGGACCCTCGGCGGTCAAGACTTGAGTCCCGGACAGCGGTCGTCGAGGCCGCGCTCGCGCGGGCACAGGGCGTACAGCTCGTGACGGTGACTGATGACGGTGAACCCGCCGAGGCGTTGGGCGATGCGCTCTTGCAGCCGCTCGATCTCGTCGTCCTCGAACTCGAGGATGAGGCCGCACTTGGCGCAGATCAGGTGATCGTGGTGGTCGCCGGCGACCTCGTAGCGAGCCTGGCCGTCGCCGAACTGGCGTTCGCTGGCCAGGCCGCTGTCGACGAGGAGCTTGAGCGTCCGGTAGACGGTGGCGTAGCCGACCTTGGGGTGACGGCGACGCACGCGGGCCAGGAGCTCCTCGATCGAGATGTGCTCGGGCGCGCGGAAGAAGTGGTCGACGATCGCCTCGCGCTGCGCGGTGGTGTTGAGACGCTTGCCGGCGAGGTACTCGGTCCACCGCTCCTTGAGCTGGCGGGCATCGGTGCCACGGAACGCGCTGGCCGGTACGCCCGCCGCGTCCTCGTGCTTGCCCTTTTTCAGCGAACCGGCCATCGCCTTGGTTTGCCTTCCCCGGGGGACGACGTCAATCGAATTTGCGGTGTTCCGGCGGTATGCTGGCGCCAGATGGCCGGTACCCCGACGACTGCGGATCGCGACGATGGCTTCGATAGCGTGCTCGGGCGCCTCCGCAAGGTGGTGGAGCACCTCGAGGCGGGCCAGCTGTCCCTCGAGGAATCGCTGACCGCGTACGAGGAGGGGATCGGGCTGGCTCGACGCGGCCACGCGCTGCTCGACGGGGCCGAGCAGCGCGTCGAGCTGCTGGTCGCGGGCGGCTCGCAGTCGGTGCCGATCCACGAAGCGGTGCTCGATGAATGAGCGCATCCGGGTCGCGGTCGTCGACGACGATCGCCAGGCCCGCGACTACTTCGCCGACGTGCTGACCCGGGCCGGCTTCGCGGTCACCCTGGCCGAGAGCGGGCTGCGCCTGGTGTCGGCGCTACAGGTCGACCGGCCCGCGGTGATCGTCCTCGACGTCAACATGTCGTGGATCGATGGCTTCGAGCTGTGCCGTGCCCTCAAGCGCAATCCCGAGTGGGCACCGATCCCGGTGCTGTTCGTGTCGGGCCGCTCGGCGCCCGAGGATCGCATCGCGGGGCTCGCCGCCGGCGCGGTGGCGTTCCTGTCCAAGCCGATCGACGGGCGGACCCTCGTGGCAACGGTGCGCGAGCTGCTAAAACCCGGATCATGAGCACCGTCACGCTCGACCCCCGCGCTGCGCCAGGCCGACTTCGCGAATTTCTCGACGACGCCCGCGCCCGCATCGACACCGAGCTCGAGCGACGCCTCGCGGTGTCAGGCGACGATCCCGGCCGGTTGCGCGCGGCGATGCACTACGCAGCGACCGGTCCCGGCAAGCGGCTGCGCCCGGCCTTGGTGCTCGCGACCGCGGCGGCCTGTGGCGGCGACGACGCCGCGGCGATGCCGGCCGCGATCGCCGTCGAGCTGCTCCACGCCTACACGCTGGTCCACGACGACCTGCCGGCGATGGACGACGACGACGAGCGGCGGGGTCGGCCGACGGTCCACATCGCCTTCGGTGAGGCGATCGCGATCCTGGCCGGCGACGGACTCTTGACCCTGGCCTTCGGGTGCCTGGCCGAGCTGGGCGCGTACGCGGCGCCGGCGGTGCGGGTGCTGGCGGCGCGGGCCGGCGATCGCGAGCTCCTGGCCGGTCAGGCGATCGATCTGGGCCTGGCCAAGGCCGGTGGCGGCGCCCTCGCCTTCGACCTGATCGAGGAGCTGCACGCCAAGAAGACCGGCGCGCTGTTCGCGGCGGCGGCCGAGCTGGGCGCGATCGCGGCCGGCGCCGACGAGGCGACCCGCGCGGCGCTGGCGCGCTACGGGCTGGCCATCGGGGTCGCGTTCCAGCACGCCGACGATCGCGACGACGGTGAGCTGGCCGATCACGCGACCGCCGCGGCCCAGCGGGCGGCCGGGCTCGGCGCCGAGGCGGCCGCGATCGCGACGGCCATGGGCCCGTCGGCCCAGATCCTCGTCGAGCTGGCCCGGTGGTTCGGCGTGCCCGAGGCGGGGTGAGCCGTGGTGCCGCGCTGGCGCTGATCGCGCTGGCCGGCTGTGGTGGGCAGGTCGGCGCCGCCATCCCGGCAGGGGCGCGCGTGGTCGGACGCGGCACCCTCGGCTACGCGGTGGCGTTCGGCGAGGGGGTGCTGGCCACCATCGAGCTCGACGACAGCTTTGGCCTGTTCGTCCGGGATCCGGACAGCGGGGCGACCCAGATCCGCTGGGAGCTGGGTCCGCCCGAGCGCGATCTGGTCGCGCTGGCGATCGCCGATGGCGCGGCCTGGGTCGGCGGCACCGATCGGCAGGTGCGCGCGATCGCGCTCGACACCGGCGCCACCCGGACGACGTGGCCGATCGGCGCCGCGGTCACCGCCTTGGCGATCGTGCCGGGCGGCTGGATCGCGGTCGGCGACGCCGAGGGCGCTCTGTGCTTGCGCCGCCGCGACGACGGGGCGCTGGTGCAGTGCGTGGTCATCGGCGCGAGCCCGGTCACCGCGATCGAGCGGTCCGGCCCGCGGCTGGTGGCGACGGTGGCGGGCTCGCGGGTCGGGCTCGCGGTGCCCACCTTGGCGGCGGCCCGGGCCGGACCACCGCCACCGTCGGCCGTGGTCGGCGACGCCGTCATCGTCGGTGGCCGCGCGGTGGTCCGCTTCGCCGGGCCGGCGCGGGCGGTGGCCGCCGGGCCCCGAGGCCAGCGAGTCGCGGTGGGCTGGATTCGCGCGCTCGGCGATCCGTCGGTCGTGGTGATCCCGCCCGATCGAGTACAGTCAACGCGTTGATCGACTGGGACTCCGACACCAACGTCACCCACGAGACCGAGGTCCCGCACCCGCGGGCGACGGTCCGCGATCGCGCCTCGCTGGTGGTGCTGGCTGGGCCCCGGGTCGGCACGCTGATCCGACTCGACAGCATTCAGCTCGACATCGGGCGCAGCCTGCGCGCCGAGCTGTGTCTCGACGACGACGGGGTGTCACGCCACCACGCGCGCATCAAGCGCGTCGGCGACGCGGTGTGGGTCGAGGATCTCGAGAGTCGCAATGGCACGTTCGTGAACGGCGTGAAGGTGGTCGAGCCGGTGCAGCTCGCCGACGGTGACAAGATCCACGTCGGGCGCGGCTCGATCCTGAAGTTCACCTACCACGACGCCCTCGACGACTCGTTCCAGGAGCGCATGGTCGACTCGGCCCTGCGCGACCCGATGACGAAGCTCTACAACAAGCGCTACTTCGCCGAGCGCCTCGACGCCGAGCTGCGCTTCGCCCAGCGTCACGGCAGCGAGCTCGCGGTGCTGATGATCGACGTCGATCACTTCAAGCTCGTCAACGACAGCCGCGGCCACCTGATCGGCGACACCGTCTTGGGCGCGGTCGCGGCGACGCTGGCGCGGGCGGTCCGCAACGAGGACGTGGTGGCCCGGTACGGCGGCGAGGAGTTCGTGGTGCTGCTGCGCGCGACGGCGATCGACGCCGCGATGCTGCTCGCCGAGCGGCTGCGCAAGAAGGTCGAGGACGGGGTGGTGACAGCCGACAGCGGCCCACCGATCCGGGTCACGGTGTCCGTGGGCACGGCGGCCTTCCCCGCGCCCGGCATCGTCAGCGCGACCGATCTGATCGGCGCCGCCGACCGCGCGCTCTACGCCGCGAAGGACGCCGGTCGCAACCGGGTGTCCCGGGCGTGAAGCCGAGCGCCGAGCGACCAGCTACGCCTTCACGCGCTTCATGAGCGGGTCGTACATCGGCCGCAGCGAAGCCGTGATCGGATAGCGGGTGCCGGCGATGTCGACCTGCCAGGTGCCGCTGGCCAGGAACCCGTTGTCGATCGGTACATCTGCCGAAATCATCGCCAGGCCGACCGCGCCGCCCAGGGTGTGGCCGTACGAGCCGGCCCGGACGTACCCGAGGGCCACGCCGTCGCGCCAGATCACCTCGGCGTGATGCAGCATCGGCAGGGGATCCTGCACCAGGATCTGCACCAGCCGCTTCGTGAGCGGACCGGCCGCCTTTTGGGCGAGCACGGCGTCCTTGCCGATGAAGCCGCCCGGCTTGTCGAGCGCAACCGCGAAGCCCAAGCCGGCCTCGTAGACGCCGTCGGTGTTGTCGATGTCGTGGCCGTAGTCGCGGTAGGCCTTCTCGAGGCGCAGGCTGGCCAGGGCCTTGAGCCCGGCGTGGCGCACGCCCAGCGGCGCGCCCGCGGCGAGCAGACGCTCGTACACGTGCACCGCCTGCTCGGTCGGGATGTACAGCTCGTAGCCGAGCTCGCCGAGGTACGTGATGCGCACGCACAGCGCGCGCGCGAAGCCGACGTCGATCTCGCGCGCGGTGCGAAACGGAAACCCGTCGTTGCCGAGGTCGACCGACGTCACCGCCTGCAAGAGCTCGCGCGAGCGCGGGCCCTGCACGTTGAGCTGGGCGTAGCCCGACGTCACGTCGGTGACGAAGGCGTGCTCGTCGTCGGCGAGGTGGCGCTTCATCCAGGTCTCGACGTGGCGGAGCGCGGTGTCCGACGCGACGACCCAGTAGCGCTCGTCGTCGAGCTTGGTGACGGTGAGGTCAGCCTCGAGCCCGCCGCCCTCGTTGAGCCACTGGGTGTACGTGATGAGCCCGGCGGTCTTGCAGACGTCGTTCGCCGAGATCCGGTCGAGCAGGCGCCCGGCGTCGCGGCCCTGCACCAGGAACTTCGACATGAACGACATGTCCATGAGGATGACGCCCTCGCGCGCGGCCCGATGCTCCTGGGCCCACTGCGGAAACCAGCGCTGGCGGCCGAACGACAGCGGCCCGGGATCCGCGACCTCGCCGGGCGGCGCGAACCAGTCGGCCCCTTCCCAGCCGCTGACGTCGCGGAAGTAGGCGCCGGCCGCGGCCAGGCGATCGTGCAACGCCGAGCGCTTGGCGCCGCGCGCGGTCGACATCGAGCGTGTCGGGTAGTGGCACTGGTAGACCATGCCGAGGGACTCGACGGTGCGCGTGCGGCGGTACTCGGGGTTGGCCTGGTAGGTGTGCAGCCGGTCGATGTTGAAGCCGGTGACGTCGACGTCGGCGCGGCCGTGGATGATCCAGTGCGCGAGCACGCGGCCCAGCCCACCGCCGGTGAGGATGCCGATCGAGTTGAGCCCAGCCGCGACGAAGTAGTTCGCGAGCTCGGGCGCCTCGCCGACGATCGGCTGCAGGTCGGGCGTGAAGCTCTCGGGACCGCAGAAGAACTTCTTCACGCCGGTCTCCATCGAGATCGGCACCCGCTTCATGGCCTGCTCGAGGTACGGGCTCATGCGCTCCCAGTCGGGCGGCAGCGACAGGAACGAGGCGTCTTCGGGGACGCCGTCGACCTTCCAGGGCGCGCACACCGGCTCGAACATGCCGATCATCAAGCCGCCGACCTCCTCGCGGAAGTACCCGAACGAGGCGGGATCCTCGAGGACGGGCCAGCTCGACGACAGCTGGGGGATGGCCTCGGTGATGAGGTAGTAGTGCTCGGCCGACTGGTTGGGGATGTTGATGCCTGATTTGGCGCCGAGCTGGCGGGCCCACATGCCGGCGCAGTTGACGACGTACTCGGCCTCGATGGTGCCGTGGGCGGTGGTGACGCCGGTGACCCGACCGCGGCGCTGGGTGACGCCGGTGACGCTCACGCCCTCGACGATGGTGGCGCCCTGCATCCGCGCGCCCTTGGCCAGCGCCATCGTGACGTCGACCGGATCGGCGCGACCGTCCTCGGCGACGTAGAAGCCGGCGAGCAGATCGTCGGTGCGGGCCAGCGGGAACAGCTCGGCGACCTCGCGCGGCGAGATCTCCTTCACGTCGATCCCGCAGTGGCGGTTGAACGCCGAGACCCGGCGGTACTCCTCGAGCCGGTCGACGTCGGAGGCGACCTCGATGAAGCCGACCGGCTTCCAGCCGGTGGCCTGCCCGGTCTCGGCCGGCAACCGCGCGTAGAGATCACGCGTGTACTTGCGCATCTCGGTCGAGGTCTCGGAGGTCGAGCCGAAGGTCACCATCAGCCCGGCGGCGTGCCAGGTGGTGCCCGAGGTGAGGCGGTCGCGCTCGAGGACGACCACGTCCTTCCAGCCCATGTGCGCCAGGTGGTATGCGACCGAACAGCCGATGATGCCGCCGCCGATCACGACGACGCGGGCACGAGCAGGCAAGACGGGTTCGGCCATGGCCGCGCAGTCTACACGGCCCATACTCGGCCGATGCCCGCAGCCAGCGCCGACCTGCTCGCGATGATGGAGCGCTTCTTGACGAGGCGACGACCCGGGCGCGCGCTCGCGCTCCTGGCCGGCACCTCGGTGCCCGTGATCGGCGTCGAGCGCATGGCGGCGCGCGAGCCCGAGGCGGTGCTCGACCCGGCGCCGTCGCCGATCCTGCGCATGCTCGGCCCGCGCCCGACCCACCCACGCGGGCCGCTCGCCGGCGAGCCGGTGGTGGTGAAGGACGCCATCGACGTCGCGGGCGCGCGCACCGCGGTCGGCCTGCGCGAGGACGACACCGACGGCGTGATCGCCGCGCGCGACGCGACGGTGGTGTCGCGGATCCGCGCCGCCGGCGGCTGGCTCCTCGGCAAGACCACCATGACCGAGCTCGGCATGGACGGGCTGGGCGCGCTCATGCACGCGCCGATGCCGCGCAATCCGCGCGCGCCCGACTACTTTCCCGGCGGCTCGAGCACCGGCACCGCCGTCGCGGTGGCGTCGGGCCTCGCGCGCTACGGCGTCGGCAGCGACGGGCTGGGCAGCGTGCGCATCCCGGCCGCGTTCTGCGGGCTGGTCGGCCTCAAGCCGGGCCGCCACCGCGTGCCGCTCGACGGCTACCGCAGCCCGGTCACGACGCTCGACACCTGCGGGCCGATGGCGCGCACCGCGGCGGACTGCGCGCGGCTGTGGCAGGTGCTGGCCGGCGAGCCCGTCGTCGAGCTGACCCGCGAGGTGCCGGTGCGGGTCGGCGTGGTACGCCAGCTCGGGCCCGGCCTCGCGGCCCGCTCGATCCAGCGCGCCTTCACCCGCGTCCTCGACGCGCTCGCGATCGTGATCGAGCCGGTCGAGGTGCCGGGCGCCGAGCGCGCGTCCTTCCTGGGCGCGATGCTGGGCGCCATCGAGTTGTCGCGCAGCGCGTACGCCGACCGCGCGCTGTCGCCGGCCGGCGCGATGAACGTCGCGCTCGGGCGCGCCTTCGAGCCGCGCGACGTGGCGCGGCTCTACGATCAGCGAGCGGCGCTGGTCCGCGCGACCGAGGCGGCGCTGGCCGGTGTGCCGATCCTGGCGATGCCGACGACCGCGATCCCGCCGCCGGCGATCACCCGCGCGCTGCTCGACGGCGGGCAAGACCTCGCGCTGCTGCGCGCGCTGGGTGCGTACACGCCGCTGGCCAACCTGACCGGCTTGCCGGCGATCGCGGTGCCGTGTGGCGTCGACGATCGCGGCCGGCCGTTGTCGATCATGTTCGTGGGCCGCGCCGGCTCCGAGACCGCGCTCTTGCGGCTGGCGCTGGCGGTCGAGCGCACCGGCCTGGCGACCGCGGCGGTGTGACGCGACGACCGACCAGCGCGGACTACTGAGGCACGCCCCAAGGTCCAGCGAGCGCGGCGAGCTCGGCGGCCGGCAGCAAGACGAACAGCGGGCGCGCGGCGGGATCGAGCCCGGCGATCAACCGCTCGAGGTCGGGCGCGGCCATCGCGGTGCAGCCGATCGTGGTCGAGCGCGGGCCGCTCCAGACGTGCAAGAAGATGCAGCTGCCGCCCTCGGGCACCGCGGCGCGGTTGTGGCGGATCTCGACGACCCAGCGGTACAGGTCGTCGTCGCGCCGCAGGTCCTCGGCGGAGGTCCAGTCCTTGACGACGCCGGCCTCGTCGAAGATGCCGGTGTAGTGCGACGAGGCCGGATCGTCGACGCAACGCCAGGTCGGCGTGACCGGCGTGTACGAGACGTGGGCGCCGGTCGGCGCCGCGGCGGCGTAGCCGAACGTGGGGCCGATCGCGAAGATCCCGGCCGGCGAGCGGCCGTCACCCTCCTGCTTGACCGGGCCGGCGCGGCCCTCGGGCGCGCCGTCGCCGTGCAGCCCGAGCCCCCACGCCGCGCCGGCATGGCCGATGACGGCCGGCCACGGCGTGCCGTCCGCGACCCACCCCGCGCCGGCCCGTCGCCAGTGGGTGAGCGTGGCGGTGGTCGCGTCCCAGTCGGGCACCACCGCCACCACCAGCTCGCGGGTCTGGTCCGGAATCCGGACCGTCCGGTTCTCGGACGAATCGTCCGAGGGAGGATGGCCGGGCGCCGCCGCCCCCGCAGCGTCGGCCGGGAACGCCGGCTTGCTGCGCTTGCAGCCGACCGCCGCGACCACCAGCGCCGCGAGGAAGATCCGCCTCAGATCGACATCTCCAGCATGCGCTGGATCGGTCGCAGCGCGCGCACCCGCACCGGCTCGGGGACGTCGACCTGGGGCTGCAGATCGCGCAGCGCCAGGTACAGCTTCTCGAGCGTGTTGCGCCGCATGAACGGACACACGTTGCACGCGCAGCTCTCGTCCTCGGGCGGCGCCGGGATGAGGGTCTTGGTCGGCGCCTCGGCCGCCATCTTGTGCAAGATGCCAGCCTCGGTCGCGACGATGAACGTCTGCTTGGGCGACCTGGCGGCGTAGGCGATGAGGCCCGACGTCGACGCGATGTGGCTGGCGTGGCGCAAGATGCCCTCGTGGCACTCGGGGTGCGCGATGACCTCGGCGTCGGGGTGCTTGGCCATCAACTCGAGGAGCCGGCGCTCGGAGAACGTCTCGTGGACGATGCAGGTGCCCTGCCACAGCACGAGGTCGTCGCGGTTGGCCTGCTTCTTCACGAAGGCGCCGAGGTGGCGGTCGGGCGCGAACACGATGGGCTGGTCGCCGAGCGCCTTGACGATCTTGACCGCGTTGGACGACGTGCAGATGACGTCGGACAGCGCCTTCACCTCGGCCGAGCAGTTGATGTAGCTGACGACGGTGTGACCGGGATACTTCTCGAGCCAGCGCGCGAAGGCCGGCGCCGGGCAGCCGTCGGCCAGCGAGCATCCGGCGTCGAGGTCGGGCACGACGACGATCTTGGTGGGGTTGAGGATCTTCGCGGTCTCCGCCATGAAGTGGACGCCGCAAAACGCGATCACGTCGGCCGGGGTCTTGGCGGCAGCCTGCGATAGCTGGAGTGAATCTCCGACGAAGTCGGCGAGATCCTGGATCTCGGACTCCTGGTAGTAGTGCGCGAGGATGACGGCGTTGCGCTCGGTCTTGAGCCGGCGGATGCCATCCTCGAGCTCGTCGGCGGTGAGGTGCTCGGTGTGCGTCGAAGCCATGGGACCCTCCGGGAAGAGTCGTAGCATGGTGGGCCCCGATGATACGATGGCGCGATGGTTCGCCTGCTAGCAGTCGTGGCCGCCGCCTTGCTCGTCGCGTGCGCCAGCTCGGAGCAACGCTCACCTGACGCCGCGCCCGACGCCGCCGAGGTCGACGGCAGCGAGGCCGACGCCGCCGACGCGGCCGGCCCCGACGCCACCGACGCCGCGGTCGATGCCCTCGACGCTGCGGGCGGACCCGACGCCTGCGTCGCGACCACCGAGGTCTGCAACGGCCTCGACGACAACTGCAACACGGTGATCGACGAGGGGTTTCCGACGCTGGGCGCGACCTGCATGGTCGGAGTCGGCGGGTGCGGGCGCAGCGGCCAGGTGGTGTGCGCCGCCACCGGCGCTGGGGTCGAGTGCGACGCGGTCGCCGGCCCACCGGCCACCGAGACCTGCAACAACGCCGACGACGACTGCGACGGCAACGTCGACGAGAACTTCGGCCTGGGCGCCGCCTGTGACGGGCCCGACGGCGACCTGTGCGCCGAGGGCATGACCATCTGCAACACCACCGGCGGCACCACCTGCTCGGACACCACCGGCGAGCGCCCCGAGACCTGCAACAACCTCGACGACGACTGCGACACCCGCATCGACGAGGGCTTCAACCTGGGCGCCACCTGCGACGGCGCCGACACCGACTCCTGCCTGGAGGGCACGCTGATGTGCAACGCCGCGGGCGCGGCGGTTTGCAGCGACCTGACCTCGAGCACCGTCGAGCTGTGCAATGGGCTCGACGACGATTGCCGCAACGGCGTCGACGATGGCTTCGCGGTCAACGTCGCGTGCATGAGCGGCGTCGGCGCGTGCGCGCGGCCCGGCACGTTCCAGTGCAACGGCGCCGGCACCGGCGTGCAGTGCAACGCGGTCGCGGCGGCCCCGGTCGCCGAGATCTGCGGCGACGGGATCGATCAGGACTGCAACGGCACCGACATCACCTGCCCCATCAACGACCGGCCGGCCGGCGCGCTCAACATCTCGGCCGGCGGCACCTTCACGGTCGATCTGAGCGCGGCCAACAACGACCAGGACTTCACCGGCACCAGCTGCGGCATGGCCGGCGGTCGCGACGTCTACTACACGTTCACCTTGCCGGCCGCGGAGACGGTCTACGTCGACACCTTCGGCTCGAACTTCGACTCGACGCTGCGCGTGTTCGCCGGCTCGTGTACGGCCCTGGGCGCGCTGCAGAGCTGCTTTGACGACGCCTGCGCGCTCCTCCAGACCCAAGGCGCGCTGTCTTTGGCCGCCGGCACGTATTGTGTGGTCGCCGATCAGTTCTCGAGCTTCCAGAGCGACGGCGCGTTGGTGCTGAACTTCACGCGGGCCGGCCGCACCGGCACCGCGCTGCCCGCCACCAGCGGCACCGTGGCCGGCACCTCGTGCTCGGGCACCAACGCATCGACGGGGAGCTGCCAGTCCAACTCGACCGCGCAGGACGCCGCGTACTACTTCATGGTCTGCCCGAGCGCGTCGCGCACCGTCACCGCCAGCACCTGCACCGGCACCAGCTTCGACTCGGTGGTGTACCTGCGCCAGGGCCGCGTCACCTCGCCCGACCTGGCGTGCAGCGACGATGCCACCGGCTGCGGCAGCGGCTTGCAGTCGAACATCACCGGCGGCACCGCCATCGGGCCCGGCATCTTCTGGCTCACCGTCGACGGCTACCAAACCAGCTGCGGCGCCTTCACGCTGACCTACTCGGTCAACTGACCCGTCAGCCTCGATGGCCGAGCGGGTCCGCCGAGGCTGACACCCCAAGCTGCCCTCATCGGTTCTGGTAGAGTGCTCGCTTTGGAGATCATCGATCTGCGGACGCTCGCCGTTCCGGCCGTCGAGGGTTCGTTGGTCGTCGTAACCAACCTCCGCGAGGAGGATGTCTCGCAGCGCGTTGCGATGGCGCTGATGAACGAGAGCAAGCTTGCTCGTGGAACCGTGCACATCGAGCTCGATCCGATCGGCCGTCAAACGCTCTTCGAGAACAAGGGATCAGTTGATCGGGCTCGTGTACCAACGTTCGGTGGACCCGCTCACTGGCTAAGGGATTCCCTCGACCTGTGCCGAGTCGTGCTGCGCAAGCGTCCGCCGCTGGGTCGCATCGTCCTGGGTGACCTGGGGCTCATCGCACACACCAACGACCCGCGCGCCTGGCTCGGCGCAGTTCAAGCATTCGTCTCGATCATCGCCGCGAGCGGATGGAACCTTCCCGTCGTGGCCTATGACACGCGACCTGGGCTTCTCAACGACCTCCGGGACTCCGTGCGCGCGCTTGCGGACGTGACCATTTCGGCCGGCCGCATGGACGGCAACCTCGTCGCGGCGACCATCGTCGAACGCTGGACTGGCGTGTCGCGGTCGGTCTCGATGCCGATGCCGCAGTAGGCGGGCTCGGGCTGGTTGCAATCGCGGACGGGTGGGATAGGGTCGCGGTCCACCGAAGAGACGAAACGCTGGGGGAGCCACACGGCTGAGAGGCATGCCAGGGCATGCGACCCCTCGAACTTGCCCGGACAGCCGAGAGGCGACGGGAAAGGAACGCGACATGAGCGAGACGAACGGCAACGACACCGTCCACGGCGCGAACGGCAACGGCGCGAACGGCAACGGCGCGAACGGCAACGGCGGCAACGGCAAAAAGGTCGCGCTCAAGCAGGTGAACGACCCGGTGAGCGACCTGGCCCCGATCGAGGGCCACCCGGCCTCGGAGCGGGTGCTCGTCGAAGACGGCGACCTGCGGGTCCCGGTGCGCCGCATCCACCTGTCCAACGGCGAGCCGAGCTTCGACGTCTACGACACCGCCGGGCCGGTCGGTCACGACCTGCACCGCGGCCTGCCCAAGCTGCGCAAGGCGTGGATCGACGCCCGCATCGCGGCCGGCGACGACGGCAACCGCACCCAGATGCACTACGCGCGGCAGGGCATGATCACCGACGAGATGCGCTTCATCGCCATCCGCGAGGGCCTCGACGCCACCACCGGCGGCGAGCTCGTCCGCAGCGAGGTCGCGCGCGGTCGCGCCATCATACCTGCCAATATCAATCACCCGGAGAGCGAGCCGATGATCATCGGCTCGAAGTTCCTCACCAAGATCAACGCCAACATCGGCAACTCGGCGGTCAGCTCGTCGATCGGCGAGGAGGTCGACAAGCTGCGCTGGTCGGTCAAGTGGGGCGCCGACACCGTCATGGACCTGTCGACCGGCGACAACATCCACGAGACCCGCGAGTGGATCGTGCGCAACTCGCCGGTGCCGATCGGCACCGTGCCGATCTACCAGTGCCTCGAGAAGGTCGACGGCAAGGCCGAGGACCTGACGATCGAGCTGTTCCTCGAGACGCTCGTCGAGCAGGCCGAGCAAGGCGTCGACTACTTCACGATCCACGCCGGCGTGCGGCTGCCCTACATCCCGTGGACCGCGAACCGGACCACCGGCATCGTGTCGCGCGGCGGCTCGATCATGGCCAAGTGGTGCCTGACCCACCACAAGGAGAACTTCCTCTACACCGAGTTCGAGCGCATCTGCGAGGTGATGAAGAAGTACGACGTGGCGTTCTCGCTCGGCGATGGCCTGCGGCCCGGCTCGATCGCCGACGCCAACGACCGCGCCCAGCTGGCCGAGCTCGACACCCTCGGTGAGCTGACCAAGATCGCCTGGAAGCACGACATCCAGGTGATGATCGAGGGGCCCGGCCACGTGCCGATGCACAAGATCAAGGAGAACGTCGACCTGCAGATGCGCATCTGCCAGGAGGCGCCGTTCTACACGCTCGGGCCGCTGGTGACCGACATCGCGCCCGGCTACGACCACATCACCAGCGCGATCGGCGCGGCGATGATCGGCTGGTTCGGGACCGCGATGCTCTGCTACGTCACGCCCAAAGAGCACCTCGGCCTGCCCAACAAGAAGGACGTGAAGGACGGCGTGATCGCGTACAAGATCGCGGCGCACGCGGCCGACCTCGCCAAGGGCCACCCCGGCGCGCAGCGTCGTGACGACGCGCTGTCGAAGGCGCGCTTCGAGTTCCGCTGGCAGGACCAGTTCCACCTGTCGCTCGATCCGGAGACCGCGCTGGCGTTCCACGACGAGACGCTGCCGGCGGCGGCGGCCAAGGGCGCACACTTCTGCTCGATGTGCGGCCCCAAGTTCTGCTCGATGAAGATCACGCAGGACGTGCGCGACTACGCGGCGGCCCACGGCATGTCCGACGAGCAGGCGCTCGAGGTCGGGCTGGCCGAGAAGGCGACCGAGTTCGTCGATGGCGGGCAGGACCTGTACCTGACGCCTTGAGGACCCGAGTCGTCGTCGCGGCCTGCCTGGTCGCTTGCAGCCGCGGCGCGACGCCCGCGCCCGATCGGGGGGCGGCGCTGGTGGTGGTGGGAGAGTCGACCAAGCTGCGGGCCGCCGAGGCGCTGCCCGCGACCTCGGCGATCTTCGACGGCACGACCGTGCGGGTGCGGGGCGCCCGCGGCGAGGTGCTGGGCGTGCAGGTGCTGCGAGCGGCGACGAGCGCGACCACGGTCAGCCTCGCCGTCGACGGTGCGCGTGTCGACGGCTTCGCGGTCGCGCTGGCCGACGTGCGACGTCCGTCGACGATGATGTACGGACCGAGCCGGGGCCGCGGCCAGTATCCCGATCGCCTGACGCCGACCGAAGGGCCGGTCCCGACGACGCGCGAGGCCTACTTCGATCTCGCGATCGATCGCGACGGCGCGCCCGGGCTCCACCGCGGCACGCTCACCGTCGGCGATGCCCAGCTCGCCGTCGAGCTCACCGTCGACGCCTACCAGCTGCCCGACCTCGGCGCCGCGCCGCGGGTCTGGGGCTACTACGACGACGGCATGGCCGGCGCCGACGCGATGGCGCCGATGTTTCGCGCCCACGGCGTGGTGGTGTCGCCCGATGTCACGCCCGCAACCTGGCCGGCCCGTCGCGCCCAGCTGGCCGGCCTGCCCTTCGTGCCGGTGCTCTTGCCGCGCGACTCGGCCGGGCTCGCCCGCGACGTGGCGTGGTGGGCGCGCGCGCTGGCTGGCACCGATCAGGTGCCGTTCGCGATCCCCATCGACGAGCCGCGCTCGCTGCTGGCTCAGGTCGCGGTGCGGCTGCGCGCCCGCGAGGTCCGCGCGGCCGGCGGCGGCCCCGGCCGCTTTCTCTACGCCGTGACCCACGCGCCGACCGCGATCCTCGGCGACGAGATCGACGTCTTCATCGCACCCGAGCCGGGCGCCGGTCAGTGGACCTACAACGGCACGCCGCCCGCGGCCGGCTCGATGATCCTCGACACCGACGGCGTGGCGCTCCGCACCTGGGGCTGGATCGGCTTCCGCCACGAGCTGCCGCTCTGGTACGTATGGGATGCGCTGTTCTGGGCCGACCGCTACCACCGGGGCCGAGACGCCGCGCCGCACGACCTGCTGGTCGACCCGGTGACGTTCGACGACGGCGAGGACCACGGCAACCTCGACGGCGTGCTGGCCTATCCGGGCGGCGCGCCGTCGCTGCGGCTCAAGGCGCTGCGGCGCGGCCAGCAAGATCGGCTGCTCCTCGACGGGCTGGCCGCCTGCGCCGGGCGCCCGGCGGCGCTCGCGATCGTGGCGCCGCTGGTGTCGCCCGCCGACTGGCCGGTCGACGAATCGGCCTGGGAGGCGGCGCGGCGCGCGGTCCTCGACGGGCTGGCCGCCTGCAACCCGCGCCGGTGAGGCCCCGCCGCCGCGCCAGCTGTTTCCAGTAGCGCGGACGTCTGGCCTTGCAACCGCACGGAGCGTAGATGATGATCGCGACACCACGCCGTGGCAGTCGAGAAACGCAGTCACAAGCTCGAGAAACTGGCGCGCATCTACGATGACCAGATCGGACCGGTATGGGGCAGCCGCTTCGGCAAGATGCTGCTTCGCAACCTGGCGCTCCCCGAGAAGGGTCAGATTCTCGACGTCTCGTGTGGCACCGGCTACCCGCTCGTCGAGGTGCTGCGCCGCAAGGGCGACGCCGCGCGCGTGATCGCCATCGACGGGTCGAGCGCGATGCTCGACGTGGCGCGCCGCAAGGTCGCCGGCCTCGGCGCGCTCGGCAAGAAGGGCGTCTACTTCCGCACCGAGAGCGCGGCGCCCAAGCTGTCGTTCGCCGACGACGTCTACGATCTGGTGCTGTGCAACCTCGGGCTGCCCGAGATGCCCAACGCGGCGGCCGCGCTCGCCGACTTCGCGCGGGTCTGCAAGCTGGGCGGCGAGGTGCGCTGCACCATCCCGCTCCAGGGCACCTGGCTCGAGTTCCACGACATCTACCGGGAGGTGCTGGTCAAGCACGACCGGCATGACGCCCTCGACCGCCTCGATCGCCACCTGGAGAGCTATCCCTCCGTCGACGATTGCGCGGCGTGGATGCGCGCGGCCGGGCTGGTGCCGACCATCGAGATCGAGGAGTTCACGCTGCTCTTCAAGAGCTCGCGCGAGTTCTTCTTCGCGCCGGTCGTCGAGTTTGGACCGCTGCCGGCCTGGAAGGCCATCGCCGGCTCGGGCCAAGAGCTGCAAGACGTCTTTTGGTACATCAAGGAGTCGATCGACGCCTACTTCGGCGAGCGCGCGTTCCAGGTGACGGTCAAGGCCGGCTGTCTGGTCGGGCGCAAGGTCGACCGCGAGCTCATCGACGACGTCTCGGCGGGGCACCTCGAGCTGGTCAGCGAGGTCGCGGCGCCTCGCATCGCCGACGGCTCGGTGCGCCCCAACGACGCCGGCACCGCCGAGGTCGACATCCTCGAGATCCAGGAGGTCGAGGGCTCGGGCAGCGCGGTCGACTACGCCGAGCTCGCCCTCGACGCCTTCACCGACGGCAAGCCACGGCCGGGCTATCTGCGATCGCCCGACGAGGACGAGCTCGAGCTCGGCGCCATGACCGACGACGCCGCGTCGCCGTTCTCCGATGGGCCCGACGATCTCGACCCGACCGGCGGCATGGAGCGCTGGGAGGTCGAGGAGCTGGAGGCCGCGCCCAGCCTCGACGCGCCGCCCCGCGAGCACGAGCCGACGCGCTTCGACATCGGCGACGACGACGACACCGGCGATCATCGGCTGTAAGTTCTCGGGGCGATGACCCAGGCCGACTACCTCACGCTCGTCTCGGAATTGCTCGAGCACGACCGCCGCTACCACGCGCTCGCCGCGCCCACGATCTCCGACCTCGAGTACGACCGCCTGGTCGTGCAGCTGCGCACCGTCGAGGAGGGCCACCCGTCGTGGATCGTCGCGCACTCGCCGACCCAGCGGGTCGGGCACCAGCCGGTCGCCGGGTTCGTCAAGGTGGTGCGGCCGGTGCCGATGCTCTCGCTCGACAACACCTACGACGAGGACGACCTGCGCGGCTTCCACGATCGCGTGGTGCGCGGGCTCGGCAGCGACCTGCCGCGCTACTCGATCGAGCCCAAGATCGACGGTTTCGGGATCGAGCTGACGTATCGCGGCGGCGAGCTGGTGCTGGCGGCGACCCGCGGCGACGGCACGATCGGCGAGGACGTCACGGCCAACGTGCGCACCATCCGATCGATCCCGGTGCGGCTGGCCGAGGCGGTCGACGTGGTGGTGCGGGGCGAGATCTACATCGAGAAGCAGACCTTCGCGCGCATCAACGCGGCCCGGGTCGCGGCCGGCGACGAGGCCTGGAAGAACCCGCGCAACCTGGCCGCGGGATCGATCAAGCTCCTCGACGCCCGCGAGGTCGCGGCCCGCCCGATGCAGGCGATCCTGTACGAGGTCGTCGACGGCGAGCGCATCGCCCGCGGCCACCTGGCGTCGCTGGCCCGCCTCGCGGCGCTCGGCCTGCCGACCTCGCGCGAGAACCGCCACGCCGACGACTGGGACGCGCTGTCGGCCGCGGTCGCGGCCTGGAAAGATCGGCGCGACGCCCTGCCCTACGAGGTCGACGGGCTGGTGATCAAGGTCGACGACTTCGAGCAGCGCGCCCAGCTGGGCGTGACGTCGAAGTTTCCGCGCTGGGCCATCGCGTACAAGTTCCCGGCCCGCCAGGTGTCGACGATCGTGAAGGAGCTCGAGGTCAACGTCGGACGCACCGGCGCGATCACGCCGGTCGCGATCCTCGAGCCGGTCGAGGTGTCGGGTACGACGGTGTCGCGGGTGTCGCTGCACAACTGGGATCAGGTCGGGCGGCTCGGCATCGGCGCCGGCGATCGCGTGATGATCGAGAAGGCCGGCGAGATCATCCCGCAGGTGCTGGCGGTGACCGAGCCGTCGACGCTGCCGCGCTGGAGCGCACCCGCGCGGTGCCCGGTGTGCCAGACCGCGCTGGTCCGCGCTGAGGAGCGGGTGGTGCTGGTGTGCCCCAACCGGCTCGAGTGTCCGGCCCAGCGCCAGGCCACGATCGAGTTCTTCGCCGGGCGCGGCCAGCTCAACATCGACGGGCTGGGCGAAAAGATCATCGCGCAGCTCCTCGAGGCCAAGCTGGTGAGGGACGTCGCCGACCTGTTCGAGCTGACCGCGGAGACCCTGGCCGGGCTCGATCGCGTGGGCGAGCTCAGCGCCAAGAACCTGGCGACCGCGATCGCGACCGCGCGCGAGCAGGCGACCGCGACGCGCCTGATCGCGGCGCTCGGGATTCCCCACGTCGGCGGCGTGGTGGCGCGCGCGGTCGCGGCCAGATACCGGCGGGTGTCGGCGCTCCTGGCGGCGGCCGATGCCTCGACGTCCGAGGAGCTGGTCGCTCAGCTCGAGGAGCTCGACGGCGTCGGGGACGTGATCGCCGAGGCCATCGACGGGTTCATCCGCGACGAGCACGCCCGCAAGGTGCTCGACAAGCTGATCGCCCATGGCCTCGACCCGCTCGAGCCCGAGGTGGTGCGCACCGAAGGGCCGCTGTCGGGCAAGACGTTGGTCGTGACCGGCACCCTGTCGGCGCCGCGGCCGGCGGTGCAGCAGCGCATCGAGGCGGCCGGCGGCAAGGTCACCGGCTCGGTGACCAAGAAGACCGACTACCTGGTCGCCGGCGCCGACACCGGCAAGGCCAAGCTCGAGGCGGCGGCCAAGCACGCGGTCGCGGTCATCGACGAGGCCGCACTCGAGGCTCTCCTCATCGGGGCACCGTCGGCAAGCATCGAGCCTTCATGACCCGTGCGGTGCTGATGGTCGTGGTGTCGCTCGCGCTCGGCTGCGGGGGCGACGATGGCGGGGAGCCGCTGGTGCTCGGCGCGCGCGTCGACGGGGTGCCAGTCGACGGCGACGGCGACGCCATCGATCGGCAGTGCGACGCCTCGCCCGAGACGCCGCCCCAGCAGACCACCGGCGGCGCCACCACCGGCGACTGGTTCGTGACCTGAAGCTGCCTCGCCGGCTGCATCGGCAACCGGCCCGGGCTGACGTACTCGAACCAGGCCACCATCACCGCCGACGAGATCGCGTTCTCATCGACCGAGGGCCTGCGCTGCGCGCTCACCCATTCGGCGATGCCGTCGGTGGCTGGCTGCATCGACGTCGAGGCCGGCGCCGACTGGGACCAGCAGTGCCGCTTCAGCTACCAGCTGTGCGAGCGCGACGGGCGGGTCGAGGCGATCGTGGTGTGGCAGGAGCCCGGGCTCGATCGGCAGACCTGGAAGCTCATCGGTTCGCGCTAGGCATTTCGCACATCTACAACTTTTTCTTAGTTTTATAGGCGAAACTCCTTGATCGAGCGCCCGCGGTTGCCTCAGGGTGGGATTCGGGGCTAGTCGCTTTTCCCAGCGCGCCCCGTTTCAACCTCCAGGGCGCCAGTGCGCGTTCGCGACGGATCGTCGCAAGAAGGGACTGCCATGTCCGCTCCGATAATGCCGCAGATCAAGAACGTCGTCTTTTTGATGCTCGAGAATCGATCGCTCGACAACGTCCTCGGCTATGCGTATCGCAATGGCACGGATCGACCGAAGCATGTCTATCCGTCGTCGAGCTCGCCCGACTACGACGGGCTGACGACAGGCCAATACGCCAATCCGTCGTACACGTGGACGGGCGCGGTGAAGTCCTATCCCGTCGGGCCGGTTCCCGACGGCCTGGGCGCCGACGCCGACCGGGTGCCCGCCTACGATCCCTACGAGGAGCTGAAGGCGGAGCGCAACTGGAACGGCGTCATGAACCAGGTCTTCGGCGATCAGAACCTGATCGGCCGGCTGCCCAATCCCGGCGATCCCCGCCGGATGCTGGGCTTCCTGCAGGACTACTACGCTGCGTACATGACCGGCTGGCAGGGCCTCGACATCCTGTGGAACTTCACGCCGGCGCAACTGCCCACGATCAACGCGCTGGCTCGCCAGTACGCGGTCAGCGATCGCTGGTTCTGCTCGGTGCCGTCGCAGACCAACCCCAACCGGGCGTTCTCGCTGTGTGGCACGTCGCTGGGTCGCGAGAGCAACGCCAACCAGTTCGCCGACGAGCAGTTCGACGCTCCGACCGTGTTCAACGCACTGGCCGGCGCCGGCAAGCGCTGGGGCCTGTACTTCACCGACGTCTGGAAGCAGAACAAGTCCTACACCGAGTACACGTTTCCCTGGATCAGCAAGGTCACCAGCGCCGGCGAGCTGGGCTCGATCGCCACCTTCTACCAGCGCGCCGCCGCCGGCACCCTGCCCGCCTTCACGTACCTCGAGCCGTCCTGGGGCTACGGCAAGGGCGCCTTCTTCAAGCAGGGCACTGACATGCATCCGCCGACGCACGTGCGGCCCGGCGACAGCTTCCTCGGCGACGTCTACCGCGCGGTGCGCTCGAGCAAGCAGTGGGCGGAGACGCTGCTCATCGTCACCTTCGACGAGCACGGCGGCACCTACGACCACGTCGCCCCACCCTGGGGCGCCATCAACCCCGACGGCCGACGCGGCCATTCTGGCTTCGCGTTCGATCTGTTCGGAGTGCGGGTGCCGACGCTGCTCATCTCGCCGTTCATCCAGCCCGGCACCGTGTTCCGCGCGCCCGAGGGCAGCAAGGCGCCGTTCGATCACACGTCGTTCATCAAGACGCTGCTGCTGTGGGCCGGCGTCGATCCGGCCAGCGCCGGCTTCGGCAACCGGATGCCGGCGGCGCCCAGCTTCGACGGCGTGCTGCAGCCGACCGCGGTGAACGACGCGTTCGTGACCGTCGCGGCGGTGCCGGCCAGCGTGCCGGCGACAGCCACCGTCCCCGGCAGCCAGGAGCTGCCCCCGGCCGGAGCCGGCCAGTCGCTCGACGACCTGTTCAAGGGCGTGAGCGCGTCGGTGACGCGCTGGATCCTTTCGAGCCACACCAACCTCGCCGCCATCCGCGCCGCGGTCGCCGCCTACTGGGCGGATCCCGCCGGCACCGAAGCCGCACTGTCCACCGCCGTCTGACCCCCTCCGTCCGACCCCCTTTTCCCGCCGAGCCACCTCCCGGCCCTGGAAAGCGAGCCCGTCATGTCCACCACCCTCGCGCAGCAGCTCACGTACACCAGCGTCCTCAGCCAGGACTTCGTCACCAGCAGTGGCGTCGTCGTCGACACCGCCCGACCCGGCCAGGTGGGCGTGTTCCGCAATCCCACCAAGAACGGTGCCATCGAGGCCCTGGTCATCAGCGACCAGGCCGGCCAGGCCAACCAGATCTTCTACCTGGCCCAGACCGCCGGCAGCCTCACCGGCTGGACCCTGACCCCGCTCGTCGACGGCGGCGGTCAGCCCAAGTTCGCGACGGAGATCATCACCGTCGGCACCACCTGGGGCGCCGTCGACGCCTTCTACATCGGCACCGGCGGCCACCTGACCCACACCTGGCTCGACGCCACGCAGCCCTGCGGCTGGGTCGCGCCCACCGTGATCACCGGAGCGCCCAGCAGCCTCAGCCAGCTCCGGGTCGCGTTCTCGCCGGGCGCCACCACGTCGTCCGGCAGCCTGATGGTCTATGCCATCGATCCGACTGGCACCGTCTTCCTGTACTGGTCGACGATCGGCGCCTGGTCGGCCGCCACCATGCCCCTCGGCGGCAAGGCCTCGAGCTGGACGCTGGCCCTCACCGACCAAAGCAGTTGGTTCCTGTCGATGGTCGCGTCGGACGGCTTCAGCTTCCGTCCCGGCGGCAGCGCCCACGACCCGATCGGCTTCGTCCAGCAAGGCTGGGTGGCGTGGGCCAACGGCACGATGAGCGGCAGTGGCCTCGGCATCAGCGGCGGCGGCATCGACAGCGGCCACCACCAGGTGAACCAGGTGCTGTTCAACGCCACCAACATGGAGGGCACGACGTCGACGATGATCGTCATGCTCGCCGGCGCCAAGGACGGCGCCGGGGGCCACCCGGCGAGCTGGCTCATCGAGCCGGGCACCACCGGCCAGGCCTACGGCACGATCGCCGGCACCTCGTTCGTCGACGCCGCGGTGGTCGAGTCGAGCGACGGGTTCGTCAACCTGTACGCGGTCGATCCGCTGATGAACCTGTTCGTCGTGCGCCAGGTGACGTTCGCCGCCAGCGACATGTCCACCGGCTACGGCACCACCCAGACCTGGGGGCCGGTTTTCCAACTCGACACCGAGGTCGCGCGCATCTACGCCGATCCGACGCCGTCCGACGCGCCGGCGCTGATGGCGGCCGACGGCGAGCTCGGCGCGCTCAGCCTCTACTACCAGGATCCCACCACGTCGCTGTGGCTCACACTGGCTATCACGCTGCCGAGCACGACCAAGCTGGAGATCAACCGCTGGCGCACCGAGGTGCAGGTCTACGACGCCGACGGCCAGCCGCTCGCCGGGGCCAGCGTCGCCGTCACCGCCGCGTCCGCGGTCGATCTGGAGATCAACGGCCAGTACGTCGTCATCGACAGCGTGCAGGCCGCCACCATCGTCACCAACGGCTTCGGCACCGCCACGTTCGCGTCACTGGCCACCTCGCTGACGCCGCCGGCACTGACCCTGACCGCGGCGGGCGCGCCCGCGACCTCGGTGTCGCCCGGCCGGCCGGTCAATGACTACCTCGCGGGGACTGGCAGCCTGATGGGCAAGCCGACGTTCGACGTCACCGCGGTCTCGGCGCTGGCCGGCCCCAACAGCAAGGTCGACCCTGGCACCGCGCTCGACGCGATCCAGAAGTGCGCGACCCTGGGCCAGGCCGGCGCCGGCCAGGCCAAGGCGCGGGCGTCGATGGCGGCCCACCGCGCCGGCGGCACGCCGGTCCACGTCTACACCAAGGCCGGCGGTCACCGCGCGTTCGCGACCCGCGCCGCCGCCGACACGTTCATGGCCAGCGCGACCGCCGGGGCCTCGTTCTGGAGCGACGTGTGGGACGACGTGACCGGGTTCGCCGGCGACGTCTGGCACGCGATCAACGAGGGCCTGCACGCGGTCGAGTCGATCGTCATCGACTTCGGCGCCAAGGCGGTGCAGCTGTGGATCACCGTCGAGGGCGCCCTGGTCCAGCTCGCCGACTGGATCGTGAACACGGTCGAGGACGCGCTGCACGCCATCACCAGCGTCTTCAACTGGATCGAGGCCGAGGTCGGCAAGGTCATCGACTTCCTGAAGATGCTGTTCGACTTCCAGGCGATCTGGAACACGAAGACCTTCATGGTCGGGCAGCTCACCGCCCTGCCCACCTTCCTCGCCAGCCAGTTCACGACCTGGAGCAACCAGCTCCAGCAGGGCTTCTTCGCCAAGAACAAGGCGCTCATCGACGGCTACTTCGACGGCCTGATCACCCGGTACACCGGCCAGCAGTTCACCCAGTTGCCGGGCTGGGTGCCGACCAACCAGCCCGCCAGCACCGCGACGCCCCAGCTCGGCTCGGCGACGCCCAGCGATCTCGGTAACAACGTCAGTGGCAACTGGCTGCAAGACAAGGTCGTGTCCAACGGCCCGGCCAGCTTCGGCACCATCCCGACCAGCGCGAACACGCCGCTCGACAACTTCCTGCAGGCGATGGTCGACGCCGGCCAGGACCTGTTCAATGCCTTCCTGGCGTTCGGCCAGGGCTTCCGGGCGCTGCTGAACGTGTCCAGTCTGGCCAGCTTCGAAAACGTCGCGATCTCGACGTTCCTGACCATCGCGAAGGACCTGGTCGACACCGTCATCGACCTGGCCGACGCCCTCGTGCAGGGGCTGCTCGCGCTCGGCCAGCTCGCGATGGATGGCTTCACCGCGGTGATGACGATGCCGCTCCAGCTCGGCTTCATCAACGACGTCTACGCCTGGGTCGCCGGCAAGGTCGGCGGCGATCCGACGATGACGATGGGCGATCTGCTGTGCCTGCTGCTGGCGTTCCCGACGACGATCGTCTGGAAGCTCATCGCCGGCGTCGACACCGAGCCGTTCCCCAACGGCCAGGCGCCGGGCCAGCTCCTCGCCAAGGACGCCAGCGCGGCGACGATCGCGCAGGTCTTCGGCACCTGCGCCGGCGTGCTGACCGTGGTCGGTGGCCTGTGGGGCTTCGCCGGCGACGCGATGGAGGCGCCGCCCACCTGGTTCCAGTACGTCGGGTACGGCATCACCGGGCTGCACCTGGTCTTCACCCACCCCGGCTTCCTCGACTGGGCGACGCTCGAGTGGACCACCACGGCGATCATCGCCGCCAACCTGCTGTGGCTGGGGCCGGTGCTGTACTGGACGCTCGGCACCGCGATCTCGACGGTGCTGTCCGACACGTCGAGCGAGATCCTCGGCTGGCTGAAGGCGAAGGGGCTGACCTGGGAAGCCTCTGATCTCACCAAGCTGGCGTCGTCGTTCGTCGGCCTCCTGTTGCTCGGCGCCACCGTCTACGGCGTGGCCATGGGCAACAGCCCGCCGATCCTCGCCACCGCGCAGATCATCAACGGCATCGCCTCGCCGTTCGCCTTCCTGACGATGACGCCGGTGATCGCGACGCCGGTCATCGGCGAGATCGCCGAGCCGCTCAAGCTGGTCCTCGATCTGGCTACCTCGCTGGGCGGCGGCGTCCTCGAGGTGGTCAGTGCCTGGCAAGAATGATTCGCTCGCTCCGTCCAACCCTCACGAAAGGCACGCTCATGTCCAAGCCCATGTTCGAAACCAAGGCCGGTCCGGTCAACCCCATCGCCACCGTCACCTCCGAGGGACAGCCCCAGCATGGCCAGAGCCACCGCTCGAGCGGCAACTTCAGCACCCAGACCTCGTCGCCGCCGGCGCAGCTCCAGTGGTTCGTCACCGACAACGGCCAGTCGGGCTCGATCACGTTCGACGTGATGGAGGACCGCTCGCTGCTGCCCGATCCGACCGTGTTCTCGGGCCTGAAGAACGGGTCGGTCACGGCCTACTACAGCTCGCGCGGGCTCTACATCGCCAACCCGGCCAACACCGGCGGCGCCAGCTTCATCGTCCAGGCCTGGCCGTACCCGATCGACTGACCACCTCCCCACTCCCCGGAGCCCGACGATGCCTGTCCAGCCCTTGCAACCGACCTTCAGCAACAAGGCTGCGTTCGTCAACAGCTTGTTCGACGCCGACGTCCGCGACCCGACGACCAACGGCCTGGGCGCCGCGATCGCCGGCGGCGCGCTGACCTTCCCGTACGCCGACCCGGTCAGTCAGGGCCTGGTCGTGACGTCGTGGAACGCGGCCTGGCAGGCGTACCTGGGGGCGCCGTTCGACCCCGTCGCGCTGGCCCGCTGTCCGGCCCAGGACGTCGCGGTCCTCGACTTCCTCGCCGGCTACGTCGCGAAGAACCCGTTGGCGCTGTGCGTCCCCACGCTGGCGTTCGATCACCTCGACTCGACCGGGCTGGCGGTCTATCGCGACGCCGGCTATCAGCGGCTGGCGTTCGGTGCCGACGCCGCCGGCCTGGCGACGGTCGCGGCCTTCCTCGACCTGGTCTACTTCGGCGCGCACATCGTCGCGATCTCGTCGTCGAAGGACGGCGGCTCCGACGTGCAGGACCTGAGCAGCGCTCTCGGCGACAGCGGCCTGGCGACCGCGACTGACCTGTTCAGCTCGCACTACGGTGGATCGGCGCTCTTGAGCGGCTCGTACTACGCGCCGACCGGCGGGCCGACACCGGGCCTCCACGACACCGAGGTGCTCGCCACGTCGTCGCCACCCGGCCTCGAGCCGCTGCTGTTCTCGCTCCTGGTCGGCGTCACCGCGTCGACCCACCGCAACTGCTTCGTGCAGCTCGAGGGCTGGCCGGCGCAACGGGTGCTGACGCCACCGGGCGGCGCCCGCCACAACGCCGACTACGCGGCCAACACGTCGACGTTGTGGAACTTCGCGACCTACGGCGCCAGCGTGTACAGCGAGAAGCGCAGCACGCCGATCTTCCTCGCCAACGCCCAGTTCGACCTGACGCTGCACGCCGACACCGGCATGCCGTACTACTGGGGCGCCAACGCCGGCAACGTCGGCGACGGCTGGATGCACCCGCAGCTGGTGATCATCTAGGCAGGCCGAGGGCGGCGCGCAGGGCGGCACGCTGGCCCCCCGCCGAGGCGTGGGTAGTGCCGTCGGCGAGCGTGACCAGGTACTCGCCGCGGAACAGCGGCTCGATCGCGACGATGCGCGCGGTGCGCACCAGCACCGAGCGATGCAGCCGCACGAACTCGCCGGGCTCGAGCCGATCTCGACCGAGGCCAGGGTGGCGCGCAACGGATGGCGGCGACCGCCGGCGTGGAGCTCGACGTCGTTGCCGGCCGCGGTCGCGGCGTCGACCTCGGCGGCTGCGACGAAGACGAAGCGGCTGCCATCGCGCGGCGCCGGGTTCGCGCCCGCGACCGGCCTGCCCGGCGAGGTCAACACCTCGATCTGGGAGTACAACCCGTCGCTCACGCCCGGCGGCACGCTGCTCGCGTTCGGTTCGCTCGATCCCGATCCGGCGGCGCCCTACTCCGACGTCTTCTTCGCGCTCCGCCTGCCCAACGGTCAGTACTCCGAGCGGGTCGACGCGGGTCCCTGCATCAACACCGTCATCGAGGAGTACCACCCGCAGATCGACTGGCCGCGCGGGCGCATGACCTTCGTCCGCTGGACCCCCGAGACCCAAGGCGACCTCTTCGAGGTCAGCCTGCCCGCGGCGCTGCTCCAGCTCGGCCGGTAAGGGCCCGCGAATGGACAAGTCGATCGATGATCGCGGTCGAGGCGCTCGGATGGCAAGGCGACGGTGAGGACCGCAGGGGAGCATCCTCGACGGATGTGACCCGAGGACCGGAA